>OGHR01000033.1_pt1 | contig 178559 bp, 160 predicted proteins | sample 1571621 | NCBI WGS metagenome assembly OGHR01 (sample SAMEA2582038, study PRJEB24529) | metagenome | biome: Human gut stool | place: China | collected 2011
CGCAGCACCTGCTGCAACACTCACACCACCCTGACGGGCAGTATTCAGAACCTGATCAATCAGGAACTGTGCACGCTCAACACCTTCTTCACGGATGACCGATTCGATCGCCTGTAGCCAGTCGCGGGTTTCGATCGGATCCACGTCATTGTTCAAAATGTCTGACATGGTGTATTCCTTATAGTTTATCTGTTTCTAATGATATTCGGAGCCTATCTTCACGTATCCCGCTTTAACGGTGACGGGCGACGTGAAGATAGGCCCGGCTATATATTGCCGCTGATGCATAGGTCAGCTTACAGACGCAGCATTCAGGGATCTGTAAGCCCCAAAACCATTACTGATTTATTCTGTATACTGCTGGAGACGGCGCAGTGAACGTTCCCGGCGGGTGTGTTCACGGCTCATATCCAGCAATACGTCTTCCAGGAATGCCAGATGGCGGTGGGATGCTTCCCGCGCAACCTCCGGCGACCGGCTCATGATGGCCCGGAATACCTGTTCCCGGTGCTCGCTGACCATCGCCAGCATCTCTTTCCGGGTATATAAGAATTCAAAGTTCTGCCGGATATTTTTTTCCAGCATCGGCACCATACAGCGCAGCAGATGTAACAGCACCACATTATGTGCGGCTTCTGTGACAATCAGCTGATATTGCAGGACAGCCTGAGATTCGGCTTCCACATCCCCGGCGTCGCGGGCATCGGCAATCGCCTGATGGCTGTTGGTGATACGGACAAAATCCGCTTCGGTTCCCCGCAGTGCAGCATAATAGGCAGCAATACCCTCGAGGGCATGACGGGTTTCCAGCAGATCAAACTGAGATTCGGGATGCCCTTCCAGCAGCTGGGCCAGCGGGTCACTGAAGCTTTGCCAGAGATTGCTCTGTACAAATGTGCCGCCACCTTGTCTGCGCAGCAGAAAGCCTTTCGCTTCAAGTTTTTGAATTGCTTCGCGCAGTGAGGGACGTGAGACGTCGAACTGTTTGGCCAGCTCGCGTTCAGGCGGCAGCTTCTCCCCCGGGCTCAGAGTGCCGTCGAGGATTAAGTGTTCCAGCCGCTGCTCGATCACGTCGGCTAATTTTGGTTGGCGGATTTTGCTGTAAGCCATATTTGCATCAGAACCATCAACATGGATAAATATTGCTTCATGGGTTTTGTAGTCAATTGGTAATACCAATTTCTTTTACAGGGTCTTAAAGTAACAAAGTATTCACCAACTGTCTATAAAGACCTTGAGCTAAATCATAAAAACCAGCAAGTTTTAACAATTTTTTTTAAATTTTAGCATAAATTGATAACTGATACGTTTAAATGCTGCATCGTGAATGTTACAGGATTTAACGTTTAAAATTCAGATAAATACGCAAACTGAACCGTTACAGTGACCAGATCGACGGATAAATAATCATTTTTTGTGCATTTTCACCGCATCTTATTGATGATTTTCCGCTTCACAGAGCCCGGCCAGATTGTTTCCGCTGTAACGATACTCACCAGACGCATTTAATCAGTAACAGGTTACCGGAATGCTAATTCTAGCAGGGAACCGGTAAACAGGAAAATTTCACGTCAGTCATATCTGCGTAATTTTACTGATTATTCAGCCGGAACGTCTGCCGGATTCAGTGAATTCCTGTATCGGTTCCAGTCGAAACAGGGACCGGGATCCGTTTTGCGCCCCGGCGCAATATCACTGTGTCCGGTGATATGCCCGTTTATTTGCGGATAGTGTGCCAGAAGCACCTGTGTCACCGCAGTCAGTGCACGGTATTGTTCATCCGTAAAAGGTCGGGTATCCGTGCCTTCCAGCTCAATACCGACGGAAAAATCATTACACTTTTCGGTACCCTGATAACAGGAAACCCCCGCATGCCAGGCCCGCGCATCAAAAGGCACATACTGCACAATTTCCCCGGTCCGGCGGATCAGGCAATGTGCGGAAACCCTCAGTGCCTGTATTTCCGCAAAAAACGGATGCGCATCCGGGTCCAGCGTGCCCTGAAAAAGCTGGTCAATATACGGACCACCGAACTGTCCCGGCGGCAGACTGATATTGTGGATCACCAGTAAACGGGGAGTCACCTGTTCCGGCCGGGTATCGTGATGCGGTGAAATCACCCGGCGCGCTGTGGTCAGCCAGCCATCCTGAATATCCATTCGTTCTCCTGAGCAAAAAATCGTTATTCAATCACATAACAAATATCATTTTGTGCCGAACAGTATACGTGTCTTCCCCCCTTTCCGGGGAGTACTGATTTTTCACGACAGATTTTTGCGTGTCAGACCGAAAAAAAATCTGCATTTCTCAAATGTTACACTGCAGTTTTCCATCTGTACCGAGAAATCCGGAGACCTCTCTTTTTTGCCGATCCGTCATTGAATAAAGTGCATCACGCTAAATAAGTACCTCTTTCACAGACACAAAAAGGAGCATCTGTATGAACCAGCGCGGATTCACATTAATCGAGGTGATGGTGGTGGTTGCCATTGTGGCCGTTCTCAGTGCCATCGCGGTTCCCGGCTATCAGAACTATATCCGGAAGGCAGCACTGATTGACGTGCTGCGCACGGTTACCGCGTTTAAAACCGGCGTGGAACTGTGCAGTTTTGATAATCCCTCTTTTGCAGGATGCAACAGCGGGTCGGGCACCATACCGGCTGATTCACCGGGACGCTATATCAAATCTGTCAAAGCAGAAAACGGTGTTGTGACGGTACAGGGGAACAGTTCACTGGCTGCGCTGACTGTCAGCACCACCCCGGTAAGAAATCCGCTTAACGGTATCACTGTCTGGACAACCGACTGTAACAGCGAAGAAGACGCACTGAAAAAAATCTGTCTTGACGTCATCAAGTAACTACTGACATGAAAAGGAATTCATTATGCAAACAGCTGCACCCGCCCCTGTCACCCGTACCGGCGGGGAAGAACAACTCTTACTGGCTGAAGTTCATGCACTTTGTGAGCGCAATGAACTGATGCTGATTGACTATAACCCCGATGCCGTCAGAGTTGCTGCCGCACAGCAGCCGCGCAGAGATATTGTGTCTGCTATCCGGTTTCTGGCCGGTAAGCGGGTGGACATTGAATTGTGGCACAGTGAAAAACTGGCCTACTGCCGCCGCAATACCCCGCTGCCGGAGCCGGTCCTTTTCCCCGGTGTAACACCGGAGACAAACACGCCGGTCTCTGCGGATACCGGCAATAACTGTACAGGCACCGGTTCACCACCGCTGCCGCCTGCCCCGCCTCCGGTGCAGGATCCCCTCCGGGCGCCTGAGACCGATACCTGGCCGGCAGAACAGCAATCCGCCGCTGTCCGGTTTGTTAACCAGCTGATTGCGGGAGCCATTGCCAAACGGGCCTCCGATATTCACATTGAACCGGCACAGCAGGGTTACCGGATCCGTGCCAGAATCGACGGGCAACTGCATACGCTGAATTCACCGCCACCGGAAATCAGTAGTGAGATAATTATCCGCATCAAAATCATTTCCGGCCTCGATATTGCCGAAAAACGGTTACCCCAGGACGGGCAGTTTGAGTGGCTGGAAAATAACACCCGCTATGCTGTCCGTGTTGCCACACTGCCGACAATTTATGGTGAAAAAGTCGTACTGCGCCTGCTGAGCACCACGCAGAATCTGGCGCTGGAAAAATCCGGGCTGACGGCCCGGCAACTGGAAACGCTGCATACAGGTCTGGGCAGTGCCACCGGTATTATTTTGCTCACCGGTCCCACCGGCAGCGGAAAAACTGCCACACTCTACGGCTGCCTGCAGTACCTGAATCAGAATAACCGGAATATCTGCAGTGTTGAGGATCCGGTGGAAATCCCGCTGCGGGGGATCACCCAGACTCAGATAAACCCGAAGATTGAGCTGGGCTTTGCCGCCATCCTGCGGGCCCTGCTGCGCCAGGATCCGGATGTCATTATGGTGGGGGAAATCCGGGATAAACCTACCGCTGAGATGGCAATCAAAGCGGCTCATACCGGCCACCTGGTACTGTCCACCCTGCATACAAACTCTGCGGAGGATACGTTTTCACGGCTGAGGCAACTGGGTATTGATGAATACTTCATGAAAACCTGCATCAAACTGATTATTGCGCAGCGTCTGGTCCGCCTGTTGTGTCCGCACTGTAAAACGCAGAAACAGAAAACAGAAACCGTGATACTGAGCAGCGGAAAAACACATCAACTCACCCCGTGGCAGGCAAACGGTTGTGATCACTGCTTTTCAGGCTATTACGGGCGTACCGCCTGCTTTGCATTTCTCACTCCGCAACACACAATGTCTTCTTCTGCCGGTGAATTACCCGGTTCACTGTTTGATGCCGGTATCGCGCTGGCGGAATCAGGGGTAACCACACTCAATGAGATTTACCATATGCAGGATATTTAACATCCGCTGACCAACAGGAGTGATGCCATGCAAATTTACCGGCTGTATGACTGGTCCGGTCTGACACCCGCTGACAAGGTGGTGACCGGAACGCTTATCTCACCTTCAGAGAATAATGCTGTCAGTCAGCTGATTTCGCAGAGCATCACACCTGTATCACTGTTTTGCCGCAAACGGCTGGTCTGCTCACAAAAAGAAAAACAGTATCTGCTGCACTTTACCCGGCAGCTGGCAACATTACTGACGTCGGGATTACCGTTACTGAAAGCGCTCACACTACTGGCAGGTGAATGCAGTCACCCGCTCTGGAAAGAAGTAGTCCGTGCTCTTATCAGACAACTTCAGCAGGGAAAAACATTTACTCAGGGAATAATGCAGTACCCCGGTTTATTTGATTCCTTTTATTGTCAGATGGCCACTGTCGGGGAGGAGACAGGAAAATTGCCGGAGTGCCTTCACACGATTGCACAGCATATTCAGAGTAACCGGGATCACCGGGCTGCATTAATTAAATCAATCCGCTATCCCGTTGCATTGTTAGTTGTCTGCTTTTTGATGATCACATTAATGTTTCTGTTTGTTATTCCTGAATTTGCAAAAATATATACCTCATTCGGTGCGGAACTTCCGGCTCTGACGCAATGGCTGATCCGGGTTTCTGGTGTTATTACCGGTTACACAATCCCGGCAATGGGTATAATGACTGCAATTATATTTATTTATCATGTATTTCGGCGAAGACATCCGGATATAAAAAAAACAGAATCAACCTGTATTCTGCGTATTCCGTTTATCGGAAACATTATTATCTTCAGCTGTGTCTCTCATATTTTCCGGATACTGGCAATAACACAACAATCAGGCATTACACTTATTTCGGGTATTAATACACTTATTATGACAACAACACATCCGTTATATAAAGAGGCATTAACTGTGATACGGGAGGACTTGCTTCACGGGAAAACATTCAGTGAATCAATTAAACAATCCGGGTTATTCCCATCTCTGTGCCATGAGCTGATTGCCACCGGTGAAGCCACCGGGAAATTCGGACACTTTTTTCTCTATACCGCAGACTGGTTTAAATCTCTCGCCTTAAACCAAATTCAGACATTTTTTAAAATACTCCAGCCGGTACTGTTTATCCTGCTGGCAATTCTTGTTGCTGTTTTATTAATTGCAATGTATTTACCTTTATTCCTGCTCGGTGAAGTTTTAGTCTGATAAAACTATTCATAATTTAAAGAAACAGATTAAAAAAATTCAAACCTGTGAAATATCTCTGTATTCATCGCTTATTTGCCATAGGCGAAATTAATTTCATCAGGTACAATTTACCCGTTGTTTCGATCAGGACAGAAATACAATGGCTTATATTGTTGCGTTAACCGGAGGTATCGGCAGCGGAAAAAGTACCGTTGCGGATATGTTTGCCCGTCTCGGGGTCCCTGTGACAGATGCGGATATTATTGCCCGTCAGGTGGTTGAACCGGGAACGCCCGCATTGCAGGCTATTGCCGATCACTTTGGTACCCGGATTCTGGCTGCAGACGGCACACTGGACAGAGCAGCACTGCGCCGGGAGATCTTTGCAGACCCCGCGGAAAAAACCTGGCTCAATCAGTTACTGCATCCGCTTATCCATCAGGAAACCCGGCGCCAGCTGAACAATATCACTGCCCCTTATGCCCTTTGGGTGGTTCCTCTTCTGGTTGAAAATAACCTTGCTTCCCTTGCGGATCGCGTGCTGGTTGTGGATGTTCATCCGCACGAACAAGTCGCCCGGACAATGCGCCGTGACGGCGTTTCCGCTGAGCATGCCGAAAATATTCTGCGGGCGCAGGCATCCCGTGAACAACGTCTGGCCGTTGCCGATGATATCCTGACAAATCATGATAACGATGAGCCGCTGATGCCCCGCGTCCTTGCACTGCACGAACTTTATACAGCATTGGCCCGTCAGCCAAAACAGGAACACCCATGAGCGAAATCCGTCAGTCTGTAATTTTTGAACACCCTTTAAACGAACGAACCCGTTCATGGCTGCGCATTGAAACATCACTTCAGCAAATGAGTACGCTCTCCCCGCTGGACTCTCTGCCGTCCAGCCTGGCATTCTTCCGGGCCGTCGCGGAATTTATTGAAGTGATTGATCGCGGTGAAGTCCGTTCGGAAATTTTAAAAGAGCTGGAAAAGCAGCAAAAAAAACTGGCCATGTGGGCAGAAGCCCCCAATGCTGACCAGGCACTGATCCGGGGGTTTTCTGACGAACTGAAACAAAAGGCCGCTGAACTGAGCAAAGCGCCCCGCATCGCCCAGCACCTGAAAGAAGATAAAATAATCGGTATTGTCCGTCAGCGGCTGAGTATTCCGGGCGGATGCTGCGGGTTTGACCTGCCCTACCTTCATCTGTGGCTGAATCTGCCGCAGAGTGTCCGTGATACCACACAGGCCGCCTGGATTGAAGGTTTGCAGCCGCTGCAAAATGCACTCGGCAGCCTGCTGACCCTGCTGCGTCAGTCCGCACCATTTGTTGCGGCTGAAAGCCATAACGGTTTTTATCAGGATAATGCGGAAGGAGCGGATTTACTGCGTCTGCGTCTGCCTGTTGATTTCCAGATTTACCCGCAGGTCTCCGGCCATAAAACACGTTTTGCCATACGCTTCCTGCATACTGACAGCGAACACGGTATAATACCGGCTACTTTACCGTTTGAAATTGCCTGTTGCTGACAGGGAGGATGTTATGTCAGAAGCTATTATCGTTAACTGCCCGAATTGCAAAAAAGAAGTTGTCTGGGGACCGGAAAGTCCGTACCGCCCGTTTTGCAGTAAACGTTGTCAGTTGATTGATCTCGGGGAGTGGGCCGCGGAAGAAAAACGGATTGCCAGCCAGAGTGACCTTTCTGACAGTGAAGCCTGGAGTGAACCGGAAGACAGTTCACCGTACTGATTAATCCGGCAGCGGCTAAATTAAAACAGCCGCCGCCGTACCTCTGAATCTTATTCTGTCAGCAAGGCCACAATCCCCCGGTTAACCGGCGGGAACTCCTCAGCAATCAGTGCTGCTTGTTTTACCCAGCGGGACGGCTGACCTTCGCGGCCGTACGGCGCATTCTGCCACTCTTCCACCAGGAAGAAATAAATGGTGATCAGGCGATCAGGGAATTCATGTTCTGCCGTCTGCAACAGTTCACCGGGAACCGCAACAATACCCAGCTCTTCTTCTAACTCCCGCACCAGCGCCTGCTCCGGTGACTCTCCGGCTTCCAGTTTGCCGCCGGGAAACTCCCAGTAACCGCCCATATGAGACTCCAGTGGACGCTGAGCAATAAATATCTCACCTTCTGCATTACGGATAACGCCGGCAGCAATACGTAAGTGTTTTTTTTCCATCATGTTCTGTCCGTTTTATTTACAGAAGAAAGGCGGGTTCCCCCGCCTTTTTACTTTATTATGCTAATCGTCTGTCAGGACTGATTATTTCAGTGCACCGTGGCACTGCTTGTATTTCTTACCGGAACCGCAAGGGCACGGATCGTTACGGCCGACTTTGCGGACACCGGACGCCATTTCCGCTTCTGTTTTGGTCATCAGCGCGGCATTGTCATTTTCATGGCTGAGCTGCTGGCGCTGTGCCAGACGTTCAGCTTCCTCACGACGACGCTGCTCCAGAGCTTCCACTTCTTCCGGCATGCGGACCTGAACTTTGGAAATGGTGCTGACCACTTCATATTTCAGGCCTTCCAGCATGTTAGCAAACATGGAGAAAGATTCACGCTTGTATTCCTGCTTCGGATCTTTCTGTGCATAACCGCGCAGATGGATCCCCTGACGCAGGTAATCCATTGCCGCCAGGTGCTCTTTCCACAGAGTATCCAGGGTTTGCAGCATCACGCCTTTCTCGAAGTGACGCATCATTTCAGCGCCGACAATCTCTTCTTTGGCTTTGTAAACTTCTACCGCTTTGTCAAGGATGCGCTCACGCAGGGTTTCTTCGTGCAGTTCAGGCTCTTTATCCAGCCACTCTTTGATTGGCAGATGTAAGTCGAAATCCTGTTCCAGACGCTTTTCCAGCCCCTGGATATCCCACATTTCTTCCAGAGACTGCGGCGGAATGTGTGCATCGATAACTGTTGTGAATACGTCACCACGGATGCTGTCGATAGTTTCGCTGATATCCCCGTTATCCAGCAGATCATTACGCTGGGTATAGATAGCACGGCGCTGGTCGTTTGCCACATCATCGTATTCCAGCAGCTGTTTACGGATATCAAAGTTACGGCTTTCCACTTTACGCTGTGCGTTGGCAATCGCTTTGGTTACCCACGGATGCTCAATCGCCTCACCTTCTTTCATACCCAGTTTGCGCATCATGCCGGTAACACGGTCAGAGGCGAAAATACGCATCAGCGCATCTTCCATAGACAGGTAGAAGCGGGAAGAACCGGCATCACCCTGACGGCCTGAACGACCACGCAACTGGTTATCGATACGGCGGGATTCATGACGCTCAGTACCGATAATATGCAGGCCGCCTGCTGCCAGAACGGCATCGTGACGCTCCTGCCATGCAGCTTTCGCCGCAGCGATATTCTCTTCTGTCGGCTCGTCCAGCGCCGCCAGATCCGCCTGTAAGCTGCCGCCCAGCACGATATCCGTACCACGACCCGCCATGTTGGTGGCGATAGTTACGTGACCGGAACGACCCGCCTGTTCAACGATATCCGCTTCCATGGCGTGGAATTTGGCGTTCAGTACGCTGTGTTCAATTTTGGCTTTTTTCAGTGCGTTGGAGATAAGCTCTGATTTCTCGATAGAGATAGTACCCACCAGCACCGGTTGTCCGGCTGCGGTACGCTCGCGGATATCTTCAATGATGGCATTGAATTTATCAGCTTCTGTCATATAAACCAGATCCGGTAAATCTTTACGGATCATCGGACGGTTAGTCGGGATAACAATGGTATCGAGTTTATAAATTGAACTGAATTCAAACGCTTCCGTGTCCGCTGTACCGGTCATCCCGGCCAGTTTGGTGTATAAACGGAAGTAGTTCTGGAAAGTAATGGAAGCCAGTGTCTGGTTTTCATTCTGGATTTCCACACCTTCTTTGGCTTCCACTGCCTGATGCAGACCATCAGACCAGCGGCGGCCCTGCATGGTGCGGCCGGTGTGCTCATCGACGATGATAACCTCACCTTCGCTGACGATATAGTCCACATCACGGACAAACAGGGAGTGCGCGCGCAGACCCGCCATAACGTGGTGCATCAGCATGATATTGGATGGTGAGTACAGTGATTCACCTTCATTCATCAGACCCGCTTCAGACAGCAGCTCTTCCACCAGCACCAGACCACGCTCGGTCAGTGTGACCTGGCGGGTTTTCTCGTCCACAGAGAAGTGACCTTCACCTTTGAAAGTGTCGGAATCTTCTTTTTCCTGGCGGACCAGACGCGGGATCAGTTTATCCACTTTCATGTACAGCTCAGAGCTGTCTTCTGCCGGACCGGAGATAATCAGCGGGGTACGGGCTTCATCGATTAAGATGGAGTCAACCTCATCCACCAGCGCGTAGTGCAGTTTGCGCTGTACACGCTCTTCCGGGCTGAACGCCATGTTGTCACGCAGATAGTCAAAACCGTATTCGTTGTTGGTACCGTAAGTGATATCCGCAGCGTACGCTTCGCGTTTGGCCGGTGCAGGCATGCCCGGCAGGTTGATACCGACGGTCATACCGAGGAATTCAAACAGCGGACGGTTGTTTTCGGCGTCACGCTGGGCGAGGTAGTCGTTCACTGTCACCACGTGAACCCCTTTGCCGGACAGGGCGTTGAGGTAAGCAGGCAGTGTTGCGGTCAGCGTTTTACCTTCACCTGTACGCATCTCAGCGATGCAGCGTTCGTTCAGCACCATGCCGCCGATCAGCTGGACATCAAAGTGACGCATACCAAATACACGTTTACTGGCTTCACGTACCGTGGCGAACGCTTCCGGTAAGATATCCTGCTCGGATTCACCTTTGGCCAGGCGATCACGGAATTCCTGTGTTTTGGCTTTTAATTCATCATCACTGAGTTTTTCGAACTCAGGTTCCATCCGGTTGATAGCTTCCACGGATTTGCGCAGGCGGCGTAAAGTACGGTCATTCCGGCTGCCGAAGATTTTGGTCAGTAATTTTACCAGCATAATAAACGTCTCTGTTCAGGCACAATCAGGCCTTGTTAATAATCAATGTGTTAATAATTTTTTTGAGGAACTACGCTGATTGTACGGGACCGGCACGGATGCCGCCGGTGCGGGCAATCCACTGAACCGAAAAAGACGGAGACGGGTTAACTACAGCAATACGCTGCGGCAGAACTGCCGGATGATAAACAGGCAGAGCCGGGGAGTCGGTCAGAATGGCATACAGTGCCGCCAGCATATTTTGTGCGGAGGCATCATGCCGGTCTTCTGCCGGGGTATTATCTTTTGAGGCATCTTCCGGACAGGAAAATGCAAAGGAAATCTGGCGGATAACATTACGGACAGCATGCTGCTGCCAGTAATTAACGTTCTGTGAGGTTCTCGCCGGCTGGCTGCTTTGCAGGAACAGGCTGTCAAAGGCGGATAATGCCTGACTCTGGCGGTTTTGTGTTGTCCCGGCACCGGCTGTGGTAACATCACCACTGTTCAGTACCGCAGGCAGGCCAAAACCGGTCGCCACAATCCCGATAAAGAGATGGCACCAGAAATAACGCCTGCCAAATTGCCGCCAAAGATTTAAAATAGTGTTTCCCTCACGAGATCCGGAGTATATGTGATGCGCGACAGTCAGCCAGTTTCCCTTGAAAGCCTGCTGGAAAGCGGGACTAAGGATAATAATACCCTTAAAAGTATTCAGCAGCGTGCTGTCGTGTTACTTAAACTCAACCGCGCCGTTCTGGCGCTGCTGCCTGCAATGCTTAAACCACACTGCCGCGTGGCTAATTATCGCAAACAACTGTTAATTCTGGAAGTCTCTAATGCGGCACAGATGACCCGGCTGCGTTACGAACTTCCCGCACTGCGTTCTGCACTGCGCCGGGAGATTTTACCATCATTATCGGCCATCGACATCAAAATCAATCCGTCATTGATGAAATCATCAGCAACAGGGTTACCGGGTGGTGATAAAAGCAGCAATTCAGATAGCAGAGGACAAAAAACAGCAGAGCCGGGACGGAAATTAAGTGCGGAAAGTGCCAATTCACTGAAAGCGCTGGCGCAGAGAAGTCCGGAGAAACTGAGGAAGAAGCTGGAGAAATTGGCTGCACTGGCCGGAGAGAGTACCAGTGCAGCAGATTAAGCAGACGGTTATTTGGTAAATAACGTCAGTGACAGGAGTGTCAGGGTCAGAGCAACGAGCTGTGGCGCCATGACCTGATTACGCCAGTACGGTTGACGGTGCACGGAATGCAACCGGCATCTGTGCTTCGTTCTCGAATGTCACGAGTTCCCAGGCGCTCTCTTTAGCCAGAACAGCCTGAAGTAACTTGTTATTCAGTGCGTGACCGGATTTGAATGCGGTAAAGGCACCAATGATATTGTGGCCGCACATAAACAGGTCACCGATAGCATCCAGCATTTTGTGACGGACAAATTCGTCTTCAAAACGCAGGCCATCTTCATTCAGTACGCGGTAATCATCCACCACGATGGCACAGTCAAAACTTCCGCCTAAACATAAGCCTTTGGACTGGAGATATTCAATATCCCGCATGAACCCGAAGGTACGTGCACGGCTGATATCCCGGACAAAGTTTTCCGCAGAGAAGTTCATCGCGTAGCGCTGAGTGCTGGAATCGATCGCCGGATGGTTGAAATCGATAGTGAAATCTAAGCTGAAACCGTTAAACGGAGAGAGTTCAGCCCACTTATCACCATCTTCAACACGGACGGTCTCTTTCAGACGCAGGAATTTCTTCGCGCTGCTCAGTTCTTCAATACCGGCATCCAGTAACAGGAATACGAACGGGCTTGCGCTGCCGTCCATAATCGGGATTTCAGCGGCATCGACTTCGATAACCAGGTTATCAATGCCGAGTCCGGCCAGTGCTGCGTTCAAATGCTCAACCGTGGAAATACGTACGTTGTCTTCATTTACCAGACAAGTACATAACATCGTATCACGCACGGATTTCGCATCTGCCGGAAAATCGACAGGCGGATTAAGATCAGTACGGCGATAGATGATCCCGGTATTGGCCGGTGCCGGACGCATTGTCAGCGTAACTTTTTTGCCGGTGTGTAAACCTACACCCGTAGCCTGAACAATACGCTTTAATGTTCTTTGTTTGATCATCGTTTCTGTCTCGTTTGATTAACTGTCTCCCTGTCATTATAAACTAATGACAAGGGAGATAGTTTAGCACAAAAAGCGGAGATGCAAATCTTTTCGGTTTAATCAGCCTGTTTGCGTAAGAAAGCCGGGATATCTAAATAATCCGGTTCTTTATTGCTCTGGGCTGAAGAATCGTTGACAACCTGTGCCACTGATTTGCTCTCATCCATGCTGGTCATGCTGTTTTGCATTTGTGCATAACGATGTTCCATGTTGTTGGTCTGCACCGCTTTATTGGTTACCAGCGTGATTTCAGGACGTTTGTCCATGCCGATACCGGTCGCGACCACAGTCACACGCAGTTCATCGTTCATTTCAGGGTCTAAGGAAGTACCGATAACCACAGTCGCATTATCCGATGCAAATGCACGGATAGTGTTACCCACGGTTTCGAACTCATCCAGACGCAGGTCAAAGCCCGCCGTGATGTTAACCAGCACACCACGCGCACCTGACAGGTCGATATCTTCCAGCAGCGGGCTGGAAATCGCCATTTCGGCGGCTTCTTCCGCACGGTCTTCACCGCGCGCCACGCCGGAGCCCATCATCGCGTAACCCATTTCTGACATCACGGTACGAACGTCCGCGAAGTCAACGTTCATCAGACCCGGACGGGTGATCAGTTCTGCGATACCCTGGACTGCGCCGCGTAACACGTCGTTGGCGGCACCGAAGGCATCCAGCAGTGAGATCCCGCGGCCTAATACTTTCAGCAGTTTGTCATTCGGGATGGTGATCAGTGAGTCAACGTGCTTGGATAACTCAGTAATCCCCTGCTCGGCGAATGCCATGCGCTTTTTGCCTTCAAAGTTGAACGGCTTGGTCACCACAGCAACAGTCAGGATGCCCAGCTCTTTGGCAACTTCAGCAACAACAGGTGCCGCACCGGTCCCTGTACCGCCGCCCATACCGGCTGCGATAAAGACCATGTCCGCACCGTCGAGTGCATTGCGCAGCGCTTCGCGATCTTCTTCCGCCGCGTTACGGCCCACTTCCGGGTTTGCACCCGCACCCAGGCCTTTGGTGATTCCGTTACCAATCTGAATAGTCTGGCCGACGGCGGTTTTACGAAGCGCCTGAGCATCCGTATTCACAGCGAAGAACTCAACGCCTTCGATGCGTTCACGGACCATATGCTCAACAGCGTTACCGCCGCCCCCGCCGACGCCGATGACTTTAATCACCGCGTCGTTGGTCAATTCCATCGGTTCAAACATAATCTCTCTCCGTTTTGTGCCTTTCTTATATGGCGGCTATTATCGCCAGCCTTAATACAAATTAAAATTCTTTTCTGAGCCAGCCAGTTAATTTTTTAAACCAACTGCCCACCGAGGCACGTTTTTCTGTCTCGGTATCGCCGACCAGGTGAGATTCTTTTCCGTAATGCAGCAACCCTACCGCTGTAGAGTAATACGGTTCCTGCGCATAATCCGTTAAGCCGGTTATATTAAGCGGTTGTCCGATACGAACCTGTGTATGGAAAACACGCTGGGCGCACTCAACCAGTCCGTTAATCTGAGCCGCACCACCTGTCAGCACGATACCAGCGGCCAAATGGTGTTTGACACCCTGCTGACGTAATTGTTCCTGCACTTTCAAAATTTCGTCATTAACCAGATTGAGTAATTCGGTGTAACGCGGCTCAATCACTTCGGCTAATGTCTGGCGCTGTAAACTGCGCGGCGGACGCCCGCCGACACTCGGTACTTCCAGGGTTTCGTCTTTGCTGACCAGAGACCCCAGCGCGCAGCCGTGACGGACTTTAATCGCTTCCGCATCATTCGGCGGTGTGCCGAAGGCGTACGCGATATCGCCGGTCACCACATTCCCTGCATACGGGATAACACGGGTGTGACGCAGTGCGCCGCCGGTGTAAATCGCCATATCCATGGTGCCGCCGCCGATATCCACGACACAGACACCCAGCTCACGCTCATCTTCCGTCAGTACCGCAAAGCTTGATGCCAGACCGGCAAAAATCAGCTGGTCCACTTTTAGTCCGCAGCGCTCAACGGCTTTGACAATATTCTTTGCCATGTCGTTATGACAGGTGATCAGATGCACTTTCGCCTGCATCCGCACACCGGATAATCCCACCGGATTTTTAATGCCTTCCTGGTAATCGATGGCATATTCCTGCGGGATCACATGCAGAACGCGGTGCTCGTCGCGGACACGGACAGATTTCGCCGTATGCACCACATTTTCCACATCTTCCTGGGTCACTTCTTCTTCTGAAATCGGCACCATACCGATTTCATTCTGGCAGCTGATGTGTTTGCCGGATAACGCCAGATAGACTGATGAAATCTGGCAGTCCGCCATCAGTTCCGCCTGGTCGATGGCACGCTGAACGCATTTTACCACCGACTCCAGATCATTGACGCCGCCTTTGTCCATTCCGCGTGACGGGCAGTTACCCGCACCGATAATGTTCACCACACCGTCCGGCAGAATTTCACCAACAAGCGCAGATACTTTGGCGGTGCCTATTTCGAGGCCGACGACTAATTTTCTATCCGTTGCTTTGATCATTGTTATTCTGCCCGCCTTCTTTACCTGTTATGTCTTAATGTCCGTTTGCGAAAGGATCGATCTGCAATGGCGCCCAGCCGACCGCAGCACCGCTGTCATAGCGGAGATCGACATAATCAACCCGTTTGTCCTGTTCCTGCGTCAGGGTCGGATACAGCTCGATGAAACGCTGTAACCGGCCTTTGGTATCCAGCCGTCCGAGTTCAACCCGGACATCATTATCCAGCACAAGCTGCCAGGCATGACGCGGTGACATTGAGGCTGATTTTATTTTCAGTCCTGCCCCGCTGAGCTGCTGCGCCATTTCACGATACCCGCTCAGTACATCCTGTTCACTGCCCTGCGCCCCGTAGAGCATCGGGAAAGTATCTTTTTCTGTCAGTTCCGCCGGCAGACTGAAAACCCGCCCGGCGTCATCAACCATCTGCGAGTCATTCCAGCGTGCATACGGCACATACTCGACCAGATGAATTTTTAATTCGTCCGGCCACTGCTTGCGCACAGTGACCTGACGTAACCACGGGATCCGTTCCAGCTGCTGCTGTACTTCATTGACATCCAGTGTCATAAACGTGCCGGGCGTCCCGAGGGATAACACCGCTTTGCGCACATTGTCATTTGTCGTGTAATGGCGCTCACCGGTTAATACCAGTTTTGACATCGGCAGGCGGTCTGCATCTTTCATCCAGTTCAGCACCATCAGCCCCCCCCAGACCAGCGTTCCCAGCACCATCAGGAAAAACAGCAGTCCGGCAAGGTATGTGCCGTTACTGGGACGTGAACCGTCATAATCCGTATCCGGATCCGGTTCACGCATATTCAGTGCAGCCTGTGACATATCAGTCCGCCAGTGCCAGAACGTCCGCCACAAAAGCGGAGAAGCTCATGCCTGCCTGACGCGCCGCCTGCGGCACCAGACTGTGGTTGGTCATACCAGGGGAAGTGTTTACTTCCAGCAGGTAGAACTGCCCGTCACTGTCGAGCATCACATCCACACGGCCCCAGCCTTCACAGCCCACGGCTTTGTAAGCAGCTTTTGCCAGCTCACGGATTTCTGTCTCGCGTGCCCCTTCGAGGCCCGGGCAGAAATATTGTGTGTCGTCAGAAATATATTTGGCTTCGTAGTCGTAGAACACCGCCGCCGGCTGAATACGGATAGACGGCAGCATCTGCTCACCGAGGAAGCCCACGGTGAATTCCGGGCCGCTCAGCCATTTTTCCACCAGCACGTCTTTGTCGTGTTTAAACGCTTCTTCCAGTGCCGGACGCAGCGCCTGCGCATTATCCACTTTGGACATACCTACACTTGAACCTTCCAGGCTTGGTTTGACAATCACCGGATAACCCAGCGGTGCCACACCCTGCTGTAATTCTTCATCGCTGATCTGCGCGAAACGGGCTGCACTGATGGCGAAATACGGCGCAATCGGCAGACCTGCGCCCGCCCACAGCTGTTTGGTGCGCAGCTTGTCCATAGAGAGTGCGGAGGCCATGACACCACTTCCGGTGTACGGCAGTCCCATCTGCTCCAGGCAGCCCTGCAGTGTGCCGTCTTCCCCGCCGCGGCCGTGCAGCGCGATAAAGACTTTGGTAAAACCGTCTTCCTTCAGACGGGTAACCGGATACTCTTTGGTATCCACACCGAATGCATTAATACCGGCTTCTTTTAAACCGGCGAGCACCGCCGCACCTGAAGCCAGGGAGACTTCACGTTCTGCGGATGTACCGCCCATCAGTACCGCGACTTTTTCAGTCATTCTTAATTATCCTCACTCAAAACCGGCCGTAATTTTGTGTCAGCCAATGTACGCGCTATTTTACCGATATTTCCGGCGCCTTGAACCAGTATTAAATCATTATCTTCAAGAACCTGTGCCAGAACCGCTGCAATTTTGCCCGGTTCGGTGACCAGAATCGGATCCAGCTTACCGCGCTGGCGGATTGTGCGGCACAGCGAGCGGCTGTCCGCCCCCGGAATGACCGGCTCACCGGCGGCATACACATCCAGCATCAGCAGGATATCGACCTGATCCAGCGTGTTGGCAAAATCATCATACAGGTCACGGGTACGGGTGTAGCGGTGCGGCTGAAATACCATCACAATCCGCTTATCCGGCCAGCCTGCTCTTGCCGCTTTGATAGTCGCATCCACTTCGGTCGGGTGATGGCCGTAATCGTCGACCAGCATCACGCTGCCCTCTTTCTGGTTGACGTGCTCCAGCGGGAAGTTACCGAGGAAGTCAAAACGGCGCCCCGTGCCCTGGAATTCACGCAGAGAGGCCAGGATATCCTCATCCGGAATACCCTCTTCTGTCGCGACCGCAATCGCTGCTGTGGCATTCAGGACGTTGTGACGGCCCGGTGCATTCAGTTCCACAGTCAGATCCGGCAGATTCTCCCGGTGAACCGTGAAGAAGCACTGTGAGCCGCGCTGTTCAAAATCTGTGATACGGACATCCGCATCCTCATGAAAACCGTAGGTAATCACATAACGGCCGATACGCGGTACGATTTCGCGGATAACCGCATCATCCATACACACCACAGCCAGGCCGTAGAACGGCAGGTTGTGCAGGAAATTCACAAAGGTGTCTTTCAGGGTTTCAAAATCACCGTGATAAGTATCCATGTGATCCGGCTCGATATTGGTGACCACGGCCACCATCGGCTGTAAATGCAGGAAAGAAGCATCGCTTTCATCCGCTTCCGCAATCAGGTAACGGCTTGAGCCGAGACGCGCATGCACACCGGCAGCTTTAACCAGCCCGCCGTTGACGAAGGTCGGATCCAGACCGCCGCGGCCGTAGATACCGGAAATCATCGCCGTGGTGGTGGTTTTACCGTGAGTACCGGCAATCGCCACACCGTGGCGGAAGCGCATCAGTTCCGCGAGCATTTCCGCGCGGCGGATCACCGGAATACGGGCTTCACGCGCCGCAACAATTTCCGGGTTATCCGCTGAAATGGCGGTGGATACCACCACCACACTGGCGTCTGCCACGTTTTCCGGACGGTGATTGAAATAAATCGTCGCGCCCAGGTTAGTCAGCTGTTTTGTTACCGCATTCGGCGCCAGATCAGACCCGCTGATCTCATAACCTTCGTTCGCCAGCACTTCCGCTATCCCGCCCATACCGGCACCGCCGATACCGACAAAGTGAATGTGCCGGACACGTTTCATTTCCGGAATGAAGGATCGTAATTTCGCCAATTGCTGTGTATTCACGTTATTTCTTCGCTATATCAATTCGTTAGTGTTTTTTCGCTGCCGCGATAATTGCATCCGCCACCCGTTTGGTGGCATCGGTAATTGCGACACTCCGTGCTTTTTCCGCCATGGTCAGCAGGCGTGGTCTGTCCCACTCGCGTAACTGCTCTGCCACCGCCTGTGCATTAAAGGACGGCTGTTCCATGATAACCGCAGCACCCGCCTGTTCCAGCGGCAGCGCATTCCAGTATTGCTGGCGGTCTTTATGCAGGAACGGCACAAAAATCGCACCCAGCCCGACCACCGCGATCTCACTGACGGTCAGCGCCCCGGAGCGGCAGATAACCACATCCGCCCAGGTATAAGCTTCAACCATGTCATCAATAAATTCTGTGACTGTCACACTGTCTGACGCATTCTGCGCGTTATACAGCGCTTGTGTGCTTTCCGCACTGCCTTTACCGGCCTGATGGCGGATACAGACTGCATCCCCCATAATCCCGGCCACTTCCGGCAGGGTCTGATTCAGGATACGCGCGCCCTGACTGCCGCCGATCACCAGAATGCGGATCGGACCTTCACGTCCGGCAAAGCGTTCTGCCGGGGACGGCAGACTGAGGATATCCTCCCGCACCGGGTTACCGACCACCGGAGCCTGCGGGAACGCGCCCGGGAATCCCTGTAATACTGTGGTGGCGATTTTCGACAGCCAGCCGTTGGTCAGCCCGGCAACACCGTTCTGCTCATGCAGGATCACCGGAACGCCGCAGCGCCAGGCAGCCACGCCGCCGGGACCGGAAACAAACCCGCCCATGCCGAGCACGGCATCAGGCTGGTAGTCACGCATAATTTTTTTCGCCTGCTTTACCGCTTTCGCGATACGGAACGGCGCGGTGAGCAGCGCTTTCACGCCTTTGCCGCGCAGACCGGTAATCTCAATAAAGTCGATATCAATGCCGTGTTTCGGCACGAGCTGAGCTTCCATCCGGTCACGGGTACCCAGCCAGCGGATTTCCCAGCCCTGACTCTGTAAATAGTGCGCAACCGCAAGCCCCGGAAAGACATGTCCGCCACTACCACCGGCCATCACCATCAGACGGGGGGCTTTATTACTCATCGCGCTCTCCTTGAGAATGCCTGGGCTTTTGCCAGGCGTGTTTCAAAATCAATCCGCAGCAGCAAGGCAATGGCTGTGGTCATAATCACTAAACTCGAGCCGCCGTAACTGATCAGCGGCAGTGTCAGCCCTTTGGTCGGCAGCATGCCGGAGGCTGCGCCGACGTTAACCAGGGCCTGGAAGCTGAACCAGATGCCGATGGCACAGGCCAGAAAACCGGCAAAACGCTGGTCGATCATCAGTGCGCGGCGGCCGATAACCATGGCGCGGAATGCGACAAAAAAGACCATCAGCAGCACCAGGATCACACCGAAATACCCCAGTTCCTCACCGAGGATGGCAAAAATAAAGTCGGTGTGCGCTTCCGGCAGATATTCCATTTTCTGAATGGAGTTGCCCAGCCCCTGACCGAGATAATCACCGCGCCCGAAAGCCATCAATGACTGTGTTAACTGGTAACCGCTGCCGAACGGATCTTCCCACGGGTCAAGGAAGGAGGTTACACGCCGCATACGGTAAGGTTCGGCAATAATCAGCAGCACCACTGCCGCGACACCGCCGCCGATAATCGCGATAAACTGCCACATTTTGGCACCGGCGAGGAAAAGCAGCGCCAGTGTGGTGACAAATAGTACCACCACGGTACCGAGGTCCGGCTGTAACAGCAGTAACACTGCCAGCACAAACATCACGCCCATCGGCTTGCAGAATCCCCAGAAGTTATTTCTGACTTCATCCACCTTGCGCACCAGATAGCTCGCGAGATAAACAAACAGCGCCAGTTTCGATACTTCCGCTGGCTGAATACGCATCGGCCCGATAGCTATCCAGCGCGATGCCCCGTTAACCGAGCTGCCCACGCCGAGTACCACAATCAGCCCGCCGATCGTACCAATCAGCAGTAATGTGCTGTAGCGCTGCCACATTTCCAGCGGGAACCGCATAATCACCACAGCGATAATAAAAGCAAAAATTAAGAAGCCGCCGTCACGTTTGGCAAAATAGAAAGGATCATCCGCCAGACGCTGCCCGACAGGCATTGAGGCGGAAGTCACCATCACAAAGCCAATCGCGGCCAGTCCCAGTGCAAACCACAGCAGTGTCCGGTCATACATCACGACCGTACTGAACTCGCCGTTACGCTCGCCGATCATCCAGTTTTTAAAACGCTGTGATCCGGGGAATCTCATGCTGCTAACTCCCGTGCCAGACGGGCAAACTCACGCCCGCGCTCTTCAAAATTACGGAACTGATCCAGGCTCGCACAGGCCGGTGATAACAGCACCATATCACCGGCGGCCAGTGACGGCGCCAGTGCCCGCATTGCCTGCTCCATGGTGTCTGTCAGCAGAGAGACATCCGGACGTAGTTGCGCCAGTTGTTCGCCGTCACGCCCGAAGCAGTAAAGACGGATTTTTTCGCCGCTCAGGTACGGCAGCAGCGGAGAGAAATCCGCTGATTTACCGTCACCGCCGAGCAGCAGATGCAGACAGCCGTCAACCTGTAAACCGTTCAGCGCCGCTTCGGTACTGCCGACGTTGGTGGCTTTGGAATCATCAATCCAGCGGATCCCGGCAGATTCATGCACCAACTGAAAACGGTGCGGCAGGCCGCTGTAAGTGCGCAGTGCTTCCAGTGCGCCTTCACGCGGGATATTGACCGCATCTGCCAGTGCCAGAGCTGCCAGGGCGTTACAGTAGTTGTGCTGGCCGTGCAGGATCATCTCACTGCAATTAATAATTTTTTCACCGCAGAAGCAGAGTGCCTGCTCATCGGTATCCAGCCAGTAATCCCCGGTCTCGACGCCGAAGCTGACATATTCTGCGCGGTCACAATCACAGCCTGGCTGTGTCAGTGCATCTTCCGCGTTATACACGCAGACGGCAGCGTCGTGATAAACACGCAGTTTTGCCGCACGGTACTGCTCCAGTCCCTGCGGGTAGCGATCCATATGATCTTCCGTGACATTCAGAACAGTGGCCGCCGCCGGTTTCAGGCTGAATGTGGTTTCCAGCTGAAAACTGGATAACTCAAGCACACAGAGCTCGTAATCGTCTTTCAGCAGTTCCAGTGCCGGCAGGCCGATATTACCGCCGACACCGGTACGCAGACCGGCACAGCGCCCCATTTCCCCCACCAGGGAGGTCACGGTGCTTTTGCCGTTTGAGCCGGTGATCGCCACAACCGGGACAGTCACTTCGCGGGCAAATAATTCAATATCGCCGATAATTTCCGCACCGGCCTGCGCCGCTGCCTGCAGTTGCGGGGTACTGACCGCCACTCCCGGGCTTGCGATAATCAGGTCGGCATCCAGCAGCCACTGCGCTTCAAAACCACCGCAATGACACTGAACGCTGTCCGGCAGCTTATCGATGCCGGGCGGGGAGGTGCGGGTATCCATCACCTTCGGCGTAACGCCGCGTGACAGAAAAAAGTCCACACAGGAAAGCCCGGTTAAACCGAGCCCGACAATCACAATGTCTTTCCCCTGATAATTCGTCATGATTAACGTACCTTGAGTGTCGCCAGACCGATCAGCACTAACATCAGGGAGATAATCCAGAAGCGGACAATCACCCGCGGCTCAGGCCAGCCTTTTAATTCATAATGGTGATGAATAGGTGCCATCCGGAAAATACGCTGGCCGCGTAATTTGAAGGATCCGACCTGTAAAATCACCGACAGAGTTTCCACCACGAACACACCGCCCATAATCAGCAGCAGGAATTCCTGGCGCAGCAGAACAGCAATGGTACCCAGCGCGCCGCCGAGTGCCAGTGAACCGACATCGCCCATAAAGACCTGTGCCGGATAGGTGTTAAACCACAGGAAGCCCAGCCCTGCCCCGACAATCGCGGTGCAGACAATCACCAGTTCCCCGGCATGCGGCAGATACGGGATATGCAGATAATGCGCGAAATTCACGTTACCGGTCGCCCACGCCACCAGCGCAAACCCGGCAGCCACAAAGACGGTCGGCATAATCGCGAGACCATCGAGGCCGTCAGTCAGGTTCACCGCGTTGCTGGTACCGACAATCACGAAATACGCCAGCAGGATATACAGCACACCCAGCTGCGGCATCACATCTTTAAAGAACGGCACCACCAGCTGTGTCGCCGGGGTGTCTTTGCCGATAGCATACATACTGAATGCCACAGTCAGCGCCAGCACGGACTGCCAGAAATATTTCCAGCGGGCAATCAGCCCTTTGGTATCTTTGCGCACCACTTTGCGGTAGTCATCGATAAAGCCGACAATACCGTAGCCGATCAGCACCAGCAGCACACACCAGACATACGGGTTATCCAGACGCGCCCACAGCAGAACAGAAATGGCGATAGAGAACAGGATCATCATGCCGCCCATGGTCGGGGTACCGCGCTTGCTGAAGTGCGATTCCGGCCCTTCGCTGCGGACAACCTGGCCAATCTGCATTTTCTGGAGATACGCAATTACATGCGGCCCCATCCATAATGCGATAATCAGCGAGGTCAGCAGGCCGACGATGGCGCGGAACGTCAGGTAAGAGAAGACGTTAAACGCGGTGTGAAACTGCACCAGATACTCAGCCAGCCAAATCAACATGGGACATTCTCCTGCAAGGCGTGCACAACTTCTTCCATTGCGGAGCTGCGTGAACCTTTAACTAAAATTGAAATTGATGAATGCTGTGCCACCAGAGGTGCCAGCGCAGCAATGAGGGTTGCTTTGTCAGTGAAATGGTGTCCCTGACACTCATCACTGATAAAATGACTGAACTGACCTGCGGTGAACACCGCATCCAGCCCGGCATCACGGGCAGCCTGCCCGACTCTGCGGTGACTCTCTTCGGCGTAACCGCCCTGCTCGCCGATATCCCCGGCAACCAGCACGCGGTAACCCGGTAATTGTGCCAGCACACGGATTGCCGCAATCATTGAGCCGTCATTAGCATTGTAAGTGTCGTCAATCACCAGCTTGCCCGGTGCCAGTTCAACCGGGTATAACCGTCCCGGTACGGCGCTGGTTTGTGCCAGACCACTGCGGATATCCGCCAGTGTCGCCCCGGCAGACAGTGCCAGTGCCGCCGCCGCGAGAGCATTGGCAATATTGTGACGGCCCGGCAGCGGCAGGGTGACAGCGGTGCTGCCTGCCGGTGTGTGCAGGGTAAAGTCAGTGGTCAGCGGGTTTATCACCACATCTGCCGCGTAAAAATCGGCCTGCGGGTGCGGATCAACGGAGAAACTCCAGCGGGTCTGACGCGGGGTCAGATGTGCCTGCCAGTGTGTGACATCATTGCTTTCCAGATTGATGATGGCAGTGCCTTCGTCAGTCAGGCCGGTGAAAATCTCCCCTTTTGCCTGCGCGATGGCTTCTGCGGAACCGAACTCGCCGATATGCGCGGCAAACAGGTTATTGACCAGTGCGGTCTGCGGGTGTGTCATGGCTGCGGTATACGCGATTTCGCCGGTGTGATTGGCACCCAATTCAATCACCGCAAACTGATGTTTTTCTGTCAGGCGCAGCAATGTCAGCGGTACGCCGATATCATTATTAAAGTTACCGGCGGTAAACAGGGTTTCGCCTGCCTGCTGTAAAATCGCTGCCGTCATCTCTTTGACAGACGTTTTGCCGGACGAACCGGTCAGCGCCACCACTTTCGCCTGACTGCGGTCACGGTTGCCTTTCGCCACCGCCCCCAGCGCAAGGCGGGTATCTTTAACAATAATCTGCGGACAGTTCACGTCCATCCGGCGGTTCACCAGGACGGCGGCAACACCTTTCGCTGCCACATCCGCAATAAAATCATGAGCATCAAAACGTTCACCGGCCAGGGCGATAAACAGCGCACGTTCACCGATAGTGCGGCTGTCCGTGGTGACACTCTCAATCCGTTCTGATGCCGCGTGGCCGCTGAGGATAAGCTCCCCGGCGGTCAGTTGTGCGATATCAGCGAGGGAGAACGGGATCATGCCATTACTCCCAGCAGGCGGGCGACGGTCAGGCGGTCGGAGTAGTCCAGACGGCGGTTGCCGACCAGCTGATAATCCTCATGCCCTTTTCCGGCCACCAGCACCACGTCATCCGGTTTTGCCTGCATCACCGCAAAGGTGACAGCTTCCGCACGGCCCGGGATCGGCAGTGCACGGGAGGTATCAACCAGCCCGGCCATAATGTCATTGATAATCGCCTGCGGCTCTTCGCTGCGCGGGTTATCGTCGGTGATCACCACCACATCGGATTCCTGCTCGGCAATTGCGCCCATCAGCGGACGTTTACCTTTGTCACGATCACCGCCGCAGCCGAAGACACACCACAGTTTACCTTTGGTATGCAGACGCGCCGCACTCAGTGCTTTTTCCAGCGCATCCGGGGTGTGAGCATAATCTACAACAACTGTCGGGCGGTTATCTGCCGTGAAGACTTCCATCCGCCCGCAGACCGGTGTTAACGCGGTTGCAGCGCGCAGCAGTATGTTCAGGTCATAACCCAGTGCCAGCAGGGTTGCCGCAGCCACCAGCAGGTTACTGACGTTAAAGGCGCCCATCAGCGGGCTGTCCAGCTCACCGTTGCCCCAGCTTGAGGTAAAGGTGATGTGGGCACCGCTGTCGTGGTAATCCACAGAAACGGCTTTCAGGAAACGCCCCTGCCAGCCGGCCGGCAGATTATCATCCATCGTGACCGCGACCGCTTCCGGCAGTTTTGCCAGCCATTTCAGCCCTGTCTCATCATCCGCATTAATAATTTTTTGTTCGCTGTGATGGGTTGAGAACAGCAGCCATTTGGCTGCTTCGTAGTTGGCCATATCACCGTGGTAATCGAGGTGATCACGGCTTAAGTTAGTAAAGACCGCAGCCCGGAACGGCAGTGCCGCCACACGGCTTTGTACCAGTCCGTGAGAGGAGACTTCCATCGCCGCCACTGTGGCACCTTTCTTCGCCAGTTTGTCCAGCTCGAGCTGGATATCAACGGCTGAACCGGTGGTGTTTTCAGTCGGGATCACATGCCCGAGCAGCCCGTTACCCACCGTTCCCATCACGGCACTGGTTTCGCCCATCGCCTGCGTCCACTGCGCCAGCAGCTGGGTGGTGGTGGTTTTACCGTTAGTGCCGGTCACGCCGATCAGTTTCAGGCGTTCCGCCGGGTGGTGATAAAACTCACCGGCCAGACGGGATAATTTTTCATTCAGGTGGCTGAGATACACCACCGGTACACCATGCAGAACCTGCACACTGCCGTCTTCCGCCGCACCATCCGCTTCCGCGACCACAGCAGCTACCCCCTGGGCAATGGCCTGAGGAATGTAGTGACGTCCGTCGGACTGGTGGCCTTTAACCGCCAGGAACAGATCACCGGCAGCCGCTTTGCGGCTGTCCAGGGTCATATCACGTAACGCCTTAGCCGGTGCATCAACACCGAGCGGCGCGAGTAAATCGCGCAAATTACGATCTGCCACTTGTACCCTCTTTTGGTTTATTAATAACCACTTCATTAGATTGTTCTTCCGGTGTCAGCGCATCGGGTTCCACGTTCATTGTCCGCAGAACACCGCCCATGATGGCACCGAATACCGGTGCGGAGATCGCACCCCCGTAATACTTACCGCCCTGCGGGTCGTTGATAATCACAACCAGTGCAAAACGCGGACGGCTTGCCGGTGCAACCCCGGCGGTGTAAGCGATATAACGGTTCACGTATTTCCCGTCGTCGCCCACTTTTTTCGCAGTCCCGGTTTTAATGGCCACGCGGTACCCTTTAATCGCAGCGCGCGTTCCGCCGCCGCCCGGTAACGCAACGCTTTCCATCATCTGAACCACGGTTTTCATCACCGGCTCAGGGAAGACGCGGGTGCCCGGCACCGGCGGATCCACTTTTGTGATGGACAGCGGGCGGTAAATCCCGAAACTGCCGATTGTTGCATAGGCCCGTGCTAACTGTAACGGTGTTACCATCAGCCCGTAACCGAAAGAAAAGGTGGCCCTTTCAAGCTCAGACCACCGTGTTTTTTTACTTGGGTATATGCCACTGCTTTCTCCGACCAGCCCCAGATTGGTCGGTTTTCCCAGCCCGAAACGCGAATAGACGTCCACGAGTTCCTGAGCGGGCATCGCTAACGCAAGTCTTGAGACACCTACGTTACTCGACTTCTGTAAAATACCGGTGATGGTCAGTTCGGCATAACGCGCCACGTCTTTGATTTCATGACCACTGATCCGGTACGGATAAGTATTTACCACGCTGTTCGGTTTGATGATGTTGTTGTGCAGTGCCGTCATCACCACCAACGGTTTTACCGTCGAGCCCGGTTCAAAAATATCGGTGATAGCGCGGTTACGCATGGCATCTTTCGGCGTGCCCTGGAGGTTGTTCGGGTTATAGGACGGGCTGTTCGCCATCGCCAGAATTTCCCCGGTGTTCACATCCACCAGAATCGCCGTGCCGGATTCCGCTTTGTTCAGTGCCACCGCACTGCTGATTTCGCGGTATACCAGCGCCTGTAAACGCTCATCAATACTGAGTGTCAGGTTGTGTCCGGCCTGACTTTCGCGGGCGATAGTATCTTCAATAACACGGCCGCCGCGATCTTTACGGACTGTCCGCTGCCCCGGAACCCCGGTCAGCCAGCGGTCAAAGCTTTTCTCGACCCCTTCAATCCCTTCATCATCAATATTGGTGACACCAATAATGTGAGCAGTCACAGAGCCGGACGGGTAATACCGTTTTGATTCCGCCTGTAAATAAATCCCCGGCAGATTCAGTTTTTTCACATAATCGCCGATAGTCGGGTTCACCTGACGCGCCAGATAAACAAAGCGGCCTTTCGGGTTCGCCGTGACTTTGCTTTTCACCTGTTCGAGCGGAATATTCAGCGCTTCGGACAGTGCACGCCAGCGGGTGTCATCCCCTACCCCGCCTTTGTCGGCTAACTCTTTCGGATCAGCCCAGACGGCGTTAACCGGCACACTGACCGCCAGCGGACGCCCCATGCGGTCGCTGATCATGCCGCGCGCGGTCGGGATCTCCTGGACGCGCAGCGAGCGCATATCGCCCTCTTTGACCAGCATGTCCGGGTTGATAATCTGTAAATACGCGACCCGGATCAGCAGGGCGGCCAGGGCAAGCCCGATACCGCCGCATAACAACGCAAAACGCCAGCTGATAAAACTGGCTTTTTCTTCCGGACGTTTGATACGGGCTCCGCCCTGCGTTTTGCCTGCTGATTTTCTGCTTTTCATGCCTTCGTCATTTTGTTACGACAATTTTTTCGTTTGCCGGATCCACATGCTGCATACTGAGACGCTCAACGGACAGGCGCTCAACACGGCTGTGATCCCCCAGGGCGTTCTCTTCCAGAATCAGGTTACGCCATTCGATATCCAGCGAGTTACGCTCCAGCACAAGATGTTCCCGCTCTGCGGTCAGCAGACGTGTTTTATGTGCCGTGATGACCACAAAAATCGCGCTGACGATCACTGCGATAAATAAAATCGCAGGGATAAATCCGTGGCGCAGCAGGTCACGACAAATAACGCGGGCTAAATTGTGCCGTTCTGTGGTCATGCTTTCTCCGCAAAGCGCAGTACCGAACTGCGGGCACGCGGGTTAACACTGATTTCCTGCTCTGACGGTTTCATTTTTCCGGCCAGTTTCAGTGCCGGTGTGCCGTGCGCTTTCAGTTGTTCTTCCGTCAGCGGTAATCCGTGCGGTACCTGTGGTCCGCGGCTTTCGTCACGCATAAACTGCTTCACAATCCGGTCTTCCAGCGAGTGGAAGCTGATAACCGATAAACGACCGCCCTGAGCCAGAATGCCCAGTGCGCCGGTCAGCGCCTGGCGGATCTCATCCAGCTCGCTGTTGACATAAATGCGGATAGCCTGGAAGCTGCGGGTCGCCGGATGCTTGTGCTTTTCTTTCACCGGAGACACAGCGGCAATTAAATCCGCCAGCTGTTTTGTCCGCGTCAGCGGCTCTTCGGTTTTATTGCGTTCAACAATCGCGCGGGCAATCCGTTTCGAAAAACGCTCTTCGCCGAAATTTTTCAGCACCCACGCAATATCTTCTTCTTTGGCTTCGGTCAGCCACTGCGCAGCGGAGATCCCGCGTGTCGGATCCATCCGCATATCCAGCGGCCCGTCACGCATAAAGGAAAATCCGCGCTCCGCGTCGTCCAGCTGCGGGGAGGACACACCCAGATCCAGCAGAACGCCATTAATCTGTCCGCCCAGTTCCAGATCATTCACATAACCGGCGATACCGGAAAACGGGCCGTGAATAATGGAAAAACGCGGGTCGTCAATCTGTGCCGCAGCGGCAATCGCCTGCGGATCCCGGTCAATGGCGATCAGACGCCCCTGCGGACCGAGTTTTGATAAAATCAGGCGGGAGTGCCCGCCGCGGCCGAATGTGCCGTCGATATAAATACCGTCTTCGCGGATCTGTAATCCGTTAACGGCTTCATCCAGTAAAACACTGGTATGCTGAAACTGACTCTCTGCCATTTAAAGTGATAAATCCTGTAACCGGGCGGATAAAGGTCCGGATGCCGTCTGCCCGGCAGCAATATCATCCTGTACCTGCTGATACCACGTCTGCTCATCCCACAGCTCAAACTTGTTGAACTGCCCGACCAGCATGACTTCTTTGGTTAACCGCGCATGTGTGCGCAGTGTACCGGCTAACAAAAGACGTCCCGCACTGTCCATCTGACATTCCGTGGCATGGCCCAGCAACAGGCGCTGAACACGGCGCTCTGTGGGATCCATGGTGGACAATTGTGCCAGTTTCAGTTCGATCAGTTCCCACTCCGGTAAGGTGTAAAGCAGCAGGCACGGCTGGTGGAGATCGATAGTGCAGACCATCTGACCTTCCGACTTTTCAGCAAGCAGCGACCGGTACCGTGCCGGTACGGTTATGCGCCCTTTGCTGTCAAGATTAACCAGTGTTGCCCCGCGAAACATTCGTTTCTCCGCTCAGTTTTGCCCTGAATTACCACTTTCACCCACAATTCCCCACCAACAGAGTTTACGAATGGTAGGAAAAGCTTGTCAAGCCAGAGCTGACAAGGTTTCGTTTCCGCTGTCGGGGAATAAAGGGGTGAGAAAATATGGGATTTTTTGCTTCAGGGAACAGAAGTGAGGTAACACACTGATTCAAATCAGAAAAAAATTCACATAATACGCACTCGGCTAACCGGGGCAAATTATACCGAATCTGGCGAAAGAAAGATGCATTTTTGCGAGGTGTCCCTCACTTTCAGGATAAAAATTCACCATCACCGCAAAGACCCCGGGATTTTTGTTCCGGTCATCTGTGCTGTTACTTTCTGTTACACAGCGTGATTATTTGATATTTGAAAATTTAATATTCAGTTTATCAATAGCATAACTGTCACAAAACCGGGCTAATGATATTCTGCGGCATATACCCTTAATTGGAGTAAGTGAATTTCCGGGGAATGAAAGGTGTAGTGTGAAAATTGTCAATTTCTGTCAATCAGCAGAATTGAAAAAAATTCTTAGGATTCCTCTCAAAAAGGGTTTTTCATCTGTTTCCGGACAAACTAAACAAAAATACCTATACGTTTCCGTACAGGTATCGGTAAAAATAATGATTTTACTGCCTGAATATTACCGGCGGCTCAGACTTCCGCGACGGCACAGATCACGACGGATCCGGGTGATACCCGCAGCCGGTTTCTGTTTTTCATCCAGACTTGCCAGTACCAGCTCCAGCACACGCTCCGCAATATCGCGGTGACGCTGCGCCACGGACAGTACCGGACACTCAAGGAAATCAAGCAGTTCATGATCACCGAAGGTCGCGATCACCAGTTGCCCCGGCAGACGACCGCTGCGGGCCAGCGTGGCATCCATCACCCCCTGTAACAGGGCAAATGAGGTGGTAAACAGCGCATCCGGCATCGGATTGCTTTCCAGCCAGGTATCAAACGCTTTGGCGGCGGCATCACGCTCATAGCTGTCGGCATAGAGGAAATTCACGTTACGTGCATCCCCTTCCCAGGCTTCGCGGAATCCCTGTTCACGCAGGAAACTGACGGAAAGTTCCGGTAACGCGCCGAGATATACCACCGATTCTGCCGGGAACTGACGCAATTCGGATGCCAGCATTTTGGCGTCCTCAAAGTCATCCCCGACCACACTGATAAAGTGCTCATTTTCCAGTGCGCGGTCGAGCGCGACAATCGGCAGGGAGCGGTTTGCCCAGCGCTGATAGAACGGATGCTCCGGCGGCAGTGCCGTGGAAACGATAATCGCATCCACCTGACGCTGTAACAAGTGTTCCACACAACGGATTTCGTTGTCAGGCTGGTCTTCGGAGCAGGCAATCAGCAGCTGATAACCACGGCTGCGCGCCTGGCGCTCCAGATAATTTGCGATGCGGGTGTAGCTGGTGTTCTCCAAATCCGGGATCACCAGTCCGATTGAGCGGGTACGGCCTGCACGCAGACCGGCAGCCACCGCATTCGGATGGTAATTATGTTCACGAACCACCGCCATCACTTTTTCGACAGTTTTGTCACTCACACGATATTGTTTTGCTTTTCCGTTGATGACATAACTGGCCGTCGTGCGCGACACACCGGCAAGGCGGGCGATTTCATCCAGTTTCACGTTAACCCCTTACAAATCAGGAAACGGCCCGAACAACGGGCCAAATAAGAAGAGTGATCAGTTTACCCTTTCACCGCGAATATTTCACCGCATTATTTTATCGCCGCGCGACATCCCGACGATGCCGGAACGGGCAATCTCCACAATTTCCGCGAAGCCGCGCACCGCATCCAGGAAGGCGTCCAGCTTTTCGCTGGTGCCGGTCAGCTGTACGGTATAAAGCGTCGCGGTCACATCGACAATCTGTCCGCGGAAGATATCGGTACTGCGTTTGACCTCATCCCGCCCGTAGCCGCTGGCCTGTAATTTCACCAGCATCACCTCGCGCTCAATATGAGTGGCGGAGGTCAGTTCTGTGACACGGAACACATCCACCAGCTTGTTGAGCTGCTTTTCAATCTGCTCCAGCACCCGCGCATCGCCTTTGGTCTGGATAGTCAGGCGGAACAGAGACGGGTCATCGGTCGGGGCGGCGGTGATACTTTCGATATTATACCCGCGCTGGGAAAAAAGCCCTGCCACACGGGACAGCGCCCCTGTTTCGTTTTCTAATAAAATTGACAGAATCCGGCGCATGATCAGGTCCTCTCCGTTTTGCTTAACCACATTTCATCCATTCCGCCGTTGCGGATCTGCATCGGATAAACGTGCTCTTTCTCATCCACCATCACATCGGCGAACACCAGTCGTTTCTCTTCGCGGACAATGCGCAGTGCCTCCGCGAGTTGTTCACGCAGCGTGGCTTTATCGCTGATACTGATACCGACATGCCCGTAAGCCTCTGCCAGACGGACAAAATCAGGCAGCGATTCCATATAGGAGTGTGAGTGACGGCCGTGATAAACCATATCCTGCCACTGCTTCACCATACCGAGAAAACGGTTGTTCAGATTAAGCACCAGCACCGGCAGCCCGAACTGTAATGCCGTGGAAAGTTCCTGAATATTCATCTGGATACTGCCGTCCCCGGTGACACACACCACCATATCATCCGGTTTCGCCAGCCGGACACCCAGTGCTGCCGGTAACCCGAAGCCCATCGTGCCCAGCCCGCCGGAGTTGATCCAGCGGCGCGGTTCATCAAACGGATAATAGAGTGCGGCAAACATCTGATGCTGACCGACATCGGAGGTGACATACGCCTTCCCTTCCGTCAGCTCCCACAGGGTGCGGATCACGGTCTGCGGTTTGATTTTCTCCCCGCTTTCATCAATAGCCAGACACTGTTTCGCTTTCCACTGATCAATACGCCGCCACCAGTCGCACAGCGCATCAGGATCCTGCTCATCGGTCAGGGATTCCAGCTGTAACAGCATCTGCGCGAGACACAGTTTCGCATCACCGACGATCGGAATATCCGCTGCCACGGTTTTGGAGATAGACGCCGGATCGACATCGATATGAATGACGGTTGCCTGCGGGCAGTATTTCGCCAGGTTATTGGTGGTCCGGTCATCGAAACGGACGCCGACGGCAAAAATCACATCACTGTGATGCATGGTATTGTTTGCTTCATATGTCCCGTGCATACCCAGCATGCCGACACACTGCGGATGAGTGCCCGGAAACGCGCCCAGCCCCATCAGGGAGAGCGCCACCGGCAGACGCAGTTTATCCGCAAGCGTGAAAATCTCCGGACTGCATCCGGCACTGACAGCACCGCCGCCGATATACATTACCGGGCGTTTCGCCTGCATCAGTGTGATAAGCGCGCGTTTGATCTGCCCTTTATGACCGGCTCCGGTCGGGTTATAGGAGCGCAGGCTGACCCGTGACGGGTAGCTGTATTCGTGCTGCTGCTGGACAATATCTTTCGGAAAATCGATGACCACAGGCCCCGGACGGCCGCTCTGTGCCAGATAGAATGCTTTTTTGATGGTGGCCGGAATATCCGCGACATCATGCACCAGGTAACTGTGTTTCACGACCGGGCGGGAAATGCCCACCATATCCACTTCCTGGAAGGCATCGTTGCCGATCAGCGCGCTCGCCACCTGGCCGGACAGCACCACCAGCGGCACCGAATCCATATACGCGGTGGCGATACCGGTAATGGCGTTAGTCGCCCCCGGTCCGGAAGTGACCAGCACCACGCCGGTTTTACCGGTCGCGCGGGCATAGCCGTCCGCCATATGCACGGCAGCCTGCTCGTGACGTACGAGAATGTGCCCGACGCCGCCCACGGTATGCAGTGCATCATAAATATCCAGAACAGCGCCGCCCGGATAGCCGAATACGTGTGACACGCCCTCATCAATTAAGGAGCGCACGATCATTTCTGCCCCTGTCAACCTCTCCATAAATGCTCTCCTGCCCGTGATTGCGGGTTGTAACTGCAAGTGAAGTGTTTGTCTGTTTTTAGTTATCTGAGGATTAACATAACGATAAAATGACAGTGCTGGCAAATGCGTTTTTCGGGAAGCAAAAAGCGGGAAACCGCAGGAATAAAGGAAATGTCATGATCCGCAGACGATCATACCTGCGGTGGCAAATCACAAAGCAGAGTTCACTGAGAGCGGGGGAAAAACCGGCGGGATATAAAAACGGCACTGCACAGGAAACAGGCAGTGCCGTCAGGGACAGCAATCAGTCCGTATACATGGACTCAATTTCGCGCTGATAGCGCTGGGCTATCACTTTACGGCGCAGTTTCAGGGTCGGAGTCAGTTCACCGAGTTCCATAGAGAAATTCTGCGGCAGCAGTGTGAAACGCTTAACCTGATGAAAGGCTGCGATATTTTTCTGCAACTCTTTCAGCCGGCTTTCAAACAGCGCCACAATCTGGCTGTTTTTCAGCAGTTCCATCCGGTCATGGTATTTCAGATTCAGTGCCCGGGCGTGCTCTTCCAGAGTATCAAAGCACGGCACAATCAGTGCGGAAACAAACTTACGTGCATCCGCCACCACCGCGATATGTTCGATAAAGCGATCCTGACCCAGCGTGCCTTCCAGCATCTGCGGCGCAATATATTTGCCGTTCGAGGTTTTCATCAGATCTTTCAGGCGTTCGGTGATAAACAGATTGCCCTGCTCATCCAGCGCACCAGCGTCACCGGTCCGCAGCCAGCCATCAGCCGTAAAGGCCTGACGGGTCTCTTCCGGCTTATTGTAATAGCCTCGCATCACCACCGGCCCGCGTACCTGAATCTCATTTTCCTCACCGATACGCACTTCCACATCCGGCAGCGGCACACCGATAGAGCCGAGCTGATAACCGCTGTTTTCCCAGCAGGATACCGTGGCACAGGTTTCTGTCATGCCGTAGCCGTATTTGATGTTAATGCCGATGGCGAGGAAAAAGCGGATAATCTCATCATCCAGCCGCGCACCCGCCGCCGGTAAGAAACGGACATTACCGCCGAGCACATCACGCAGCTTGCCGAGCACTTTTTTCTGTGCGAACTGATCACACCGCGCGGCCAGCCACGATTGTTTCTCACCGCGCTGTTGTGCATCGAGGGTCTTTTTACCGGTCCGTACCGCCCAGTGGAATAACGCCCGCTTATACCACGGCGCCTGTGCCACTTTTTCGTAAATACCGCTGAATACTTTTTCATAGAAACGCGGCACCGCACACATCACGGTCGGTTTCACCGATACCATCGCTTTGCGCACCAGGTTGGTATCACTGAGATAGACATTCAGTGCGCCGGTGTGCATCACATAGAAACTCCAGGCGCGCTCAAAAACGTGCGTCAGCGGCAGGAAGCAGAGTGAGACATCATCTTCGGTCAGTGTCAGCCGCTCATCATGCAGATAAAGCTGGGCAGCCATATTGCGGTAATCCAGCATTACGCCTTTCGGCTCGCCGGTGGTCCCGGAGGTGTAAATCAGGGTGAAAAGATCGTCAAGGGAACAATCAGCGATGCGCTGGCGCAGCTCTGCGGCGTAACTGCCGTCGTGGCCGTTCATAAACTGACGCAGTGTGCAGACCGCCGGATGCGACGGGATTGCCGTGTTTTCCGGGTTCATTATGATGATTTTTTGCAGCGACGGGCAGAGAGAGAGCAGTGACAGGGCAATTTCCGCCTGCTTCTGACCGTCCACAAACAGGATGCGCACCTGCGCATCATTAAGAATATAGGCCGCCTGGTCATCACTGCTGGTGGCATAGAGTGGTACCACAATGGCACGGCACTGAAGAATCGCCAGGTCGGTTAATGTCCACAGAGCGCTGTTGTGCGAGAAAATGGCGACATTTTCCTGCACTTCAACCCCTTCTGCCAGCAGGGCTTCCGCCAGATTTTCACTGAACGTCCCGGCCTGCTGCCAGGTAAAATCGATATGCTGACCTTGTTCACACCACTGTCGCAGTGCGATTTTGTCACCCCGGCGCTGTTTTTGCTGTTGCAGCCGCGTCACTAAATGATAGTGATGCAAATTTGTTGTTGTCACACGCGTTTCCTTTACTGAGCCGTCAGACTGTACGGTTTCACGTTATGTAATAATTTTTCAGCTTACAGTTGTACGCTTAAATTTTTCCGCAAGTGTAGCCTGTTGTCTCCGGGAACAAAAGCAAATTTAGTTATCTTTGCAATGACGGGATCACAAAAAAGCCCCGGCAGGTACATTTGCCTGACGGGGCGGGAAATAAATTAAATGACCGATTACATATGATGTGTGAACTGCGTCAGCAGTGCCTTCATCCACTGATGCCCTTTATCGCGGGTACACGCCTCGTGCCAGATCAGAAACGCCGGACGGCTGACCTTATCCCACGGCAGTTGCACTTCCTGAATCGGCAGCACATGAGAATAGAGCTGAATCAGCCATTTCGGTGCAATCGCCACCAGCTCTGTTTTAGAGACAATATTCAGTACACTGACTAAATTGGTTCCCTGATAAACAATAGCCCGGAGTAATTCATTATTTTCATAATACGGCGAACTGAATGAATCAATTAAATCCAGCGACACTACGGCATGCTGCTCGGTAAATATTTGTTTCTCTGTTACCGTATATTGTATACGCGGATGATTACGGGCCGCGACCAGTGATAACTGGTCATTAAATAATAAGTGATGACTGTAATCCGGTTTATCGAAACGATTATAACTGACAGCAAAATCGGTTTCCTGATATTTCAGGTTATTCTCGATATGTGAATTCATATAAGACTGAATATTGACATCGATATTTTCACTGTGAAGTTTAACCTGTTCGATTATTTTGTCTGTCAGGCGGATATCCAGCGGACTGGAGATAGCCAGATTAAATGTCCGCTCGCTGCTGCCCGGTTCAAAACCGGCACCCGGCAGCTCATTATGCACCAGCTGCAATGCCTGTCTGACCGGCCCGAACAGCTGTTTAGCGCGCGCTGTCGGCTGAATCCCCCGTCCGAAACGGACAAATAATTCATCATTAAACATAACCTTAAGTCTTGACACCGCATTGCTGACAGCCGGTTGCGACATACCTAAAAGTTCAGCAGCGCGGGTCACATTCTGCATCTGCATAACCGCATCAAAAACAGTCAGCAGATTAAGATCCACATTACGCAGCTGTGTTTCACCGGATTCTTTTTTTACATCTGCCACTGAGGTGTATTCAGTCATCTTAAACTCCAATAAATGATTATAATGACTTCAATAAGCCACCTGCCGCCACGATGAAACGGCAGATCAATACAAAATTGAAATCTATTATCTCAATTGATTATCCAATTAATAATTGAGTCTCTTCCTTGTATGGTTCTGAATACGCGGGTGCGCATCATCATCACAATGCATACTATTTAAATATTTAAAGCCAGTAAATTATTCATGCCAGTAATAAATCAATACCGCTTTATTCATTTAGTTTCCATGCAGTGAGATAATAAAACAAAGATTGTGTTTATTCATAATAAAATTGTCTTCTGTCAGCATAAAAAATCCGATTTTTTTTACTGACATAACGGAAAGAATAAACTGTTCAATGAATATCTCACCGGTTACCGGTGGCTGCCTGACCGCCGGACCCCCTGTTACCCGCCTACTCAGCTGATTCGGATTCTCCGTAAAAAAATCTGTAAAAATATTAGCCCAATTATTTAGCTGGCTTATAGATGAAAACGCTGATTAATTTTTATAAATTAGTCAGTTTATCTGCCTTTTGTGCTTTTTTTATCCTTTGACCGGAATCTCCGGCGAACCGCGTGAGTTGACAGGGCATTTTATATTCAGTATCAATAATACATCGCCACGGATAAGCCCTGTGCTCCGTGCCACTGAATTTACTGAGAAGGTTATTACTATGTCTTTCACTTTCCGCCTAAACAGCCTGCTAATTATCGCCTTAACTGCGCGTGGCGGGTTCGTGGCCGGAAGTTCCTCATAACTTTCTCCCTGAGACCTGAAAAACCCGCGCAATGTCGCGGGTTTTTTTATACCTGCAAACCGGAAAACAGAACAAGAAATAACCGAGAGGATCACAACATGAGCGATAACGTCATCATTTTTGATACCACACTGCGTGACGGGGAGCAGGCATTACAGGCCAGTCTCAGTGTCAAAGAGAAGTTACAGATTGCTTTCCAGCTCGAACGCATGGGGGTTGATATTATTGAGGCCGGTTTCCCTGTCTCCTCTCCCGGTGATTTTCAGTCAGTGCAGACTATCGCCCGCGAAATCAAAAACAGCCGCATCGCGGCATTATCCCGCTGTGTGATCGGCGATATTGATGCCGCAGCGGAATCCCTGAAAGTCGCGGAAGCCTTCCGGTTACATATGGTGCTCGCCACCTCCGGTATTCACGTCAAAACCAAACTGCGCAAGACCTTTGCTGACATCATCGATATGGCGGTCGGCTCGATTAAACATGCCCGCCGCTTTACCGATGACGTTGAGTTTTCCTGCGAAGATGCCGGGCGCACCGATATCGATGATTTATGCCGCATTGTGGAAGCCGCGATCAACGCCGGTGCCACCACGGTCAATATTCCGGACACCGTCGGTTACACCACGCCGTACCAGTTCGGCGGCATTATCAGTGAATTATTCAACCGCGTGCCGAATATCGACAAAACCATCATTTCTGTCCACTGCCATGACGATCTGGGCATGTCCGTTGCCAACTCCATCACTGCCGTGCAGGCCGGTGCCCGCCAGATTGAAGGGACGATCAACGGGTTAGGCGAACGTGCCGGCAACTGTGCGCTGGAAGAAGTGATTATGGCGATTAAAGTGCGGGAAAAAATGCTGGGCGTGCGCACCGGGATCAATCACAAAGAGATTTACCGCACCAGCCAGCTGGTCAGCCAGTTATGCAACACCCCGGTACCGCCGAACAAGGCTGTGGTCGGCAGCAATGCCTTCTCCCACTCCTCCGGCATTCACCAGGACGGCGTGATTAAAAACCGCGAAACCTACGAAATCATGACGCCGGACAGCATCGGCCTGAAAGATAACTTAATCAACCTGACCTCCCGTTCCGGCCGCGCGGCGGTGAAACACCGGATGGCGGAAATGGGTTATCAGGAAGGTGATTATAACCTGGATGAATTATACGCCGACTTCCTGCAACTGGCGGACAAAAAAGGTCAGGTCTTCGATTACGACCTGGAAGCGCTGGTGTTTATGAAACAGCAGCACCAGGAGCCGGAGCACTTCTCACTGGCATTCCTCAACACCCAGTCCGGTACCGGCGTCAAAGCCTCCGCGATGGTCAGAATGCAGGCCGGGGATGACATTATCTCGGAATCCGCCCAGGGGAACGGCCCGGTCGATGCGGCTTATGAGGCCATCCGCCGTATCGCGGGTTACCCGCTGACCCTCGCCGCCTATCAGCTGACCGCCAAAGGTCAGGGAACAGATGCACTGGGTCAGGTGAATATCGTGGTGGAGTATGAAGGCCGCAAATTCCACGGCATGGGGCTGGCGACCGATATTGTTGAATCCTCCGCCCAGGCCATGATCCACGCTATCAACAGCATCTGGCGCGCCGGACAGGTAAAAGAAGAAAAACGGCGTATGCAGTCAGATAACAACATGCACAACGACACTCATAACGATACTCATAACAACAATACAGATACAAAGGAAGCGGTGTAATTATGTCGGAACAATTTCATATTGCAGTTTTACCGGGCGACGGAATCGGCCCTGAAATTATGGCGCAGGCGATTAAAGTGCTGGATGCGGTGCGCACCCGCTTTAACCTGACCATCACCACCAGTGAATATGATGTCGGCGGCATTGCCATCGACAACCACGGCCACCCGCTGCCGCCTGCCACACTGAAAGGCTGCGAGCAGGCCGATGCGGTGCTGTTCGGCTCTGTCGGCGGCCCGAAATGGGAAAAACTGCCGCCGGACTCCCAGCCGGAGCGCGGCGCCCTGCTCCCGCTGCGGGCACATTTCAAATTATTCAGTAACCTGCGCCCGGCACGGCTCTATCCGGCGCTGGAAGCGTTCTGCCCGCTGCGCAGTGATATCGCCGCACGCGGATTCGATATCCTGTGTGTCCGCGAACTGACCGGCGGGATCTATTTCGGGCAGCCGAAAGGCCGTGAAGGCGAAGGTAAATATGAGCGTGCTTATGATACCGAGGTGTATCACCGCTTTGAAATCGAGCGTATTGCCCGTATCGCCTTTGCCTCCGCCCAAAAACGCCGTGGTCAGGTAACATCGATTGATAAGGCCAACGTGCTGCAAAGTTCCGTATTATGGCGCGAAGTGGTAACAGAAATCGCCAAAGAGTATCCGGATGTCGCGCTGTCGCATATGTATATCGATAACGCCGCCATGCAGATGGTCAAAGATCCGTCGCAGTTTGATGTGATCCTCTGCTCCAACCTGTTCGGCGACATTATTTCTGACGAGTGCGCCATGATCACCGGATCCATGGGCATGCTGCCGTCCGCCAGCCTGAATGAGAAAAAATTCGGTCTGTATGAACCAGCCGGTGGCTCCGCACCAGACATCGCCGGACAAAACATAGCCAACCCGGTGGCTCAGATTTTATCTGCTGCCATGATGCTGCGCTTCAGCTGCGGACAGGATGCAGCGGCTGACAGCATCGAAAATGCGGTCAATCAGGCACTGAATGCCGGATATCGCACCCGGGATGTGGCCGGAAACGGCAAGAGTGTGACCACAGATGAGATGGGCGACATTATCGCGCGTTTGATTACAGAAGGGGATTAAGATGAGCACAGGAAAAACTTTATATCAGAAATTATATGATGCCCATGTGGTTCGTGAAGAAGCAAACGAAACGCCGATCCTGTATATCGACCGCCACCTGGTGCATGAGGTGACCTCGCCGCAGGCATTTGACGGATTACGGGCGAAAAACCGCCCGGTACGCCGCCCGGAAAAAACCTTCGCCACCATGGATCACAACGTCTCCACGCAGACCAAAGATATCAATGCCTGTGGTGAAATGGCCCGTAACCAGATGCAGGAGCTGATCAAAAACTGTGAGGCCTTTGGTGTCCGTCTCTATGATCTGAACCATCCGTATCAGGGCATTGTGCATGTGATGGGGCCGGAACAGGGCATCACCCTGCCGGGCATGACCATTGTCTGCGGTGACTCCCACACCGCCACCCACGGTGCCTTCGGCTCGCTGGCTTTTGGTATCGGCACCTCCGAGGTGGAACATGTGTTAGCCACCCAGACACTGAAACAGGCGCGTGCCAAAACCCTGAAAATTGAAGTGCGCGGCAAAGTGGCTCCCGGTATCACCGCCAAAGATATTGTACTGGCGATTATCGGTCACACCGGCAGCGCGGGCGGCACCGGTTACATCGCGGAGTTCTGCGGGGATGCTATTGAAGCGCTCTCCATGGAAGGCCGGATGACGGTTTGTAATATGGCGATCGAAATGGGTGCCAAAGGCGGAATGATTGCACCGGATCAGACCACCTTTGATTATCTGAAAGGCCGTCAGTTCTCCCCGCAGGGCGCGGACTGGGATGCAGCTGTGGCTTACTGGCAGACCCTGAAAAGTGATCCGGATGCGAAATATGACGCGGAAATTATTATCAATGCCGCCGATATCGCCCCGCAGGTCACCTGGGGCACCAATCCCGGTCAGGTGATTGATATCAGCCGGGCCATTCCCGCACCGGAGAGCTTTACCGACCCGGTGGAAAGAGCCTCGGCAGAAAAAGCGCTGGCGTATATGGATTTAACGCCGGGCAAAAAATTAACCGATGTGAAAATCGACAAGGTGTTTATCGGCTCCTGCACCAACTCGCGGATTGAGGATTTACGTGCAGCTGCTGCGGTCGCCAAAGGGCGCAAAGTCGCGCCGGGTGTACAGGCGATAGTGGTTCCGGGCTCCGGGCCGGTGAAATCCCAGGCGGAAGCGGAAGGTCTGGATAAGATTTTCACCGATGCCGGGTTTGAATGGCGTTTACCGGGCTGCTCGATGTGTCTGGCGATGAACAATGACCGTCTGGCACCGGGGGAGCGCTGTGCCTCCACCAGCAACCGCAACTTTGAAGGACGCCAGGGGCGCGGCGGGCGCACACATCTGGTCAGCCCGGCCATGGCCGCTGCGGCCGCTGTCACCGGCAGTTTCGCCGATATCCGTACCATTGAGATGCGCTGAGGGAGAAAATCATGGAAAAATTTATTGTACATCAGGGCATTGCCGCACCATTAGATGCCGCCAATGTGGACACCGATGCCATTATCCCGAAACAGTTTTTGCAGAAAGTGACCCGCACCGGCTTCGGGCAGCATTTATTCAATGACTGGCGTTTTCTCGATGATGACGGACAGGTGCCGAACCCGGATTTTGTCCTCAATGCCCCGCGTTATCAGGGTGCGTCCATTCTGCTGGCCCGTGAAAACTTCGGCTGCGGCTCCTCCCGTGAGCACGCGCCGTGGGCCTTAACGGATTACGGCTTCAGAGTGGTGATTGCGCCAAGCTTTGCGGATATTTTTTACGGCAATTCATTCAACAACCAATTATTGCCGGTGAAATTACCCGAAGACGCGATTGATGCGCTCTTTGACTGGGTACAAAAAACAGAAGGTGCTCAGATTATTGTTGATCTGGAGAACCAGAAAGTGATCGCCGGTGAGCTGGAATATCCGTTCAGTGTTGATACCTTCCGTCGTCACTGCATGATGAACGGCCTCGACAGTATCGGCCTCACCTTACAGCATGACGACATGATTTCCCGTTTTGAGGAAAAACTGCCTGCATTTATGAACTGATAACCGGATCCATTTCCACCATTGAACCCCTGCCATCACCCCTTTTGTGATGGCAGCTTTTTCCCCGTTTTTCCCCGCCTCTTTTTCCGGATCACCGGACAGAAAAAAACCAGCCTTTCGGCTGGCGGTAAAAGTCACCATTACTCAAGAATCGGGAGTGAGTCAGGTATCACACTGACGTCATGAGCCGCTTTAATGACATTGAGTATGGACGTAATATACGGAAATAAAAATGGACAGAAAACCGACCGGAGTTCCTCTTTTATGAGCACACCACGCCTCCAGCACCAGTTTATCCGCCTGTGGCAGCATCATCAGGGACAGGAGACCGAAACCACCCTTCAGGAGATCGCCGATATCCTGCACTGCTCCCGCCGTCATGTCCGCTCTCTGCTCAGCAGTATGCAGACAGCGGGCTGGCTCAGCTGGCAGGCGGAAACCGGACGGGGTAAGCGCTCACGTCTCTGTTTCCTGCAGAGCGGACGGGATTTACAGCACGCCCGTGCCGAACAGCTGATCGAGCAGGACAATATCGAAAAACTGGTGGCGATGGTCAATGATAAGGACGCGATGCGCCAAATGGTATTATCCCAGCTGGAGCGCAGCTTCCGGCAGGGGAAAAGCCTGCTGCGTATTGTCTATTACCGCCCTTTTTATAATCTGCTGCCCGGTTCGCCGCTGCGCCGCTCGGAAGTTCATCTGCTGAGCCAGATTTTTAACGGACTGACGGCAATAAATGAGGAAAACGGGGAAGCGGTCCCGGCGCTGGCACATCACTGGCAGCAGACCGGCGACAAACAGTGGCGTTTCTGGCTGCGTCCGGCGATATTTTTCCATCACGGCCGTGAATTGCAGATGGTGGATATCATTTCCTCTTTTGAGCGCCTGCGTGACACACACCCGCTGTTCAGCCATATCCGCACTGTCCGTTCCGATATGCCTTACATTATTGATATCACACTGAATGAAGCCGACAGCTGGTTCCCGGTACTGACCGGCAGCCCGCACGCCGCCATTCTGCCCCATGAGTGGCAGGAACTGCCGGATTTCGCCCGCCGCCCTGTCGGTACCGGCCCCTATCAGGTGATCTGTAATAATGACCATAAACTGACAATCCGTGCCTTTGACCACTATTACGGCTTCCGTGCCCTGCTCGACGAAGTTTCGGTGCTGGTGGTGCCGGAGCTGGAAGAAAAAATGGTCTGCACCACCCTGCATATCGGCGCGGACGGGCCGGAGCGGGATTCTCTCGACAGCCGGATGGAGGAAGGCTGCTATTTCCTGCTGCACGACACGCGTTCGGCAAAAGGAGAGCGGGAAGATATCCGCCGCTGGCTCAACAGCCTGATGACCCCCGTCAATCTGCTGTATCACTGCGAACCGCTGTATCAGCGCCACTGGTGGCCTGCTTACGGGTTGCTGCTGCGCTGGCATCACAGCAAACTTATCCCGACCTGTGAAAAACCGGCAGATCTGACAGAGCTGACGCTGACCTATTATCAGGATCATCACGAATACCATGCTATCGGCAAATTACTGCAGCAGTTACTGGCGGAACAGGGCGTGAAACTGACGATTAATATCACAGATTACGACACCTGGTTTAACGGCGATTGTGACAGTGATTTCTGGCTGGCGACCGCCAACTTTTATAAACCGCTGGAGTTCTCAGTTTTCGCCACCCTGTACGAGCTGCCGCTGCTGCGCCGCTGTCTGGGAGATGATTTGCGTGCACCGCTGAAGCAATGGCGGCAGCGTTCCCTGTCTCTGGCGGCATGGTGTGAGCAGATCATTGACAGGCAGATGCTGTTCCCGCTGTTCCATCACTGGCTTGAATTACAGGGGCAGCGCAGTATGCGGGGCGTCAAAATGAATACCTTCGGCTGGTTTGATTTTAAATCTGCCTGGTTTATCCCCCCGGAAAGTTAATTCACAGAAAAAGGCAAAGTTATAAACACCCTCTGATAAAAAACCGGCTTTTATTCACGTTTTCTGTGGATATAGTTGTGAAAAACGCAAGGGTAATGGGGGTATAGTTTTTCACTGCCCCCTGTTGATAAAATCACGGACGTTAAATAAATGCTGTTAAATCATATCAGTACAGAAATAAAAAAAGATAATCGTCTGAAAAAATCACCGGCATTTTTTTTCACAGACTTACACAGCACAAAAAATAACCACACCCAGTGTTATCCACAGATTGTGACTTATCCGTGAGCAAAACCCCTGCTGAAACGCGAAAACAGGCGGAAGTCAAGCCTGTAAATCAAACCAGTAGTGAGGCAGTTTTCCACTTATCCCATAAAGCTGTGGATAACTCAGTGTAAGATCCTGTTTATTGTCTGAGGATGCTGGTGCACAACCTTCTGTACTTGTTACGGCGGCGAAAATTAATAGCTATATATCAATAAATTAGATAATATTTATTTTTCATTCATGCCTATGTATTATTTTACCTGATAACACTGTTCAACTTTTAAGCATATAACATGACACAACTTTTTCAGCCACCGTTACCCCCGGCCAGCGAGTCTGAGCTGCTCAGCCGCGCCCAATCCCTTGCCGGTGCCACTTTCGGTGAGCTGGCGGGCTGTGCCGGTATACCGGTGCCGCCGGATCTGCGCCGCGATAAAGGCTGGGTCGGCATGCTGCTGGAATACTGGCTGGGCGCGGACGCGGGCAGCAAGGCAGAGCAGGATTTTGCCCACCTCGGGGTGGAGCTGAAAACCATTCCGGTGGATGAATCCGGCGTGCCGCTGGAAACCACCTTTGTCTGTGTCGCCCCGCTGACCGGCAACAGCGGCGTCACCTGGGCGGAGTGTCATGTGCGTCATAAGCTCTCCCGCGTGCTGTGGGTGCCGGTGGAAGGTGCACGTCATATCCCGCTGGCAGAGCGCCGTGTCGGTTCACCACTACTGTGGTCGCCGTCGGAGGAGGAAGAACGCCTGCTGCGCGCGGACTGGGAAGAGCTGATGGATATGATTGTGCTGGGGAAAGTGGAGCAGATCACCGCCCGTCATGGTCAGGTAATGCAGATCCGCCCGAAAGCGGCCAACAGCCGGGCACTCACAGAAGCTATCGGTCCGCACGGGCAACCGATACAAACACTGCCCAGAGGCTTTTATCTGAAGAAAAATTTCACCGCACCTTTACTTAAGCGCTATTTCCGGTGCTGATCACTGTTTTGGGAGTTTGCTCCCGGTAAATATGAATCGCTTCAGTCATTAATATCGGTTCGAAAATAATGACAACAGGAGTGTTCCGGATGAAAAAAACCTTACTGACGCTTTCACTTGCAGCCGCATTACTGACTCCCGCCCTGCCCGCTTTTGCTGATACCTCCGCCGCTGATATGACACTGGAACAGGTTCTGGTGATGAGCCGCCACAACCTGCGCACACCGATTGTGAATACCGGTATTCTGACCGAAATCACGGATAAAACCTGGCCTGCGTGGGATGCGCAGAGTGGTTATCTGACCACCAAAGGCGGCGCACTGGAAGTTTATATGGGACACTATTTCCGCGAGTGGCTGGATGAGAACAAACTGCTGCCGGACACCCTGTGCCCGACCGGTGAAAAAGAGCTGAATGTCTACGCCAACAGCCTTCAGCGCACAATTGCCACCGCGCAGTTCTTTACCGCCGGTGCTTTCCCGGGCTGTACCGTTACCGTGAACCACCAGCCGGAAATCGGTACTATGGATCCGGTGTTTAACCCGATCATCACCAATGACAGCGCAGAGTTTAAACAGACTGCCCTCGCGGCAATGGAAAGCCATTATAAAGGGCTGGATCTGGTCCCGGGTTATCAGGCACTGAATAAGGTGCTGAATATCAAAGACTCAGAACAGTGCAAAACCAACAAACTCTGTTCACTGGCCGACGGTAAAAACAGCTTTATTATTGAAGCCGGCAAAGAGCCGGGCGTGAAAGGTCCGCTGAAAATGGCAAACTCTGCCGTGGATGCCATCGATCTGCAATATTATGAAGGTTTCCCGGCAGACCAGGTCGCCTGGGGCGAAGTCACCACACCGGAGCAGTGGACTGCCCTGAATACCCTGAAAAACGGCTATCAGGAATCTCTGTTTACCCCGCGTATTATCGCGAAAAACGTGGCACATCCGCTGCTGAACTACATTAATCAGCACTTTGCCGCCGCCGCTCCGGGCAGTGAAGCGAAATTTACCTTCCTGGCCGGGCATGATTCCAATATCGCCTCCCTGCTCTCCGCCCTGGAATTTAAACCGTATCAGTTGCCGGAACAGTATGAACATACGCCAATCGGCGGGAAATTAGTGTTCCAGCGCTGGACAAATAAAGCGGATAATAAATCCTATGTGAAGATTGATTATATTTACCAGTCATCTGATCAGCTGCGGAATAACAGTTATCTGTCCTTAAAAACTCCGCCGCAAAAAGTCACACTGGAACTGAAAAACTGTCCGGTTGATAAAAACGGCTATTGCGGATGGGAAACTTTCCAAAAAGTAATGAAAGACAGTTTATCCGAATAAACATTATATGTTCATATTCCTGCCCGGCGCACCTTTGCCGGGCTTTTTATTTCTATCCCTGTCACGCTTCGGATAACACTGATAGATTAAGGCACCGTAAGCCGCTACTATTTAACAGTCTGAAAATCATCACAGTATTTTATTGCTCATTTATCAGTATCGGCACCCGTCCGGGAATTAACGGTCATTATACCGGGCTGAATACACGGATATCATTAATACGATGAAATATTTAAAATCATTACCGGCTCCCTTATTTATTATTGCAACTGTCTTAATAAGTTCAGGTTGCAGTCAGAAAAACTATGACGTCGATACCGGTGAAAAAATAATTTATCCCTCCGGTGACGGTGTATTACTGGGCGCCTGTGATAAATGGACACTGAAAGATGAACAGGTGCGGCAATTAATTGCCATGAGCAAACCTTATATTGCGCTGCCGTACGGTGAATACAGCCAGACGCCGTGTAATATGAGCGGCACGGTGACGATTGACGGCAAAACCTGGGATTATCTGCTCAACGGCGGCGGTATTATCACCCTGAGTATTGACGGTATGGTGCGCTACCGCGGCTGCAATGCCGATGCCTGCAAGCCGTACCTGCTGCTCCCTTACCGGGGCAAATCCTTTGCGATCAAAGACAGTGATACCCTGGTAACAGAGGAAGACAGCACGGAAAACCGGGGCCGCCTGCTGAGCCGCGAAAGTGTCGCGCAACGGCAGCCGCACAGTGACCCGGGGATGGTTTCCGGTGCACCGTCTGACGGCACAATGGTGAATAAAGAAACCGGAGCGGAACAGTTCAGGCCGGATAACGGCCAGATGCGCAGACCGGATGCACAACCGGTCGCCGGGGGACAGAGCGGACAAACCGCCCCGCAGGGACAACAGAGCACACCGGTTTCCTCTGATCGTAACGGGAAAGTGCCTCCGGCACGCCCGCAGGCAGAAAACAGCCGGATGTCATCCGTGAAAAAAGAGGTCGCATCAGCGGCAGAATCTGCCATGCCGTCTGTGGATGTTGACGCACCGTCAATCACAGCCCCGGAAGTGGGCATCTCCGTTCCGGGAACCTCCGCGCCAACGCTTGATATCAAAGCCCCGGCAGTCAGTTTACCGGGAGCGGAAGTCCCGGTCCCTGCACTGAAAAATCCGTTCTGATTATCTCAGCCGGACAAAAGCCCGCCCCCGGCGGGTTTTTTAATGCCTGAACCGCCGCATATTCCGTGCCCTGCTTCAGACTGCCCATGTAACAATCCATCCCGTCGGTAAACAGATGGAACAGGCAACCGACTGCCACCGCCCGCACTTTCCATGACGGGATCAGCAGCAGAATAAGATACACAATCGCCGCCCATACGGTATGCAGCGGATGAAAACCGACACTGCATCTGTCCGGGTCAAAGACAGGATCCGCCAGCAGGTGATCCGCATCCATCACCATAGTGGCAATCATAATCATTGCCGCCGCTTTCCAGTGCTGCCGCCAGAACAGCCGGGCAAACAGAACCGGCACCAGAAAATGGCAGCCGTAATGCAGGATATTCCGGAAAATGTCAAATGCCACAGTAACTCCGCTGACGGGTTGTCCGTTATGATGACGGCTATCATAGCGGAAATACCGGAGGCTATCCGGCAGAAAATGGATCAGTCCGTCACAATAATAAAATACACCGCATTCCGGATAACAAAGCGGGAATTAACTGGTCTGCTCTGCGGGTTTATCGCTGCATTGTCTTAAGTAAACTGAGAAGATCAGGTATATTACCCCCTGATTGTTGGCTACCAAGAAAAAATAACTATGATTATCAAACCTAAAATTCGTGGTTTTATCTGCACTACCGCTCACCCGGCGGGCTGTGAAGCCCATGTTCGTGAGCAAATCGCCCGTGTGAAATCCTGCGGCGAACTGAAAAACGGCCCTAAAAAGGTTCTGGTGATTGGTGCATCCACCGGTTACGGTCTGGCTTCCCGTATCAATGCCGCTTTCGGCAGCGGTGCAGCGACTATCGGTGTATTTTTTGAAAAGCCGGGCAGTGAAAACAAAACCGGTTCTGCCGGCTGGTACAACGCAGCCGCTTTTGATAAAGCCGCCAAAGAAGAAGGCCTGTATGCAAAAAGCATTAACGGTGACGCCTTCTCTGATGAATGCCGTCAGAACGTTATTGATTTAATTAAACAGGATCTGGGTCAGATCGATCTGGTTGTTTATTCTCTGGCATCTCCGGTCCGCAAAATGCCGGAAACCGGTGAAATTGTCCGTTCCGCCCTGAAACCTATCGGCGAACCGTACAAATCTGTCGCGCTCGATACCAACAAAGACGTGCTGATCGAAGCCGTTGTTGAACCGGCCAATGAGCAGGAAATCGCAGACACCGTTAAAGTCATGGGCGGCCAGGACTGGGAACTGTGGATGAATGCATTAGAGGAAGCCGGTGTTCTGGCGGATAATGCACAGTCTGTTGCCTACTCCTATATCGGTACCGATTTAACATGGCCGATTTACTGGCACGGTACGCTGGGCAAAGCAAAAGAAGATTTGGATCGCGCAGCAGCAGCGATTAATCAGAAACTGCAGGCCAAAGGCGGCGCGGCGTATGTTGCCGTTCTGAAATCTGTCGTGACTCAGGCCTCTTCCGCTATTCCTGTTATGCCGTTATATATCTCTATCGTGTTTAAGATCATGAAAGAGAAAGGCATTCACGAAGGTTGTATTGAACAGACTCAGCGCTTATTTGCTACTAAACTGTTTAACGGTTCTGCGCCGGAAACCGATGAAAAACAGCGTCTGCGCCTGGATGACTGGGAATTACGCGATGATGTGCAGAACACCTGCCGTGAAATCTGGCAGCAGCTGACAGATGATAATATCAACGATTTAACCGACTATCAGGGCTATAAAGCGGAGTTCCTCCGTTTATTCGGCTTTGGTCTGGACGGCGTTGATTATGATGCTGACTTAAGCGGTGAAGTTAACTTCGACGTGAAAGAATTAGTGTAATCATCTCTGAAAAGCCCGCCGCAGCTCTGATTATTCAGCGGCTGCGGCGGGTTTCTTATTTTTCCGGATTATTCAGCGGGTTTCGCAGACCAGCCAGTAATAATGGTTATTATTGAATCCGAACTCATCCAGCACCGTCAGCCCGAGCTTACGGGTGTGGGCGGCATAAGAGCGCGGGTTCACCTTGTTGATAAAGGTCACCAGGATATCAAACCGCTGCGACATTTTTTCCAGAGCAAAAGCAAACAGCCCTTCCAGCACGCCCTGCCCGCGCAGTGATGCATCAATACAGACCGGGCCGTACTGATACGAGTTCTCTGTGGTCAGCGTCTGACCGGCAAACTCATAATCACCCAGTTTATCAATCATATGGGCAAACAGCGGCCACGGTGACCAGTACTGCCAGGATGCCGCCATCACAAACGCCACCACCTTTCCGTCCTGTTTAGCGACAAATAATCCCTGCTCATTTTCAATCAGATCAGTCATCTGTTCATCACTCATCTGTGTGGTGACAAAACCGTCCGGCTTGTCTTCATCACTGATGGTGGTCAGATGATAACGTTTTAATAAGGCTTTTACCTGATCCATATCCGTCAGTTCAGCAACACAATATTCCATCGTTATTCTCCGTTATCATTGTTATTCTGCGGCGGGAGGTACCGCAATATCCGCAATGCGATCATGACCGATCACACTGAAATAGTCATCCGCTGCCAGAGACACTGATCTCACCAGTTCACCGGCATTAAAAAATACCCGTCCGGCACCGGTCAGACGCTTATCAACATACAGCGTCAGTTCGTCATTAAAGCTGAACGGCGGGACCGCACCCATCGGGCAGCCGGTCAGTGCCTGTGCCGTTTCCGGCGCGGCAAATGAGGCTTTTTTCCCACCCGCCAGTTTCGCGGCATTTTTAAAATTGACTTTGCAGTCTCCCGGCACAATCGCCAGCACATAGCGGATGTCCGGTGTGCTGCCGGTAACCTGTAACACCATCGCTTTCGCCGCCTGGCTCAGTTTATTCCCCCGGATTTTGCTTATCGCATCAGAACGGCCTTCCGCCGGATGCTCGATCACCTCAAAGGAAACCGCCCGTGAATCCAGTAAACAGGTGATTTTGTCAAATGTTGTCATATAAACCTCACAGTCAGCCGGAGAAACCCTTGCGTCATAATTTACTCTCAACGTACTCTTACAGAAACACACAGAACCCGTAAGAATGAGGCAGAACAGATGGTACAGCTTCCGCGCTACCGGCAGATGGCCGATCAGATAAAACAGGCTGTCCGCGAGGGCGTTTTACCGCCGGACAGCCGTCTGCCGTCCGTCCGTATTCTGGCCGCACAGTACAATGTCAGCCTGACCACCGCCCTGAAAGTGCTGCGCACGCTGGAAGATGAGCATGTTGCCGTGGCGCGGCCGAAATCCGGCTTTTTTGTCGCCCCGGTTCAGCCTGCCGCTGCGGAAAGCCGCAGTACAGAGACACACACCGCCGATTTTGCCCCGCTGGATGAACAGACGGAACTGCATATGTCGATGGTCGGTGAAGAGTGCCGTGTCCGGCTCGATCTGGCTAACGGGCGGCGGGAACTTTATCCGGTCAGAAAGCTGAGTCTTATCATGCGTCAGCTCAGTTACAGCAAACCGTTCCTGCTGGGGGATTCGGTCAAAGGCACCGGCTATGCGCCGCTGAAAGAGGAAATCGCCCGCCGCGCAGTCAGTTACGGTTGCCATATCACACCGGAAACCCTGCTTATCACCAACGGCTGTATTGAAGCCTTATCACTGGCACTGCGCGCCGCGCTCAACCCCGGGGATGCGGTGGCAGTGGAATCCCCCTGTTACTTTGTACTGTTACAAATGCTGCGTAATCTCAATCTGCGGCTGACCGAAGTGGATGCCTGTGAAGACGGTTATGTGGATTGCGATAAACTCACCGCCCTGTTCCGCCGCAAAGCGGTAAAAGCCTTTGTGACACTCGCCAACGTCAATAATCCGCTGGGCAAGACTATTCCGGATGAAGTCAAAGCGGAGATAACCCGTCAGGCAAATGAAAACGGTGTGATCATTATTGAGGATGATACTTTCGGTGACGCAGCATTCGGCGGGCAGCGCCCGTTCCCGATGCGGGCATTCAGTCATAACGTCATTCTGTGCAGCGGATTTTCCAAAACCATCGCGCCCGGCGTGCGTATCGGCTGGGTTCACAGTCAGCATTACATGCGCAAAATCACCTCCCTCAAATACACCTCCTCGATGGGCTCACAGGTACTGCCGCAGGCGGCCATCAGCGAACTGCTGAGCAATGGCGGCTATGATGCTCATCTGCGCCGCCTGCGCCGTGAACTGGCGGCACAGGTGCAGAACATCCGCCGTGTTGTGCTGCGGGAGTTCCCGCGGGGTACCACCGTGACCGAACCGGAAGGCGGCTATGTCCTGTGGGTCACCATGCCGGAAGGCAGCCTGAATGTGCGGGAACTGTTTCTCAATGCCCGCGCGGAGGGGATCGGTATCGCGCCGGGACATATCTTTGCCACCGACAGCCGCTATGACCGCTGTTTCCGGCTCAACGCCGGGTTCGGCTGTGATAAGGACGTGGAGGATGCGATCGCCCGGCTGGCGCAGTGGTGCCGGGAATCATTACACACCGGATAACCCCGGGCTGACTGTTCTGTTTCTGCAACAGTGAAACCCGTTTTCATGACTACTCCCTGATAGTTCGCGCCCTTATTATCTGTTTATACATAATTATCAGGAGAGACATCATGAGAAACATTATCGGCACCTACCGCGCACCGAAAGGCCATTGGGTCGGCGACGGATTTCCGGTCAGCCAGATGTTTTCCTACAGCAATCACGGCAAACATCTGAATCCGTTTATCCTGCTCGACCGCGCCGGTCCGGCGGATTTCCCGCCATCAGAAGGCGCCAACCGGGGAGTTGGTGAGCACCCGCACCGCGGCTTTGAAACCGTGACCATCGTCTATGACGGCGAGGTGGCTCACCACGATTCCACCGATCAGGGCGGTGTGATCGGTAAAGGGGATGTGCAGTGGATGACTGCGGCATCCGGTATTCTGCATCAGGAATACCATTCTGACCGCTTTATGCGGGAAGGCGGCACACTGGATATGGTGCAGCTGTGGGTGAATCTGCCTGCTTCTGCAAAATCCGCCGCACCGGGTTATCAGTTACTGGAAAACACCACCATTCCGGCAGTGGCACTGCCGAATGACGCCGGGACATTACGGGTGATCGCCGGGGAATATGCCGGGGCACGCGGTCCGGCCCGGACCTTCACGGAAATGGATGTGTGGGATCTGCGCCTGAAAGCCGGAAAAGTCACCGGACTGGCGGCAAAAGCCAGCCGCAACGCCGGACTGATCGTTCTGCACGGCAGTATTTATGTTGACAGCCGCGCTCCGCTGCACACCGGCGAAATGATGATTCTGGACGGCACTGACAGCACCATTTTGCTGGAAGCCACCGAAGATGCGGTTGTCCTGTTCCTCAGCGGTGAACCGATTGATGAGCCGGTTGTCGGTTACGGCCCGTTTGTGATGAACAGCGAGCAGGAAATCCGCGAAGCCATTGAGGATTTCAACAGCGGCCGTTTCGGACATATCCCCGCTGAGTAAGACAGATGAGGCAAATACGACCGTTATTTGCCTCACTATTCCCCTGTCCCCGAAAACGCCGCCGTCTGCGGCACATGTTCCGCCAGATAATTCAGCAGTGCCTGCACCGCAGGTAACAGCCCTTTGCGGGACGGGAAAACCGCGTGGATCACATCCTGCGGAAACTGCCAGCCCGGCAGAACACGGACAAGCCGCCCGGCATTCAAATCATTGAGAACCACACCTTCCGGCAGACGGGCAATGCCCAGCCCTTTGCATGCCGCGCGGTGCAGTGTCATGACATCAGTGGTGGCGAGGCGTGCCGTGAGGTGTTTGGTGATGCTGCTGCCGTCTTCGCCGGTCAGTGTCAGCGTGTAGTTTTGTTTTTGTTCGCTGTTGGCGAGGATCGGGAATTCTGTCAGTTCGTCCGGATGCTGAGGTGCCGCTTTTCCGGTAAATAACAGCGGTGAAGCAACCAGGATACGCCGCGAATAGCCCAGCACTTTCATGGTCAGCCCGGAATCATCCAGCGGGAGGGAGCGCACCCGCAGTGCGAGATCAAACCCTTCGCTGATCACATCCACCGGACGGTTAACTGCCAGGATCTGCACATCAATATCGGGGTATTTCACCATAAAATCTGTCAGCAGATCCTGAAGATAAGCCTGTAACAGCGCGACCGGACAGGAAAACTTCACGCTGCCGCGCGGATGCCCCTGTACCGAGCAGATAATCTCTTCGGCGATCTCCGCCTCATCAATCACATTTTTGCATTGCTGGTAGAAGGTTTGTCCGATCTCAGTAACATGAAACTGCCGGGTGGAGCGGTAGATCAGTGAAATATTCAGTTTCTGTTCCAGATCAGCGATACGGCGACTGAGCCTGGATTTCGGAATGCCCAGCGCTTCGCCCGCCGGGGAAAATCCACCGTATTCCACCACTTTCACAAAATAATAGAGGTCATTCAGATCGTATTTCATGCCTGTCACCCGCAGCGTTATCCTGCGGATCAGTATACATAAAAAAATCCGCCGCATTCAGCATGCGGCGGATGTCTGTGAATATAAACGCAATAATTTAGCGGTAAACAATCCCGCCGTCGGTCAGAATCGCCTGGCCGGTGATGTAATCCGAGTCGTCGCTTGCCAGGAAGGCAACCAGTGCCGCCACGTCATCCGGAGTCTGAGCGCGGCCCAGCGCGATACCATCGACATATTTTTTGTAGGTTTCCCCTTTTGGCGCACCGGTGATTTCAGAGAAACGTTCATCAATTTCCACCCACATATCCGTGCCGACAATCCCCGGACAGTAAGCATTCACGGTGATCCCGCTGCTGGCAAATTCTTTGGCCGCCGCCTGTGTCAGTGCACGGACCGCAAATTTAGTGGCGGAATAGACGCCGAGTAAGGCAAAACCATCATGCCCGGCAATGGATGAGGCGTTAATGATTTTCCCTTTCTGTCCGCGTGCTTTGAATTTGGCCGCAGCGGCCTGGATTCCCCACATCGTACCATCGACGTTAATGCGGAAAATACGATCCATATCCTCCGGCAGCACATCTTCAATGGCTTTAACCTGTGCAATACCGGCGTTATTGACGATAACATCAAAACCGCCCAATGCTTGTTCTGCTTTATCAACAACCGCAAAAACCTGATCGCGCTGGCTGATATCTGCGGTGAATACCGCCGCTTTGCGGCCCAGGGCTTCCACTTCTTTTTTGACTTTCGCCAGCCCTTCTTCTTTCAGATCCACCAGCGCGATATCCGCCCCTTCTTTGGCTAAGCGCAGTGCAATACCACGACCAATCCCCTGTGCAGCGCCGGTGACCAGAACCACTTTACCCGTTAGTGCCATGATGTGCTCCTTATGAGTGAGGTATTTCGTTATGATATTAATACTCATTTAAAAACATACGCGTTTTTACCCGGGTTGCAAGCCGGTAAGCACATAATGAGCAACTGTCCCGCTCTGTGACAACACATCGCTGTAACAAAATTTACCGGAGTCTCATTCCGTAACATTCCCTGTCCTGCATAACCCGCCTGCCGGAAACAGAACAATCAGTATCATTTATATATTAATAATTTCAGTGAATGTAACCCAAAACGCTGTTACAGACTCTGGTGAAGGGATTCAGCTTCCCGTTACAGGCGGATAATCCGAAAAAATCAATGTAAACGCTTTCTTTTGCTGTGAGATGAGTCACAAGGTCATCACACTCTCCGGGTTAAGATGGCAACATGTTTCATAACGCCTGATCTGTAATTTCCGATGACATCTATACACCCCGTAACTATCCGTGATGTTGCAAAACGCGCCGGTGTCTCCGTTGCCACGGTATCCCGTGTGCTGAACAATACGGCGGCCACCCGCTCAGAGACCCGTGATCTGGTAATGAAGGCCGTAACTGAGCTGGATTACCGGCCGAATGCCAATGCGCAGGCACTGGCCAGCCAGAGCAGTGATATTCTCGGCGTGGTGGTGATGGATGTGGCGGACCCGTTTTTCGGCGCGCTGGTCAAAGCGGTGGATACTGTCGCTCAGCAGCACAGCAAGCATGTGCTGATCGGCAACGGCTACCATCAGGCAGAGCAGGAGCGTCATGCCATTGAAGTACTGATCCGCCAGCGCTGCAACGCCCTGGTGGTGCACTCCAAAGCGCTCAGTGATGCGGAGCTGAGTGATTTTCTCCGTCAGGTGCCCGGCATGACCGTTATTAACCGCGTTATTCCCGGTTTTGAGCACCGCTGTGTCGGGCTGGATAACCTGTCTGGCGGGGAAATGGCGACCCGCCTGCTGATCTCTCAGGGGCATCAGCGCATCGGTTATCTCGGTTCCACGCATGAGATAGAAGATAATACCCTGCGTTATCTGGGCTATACCCGCGCCATGAAAACCGCCGGGCTGACCGCCGGTGCTGCCTGGTATGCCGCCGGCTCGCCGGATTCTGACGGCGGTGAGGCCGCCATGATAGAGCTGCTGAGCCGTAATCAGGCACTCTCCGCTGTGTTTGCCTATAACGATGCCATGGCGGCCGGCGCTATGTCGGTACTGAATGAAAACGGTATCCGTGTGCCGCAGCAGTTTTCCCTGATCGGCTTTGATGATATTCCCGCCGCCCGTTTCACCACCCCGAAGCTGACCACAGTACGCTACCCGGTGGTCTCCATGGCCATGCTGGCGACAGAACTCGCCTTAGCGGGTGCCGCCGGAACGTTACCGCCGCCGGAGCCGCATGTGTTTATGCCGACTCTGGTTATCCGTCACTCTTCTGCCTACCGGTGATATTTCTCCATGTAAACGTTTTCAATATGTGAGTCTATTCACAGACGGATAACAACTCTCATTTTATGATCTGGGCGTTTCCTGACGTTATCGTCATGTCCCAGGTTCTGCCATCTTCTTACCGGCATGCCGTTTTATTTATAAATTATTATTATCATTTGCCGGAAGAATGATAAACACCGCCCCTGCCTTTCCTCTGAATAACAGGTGGCGTCATAAATAAAAACTGTACCCTATCCCCCGACCCGGAGGCAGAGAATGAAGAAGCATTTTGTCCTGGCAGGCGTTGCCGCCACCATGCTGTTTGGTGCTGCGGCACAGGCACAGGCTGATACCCGTATTGGTGTGACCATCTACAAATACGATGACAACTTTATGTCTATCGTTCGTAAAGCCCTTGAAAAAGATGCAAAAAATTCACCGGAAATCACCCTTCTGATGAATGATTCACAAAACGACCAGTCCAAACAGAACGATCAGATTGATGTGCTGCTGGCCAAGGGCGTTAAAGCACTGGCGATCAACCTGGTTGACCCTGCCGCCGCTCCGGTGATTATCGACAAAGCAAAATCCAATGATATTCCGGTCGTATTCTTCAACAAAGAGCCTTCCCGCAAAGCCCTCGACAGCTATGACAAAGCCTGGTTTGTCGGTACTGACTCCAAAGAATCCGGAGTTATCCAGGGTGAACTGATTGCCAAACACTGGGCAGCCAACCCGGCGTGGGATCTGAACAAAGACGGTAAAATTCAGTATGTGCTGATCAAAGGCGAGCCGGGTCACCCGGATGCGGAAGCCCGCACCACCTATTCGGTCAAAACCCTGAATGAGAAAGGCATTCCGACAGAGCAGCTTCAGCTCGATACCGCAATGTGGGATACCGCACAGGCCAAAGATAAAATGGATGCATGGCTCTCCGGCCCGAATGCAGACAAAATCGAAGTGGTCATTGCCAACAATGACGCGATGGCAATGGGTGCGGTTGAAGCCCTGAAAGCACACAACAAAACCAATATCCCGGTCTTTGGTGTGGATGCTCTGCCGGAAGCCCTCTCAATGGTGAAATCCGGGGCAATGGCCGGTACGGTGCTGAATGACGCGGAAAACCAGGCGAAAGCCACCATGGCTATCACCAAAAACCTGGCGGAAGGCAAACCGGCAGCGGAAGGCACAAACTACAAAATTGAGAACAATGTTATCCGTGTGCCGTATGTCGGCGTGGATAAAGAGAACCTGTCACAGTTTATAAAATAAGCAGTGATTCTTTCCGCCCGCAGCATCCGTGCTGCGGGCGTGTCCGGAACGATAACATTAGCCAGGTGTATGTATGGCCGACAGCTCAGGCGAATATCTGCTGGAAATGATGCATATCAATAAGTCATTTCCCGGCGTTAAGGCACTCGATAATGTCAATTTACGGGTACGACCGCACTCCGTTCATGCCCTGATGGGCGAAAACGGTGCCGGTAAATCCACATTATTAAAATGCCTTTTCGGGATTTATAAAAAAGACAGCGGCAGCATCCTGTTTCAGGGACAGGAAATCGATTTTAAAGGCTCAAAAGAGGCGCTGGAACACGGCGTGTCCATGGTGCATCAGGAGCTGAACCTGGTGCTTCAGCGCTCGGTGATGGACAACATGTGGCTGGGACGCTATCCCGCCAAAGGGTTTTTTGTCGATCAGAACAAGATGCTGAAAGACACACAGGCCATCTTTGATGAACTGGATATCGATATCGATCCGCGGGAAAAAGTCCGCAATCTGTCCGTCTCGCAAATGCAGATGATTGAAATCGCCAAGGCGTTTTCCTATAACGCCAAAATTGTGATCATGGATGAGCCGACCTCCTCCCTGACCGAAAAAGAAGTCAATCATCTGTTTACCATTATCCGCAAGCTGAAAGATCGCGGCTGCGGCATCGTCTATATCTCACACAAAATGGAAGAAATTTTCCGTCTCTGTGATGAGATAACCATTCTGCGTGACGGCCAGTGGATCTCCACACAGCCCCTCGAAGGGCTGACGATGGATAATATTATTGCCGCCATGGTCGGGCGCACACTCAGCCAGCGTTTCCCGGAAAAACAGAGCACGCCGGGAGATGTCATGCTGGAAGTCAGAAACCTGACGTCTCTGCGCCAGCCGTCTATCCGCGATATCAGTTTCGATCTGCATCAGGGGGAAATCCTCGGTATCGCCGGTCTGGTCGGTGCCAAGCGGACGGATATTCTCGAAACCCTGTTCGGGATCCGCGAGAAATCCTCCGGCACCATCACACTGAGGGGGAAAACCATTAAGAACAACAGTGCGAATGAAGCCATTAATCACGGTTTCGCACTGGTCACCGAAGAGCGCCGCGCCACGGGAATCTATGCCTGGTTGAATATCAGCTTTAACTCGCTGATTTCAAACATGGGCAAATATAAAAATAAACTGGGTCTGCTGGATAACAGCAAAATGAAAAGTGATACCCAGTGGGTGATTGATGCCATGCGGGTGAAAACCCCCGGCCATCACACCCAGATAGGCTCGCTGTCCGGCGGAAATCAGCAGAAGGTAATTATCGGCCGCTGGCTGCTGACACAACCGGAAGTGTTAATGCTGGATGAACCGACGCGGGGTATTGATGTCGGGGCAAAATTTGAGATTTATCAGCTGATTACTGAACTGGCCAAAAAAGGAAAAGGGATCATTATCGTTTCCTCCGAAATGCCGGAACTGCTGGGGATCACAGACCGGATTCTGGTGATGAGCAACGGTGAGGTCGCCGGTATCGTCAACACCCGGGACACTTCGCAGAGTGAGATTTTACGTCTCGCCTCCCTTCACCTTTAAGGATATTAACAATGAGCGCAGCATTAAATAAAAAAAGCTTCCTGTCCTATCTGAAAGACGGGGGGATTTATGTGGTTCTGCTGGTCTTACTGGCGATCATTATTATTCAGGATCCGACATTCCTCAGCCTGATGAACCTGAGTAATATCCTCACCCAATCCTCGGTGCGGATTATTATCGCACTGGGTGTCGCAGGGCTGATTGTCACCCAGGGTACGGATTTATCCGCCGGCCGTCAGGTCGGGCTGGCAGCGGTGATTGCGGCGACATTGCTGCAGTCTATGGAAAACGTGAACAAAGTTTTCCCGCAGATGGAAACCTGGTCTATCCCGATGGTGATCCTGCTGGTGTGTGCGGTCGGAGCGGTTATCGGTCTGATTAACGGCCTGATTATTGCCTATCTCAATGTCACGCCGTTTATTACCACACTCGGTACCATGATCATTGTCTACGGTATCAACTCCCTGTATTACGACTCTGTCGGTGCTTCTCCGGTGGCGGGGTTTGATCCGAAATTCTCTGAATTTGCCCAGGGATTTATCCGTTTCGGTGATTTTAAGCTGTCATATATTACGTTTTATGCCGCGATAGCCGTCTTTTTTGTCTGGATCCTGTGGAATAAAACCCGCTTTGGTAAAAATATCTTTGCCATCGGCGGTAACCCGGAAGCAGCCAAAGTGTCCGGCGTGAATGTCGGCCTGAACCTGATTATGATTTACGCCTTATCCGGTGTATTTTATGCCTTCGGCGGCCTGCTGGAAGCCGGACGTATCGGCAGTGCGACCAACAACCTCGGCTTTATGTATGAGCTGGATGCCATCGCGGCCTGCGTGGTGGGCGGCGTGTCCTTCTCCGGCGGGGTCGGGACTGTGCTGGGAGTGGTGACCGGGGTACTGATTTTTACCCTGATAAACTACGGCCTGACCTATATCGGCATCAACCCGTACTGGCAGTATATTATCAAGGGCAGCATCATTATTTTTGCCGTCGCGCTGGATTCACTGAAATACGCGAAGAAAAAATAATCCCCCTGAAAAGCAAAAAGACCCGCAGTGCGGGTCTTTTGTTTTAACGGTGGTGAAACCGGTTTCAGCCTTTTTTCGCGGCCTGGAGGTAGAGCATTTCCAGTGCGATAGTTGCACCGGCCAGTGCCGTGATATCGGACTGATCATACGCCGGAGCCACTTCCACCAGATCCATGCCGACGATATTGAGTGGCTGAAGGCCGCGCAGCAGTTTCAGGGCGCGGTCAGTTGTCAGCCCGCCGATAACCGGTGTGCCGGTGCCCGGGGCAAATGCCGGGTCCAGACAGTCGATATCGAAGGTCAGATAAACCGGCATATCACCGACAATCGCTTTCACCTGAGCAATCACATCATCCACGGTGCGGTCATTGACCTGCGCGGCATCAATCACGGTGAAACCGTTATCTGTTTCATGCTCGGTACGGATACCAATCTGCACGGAATGCGCCGGGTCAATCAGTCCCTCATTCGGGGCGTGATAGAACATGGTGCCGTGGTCAAACTTGCTGCCGTTGCCGTAAGTGTCGGTATGGGCATCGAAATGCACCAGCGCCATCTTACCGAAATGTTTGGCATGCGCGCGCAGCAGCGGCAGCGTCACAAAGTGATCGCCCCCGAAAGAGAGACATTTTTTACCGGACGCCAGCACTTTTTCTGTGTGCGCCTGTAACTTATCACTCATGTCCTGTGCATCACCGAACGCAAACACCAGATCACCGCAATCCACCACATTCAGGCGCTCGCGCATATCGAATGTCCACGGCCAGCGGTTACCTTCCCAGGCCAGATTGGTTGAAATCTGACGGATGGCTGCCGGTCCGTGACGGGAACCGGCACGGCCGGAGGTCGCCATATCAAACGGAACACCGGTGATCACCCAGTCAGCGTCACTGGTGTACGGCTGGAAATTCAGCGGCAGGCGGAGAAAACCAAACGCATTAGAGACCAGTGAGTTATCGGTCTGATTACCTAATGTGCTGTTAATCATAATGATTCCTTTATCAATGTCTTACTGACACAAAGCCGGACGTATTATCCCGCCGGGTATTATTCATCTTCTAAATAGGTGTAACCGTACAGGCCGCTCTCGAACTCTTCGGTAAAGGCCTTTTGCTCCTCTTCATCCAGATCAGAGATTTTCACCTGATCACGGAAGCGTTCGAGCAGAATTTTCGGATCCAGCTTCACATACTGAAGCATATCCGCCACGGAATCGCCCTCTTCACTTTCCAGATAGCGCACCTGGCCGTTTTCACCGACATACACATCCAGTGCTGCGGTATCGCCGAACAGGTTATGCATATTGCCGAGAATTTCCTGGTAAGCACCAATCATGAAAAAGCCCATCATCGGCGGATTTTCCGGGTCATAAGACGGCATCGGCATGGTGGTTGCCACCCCGTCACCATCCACATAGTGGTCGATAATACCGTCGGAGTCACAGGTGATATCCAGCAGCACCGCGCGGCGATCCAGCGGCTTATCCAGCCCCTCAATCGGCAGTACCGGGAACAGCTGATCAATCCCCCACGCATCCGGCAGTGACTGGAACAGCGAGAAATTCACATAGAATTTATCCGCCATGCGTTCCTGCAGTTCATCGATAATCGGACGGTGTGCGCGGTTACCCGGATCGAGATCCTGCTGGATACGGCGGCAGATATTCAGATACAGCCCTTCCGCCCAGGCACGTTCAGTCAGGGACAGCATGCCCTGTGCGTACTGGGTGTGGATATCATGCAGGTCGAGCTGGCTGTCGTGCAGCCATTCGCGCAGAGAGCGGGTATTGCCCTTGCTCTGCATCTCTTCCCAGGTTTCCCACAGGCTGGCAACCGGACGCGGTGCGTCCTCGGCAGGCGCCGCCACAGGGGAGAACTCGTTGCGCTCCACACCGATCACATTGGATACCAGCACGGTATGGTGCGCCGTCAGGGCGCGGCCGGATTCGGTAATGACTGTCGGGTGCGGCAGGCCGTGCTCTTCACAGGCATCGCCGATAGCCCAGATCACATTATTGGCATACTCATTCAGCCCGTAGTTCACAGAGCAGTCAGACTGCGAACGGGTACCTTCATAATCCACCCCGAGGCCGCCGCCGACATCAAAGCACTGAATATTGACGCCCAACTGATGCAGTTCGACATAGAAACGGGCGGATTCACGGACACCGGTGGCGATATCGCGGATATTCGCCATCTGCGAACCGAGATGGAAATGCAGCAGCTGCAGGCTCTCCAGGCTGTCTGCCTGACGCAGCATATCAATCAGCTGCAGGACCTGGGTGGCCGCCAGACCAAACTTGGATTTCTCGCCGCCGCTGGCCTGCCATTTACCGGAGCCCTGAGAGGCCAGACGCGCCCGCACGCCCAGGCGCGGTACCACATCCAGATTTTTCGCTTCTTCAAGCACCACGGCGATTTCGGACATTTTTTCAATCACAAGATACACTTTGTGACCGAGTTTCTCGCCCATCAGGGCAAGACGGATATACTCGCGGTCTTTATAGCCGTTGCAGACGATCACACTGCGGGTCATACCGGCGTGCGCCAGTACCGCCATCAGCTCTGCTTTGGAACCGGCTTCCAGTCCCAGCGGCTCCCCGGCATTGACCAGGGTTTCAATCACGCGCCGCTGCTGGTTGACCTTAATCGGGTAAACCAGAAAATAATCACCTTTGTAACCATAGGATTCTCGGGCACGGCGGAACGCGGCATTAATCGAACGCAGACGATGCTGCAAAATCTGCGGAAAGCAGAATAATGCAGGCAGACGGATGTGCTCCCGCTCTTTCTGCACACGGTTGACCAGCTCAGCCAGGTCAACGGCGGCCTGCGGCATCTCCGGATTCGGGCAGACGGTGACATGACCGAGGTCATTCACACCGTAATAGCTGCCGCCCCAGTATGCGATGTTATAGGTCTGCTGCATCTTCAGCGCGATATTATCATTCATTAGTCATCTCCTGATTCTGGAGTGAAACTTACCTGTATGGCTGACATACGCCTATCCCCCTTCACCGTGGGATAAATCTGTCCTGTTGACAAGTAAAAATTCAAAATGGATTACATCATCCGGCAAAAACCGGACACAGATTTACGGGCTTACCGCAGAGTGACCCGCCTGCTTGCGTTATCCGGTCTGTTTGAGTGTAACGGATACGGAAAACACCGCGCAGAGCACGCGTCAGTCAGAGAGGAAGAGAGAACAGAAAAAGACGCGGACACATGCTGTAAAGCACGTGGCTGTTGAACGTCAACAAGCAGCAGATAATGGTTCATTAACCCATTTACCCCCACACAGGATTACACACCGTAACCCCCGCCTGAATCATACAGAAAACCTGAGTTTCTGCCGTTTATAACTGAAGAAAAATTCACAGCTACTGGCCGCAGTTTATACCGGTTATGACACAAAAATGCAAAATCAAAATGACGGATAAGTGTAAAAAATAAAAACAGTCACGTAACACATTCTGAAAAGTGAAAAAAACCAGCGGAAAAACCGGGGGCACTATAAAATTTCTGGAACCACTGCCGATTATACATTAGAATAGCCGTCTAGAAGTTAATACATCCATCAATGTACCGAAAGTTCACTTCACTTAAGGTAGAGAAAAATAATGACTACACATCTTTTCACTTCTGAGTCCGTATCTGAAGGACACCCGGATAAAATTGCCGACCAAATTTCGGATGCAGTCCTTGATGCGATTTTAGAACAAGATCCCAAAGCGCGTGTTGCCTGCGAAACCTATGTCAAAACCGGTATGGTTCTGGTCGGCGGTGAAATCACCACCAGGGCATGGGTTGATATTGAGGAAATCACGCGCCGTACTGTCCGCGAGATTGGCTATACCAGCTCATCCATGGGCTTTGATGCTGATTCCTGTGCGGTAATCAGTGCTATCGGCAAACAATCTGCCGACATCAACCAGGGCGTTGACCGCGCTGACCCGCTTGAGCAGGGTGCCGGTGACCAGGGTCTGATGTTTGGTTATGCCTCAAACGAAACTGACGTGCTGATGCCGGCACCAATCACCTATGCTCACCGTCTGGTCGAACGTCAGGCTCAGGTGCGTAAAAGCGGTACGCTGCCGTGGCTGCGTCCGGATGCGAAAAGCCAGATCACCTTCCGTTACGATGACAACAAAATCGCCGGGATTGATGCGGTTGTGCTGTCAACCCAGCACTCTGAAGACATCTCACAGAAAGATCTGCATGAAGCGGTGATGGAAGAGATCATCAAACCGGTTCTGCCGGTTGAGTGGCTGGATCCGACCACCAAATATTTCATCAACCCGACCGGCCGTTTTGTTATCGGCGGACCAATGGGTGACTGCGGTCTGACCGGCCGTAAAATCATCGTCGATACCTACGGCGGCATGGCACGTCACGGCGGCGGCGCATTCTCCGGTAAGGATCCGTCAAAAGTTGACCGTTCCGCAGCCTATGCGGCCCGTTATGTGGCAAAAAATATTGTCGCTGCCGGTCTTGCTGACCGCTGTGAAATCCAGGTCTCCTACGCGATTGGCGTGGCAGAGCCGACGTCCATTATGGTGGAAACCTTCGGTACCGGTAAAGTCTCCAACCAGCAACTGACGCTGCTGGTGCGCGAGTTCTTCGACCTGCGTCCGTATGGTCTGATTCAGATGCTGGATCTGCTGCACCCGATTTATCAGGAAACCGCAGCATACGGTCACTTCGGGCGCCCTCAGTTCCCGTGGGAAAAAACCGACAAAGCAGAGCAACTGCGCGAAGCCGCTGGTCTGAAATAATTCCCTGTTATTGACAGGCACAAAAAACCGGCTGAAAAAAGCCGGTTTTTTTATATTCTGAATCCGTAAATACATTATGATTTACTGCACTGCCGTGATGAATACAGTGCAAAAATCACCATCCCGGCAATCATTGACGCAGTAAATACCAGCCCTTTGATACTGAGCATCCCGGATAACACAATACCCGGTCCCGGGCAGATCCCCGCCAGCCCCCAGCCGATACCAAACAACAGTGCGCCGGTCAGCAGCCGTTTATCAATTTTACTGTTTGCCGGTAATTCAAGCGGCGTGCCGCATACGGTCTTTTTGCGTTTTTTGGCCACGATAAAGGCAACCATACTGACTGCCATCGCCACCGCCATGGTGATCAGCAGAGAAGGATCCCAGTTGCCGGTAATATCCAGAAACGCCAGAATTTTCTGCGGATTACCCATCCCGGCTACCAGCAAACCAAGGCCGAACAAAATCCCGCTGATTAATGCAGTGATAACAGGCATAGCGTATCCTTATTTCATCAGCCAGACAGTCAGAAAAGCACTGACCATAAACACCGCCACGGCAGCAAATGATCGTTTTGATAGCCGCGCCATACCGCAGATACCGTGCCCGCTGGTGCAGCCGTTACCCAGCCGCGTGCCGAAACCGACCAGCAGACCGGCCGCAATCAGCAGCGGATAATCCGCGGCGATCACCACATCCGGCTGACCGGCAAACAACCTGTAAACCCACGGTGCCCCTGCCAGCCCGGCAATAAACGCTATCCGCCAGCCGCTCTGCTTTGTGAACATATTGGCGAAAATCCCGCTGATCCCGGCAATCCGCCCGTTAAACAGCAGCAGCACAGCAACCGCGATGCCGATCATCAGTCCGCCCAGTGCCGCACTGACCGGCGTAAAGGCCGCGCTATCAATAACCATATTATTTTCCTTGTTTTTCAGGGCAATAAAGCTGATACAGCGTGGTCAGCAATATCAGGACTTTTTCATCTGCCACGGAATAATAGATGCGTTTTCCCTCACGCCGGGTATTCACCAGTCCTTCATTGCGCAGAACCGTCAGTTGCTGTGACAGCGTCGGCTGATTGATGCCGGTCCGCTCCTCCAGTTCGCTGACATTGCATTCCCCCTGACTCAGCTGACAGAGCAGCAGCAGACGATCCGGATTCCCCAGTGTTTTCAGCAGGGCAGCAACGCCGGTGGCGGCTTCCTGCATATCGGTAAGCTGTGTTGGTGTCATGAATTTATTCCTTACGACATTATATAATTAAATATAATATTATTTTGCAACATATACAACATGCTGATAACGGTTGCAGCTTTACGTCAGTATCGCTAAGCTTCCGGCTATGAAACCGACCCGAGTCCCCACCGCATTACAGCAGGCCTGCATGCAGACCCTGCGTGATTATCTGGCCCGCGCCTGCCGGGTACTGAAGACTGATTATCCGGAGCCTGAGCTGAACTATCGTCAGCGCGGCACCACCGCCGGCAGTGCCTGCCTGCAAACATGGGAAATCCGCCTCAATCCGGTGTTACTGACGGAAAACGGCCCCGGATTTATACAGGATGTGGTTCCTCACGAACTGGCGCATCTGCTGGTTTACCGCCGTTTCGGACGCGTGGCGCCGCACGGGCGGGAATGGCAGTGGATGATGACAGAGGTGCTGGGTGTTCCGGCCGTCCGCACACACCGCTTTGATGTGACGTCTGTCCGCGCCCGGACATTCACTTACCGCTGCCAATGCAAAACGGCACATGAACTGACTGTCCGCCGCCATAACAAAGTGTTGCGCGGGGAAAGTCAGTACCTGTGCCGTCACTGTAAAAGTACGCTGGTGTGGGATAACAGTGCAGCTGCAATATCATCCCCCTGCGACCTTACACCAGATCAGTCATAATCAGTTTGGCCATCTCGAAGTAGATAATCAGCCCGGTGCCGTCAATCAGCGTGGCAATAAACGGTGCGGAAACCACTGCCGGATCCACTTTCAGACGCTTGAGCACCATCGGGATGATGGAAGACACCACCGCACTCCAGACCGTGATACACACCAGTGTCAGGCTGACCACCATCATCACTTCCGGCCCGACCCCCAGGAACCATGCGCGGATCATCCCCGCACATCCCATGGTAAAGGCGACCAGCAGTGACGTGGACAGCTCTTTGCGCAGCACCGCACCGATATTGCGCAGACTCACTTCCCCGAGTGCCATGGCACGGACGAGGGTTGAGGTGATCTGAGTACCGCTGTTACCGCCGGTGCCGATCAGCAGCGGGATAAAGAAAGCCAGCGAGATAGCTGCTTCCAGCTGCTCCTCAAATGCCTTGAGTACCGTACCGGTATAGGCTTCCGCCACAAACAGCATCAGCAGCCAGACTGCGCGCTTACGCCACAGCGTGAACGGGCTGGTGCTCAGATAAGGCTCATCCAGCGGCTGGGAGCCACCCTGTAATGCCGCATCCTGGGTGTTTTCATCCTCAATCAGCTCTGCGATATCCTGCGGACGCAGAATACCGGCCAGCTTGCCGAACTGCACCACCGGCACAGTATCAATCCCGCTGTTGTTGATAAGCTCGTACACCTCGTGCCGGGACTGCTCCGGTGACACCGAGAAATACGTCTGGCGCATCACATCGGCGACAAACATATCTTCCGCTGCCGTCAGCAGGGCTTTGACCGGCAGGATACCATTCAGGTAATTATCCTCATCCAGTACATATAAATAAGTGGGGATCTGCTCACCCTCCAGTTCCTCACGCAGGGTGAGTTTGACGGCCGCAATCGTGTCTGACACAGTCACGCGGATATACGCCTGACTCATGTAAGCACTGACTGCGTCTTCATCATTACGCTGCGGACGATCGGTATGGTGTGGCGGATTAACGGATGGCGCGGAAATGACCAGCGCGTCCGCTTTTTCGTAGTTGGTTAACTTCATGATGTGTGACCCTAATGTCTGTTATGGACTTCAAACAGCACTCCAATAGGGGCGAAACCAGATGAGAGAATGCGTAGGCTATCTCACGTCTCGGTTTTAGCACTATACAACGTATCCCGCAGACTGCGGGAAGTTACTTCGGGTTATACCTTCTGTTCGATATAACCTGTCCTAATCTTGGGCGTCTCTCGACGTCGTCAGATCAGCAACCTTTGTTTGTATAGGAGCCTCGCCTAACGAGATACTGCACCTTAAATGCGGCGCGAATTATAACTCTCAGAAATTATATGGCGAGGACTATTACTATTTCGTTTAGAAACCATTGAGGTTACAAATCAGGTCCGGGACCCCAGATCATTATCGCTCTCATCACCGGTCAGCTGCCGTGTCACTTCCTCACAGCGGACAATTTTACCGTCTGCCAGACGGAAACAGGCGAAAACCTCAAAGGCGACATGCTCGCCACTGACCTTTTCCGCCTTAGCGATATGCTGAGTGTGCACACAGGACTCGCCTTCTGCGATGGATTTAATCTCAATGGTAATACTGCGGGTTGCCATTTTCAGGGCATTAAGATGGGCAAGAAAAGCGGGGAACTCAATTGTCTGGCCATTCACCACCTGAACATAATCACGGGAAAAATACTGTTCAACCAGGGATTCATCACCGATATGTTCACCGAGAACGTCAGTCAGGGCGCGGGTTACAAACTCTGTCTTATTCATTGCTGAAAATCCTTTTTTATTATGATCACATTTACAGCATAGCGGAAACCCGGCGTTTATCCGCCGGAAACAGAAAAAGCGCCGCTGAAAACGGCGCTTTTTTGCAATTATACAGAATGATTCTCAATCAGGCTAATTCAACATTACCCTGAATCTGACAGCTGCACGCCAGAACATAACCCTGTTCAATCTCTTCCGGGGTCAGCGTCATGGTGCTGGTGGTGGTGTATTCACCGCTGCGGACGCGGGTTTTACAGCTGCCGCAGACACCGGCACGGCAGGCTGCCATCACCGGTACACTGTTGGCTTCCATCGCCGCCAGCAGGGTCATACCGACAGGCACTTTCACCTGACGCAACGGGGACTGAATGGTCATGGTGACCATCTGCTCTCCGGCTTCTGCTTCCGGCTCCGGCCCGAAACGCTCCATAAAGAAGCTGCCCGGATCCACATTCAGCGCCTGACAGAATGTCTGCACATTCTTCATATACGGCGCCGGACCACAGGTCATTACGGTATGCTGCGCGATATCCGGGATCAGTGCCTTCAGTTTTTCCTCTGACAGGCGGCCGGATAACAATTCATCCGTCTCATCACTGTTTTCCACCATCAGGATCAGGCGCAGACGGGCCGGGAATGCAGTCAGCAACTGCTGCCATTCCTGAGCAAAAATCACCTGCTGTTTATCACGCACGTTGAAAATCACCGTCACCTGACTTTCCGGCTGACGGTGCAGGATCCAGCGGGTCATCGACATCACCGGTGTCACACCGCAACCGGCGGCCAGCATCAGATAGCGCTCCGCCGGACGGGCATCACAGGTAAACTCGCCCTGTGCATCAGACAGCCACAGGTAATCACCCGGTTTCACCTCACCGGTCAGCCAGCCGGAACCCTGACCATCATCCAGACGGCGTACCGTCAGGCTCAGGAACGGGCTCAGTCCCGGTGTGGAGGATAAGGTATAAGCACGCAGTGTCTCATCACTGTTGCGGATACTCACCAGCGCATACTGCCCTGCGTGATACTGATAAAAATCGTGGTTAATCAGATTGATAGTCCACACATCCGGGGTTTCCTGCCTGACAGAATGGACCTGCATGCGGTTCGGACATAAAGACGTCGGCATTGTCATCGGGCTCTCCTGACTCCGTGCCGGAGAAGGCGTGACCGCCCTCTCCGGTGCTAACAGTTACAGCAATTACGCGCCTAACACAGCGTGTAAATCATTTTCAACAGTGGTAATCGGACGCATACCGAATTTTTCATTCAGTACATTCAGCAGATTGTCAGTCAGGAATGCCGGAGCGGTCGGGCCGGTGAAGATATCCTTCACACCCAGCGCCAGCAGAGTCAGCAGAATCACAATCGCTTTCTGTTCAAACCAGGAGAGCACCAGTGTCAGCGGCAGATCATTGACGCCACAGCCCAGTTTCTCAGCCAGTTTCACCGCCAGCATAATCGCGGAGTACGCATCGTTGCACTGACCGACATCAAGCAGGCGCGGTAATCCTTCCAGGGTACCGAAATCCAGTTTGTTGAAACGGTATTTACCGCAGGCCAGGGTCATAATCAGGCAGTCCTGAGGAACCTGACGGGCGAAATCGGTGTAGTAGCTGCGCTCACCGCGGCTGCCGTCGCAACCGCCGACGAGGAACACATGACGCAGTTTGCCGGTCGCCACCAGGTCAATCACGGTATCCGCTGCATTGAGCAGGGTTTCGCGGCCGAAACCGACGGTGATCAGGTGCTCGATTTCGCTGTACGGGAAGCCGTCCATCGCCTGAGCCTGCGCGATAATATCGCTGAAATCATCACCGTTCAGGTGTTTCGCACCCGGCCAGCCGACGATGCTGCGGGTCCAGATACGGTCGGTATAACTGCCCGGATTCGGATCCAGAATACAGTTGGAGGTCATCAGAATCGGGCCCGGGAATTTGGCAAACTCAGTCTGCTGGTTCTGCCAGCCGCTGCCGTAGTTACCGACCAGATGCTTGTATTTTTTCAGTTCCGGATAGCCGTGTGCAGGCAGCATTTCACCGTGAGTGTAAATGTTCACACCGGTGCCTTCTGTCTGTTGCAGCAGCATATGCAGATCTTTGAGGTCATGACCGGAGATCAGAATCGCTTTACCTGCCACCGGACGGACGTTCACGGAAGACGGCGTCGGGTGACCGTAAGCTTCGGTTTCACCGGCATCCAGCATTTCCATGATTTTAAAGTTCATCATACCAATCGCCATGGACTGGTTGAGCAGCTCACCCATATCAGACGGATCAGTACCGAGCCACGCCATGATTTCATGGTACTGACCGTAAATCTCATCACTGTATTTGCCCAGCACATGGGCGTGCTCCATATATGCCGCCGCCCCTTTCAGGCCGTACAGGCAGAGCATACGCAGACCGTGAATATCATCACCAATAGCCTGCTTATCTTTATTCAGGGCAAATTCATCAGCCTGTTTCACCAGTGACGCAATATCCGTGCCCTTCAGTTGCAGGTTTGCTAACGGGTGATTCAGAACCAGTGCCGGATTCTTCGCCAGGCAGCGTTTCATCAGGCTGTCACGCATCACAACCGCTTCCTGCGCATAACCGATGATGCGCTCAGAATCGAAGTTAACGTTGGTTAATGTGGAGAAAAATGCACGCGGCGCAAAGCTGTCTGTGTCGTGATCGATGATACCTGATTCACGCGCAGCAACCGCCCACGCTGAAAGACTTTCCAGTACTGCCACCAGCAGATCCTGTAAGTCAGATGTTTCTGCGGTTTTACCGCACATGCCCTGGGCATAGGCACAGCCATTACCCACCGGTGTACGCATCGTTTGTTCACATTGCACACAGTACATGCTCTTGCTTCCTTATAAGTTGTATTTTATATGCAACATAAGAATACGCCATTTCAGACCGGTGAAAAGGGGTTTTCCTGACTATCATTCCTTTGCTTGATCTAAAGCAAAAATTAACCGGCACGACACATCACCATCGCGAATGATTAACATTTACATTATTTACAGATGCAATGCGGAGTAAGGAATTGTCCGGTAGTTTGGGGTAAAGCGGCGTGATATAAACCGGTAAGGCAACTGACCAGAGGATGGGTAAATGCACTTGTATCCAATAGTTATTATCACCGTTATATTTTTTGCATTACCTGTAATGACTCAGGCCAGGTCTGTAAAAAATATAGAAATAGAAAATTCAGGAATTACTGTCATAAAAAATCCACCGGCGGGCGAAGTTAATGCCTGTAAAAAATTCACACCAAATAAAGAACAACTGATCAATTACTTCCGGTCAGCAGAAACATCGTCAGACATATCATGGGATCACGATTATTATTCATCCTGTATTTCATACGGCAGTCTTGAACTTGAAAATGGTCAGACAAGTGAATGGCGGATATCATCAAGCGGTGCCGGTGATATCCGCTTTCCTGATGGTAAATATATCTACCTGTTCCGCGAAAAGAATGAATGGGTTGACTCACAGCAAGATCACATTCACACCAAAAATGGTTTCATGGCTATCATTTAACCCCCGAATTCCGAACCAAAAAATCAGCATCTTAGTAACTTTCCGTTAAAAAATTATTGCGCACGGGTAATAGTTATTATTATCATTTGTCTTCTTAAATTCTCACGGAAAACTGAGTGATGACTGATCCCCGTAACGCACACTACCGCCCTGTCCGCCTCACTCCGCTGGCACTGGCACTCGCTGTTATCAGCGGCAACAGTATCGCCGCCACCGCTGATACCGAAGACCCGGTTGTGGTTGTCGGCAACTGGCTGGATAACACTGATAACAGCGATACGCTGCTGAACCACGGCGGCGCACGGACCATCAAAACCAAAAAACAAATCGATGAGTCAGGGGCGGAAACCATTGCGGACGCTCTGCGCGGTATTCCGGGCGTCCAGGTGCGGGACAGTAATGGCACCGGTGGCAGTGACGTTTCACTCAATGTCGGTATCCGCGGGCTTCCGGCACGGTTGTCCCCGCGTTCCACTATTTTACTCGACGGTATCCCGCTGGCCGCTGCCCCCTACGGGCAGCCACAGTTATCGATGTCACCACTCTCATTAGGTTCAATCAGCAGCATTGATGTGATGCGCGGAGCCACCTCCGTCCGCTACGGGCCGCAAAACGTCGGCGGCGTGATTAACTTTGTCACCAAACCGATTCCGGAAACCTTCGGCGGTTCCGCGTCAGTCAAAACACAAGGCGCGCGCACCGGCGGGCTGAAAACCCTGACCGATGCCTCTGTCGGTGGCTCAAAAGAAGACGGTTCTGCAGGTGCGCTGCTGCTCTACTCCGGTCTGCACGGCCAGGGCTACCGCAAGAATAATGACAATACCGATATCGATGACATCATCCTGAAAACCCGTTACACCTTCAGTGATACTGATGAACTGCTGGCAAACTTCCACTATTATCATGCGCAATCCGGGATGCCGGGCGGCCTGTCGGAAGCACAGTACAAAGCCGATCCTTACCAGTCTGTCCGTCCGTTTGACCGTTTTGAAGGCAACCGTCAGGATATGTCCTTTAAATACCGCCACCAGGAAGATGATAAACAGTTTGAATTACTGACCTGGTTCAGCAAAAGCTACCGGGGCAGTTATATTGAAAGCGAAGGAACAAATGCGAGTGCCGGTAAGAGCCGCCTCGTTTCCTATCCGCGCCACTACACCGCTTACGCCATTGAACCCAGCTATTCACAACTGTTCCGCTTTGATAACCAATCCCATGAAATTACCCTGGGTTACCGCTATCTGAATGAAACGGCGGATGAAAAAGCCTACCGCTCCGGCTGGTATCCGACCGGTTCTCAAAGCTCACGCCCTCAGACCGATAGCTACTATCAGCACACCTCCGGCGGCACAGAAGCCCATGCCATCTATATCGATGACACCATTAATGTTGGTAACTGGACGGTTATTCCCGGCCTGCGTTATGAAAACATCAAAATTCACCTCGATGACGGTTTCCGTAACCAGTACCGCAGCAAGAGCTACAGCGAGCCGTTACCGGCTCTGTCGGTGATTTATCATATTGATGATCAGTGGAAACTGTTCGCCAACGCCGGCAGCTCATTCGGCAGCCTGCAATATTTCCAGCTCAATACCGGCGGTGCGGGTAATGATCCGGCAAACGGCCTGAGTGCGGAAAAAGCCCATAACTATGAAGCCGGTACACGGTTTGATGATGGTCTTCTTTCTGCGGAAATGACTCTGTTCTATATCGATTTCAATGATCAACTGCAATACATTGAAAATTCGACCGGCTGGACCAACCTTGGCGCGACCACTCATCAGGGGGTGGAACTGGCACTGAATTATGACCTGAGTGAAACCGCGAAATGGCTCGACGGCGCCAGTATCTACAGTACCTACACCTACACGAAAGCAGTGAGCAAGCGCGGTAATTTTGCGGATAAAGATCTGCCGTTCTACTCCCGCCAGCTCTTTACTGCCGGTGCCCGCTATGAAACCGGAAACTGGGTGTGGAATCTCAACACCTATGCGCAATCAAAACAGCAGTCACCGGGAACCGGGAAAAATTACATTACTGAAGGCAGTGCTGACGGGCGTTACGGCATTATTCCGGGCTATATGATGTGGGATGCCCGTGCCGAGTATCATTTCGGTCCGCAATGGTCAGATCTGACACTCGCCGCCGGGGTAAAAAACCTGTTTGATCAGGCCAGCTTTACCCGCTCAACAGATAATAACTACGGCATTTACGCCGGGCAACCGCGCACCTTCTTTGCGCAGGCTTCCGTGAAGTTTTAAAGGTCATTCATATAATGAAACGCATATTCCACGCCGCCGGACGTTTTCCGGCCCTTATCATCACTCTCTGTGCCGCACTCGCAGCACTGTTGCCGCTCAGTTCAGCGGCAGCACCAGTTACGGTGACGGATATCGCCGGGCGGACAGTCACCGTCAATGCTCCTGTATCCCGTATCATGCTGGCAGACAGCCGGGTGCTGGTTGCACTGAATATTCTGCATCCGTCTGAACCGCTGAAAGGTATTGCGGCATGGGATGATGCGCTGACCAAAAAAGCGCCGGACCTGCGTATTGCTTATGAAAAACAGTTTCCGCAGCTGAAAGATATTCCTGTATTTCCTAATCCCTACACATCGGATTTCAGTGTCGAAAAAGCGCTGACTTATCAGCCGGATCTGGTGATTTTTGATACCGGACTGCAAAGTAAACTGACCGAAAGCGGCACACTGGATTTGCTGGAAAAAAGCGGTATTCCGGTGATTTTTATTGATTTCCGCCAGTATCCGCTGCAAAACACCATGCCAAGCATGACACTGCTGGGACAGGTCTTCGGGCAGGAAAAACAGGCTGAGACGTTTAATGATTTTTACCGCCAGCGTCTGGATCTTATCCGCTCCCGGGTTGCAAACATTCCGGAAGACAAAAAGCCCACCGTCTTTATCGAGCGGGCGGCGGGTCTTGCCGGGGAAAACAGCTGTTGTAAAACCTTTGGTAACGGTAACTTCGGGGAGTTTGTTGCCGCTGCGGGAGGTCACAACCTCGGTGCAGACTGGTTTAAAAACGGTATGGGCGGTGAGGTGAGTGAAGAACAGATTATTGCCGCTGATCCGCAGTTTTATCTGATGACCGTTGCCGACTGGGAAAATACCCGTAAAGGCAGTGCTTCAGTACCGCTCGGCTATACCGGCTCTGCGGAGCGGGCAGTACCAGCACTGGAAAAACTGATGGCACGGCCGAAACTGCAGTATCTCACGGCGTATCAGCAGAAACAGGTACTGGCACTGTATCAGCAATACTATGACACCCCGTTCAATATTATTGCGGTGGAAGCTATTGCCAAAATGCTGCATCCGGCACTGTTTCCTGAGCTCGATCCGCGGGCAGACAGCCTGATGCTGCATAAAACCTTTACCGCTCTGGACGGCAGCGGTCTGTTCTGGCTGCAACCCTGATCATCACATCAGTTTCCGTACCTGAAAAATAACGGGCAGTTTCCTGCCCGTTATTTACAATTCCCACTGTTATTTCTTCTGATATAACTCATTCGCCATATCAATACTGTCCGCATTAACATCCCGGATATGGTCACGCGTCAGACGGTATACCACAGGACTTAATAAGATCAGTGCGATCAGGTTCGGGATCGCCATCATGGCATTCAGGGTATCCGCCAGCAGCCAGACAAACTCCAGCGACTGTGTGGCACCAATCGGTAGTGCTATCAGCCACAGCACACGAAAAACCTTAATCGCCTTCACGCCGAACAGATACTGCACACACTTCTCTCCGTAGAAACTCCAGCCGAGGATCGTGGTGAAGGCAAAAATCGTCAGTGCAATCGCCACAATATAGTTTCCGCCCGGAATCGCCGCTTTGAAAGAGGAAGCGGTCAGTGTGGCACCGGTCTCCGCTGTCAGCCAGCCGCCCATAATGACAATGGTCAGGCCGGTTACCGAGCAGACAATAATGGTGTCAATAAAGGTGCCGAGCATGGCGATCAGCCCCTGACGGATCGGGTTCTGGGTTTTCGCGGCAGCATGCGCTATCGGCGCACTGCCCAGACCCGCTTCGTTGGAGAACACGCCGCGCGCCACCCCGAAACGGATAGCCGCCCAGACGGTCGCCCCGGCAAACCCGCCCTGTGCAGCCACCGGTGTAAAGGCAGAGGTGATAATGAGGGAGAATGCCGCCGGAATTTCACTGATATTCAGCGCCAGCACCACAAGACCGGCACCAAAGTAGCCGACAGTCATAAACGGCACCAGTTTACCGGCCACGTCTGAGATACGGCGGATCCCGCCAATCAGTACCGCACCCACCAACAGCACCAGCGCCACGCTGGTCACCCATTTGTTGATGCCGAAGTTACTCTCCAGCACATCCGCCACTGAGTTGGCCTGAACAGTGTTCCCGATACCGAACCCGGCACAGGCACCAAATACCGCAAACAGTGTTCCCAGCCAGACCCATTTCGGGCCGAGGCCGTTTTTGATGTAATACATCGGGCCGCCGACATACTGCCCGTATTTATCCACTTCACGATAACGGACCGCCAGCACGGCTTCTGAGTATTTTGTCGCCATACCGACCAGCGCCGTCATCCACATCCAGAACAGCGCCCCCGGCCCGCCCATCACCACTGCCGTTGCCACACCGGCGATATTGCCGGTGCCGATGGTGGCGGATAATGCCGTCATCAGGGCGTTAAACGGGGAGATCTGCCCTTCCCCGCGTGATTCATTGCGCTGAAATAATAATCTGAACCCGGTTCCCAGTTTACGGATCGGCAAAAAACCCAGCCGAATCTGCATATATAAGCCGACACCCAGTATTCCCACCAGCATCGGCACACCCCATACCACGCCGTTCAGCGCGCCCAGCCACTCTGTTATCAAATCCATTCACACCTCCTGACCGGCCCTGTTACTTTTTTATTTTATGCGTCACATATAAATAACATTTATTTATCATTTATTAATAAAGCGGAAAAACGCCTGGAATGCGAACAAAAAATGTCCGGATTTGCGTTGGATTTTTGGATCTGTGAAGGGTGTCACTTGTCACAAATTGAATTAAAATAGTGATTAATTTTTATTTAGAATGGATCATGTTCAACCATGTCAGATGCTTTACCGCATACGACAGCCACGCTTAAACGCCGTTATCGTGTGCTCAAACGCCTTAAAGAACGCAATCTCGCCCCTGTTACTGTCCTGCTGCTGGCGGCTGCCGTCGGCGCACTCGCCGGTTTTACCGGTGTGCTGTTTGAACGCGGGGTCAATTGGGTTGGTGAATACCGGGTCAGCTCTCTGTCTTCACTGACAGATAATAAAGAAATACTTATCCCGCTGATGTTTATTGTTTCCGCCCTGCTGGCCATGTCAGGTTACTGGCTGGTGCGGCGTTTTTCGCCGGAATCCGGCGGGTCGGGGATCCCGGAAATTGAAGGGGCATTACAGGATGTCCGCCCGGTACGCTGGTGGCGGGTGCTGCCGGTGAAATTTATCGGCGGGCTGGGTACTCTCGGCTCCGGTATGGTGCTGGGACGTGAAGGCCCGACCGTGCAGTTAGGGGCAAATATCAGCGGGCTGGTCAGTGCGCTGGCCGGGGTGAAAAACCAGGAATCCCGCCACACATTGCTGGCCACCGGTGCTGCCGCCGGTCTGACCGCCGCCTTTAACGCACCGCTCGCGGGGATCCTGTTTATCATCGAGGAAATGCGTCCGCAGTTCCGTTACAGCCTGATTTCCATCAAAGCCGTTTTTATCGGCGTGATCATGTCGAGCATTGTTTTTCAGACCTTTAACAGCGGCGCGCCGATTCTGGATATCGGCAAATACCATGCCGCCCCGCTGAATACTCTCTGGCTCTATCTGGTGCTGGGAATGGTTTTCGGTGTGATTGGTGTGATGTTTAACCGCTTTCTGCTCACCATGCAGACACAGTTCCGCCGTTTTTATCAGGATAAAACATCCCGTTTTGTTGCCACCGGCGGTCTGATTGGCGGATTATGCGGTATTGCCGGGCTGTACTGGCCGCAGATAACCGGCGGCGGGTTCGCGGTGATCCCGGATGTCGCTGCGCTGCACTATTCCCTGACCGGCATTCTGATGATCTTCCTGTTCCGTGTACTCACCACGGTTATCTGCTTCAGTTCCGGTGCGCCGGGCGGGATCTTCGCACCGACACTCGCACTCGGCACACTATTCGGCAGTTTCTTCGGCTATGCCGCCATGCTGCTGTTTCCGCAGTATCAGATTGAACCGGCGACCTTCGCCATTGCAGGGATGGGGGCGCTCTTTGCCGCCACCGTCCGTGCGCCGCTGACCGGTATTGTGCTGGTGCTGGAGATGACCGATAACTATCAGCTGATACTGCCGATGATTATCACCTGTCTGGGGGCAACACTGCTGGCGCAGTATCTGGGCGGGCGTCCGCTGTATTCGGTACTGCTGGAGCGGATCCTGATGCAGAACGGCACGCCGCCGGAAAAAACCGGTGACGCGCCGCGAGGGTAATATTAATCAGGCTTTTTTGCGGGCAATCAGGGTGGCGAAATTCAGCCGGATCCGGTTGCCTGCCGCGTCAGTGCGGTGCAGATGTCCCGGGTTTTCGTTGTATTTCAGGATCTCCCAGTCCGCATAATAGCCGGATAACTCGCCCGGTTTCAGGAAGCAGTCAAACGGCAGTTCATCATACGGCATATTCTCTGTTTCCACCGGGCAGACAATCAGGTTATACCCGTCCGGGCGGGTATGCGCCTGCATATCGGCGATGATCGCAGCAATATTCTCTCTTTTCAGGAACATCAGCACCACAGTGGAAATAATGATGTCGTAATCATCCTGCAACGCATGCTGGTTGATGTCATACACCTGCGTGCGGATATTGCTGATCCCCGCAGCGGCTTTCACATCCTCAATCGCCTGAATGTGCTGCGGATTGATATCCATGGCCGTCACGTCATAACCGCGCTGCGCCAGGAAAAAGCTGTTACGCCCGCGTCCGGATCCTAAATCGAGTGTTTTACCCGGTTTTGTCATCGTCACCAGTTCACGGACTTCGGAGTGCGGACGGGTCAGTCCGTGGATTTTATAGAATTCATCTTCAGGCTGACACCAGAAGGCAAGCTGACAGGAAATATCATCACTGACGGATTCAATTTTGTGCCACACCTGCGGGTCAAGACGCGGTGGCTGATGCGCGGTATCAAAGTGGTAGCGGGTCTCTTCGCCATTTTCACCGAAAACGACAAAATCCATCTCCCCCGCCAGAACCGTCAGCTGCGCCCACGTACCTTCCGCCGTATTATGGCGATCCGTAAAGGCCATCGGGATAGTGGTTTTTTGCCAGACCGGCAGGGTTTTATAGCAGACTAAGTTTTCCATTTTACGCCTCACCTTAAAGATGCATTTTAAATACATCTTATATCCTTTCCGGTGAGGCGTAAATGACTTTTATTTCTGACGGGCGATAACTTCGTTTATCCCCTGAAAGACAAACGGTTTAGCATCGGTGAAATCCTTTGCCACATCACCGGAATAAATGTTTTGCTGTTCAGGACCCAAATCCAGTTTCTTCACTTTGCCGTTTTCTTTGCTGAAATCCACTTTCTTCAGGTCAACCCAGAAGATATTAGGTGTCAGTGCCGATTCAAAGAAATAAATCTGACGTTTGTGATCCACCACCGTACGCCAGCGGGTGGAGGAGATATTCGGCTCTTCTTCAGTATTCAGCCCGAACGGTACAGACACATTGCGGATCACACTGAACACCGACGCCACCGCTTTATTCGGCGTGGTCGCTTTCGGAATCGCATTAATATAGAAAGACCCGCGCGCAAAACGGTCAGCAGAACGGTTGGTGCCCGGCAGCATCACGGTACCGTTGATTTGCTGCCAGTAGCTGTCCAGTGCCAGCTGCTCGCTGAATACCGGAGAGTTGGTCATTACCTGATATTTACGACTATGATGAATTACCTGCTTACCATCAATATATTCAATAATGGCGCTGTCACCGGAAGCGTCGGATAATGAAAGGTGCAGTGTCGCCAGGCGTTCTTCACCAGGGACTTTATCGGTAATCACCGCAAACGGCTCTTTTTCCAGCGCGGTAACCGCTTCTTCAACGGTCGCATAGTTATCCAGCACATACTGTGCCCAGGCAGAGATACTCAGGGTTGGTTTGTTGCTTTCCGGTGTCGGATACACGGATTCGACCAGCCACAGCAGGTTTGCGGACAATCCCTTTTCATTGATACCGTCGGTGGTGGAAACATCATAGCCGGAAGCCACCACGCTGCCATATTTTGACACCCATTTCACGGAGTTCGGCCCGGCGGCACCATCGCGTTCCATCCCCTGCGGGAAAATCCATAAATTGGTACCGACATCACTTTTCCAGTCCATTGACCGGGCGGTGATCACCTGCGCATCATCCCCGAGATACACCAGCCGGGTGCAGGCGGAAGCAATCTGAGCAGCCAGTAATGTGGCCGACGCGACCGCACCGGCAAGTATAATTCGCTTAAATGTCATGAAAAACCCCTTTTCATTGCGTCCGGCAACCGGCAGCTTACCGGTTACGCTTCCTTATTACTGTAGTCCTTATCAGGATTTAGTGGCAAACGGCGGCCGGGCAAACCAGATAAGAACAATCAATCCGATAAAGACGCCACCGGAGAGCCAGAAAATCTCATTGGCACTGATAATCAGCCCCTGGGCGGTAATTTCCTTCGCCAGATAGGCGGAGGTCTGTGCTTCTGATAACCCGTGCTGCGCCATCTCCTGATACATCTGTACCGATTCCGGATTATACGCGGTGATGGATTCCGTCAGCTGAGAATGATGTAACGATTCGCGACGGCTCCACAGCGTGGTGGTGATCGATGTACCGATAGAGCCCGCCAGTGTCCGGAAGAAATTGGCCAGTGCGGAGGCCGAGGCCAGTTTCTCCGGCGGCAGACCGGAAAGCGTGATGGTGGTGAGCGGCATAAAGAAACAGGCCACTGCAAAACCCTGCACCAGCTGCGGCCAGACCGAGGCATAGAACCCCATCTGTGGCTCGAAAGTATAAGCGCGCCAGTAGAAGCAGACGGAATACACCACGAAACTAAAGGTTACAATCCAGCGCAAATCCACCACATTGGAGATTTTACCGACAAACGCGGAAATCAGTATCGGCACCAGCCCGATAGGCGCCAGCGCCAGCCCCGCCCATTCCGCCGTATAGCCGTACACCTCCTGGAGCAGCTGCGGCAGCAGTACAATTGCGCCGAAATAGACCATATACGCCAGACTGACCGACAGTGTGCCGATGGTAAAGTTACGCGACTTAAACAGCGACAACTCGACAATCGGGTTTTTATCCGTCAGTTCCCAGATCACCAGGAAGACCAGTGCAACGGCGGCAATAATGGCCAGTGCGACAATTTCATCTGACTCCAGCCAGCCGAGATCTTTCCCTTTATCCAGCAGGATTTGCAGACAGCCGATCCCGACTACCAGCAGCGACAACCCAATCACATTGAGCGGAACCTTTGTCACCTTCGATTCCATACCACGCAGCAGCATCAGGCTGACCAGCACCACCGCAATGCCAATAGGCACGTTGATAAAGAAAATCCAGCCCCAGTGGAAGTTATCACTGATATAACCGCCCATAATCGGCCCGAACACCGGCGCCAGAATGATGGTCATCGACCAGAGTGCCAGCGCGGTATTCTGTTTGGCAGGCGGGTAACTTTTCAGCAGCAGGCTTTGTGAGAGCGGGATTATCGGACCGGCCACCCCGCCCTGTAATACACGGAAGAAAATCAGCATTTCCAGGCTTTCTGATAACCCGCACAGCAGTGACGTCAGGGTAAACAGCCCGGTGGACCAGATAAACACCCGCACTTCCCCGAAGCGCTTGGCCAGAAACCCGGTAATCGCGATGGAAATGGCGTTGGATACCCCGAACGAGGTAATAACCCAGGTGCCCTGAGAGACAGAGGCACCGAGATCACCGGAAATGGTCGGGATCGCTACGTTGGCAATGGTGGAGTCCAGCACCTGCATAAAGGTGGCCATCGACAGCGCGATGGTCGCCCAGACCAGTTTCATGCCTGTTAATGGTTGATTAGCCACAATAAAGCCCCGCGCTGATTAACTGGCGTTATCGGTAATGATTTGTGCAATCACCGCATTGACCGGTGCCAGATCCGGGATCAGCACATCACTCTTAAAGGCCGGGGTATCGCGCTGAACATTGGCCAGTACCGGGCCATCGGTATTTTTAGTTTCGATAGTCACGTTCATCGACAGACCGATACGCAGCGGATATCTGGCAACCTGCTGCGGATCCAGCTCTACCCGGACCGGCAGACGCTGCACCACTTTGATCCAGTTCCCGGTGGCGTTCTGCGCAGGCAGCAGAGAGAAGGCACTGCCGGTCCCCATATCCAGCCCGGCTACCGTGCCGTTAAAGGTCACTTTGTCGCCGTAAAAATCACTGGTAATGGTGACCGGCTGCCCGATGCGCACACTGCTGAGCTGCGTTTCCTTAAAGTTGGCATCAATCCAGACCGGCTCGACCGGCACAATCGCCATCAGCGAGGCATTCGGGCTGACCTGAGCCCCGACCTGCACGTTGCGGCGGGAGACATACCCGGTAAACGGACTGCGGATTTCCGTGCGCTGTAAGTTAATCCAGGCATCGCGGACTTTATCCGCCGCCTGTAACACCGCAGGCTGATCCGCCAGCGCCGTGGTTTTCAGCAGGGCTTTGGTGGCATTTAACTGCTGCACAGAGGCATTCAGGGATGCCTGCGCCTCTTCAACCGCTTCCCGTGAGTGCTGTAAATCTTCTTTGGAGATAGTCCCGCGCTGTCCTAACACACTGCGGCGGGCATAGTCATTCTGAGCCTGATTCAGCATCACCTGTTTCTGAGCGATAACCGCACCGAGCTGGTCGCGGTTAAAATAGAGCTCCTGAGTCTGCCGCACCGTAGCCGCCAGGTCATGACGGGCCTGCGCGTAAGCCAGTTCAGCATTGGTTTTATCCAGCACCACCAGCACATCCCCGGCATGCACCAGATCGGTATTCTCAAAATTTACCTGTGTCACATTACCGGTGGTTTGTGCGACGATCGGCACCTGAAGGCCCACCACGTAGGCGTCATCAGTATATTCCTGATAACGCAGCACCATGAACCAATAAATAAGATAGCCGGCGAGCAGCACAATAAAGAGAAGTGACGTTCCCGCAAGCCAGATTTTTCGTCTGGCGGGATTGGATGACGATGTTTTTTTGTCAGAAGGCTGGGCAGCAGAAGACTGCGCTGATGTGTTGTCCATCAAAATACCCCGGTAATAAAGTTAAGCCAAAAATATTGCGCACAGAATAGCCTGAATCACTATAAAAGTAACGGTAAGTGAAATATTACAGGGGAAAACCGAAAACAATATAAACAGAAACAAAACATCTGCTGAACACAATAAAATATGTAACTTATTTATCGGATTATGATGAACAACAAATGAATATACGGAAATATGCAGATATTTAAGTAATATCCGCTGCATATTTTGATACTTATTTCTGCACTCTCAGTGACAGAGACAGAACACATAAAAAGCGATTACGGTAAAAACCCCCTGATTATTCGTCTGCCCGGTTCATTTTCGGGTATCAGAGTATTTTCTGTTTACCTTTCCCGATTCTTAAACAAAGTATCGTGTTTTACTGAAATGTGTTTGTTTTTTATCCGGACACAGAAAACAGCACGATTTGCACATTTCCGTTTCTGTCCGCCGGACATAAAAAAACCGCAGAGTCATAAACGCTGCGGTTATTATCCGGTACCCTGAGATATTTACTGAGACAAAATCAGACGCAGCGCCTCAGCAGTAGCCGCTTTATTCGGTTCTTTCGTGAATAAGTCATAAAAATCGCCGACAATCAGACAGGTGGTGACCGGGTCTTCCGCGCCTTTATTCAGGTCACTCAGCAACATCACTTTATCACCGTATTTTTCTGACAGTTTCTGATAAACATCCCCTAATACCTTATAAGCGTCCTGCGCCGGGACATTACCGGTATTCCTGTCTTCCAGTGATGATGTCAGGATCAGATTCACGGTTTTCAGCATCCGGATATCAGCTTCATTATAGGTAAACTGCGCTTTATTCTGCGGGAATTTATTCAGCGCCGGGAAAAAGTTATTAAAGCACTGCTGTCCGGACGGATCTTTTACCAGATAACCTTCCGCCTGCTCTTTTACCGCCCCAGCGAAGGCATTCAGGGCATCATCAGAGGCATATGGGATCCGGTCAATTAATAACACCGCCGTCATCCCGGCGATATCATTCATCCATGCCACTTTCTGCTCGCGGGTCATGGTGTCATAGTTCCTGATATTACTCTTCAGGCCCTTATATTTTTCCGGGGAAATTTTGCCTACCACTTCAACAAACTGCATCGATTCCGACATCATCTCTGCTTCAAGTGATTTTTGTGTTGCCGCTCCGTCTTTACTGACGGCGGTGACAGAAAAAACATTATCCCGCTTACCCATATAATAACCGGCACCGGCAAAGACCACGGCAACAATAAGAACCAATAATAAGCTGAGTTTTTTATTCACGCACTTTCCTCTGATACGCTGAGTTATCACTGAAAGTGATAGTGACACAAATTAATAAGGCCTGCTATTGCAGGCCCCGATAATTGTTCAGATTGTAAAAATAATCAGATTTTTACGCCTTCAACGGAAATAATCAGTTCAGCATCCTGAGACTTCGGTCCCAGGTCGGCTTTAATATTAAAGCTTTTCAGTGAGACTTTCCCCGTTGCCTCAAAACCGGCGCGGTAACCACCCCACGGATCTTTGCCTTCACCGGTCAGTTTTGCATCCAGAGTGACCGGATTGGTCACGCCGTTCAGCGTCAGATTTCCGGTGATAATAAAGTCGTCGCCTTTCTTTTCTACTTTGGTTGAAACAAATTTTGCTTCCGGATTTTTCTCTGTGTTCAGGAAATCCCCGCCGCGCAGATGTTTGTCACGCTCAGCATGGTTGGTATCCAGGCTGCCGGTTTTGATGGTCACATCCACGTTATCCTTTGCCGGGTCGGCCTTATCAAAGGTAAATCTACCGTCAAAGTCCTTAAATGTCCCGTACAGCCAGCTGTAACCCAGGTGCTGAATACGGAACTGCACAAAGGCGTGCTGCCCTTCTTTGTCTATCTTATAGATGTCGGCCATTGCCGCACCGGAACCCAGCAGCATCATACCTGCGCTTAAACCAACCAGTGCTTTCTTCAGCATCATATTCACTCCGTCATAATAAAATTACGGGCAGCCCGTTCAGGGTTTCATGCCCAGCATGCGTTTTAATGTGGCGTCTTTATCAAAGAAATGATGTTTCAGTGCCGCCAGCGCGTGCAGCGCCGATAACACAACAACCGACCAGGCAAGGTACAGGTGAACCGTACCGGCGGTATCCGCCTGCTCTGCGCCGTCTGTCACTGTGGCCGGTACATCAAACCAGCCGAAAACCGATATCGCCTGACCATTTGCCGTTGAAATAAAATAGCCGGTGATCAGAATGGCAAACAAAATACCGTACAGCAGCCAGTGCGCCAGTGCGGCGCTGATACGGGTAAACCGGCTGTAAGTGGATAATGCCGGCGGCGGCGGGGAAAGCCAGCGCCAGATCATGCGGACAGCCAGCACAATAAACAGCAGGATCCCGATACTCTTATGGATCTCCGGTGCACGGTGATACCAGACATCATAGTAACCCAGCGAAACCATCCACAGCCCCAGTGCAAACATCCCGTAAACGGTGATTGCCACGCCCCAGTGAAGCAGAACGGAGAGGTGTCCGTACCGTTGCGCACTATTTTTCCATTGCATTGATAAATACCCTTTGCTGTTCCATACGGATAACATTTCAGTAACAGCGGGATACTTTACGTGAATTTTCCGGCCATATCGGACAAATATTTTGTTTAAGTTAATCAAATTAAGTCAATAACTTATTAATTTAACTGTCATTTTTATATTGATATAAAATATTAAACCGGAAAAATCTTATATGACGGGATTTTGTAAGACTGAATCGGACTGAGTTATAACCAAAATGCAGAAAAATCCGCAATCAGGCGGATACCACCAAAAAATAATTTTAATATTTAAAAATATTTTTGATAAAAAAGTTGACGAACGTCACATAAATGCTATGATACATCCATCGAAGCAAAACAGCTTACTAACCTAATTCAAAAGCAGGAGTTCATTATGAAAAGCATCAAAACTTTCTTTTCCAATCTGACCCGTGCTGCTGCTATCATTGCAAAATACAGCAAATCATTCTGATTAAAATCAGACAGATACAGAAAAAGCGCCCGATGGGCGCTTTTTTTATGTCTGCAGATCACCGGTTATCATGAGTTCCGCCGTCACTAAAAATAATTTTAATATCTTAAAATAAAGTTTATATAAAATTTGACACCCATCACAAAAATGATATAGTAGCGCCATCAAAGCCAAACAGGCTTAATCACTTACTCAAAAGCAGGAGTTTATTATGAAAAGCATCAAAACTTTCTTTTCTTATCTGACCCGTGCTGCTGCCATTATTGCTAAAAACAGCAAAGCATTCTGATAAATCAGACAGATACAAAGAAGCGCCCGATGGGCGCTTTTTTTATGCTGCTTTATTTTGCCAGCGGCGCAAATAACCAGCGCAGCCACCAGCGGGCTTTCCAGCCCGGATTTTTCTCCCGGACTACCGGCGATGTACGGCAGACCGACCGCAGAATTTTCCATTCAAAATCAAGGAACAACCGGGAATGACCGGATTCCGCACCATACGTGCAGACTTCTTCATGCTTGCGTTTATCAACCGGCGTGTTGTATTCCAGACTTCTGTCCAGCGTATGATAAGACTTATCACGATCCACAATCCGCTCTGTGGCATACACCGATTTCGGCAGATAGCGCTGACGGGAGCCGTGATATTTCTGCAGTTTCACAAAACGGTAATCTTCCGCGCCGTAATGGCCGCAAAACTCTTCATCATAACCGTAAAAACGGAAGAAGCGGGCGCGGGACATAAAGAACAGATTGGAGTGCCCTTTACGGAGATTCCCCTGCTCCCCCCGGCGGTAGAGTTTATAGAATGTCCGGCCCGGGTTTTCCGCATTAATCAGATAAGTGAACGTCGAAACCGGCAGGACATGATCCAGGTCAGTCATCAGAATTTTGTCTGACGCCGCATAGGTCACACCCAGATTTCGGGAACCGCCCTGATTCCACGGAATATCGGTTGTGATCCGCAGCCATGTCAGATTTAAATCAAATTCAGGAATTTCATACTCAAGCGGGGAGCAGTCATCAACAATGACAAACTGAACATAGTCCAGCACCGATGCCGGCATGCTTTCATATTCACGAAGCAGATTGATAACTTCAGAAATATCTTGCTGATTACAATAGAAATGAGTGATGTAAGTAAGTTTTATATGTTGCTTATCCGCAACTTTTCGGAAGAATTCGCGTGACATTATACCTGTGACCCTATTACCACAAATGACCGACCGGCAATTAGCAACCAGTGCGATGTTAATTGCCGGCTATTCTCACATACAGGTGGTACGGTGTCACTACTTAGCGGGGATAAACTATTCCTGATCGAAAAAGTAATCCACCGGAACATGGAACATTTCTGCCATATACATCAGATAATGTATATGTTCCCCGTTCATAACGGTTAAATTGCTGCTGCGTTATTCCCATATCTTCCGCTAACCGGACGACACTTAATCCTAAGTATTTTCGCTTTTCTTTAATACGTGTTCCGACACAGGAATATATAGATTCCGTCTCCATAAGATTCTCCTTCACTTATATTGACAACGTGATAACAAAAATTTCCGTTTTTCAGAGTCTGCCATCCGCTTACTTGCCAGCGGCTCAATAACATCATAACAACATGAAATATAAAAAATAAAAATCAACGGCTATGAATAACCGGCATCTTCAGTCTTAGTAATCGGGATTTAACCTTATAGGTGTATTCTTTGCAATATCAATACATCTGTTTAATATGATAACACCTACCCGATCACAATTAATATCAGAATCAGGTCTTAATAAGATTAAAAGTAATTCTGAAAAAACCGATATCTGAATATCAGTTAATAATATACCCCGGTATTTCATAAAAATAATTGCGTGAAAATACTTAAGAAATACTTACATTTTTCCCTTATCACCTGCTTAAGAAAGGCCATTTCCGGCTATGTGTTAGTTGCATCACAGAAAAAATACATATGTATAGTTATAATTTACATATGTAGCCATTTATCTCTGTTTCTGAGGTTATCTTATGACGCAACAAACCCCTGCCGGATATACCCCGCTAACCTGTGGCACCCTTCCCGCTTACCTGTCCGCACATTTACCGGATGACATTTTACCCGGCGGCACGCCGGAATCCTGGCAGACAGAGGAAGTCGGTGACGGTAATCTCAATCTGGTGTTTATTGTCAGAGGCAGTGAGCGGACTCTGGTGGTCAAGCAATCACTGCCGTATGTCCGTGCGGCCGGTGAATCCTGGAAACTCTCTTTGCAGCGTAATTATTTCGAATACCATGCGTTGTCACAGGAGAAACGTTTCGCACCTGACAGTGTGCCGGATGTCTATTTCTATGACGAAACTATGGCGCTGTTTGCCATGGAATATCTCGCTGACCATATCATTCTGCGCAAAGCGCTGATCGCAGGAGAATATGTCCCCCAGCTGGCGGAAAAAACCGGCCGGTTTATGGCGCAGACTCTGTTCCATACCTCGGATATCGGCATGGCGGCACAGGAGAAAAAAGCCCTGACCGCGCAGTTCTCCGCTAACCATGAATTATGCAAAATCACCGAAGATCTGATTTTTACCGAGCCTTACTTCCCGGCGCCGCGCAATAATCACACCTCTCCGCAGCTCGATCGCGATGCAAAAGCCGTGATGCTGGACAGGGAAATGGTGCAGGTCGCGATGCGCTATAAATACAAATTTATGACACAGTCACAGGCGCTGCTGCACGGGGATTTGCATTCCGGCTCCGTGATGATCGGCCCTGACTCTGTTCAGGTCATTGATCCTGAGTTCAGTTTTATGGGGCCGATGGCGTTTGATACCGGCAACTATGCCGGTAACTTATATATGGCCTGGTTTTCCCAGCCCGGACACCGGGAGACAGAGGAAGAGACCGCACGCTATCAGCAATGGCTGCTGTCGCAGATAAGCCAGACCTGGAATACGTTTGAGACTGAATTCCGCCGTCTGTGGACCGAAAAATCACAGGGCGATGCCTGGCCGCGTGAGCTGTACCAGGACGGCCTGTTTGATGACAAATTCCTGAAAGCCGCTCAGGATAGCTTCTTCGCAGAGCTGTTTCAGGACACCCTGGTCAATGCCGGGCTGGAGATCAACCGCCGCCTGCTCGGGTTTGCCGGAGTTGCTGATTTCAAAACCATTACTGATGCGGACAAACGCGCGGTACTTGAGCGCAAAGCACTGAAACTGGCGCGGGAGCTGATTGTCAACGCCCGCCATTATCACAGCTTTGCCGATGTCGAAGCCTTTCTTTCTTATTGTTAAGCGTCACCTGCACACGAGGTTATATAATGAAAATTAACGGAAAACATTACCGTTCCGTCTGGCCCGCAGATAATGGTATTGATGTCTGTATTTTTGATCAGACAAAACTGCCTTTTGAAGTCAGTATCATCACTCTGACAACGATAGAGGAAGCCGCAACCTCGATCAAAGATATGTGGGTACGCGGTGCACCGCTGATTGGTGCAGTGGCCGCTTACGGTGTGGCACTGGCGATGCACCGTGACAGCAGTGACGCTGCTCTGACAAAAGCGTATGACGTGCTGGTGGCCACCCGCCCGACCGCGATCAACCTGAAATGGGCGCTGGACAGAATCTGCGGCGCCCTGACACCACTTCCTGCGGCTGAGCGCCGTGATGCCGCTTACCGTATTGCCGCCGGAATCGCGGATGAAGATGCGGAAATCTGTCACCGCATCGGCGAACATGGCCTGACGATTATCCGCGACATCGCTGCCCGCAAGAAACCGGGCGAGCCGGTGAATATCCTGACCCATTGTAATGCAGGCTGGCTGGCCACCGTTGACTGGGGCACTGCGCTGTCACCAATTTATCAGGCTTATGATGAAGGCATTAATATTCACGTCTGGGTGGATGAAACCCGTCCGCGCAACCAGGGCGGGCTGACCGCCTTTGAGCTGGGCTCGCACGGCGTGCCGCATACCCTGATTGCCGATAATGCCGGGGGGCACCTGATGCAGCACGGCGAAGTGGATATGTGTATTGTCGGCACTGACCGCACCACCGCTCGCGGGGATGTCTGCAATAAAATCGGCACTTACCTGAAAGCACTGGCGGCCAAAGCGAACAATGTACCGTTCTATGTGGCGCTGCCGTCACCAACCCTCGATTTCACTGTGTGGGACGGCGTAAAAGAGATCCCGATTGAACAGCGTGCCGGTGAGGAACAGTCACATGTTTTCGGCATCACACCAGAAGGTACCCGCAGCTGGGTGAATACTGCACCTGCGGGCACCCGTTGCGGCAACTATGCCTTTGATGTCACCCCGGCGGAGTATGTCACCGGGCTTATCACCGAGCGCGGTATTTGTGATGCCTCCCCGGCCGGGCTGAAAGCCATGTTCCCGGAGATGTGGCCGTCTGAGTATGAGGTGTGATCATGACCCGCACTGAACTGGCACAACAGATTATCGATACCTGTCTGAAGATGAACGCAAGCGGGCTCAACCAGGGGACGTCCGGTAATGTCAGCGCCCGCTGGCAGGACGGCATGCTGATCACCCCGAGTGGCGTGCCCTATGAAAAACTGACCCCGGACAGCATTGTGTATATGGACAGTACCGGGCAGGCAGAGGCGGATAAGATCCCGTCGAGCGAATGGCACTTTCACCTGAGCTGCTATCAGGCGCGTCCTGAGCTGAATGCGGTGGTACATAATCACGCCCTGAATACAGCGGCAGTATCCATTCTCAATGAATCCATTCCGGCGATCCATTATATGGTCGCCGTCACCGGTACCGACCATGTGCCCTGTGTGCCGTATGCCACCTTCGGTACACATGAACTGGCCGGTATCGTCGCAGAAGGAATTAAAACCAGTAAGGCCCTGATTATGCAGCATCACGGCATGCTGGCGATGGAAATAAACCTGGAAAAAGCCCTGTGGCTGGCACATGAGGTTGAAGTACTCTCCGCGCTGTATCTGAAAGTCCGGGCCATCACACCGGATGTGCCGGTACTGAGCACAGAAGAGATGCAGCGGGTTCTGGGAAAATTCAAAACTTACGGACTGAAAACCGGAAAATAGTGATTACCGGCGGCAGAAAACGGCGCAATGCGTCGTTTTTTGTCACCTTACGTAATTAATTATTTTAAATGATAATCATTTGCAATATAATAAAAACCTTAATGTATCTGTTATTTAAGGTTTTTATGAAAAAAGTCATTTGTTACGCTGCGTTTGCTTCTGCCATTCTTCTCCTGTCCGGATGTGCCGCCACAAAAAAATCCCCGCAATTCAGCGAAAAAAGCATTGAAGAGTGCGGACGCTATCTGCCGGACGGCATTGCTTACTATGTCACGATTGAAGGCGAAGTGGATTTAAACAAGCAGTTTAACGGTGATATCAATGTGACCGCATTGCAGGACAGCGCACCCGCTGTTGCATTTAACCACGAGCTGATTCAGGCCGGTGCGGATAAATATATGGACTGTGCTATTCAGCTGCTGAATAACGGTAAGGGAGATACCCGCACACCGGAAGAAAAAGCGGTGGCAGAAAAACAGTAACCGGCGATAGTGATGCTCTGATGTAAAAAAACCGCCTTCCGGCGGTTTTTGCGCTTATTTATCTGACAACAAATGTGCCGCGATCAGCGGATCAACAATTAAATCAGAAACATATCCGCCACGCAGTGCCCCGCGGGTGGCGGCGATATTTTGCTCACCGGTGGCGATAAAAATCCGCCGTGCAATGTTGCGCAGCTGCGGCAGCCGGATACCGAGGATGCGGGCATCCGTATGGGTATCCAGCGGCTCACCTGCCTGATCATAAAAACGCCCGCAGATAACCCCGACCGCCCCTTTGCGGCGGAAATCGGTCATTTCCTCTGCAGTGATCACGCCGGCGCGGATCAGCGGGTTCTCTTCCGTGACATTTCCGGCCACGAATAACGCTTTGGTGCAGCGATCCAGCTGAGCAAAGTTTGCCTGAATGATAGGTTCACGGCGCAGTGCATCTGCCAGCTCCGCAGAGCTGACAATCGCGGGAACATGCAGGTACGCACACTCACCGCCGAACTTTCCGGCAATCAGCGAGGACGATTCCACCGTGGTGAAATCCGGCTGCGACGGCACGGAACCAAGCATCTGTAATACCGTCATATTGCGGATGACTTTCGGTGTCAGACACTTCGCCATATGGTGAATTGTCCGTCCCCAGGCCACGCCGAGCACATCCCCGTCTTCAATCACCTGACTGAGATACACCCCGGCCGCCTGTGCCATGTTTTCCCGGCGGCGGGCGGAATCTGCCGCCGCCTCCGCAACCGGGCTGTCCGGCACCACCAGCACATTGGTCAGATTGAACTTTTTTTTCAGTGACAACGCCATATCGATGCGGCTGTAACGCGCCATATCCAGACTGATATGCACCACACCGTTTTCCCGGGCCGTCTGCAGGTATTTCACCACGGTCACGCGGGAAATCCCCATCGCATCAGCCACTTCCGTCTGACTGAGACCGGACTGATAATAGAGCCATGCGGCCTGCAGAACCGGGTCATTACCGAACATCAGGCGTCCGGTCAGGCGGTTGTCACTGTTTGTCATGCTTCGCGCACCACGCTGCCCCAGAGATCATACTCATCGGCATGTTCAATATTCACCATGACAATATCCCCCGGCTGCACATCAAATTCACCGTTGAGATATACCATACCGTCGATTTCCGGCGCATCCGCCATACTGCGGCCGACAGCGCCCTCTTCTTCATCAACTTCATCAATGATCACCGGCAGTGTGCGGCCGATTTTTTCAGCCAGACGCTCTGCGGAGATCTGCTGCTGTAACTGCATAAAGCGGTGATAGCGCTCTTCTTTGATCTCTTCCGGCACCTGATCCGGTAATTCGTTGGCATGTGCCCCTTCCACCGGACTGTATTTAAAGCAGCCGACGCGATCCAGACGGGCTTCTGTCAGGAAGTCCAGCAGCATCTGAAAGTCTTCTTCGGTTTCACCCGGGAAGCCGACAATAAAGGTGGAACGCAGTGTCAGTTCCGGACAGATTTCGCGCCAGCGTTTAATACGCTCCAGCGTGCGCTCAACGGCCCCCGGGCGTTTCATCAGTTTCAGAATGCGCGGGCTGGCGTGCTGTAACGGGATATCCAGATACGGCAGGATTTTGCCTTCCGCCATCAGCGGGATCACATCATCCACATGCGGATACGGATAAACGTAATGCAGACGCACCCACACACCGAGCTGGGATAACTGCTCACACAGACCAATCATGCTGGTTTTCACCGGCAGGCCGTCGCGGAAACCGGTGCGGTGTTTAATATCAGCGCCATAGGCAGAGGTATCCTGGGAGATCACCAGCAGCTCTTTCACACCGGCTTCAACCAGACGCTGCGCCTCACTCAGCACCTCACCGACAGGACGGCTGTCCAGATCGCCGCGCATGGACGGGATAATGCAGAATGTGCAGCGGTGATTACAGCCTTCAGAAATTTTCAGATACGCGTAATGGCGCGGCGTCAGTTTCACGCCCTGCTCCGGCACCAGGCTGGTGAACGGATCATGCGCCGGTTTCGGCACATATTTGCGGACATTCGCCAGCACCTGCTCATAGCTGTGCGGACCGGTGATTTCCAGCACCTTCGGGTGCACTTCACGGATCTGGTCTTCTTTCGCACCCAGACACCCGGTCACGATCACTTTACCGTTTTCCGCCAGTGCCTCGCCGATTGCTTCCAGGGACTCCTGCACAGCACTGTCAATGAAACCGCAGGTATTGACGATCACCACATCGGCATCATCATAGCTCGGCACAACCTGATAGCCGTCCGTGCGCAGTTCAGTCAGAATCCGCTCGGAATCCACCAGGTTTTTCGGGCAGCCTAAAGAAACGAAACCGACTTTCGGCACTGTGTTGGTATTTTGCGACATAAGCTCATTTACTCAAAAGAGCAGGATGCAGCAGGATATTTCCGGCTGCATCCCGCAGATATTAGTCATTATCGGAAAGGAAAGAGACAAATTTTAGCAAACAAACTCCCCTGACTGATAGCCTCCGGCGTAAAAAATCCCAGTGTCAGATAAAAAACCAGTGCAATTCGTGCAATTCCCCGGCGCTGTATTCTGCCGTTTACAGTGAATGTGATATATACGGCAGCTTTATCCTGCTGATCCGGTTATGCTTTCTTTGTCAGCATTTAATGTCATCGTTGTGAAAATTAAAAGCATCATTATTTGCGAACCTGATATTGAAATGCTGCTGTTGTGCTTATCTCATTATTTTCCATAAGAAGGGTAATCACGGTATCTATGCAAAAATCAAAACGTAAAACGTGGATTTTTTATCTCATCCTGATCATTGTCCTTGCCGGCGGCGGCTATCTGTACCACATGCTGCAAAGCCCCGGGCTGCCTGAGGGCTTTGCTCAGAGCAACGGACGGATCGAGGCAACGGAAATTGATATCTCAACCAAAACCGCCGGACGTATCAGTACCATCAATGTCAGAGAGGGGGATTTTGTCCGCGCCGGGGATGTGCTGGCGCAGATGGATACCCGGACACTGGAGGCACAGCTGAGTGAAGCTCAGGCACAGTACCGCCAGGCGGACAGTAATGTGATTTCCTCGCGCTCGGCACTGGCTCAGCGGAAAAGTGAGAAAGCTGCCGCAGAGGCGATGGTACGTCAGCGCACCGCAGAACTGACTGCCGCGCAGAAGCGTCTGACGCGTTCACAGGCACTGGTGAGAACCAACGCGGTATCTGTTCAGCAGGTGGATGATGACCTTGCTGTTGTGCAGGGTGCCCGTGCTGCCGTGGAAGCGGCGAAAGCTCAGGTGGCCGCGGCTTCTGCGGCGATTGATGCCGCGCAGTCCGGTATTATCCAGGCACAGACCAAAGTGGATGCTGCTCTGGCGACACAACACCGGATTGAAGCAGATCTGGATGACAGTCAGCTGAAAGCGCCGCGCAACGGCCGTGTTCAGTACCGTGTTGCCGAACCGGGTGAGGTACTCGGTGCCGGTGGCCGTGTGGTGAATATGGTCGATCTCAGCGATGTCTATATGACTTTCTTCCTGCCGACCGAACAGGCCGGACAGGCGGGCATCGGCAGTGATGTGCATATTATTCTTGATGCCGCTCCGGACCTGGTGATCCCGGCGAAAACCTCGTATGTCGCCAGTGTCGCGCAGTTCACCCCGAAAACGGTGGAAACGGATAATGAGCGCCAGAAACTGATGTTCCGCGTTCGTGCCCGTATCGCCCCCGAACTGCTGGAAAAACATCTGGAATATGTGAAAACCGGTCTGCCGGGACGCGCTTATATCCGGCTGGATCCGAAGCTGGACTGGCCGGCTGACCTGGAGGTGAAATTACCTCAATGACATCATCAAAACAGCATTCTGACACCGCAATCGTCACCCTGGAACAGGTTACGCATCATTACGGTGATGTGTGCGCCCTTGATGATATCACGCTGAACATCCCCGCCCGGCAGATGGTGGGGCTGATCGGGCCGGACGGTGTCGGGAAATCCACCCTGATTTCCCTGATTGCCGGTGCCCGTAAAGTGCAGCAGGGTAATGTGATAGTGCTGGGCGGTGATATCCGCGAAGAAGAGCACCGCCGCGCGGTGTGTCCGCGTATTGCCTATATGCCGCAGGGACTGGGGAAAAACCTCTATCACACCCTGTCGGTGTTTGAAAACGTGGATTTTTTCGGGCGGCTGTTCGGTCAGTCTGAGGAAGAACGCCGTCTGCGGATTGACGATCTCCTCGCCAGTACCGGGCTCGCCCCGTTCCGCGACCGCCCGGCGGGAAAACTTTCCGGCGGGATGAAGCAGAAACTCGGATTATGCTGCGCCCTGATCCATGACCCGGAACTATTGATCCTCGACGAACCGACCACCGGCGTTGACCCCCTCTCCCGCGCCCAGTTCTGGGAGCTTATCGACCGCATCCGCGAACGCCAGCAAAATATGAGTGTGCTGGTGGCGACGGCCTATATGGAAGAAGCTGAACGGTTTGATCACCTGGTCGCAATGGACGACGGCAAAGTCCTGGCGACAGGGCACGCCCGTGAACTGAAAGCGCAGACACAGACTGACGAGCTGGAAGCCGCCTTTATCGCCCTGCTGCCGGAAGAAAAACGCAAAGATCACAAAGCGGTGGTGATCCCGCCGCGCAAAGCGCAGGACAATGAAGAGATTGCTATCGAGGCACAGGATCTGACCATGCGCTTCGGCAGTTTCACCGCCGTTGACCACGTCAGTTTCCGCATCCCGAAAGGGGAAATTTTCGGTTTCCTCGGCTCCAACGGCTGCGGTAAATCCACCACCATGAAAATGCTCACCGGGCTGTTACAGGCCACGGAAGGCAAGGCGTGGCTGTTTGGTCAGGAGGTCGATCCGAAAGATTTGAATACGCGGATGCGGGTCGGTTATATGTCGCAGGCGTTCTCCCTCTACAGTGAGCTGACGGTTTTACAGAACCTGGTGCTGCACGCCAAATTATTCCATGTGCCGGAAAACGAAATTGATGAGCGCGTTGATGAAATGATGACGCGCTTTAAACTGACGGATGTTGCCGATGCCATGCCGGAGGGACTGCCCCTCGGGATCCGTCAGCGCCTCTCTCTCGCCGTGGCGGTTATTCACCGCCCGGAAATGCTGATCCTCGATGAGCCGACATCCGGCGTTGACCCGATTGCCCGCGATATGTTCTGGGATCTGATGGTGGATTTATCACGCAAAGACGGCGTGACGATTTTTATATCCACCCACTTTATGAATGAGGCCGCCCGCTGTGACCGTATGTCGCTGATGCACGCCGGGAAAGTGCTGGTGACAGATACTCCTGAGAATCTGGTCACCCACAGTGAATTTGACACCCTTGAAGCCGTCTTTATTGATTATCTGAAAAAAGCCTCGGGGATTGAGGATGATGCCCCGCCGCCGGAAGCACCGGAGCTGCCTGCCGACAGCGGCGAAGCCGCCGCCACAGCACTGAAGCGCCGTTTCAGCCTGCGCCGCCTGTTCAGTTACAGTCTGCGTGAAGGGCTGGAGCTGCGCCGTGACCCGGTACGGCTGACACTGGCGCTGCTCGGCACCGTGATCCTGATGTTTATTATGGGCTACGGTATCAGTATGGATGTGGAAAATCTGCGTTTTGCTGTGCTCGACCGTGACCAGACCACCACCAGCCAGAACTATGTGCAGGATCTCTCCGGTTCGCGCTACTTTATCGAACAGCCGCCGCTGCAAAATTATGACGATATGGAGCGCCGGATGCGCGCCGGGGAAATTGCGGTAGCGATTGAAATTCCGCCGGATTTTGCCCGAGATATCGCCAAAGGCCATGATGTGAAACTGGGTGTCTGGGTGGACGGTGCGATGCCGAACCGGGCAGAAACAGTGCGCGGTTATGTGCAGGCCATGCATCTCAACTGGCTGACCCGCATGGCGTCAAAACAGCCGGTGGCAAACCCGCTGCGCTCTGCCATCGATATCGAAACCCGCTATCGTTATAACCCGGATGTGAAAAGCCTGCCTGCTATCGTTCCGGCGGTGATCCCGCTGCTGCTGATGATGATACCGGCAATGCTCAGCGCCCTGAGTGTGGTGCGGGAAAAAGAGCTGGGGTCGATTATCAATCTTTATGTCACGCCGGTGACCAAAACAGAGTTTCTGATAGGCAAACAGGTGCCTTATATCGTGCTGGGGATGTTTAACTTTTTCCTGCTCTGCGCCCTTTCCGTCTGGGTATTCGGGGTACCGTTTAAGGGCAGCCTGCTGACGGTGACACTCGCCGCATTCTGCTATATCACCATTGCCACCAGCATGGGGCTGCTGATCTCCTGCTTTATGAAGAGCCAGATTGCCGCGATTTTCGGGACCGCGATTATTACCCTGATCCCGGCCACCCAATTTTCCGGCATGATTGACCCGGTTTCATCACTGGAAGGTATGGGTTACTGGATAGGACACATCTACCCGACCGCTCATTTCCTGACCATTACCCGGGGAACCTTCTCCAAGGGGCTGGGACTTATCGATCTGTATCAGGCCTTTATTCCGCTGCTGATCACTATTCCGGTTGTTCTCGGGTGCAGCATCTTTTTCCTGAAAAAGCAGGAGGGATAACATGCGGACACTGAAGAATATTATCTATCTCGGCATGAAAGAGCTGCGCAGCCTGATGCGGGATAAAGCAATGCTGGCACTGATCGTGTTTGCATTCACGGTATCAATCTATTCCTCGGCGACGGTGACCTCCGGTTCACTGCATCTGGCTCCGATTGCCATTGCGGACCAGGATCGCTCCCAGCTCAGCGAGCGCATTATCAACAGCTTTTACGAGCCCTATTTCCTGGCCCCGGCGGATATTGATATCAGTCAGATGGACGGCCTGATGGACAGCGGCACCTACACTTTCACCATGGATATTCCGCCGAATTTTCAGCGTGATGTGCTGGCCGGACGCCGCCCCGCCATTCAGCTGAACGTTGATGCCACCCGCATGAGCCAGGCGTTTCTCGGCAACAGTTATATTCAGAATATTGTCACCGGGGAGGTGAATACTTTTCTGGCTAAAAACCGGCAAAACAGTGTGCTGCCGGTGGATCTGGATATCCGAGCCCGTTTTAACCCGAACCTGAATCAGATGTGGTTCGGGTCGGTGATGGCGATTATCAACAATATCACGATGCTGTCGATTGTCCTGACCGGGGCGGCACTGATCCGCGAGCGGGAGCACGGCACAATTGAGCATCTGCTGGTGATGCCGGTGACGCCGTTTGAAATCATGATGTCCAAAGTCTGGTCGATGGGACTGGTGGTGCTGCTCGCCTCACTCGGCTCGCTGCTGCTGATTGTCCGCTTTCTGCTGCAGGTGCCGATAGAGGGTTCAATTACGCTGTTTATGTGCGGGGTGGCGCTGAGTCTGTTTGCCACCACCTCCATCGGAATTTTTATGGGGACGCTCGCCCGTTCGATGCCGCAGTTCGGGCTGCTGATGATTATGGTGCTGCTGCCGCTGAATATGTTATCAGGCGGGATGACCTCGCGGGAAAGTATGCCGCAGTTTGTGCAGGATATTATGCAGACCATGCCGACGACACACTTTGTCAGTCTGGCACAGGCTATTCTTTACCGGGGCGCGGATTTCCTGATAGTCTGGCCGCAGTTTATTTATCTGATCATTATCGGCGGCGTGTTTTTTGGTGCGGCTTTGCTGCGCTTCCGCAAAACCATCAGTGCGATGGCATAGCGGCGGGGTATTGCTGCCAACATTGAGTGCCGGCAAAGTGCAGCCGCCGCCGGAAAGAATAAAACCATCTTCTTTCAAACCCGGGCGGCGGGATAACCGGCAAAGCGGAAAGCCGCTGACACGTCCCTGTTCGCTCGGATCGCGCCATCCCTGGCGCTCTACGCTTTCCTTTTTTTGCCGGTTATCCCCTGTGTACTTCAACTCTGTCAAAAACAGAAAAATTAATCTGCTAAATCATCCGCTCTGTGGCAAGGCGGTGAAGTGAGGACATCCCCGGGAGCATACATCAGTATGTGACCGGGGTGGACGAACGAAACCAACACAGCCACAAAGTGGAGGATGACGCGGATTCAGGATTTGAGGAGACCGCGCACAACCACCTTGCTCGCCGGGGCGCTGCGATCCGTCGCCCGCCGCACTGCCATGTTGATGGCCTGCCAGGCAATCTCCTGAAGATCATGAGAAATGCACGGGAAATTGAATCCGTAAATATCGGCATGAGAGACTTCATCGATGCTGAACAGCGAGACATCTTTTTGCGGGATCAGATTGTGGCGGATACAGGCTTTGATAATCCCCAGTGAGATCTGGTTATTGCAGCCGACAAAATAATCCGGCGCGGGATGGTATTTCAGGTAATGGTCGGTGACTTTAAAGGCTTCATCCATCAGGAAGTCCGCATGCAGCACATTGACGCTGCTGACCTGGCCGTGCAGACCGGCCACCATGCCGGTTACGCGATCCTGGGCCACGTTGGAATCTTCCGGGCCGGAGACAATCACCACGTTGTCCGCTTTTTGTGACAGCAGATAGCGCCCTGCCTGCAATCCGCAGTCGAGGTTATCGATGTAAACGCCGCTGCATGCCTTGGCATCCAGCTCACGGTCAACCAGGATCACCGGAATATTGAGCAGTTCCAGCTGTTTCATATACGCCGGGCGGTAAACCCGTTCGGCGGAGACAACGGACAGAATGATGGCATCCACGTTGTAACCGATCAGCTTATCAATGATACGCGCTTCATTTTCACGGGATTCATAGGAGTCAAACATCAGCGTGTCATACCCGGCATTATAGGCTTCCAGGGTGATGCGTTTGGCCAGCCCGCCGAAAAACGGGTTGCTCATGTCAGGGCTGACAATGCCGATGGTACGGGAGGATTTCGCGCGCAGGCTGCGTGCCGCCGCATTCACCACATAACCGATTTTATCTGCGGCATCGAGAATACGCCTGAGAGTTTCCGGGTGAACCTTATCCGGCTGCGAAAATGCGCGGGATGCGGTGATCTTACTGACATTCGCAATAGCGGCCACATTTTCCAGTGTGACTTTCTGTGTCCGGGGTTCCGCCAATTTTCTCTCCTTAGCAGCAACGTATCATTTTATACCATTATAATATCATCTAAATCGATTCAGTCACGTGAAAAACACGCTTTTTATTACTTAAACCGACACTAACAACTTTTTAACACTCGAGCCTTTTTATCCGCGGATCGGTAAAAATATCGTATTCATCGGTATTTTCTGTGGAGAACTCCGACACCACCGCACCCTGCGATCCGGCTTTAAACCAGTGACGGGTGTCCGGCATGATGGTGTACTGCTCTCCCGGACGCAGCAGAATAAAGCGGTCACAGGTGTACCATTCCTCATCCCCCTGCGGCGGACGGCAGACCGGATTGCCCTGAGCATCCTGATTCAGTGTCAGCGCCGGATCATCCACAAACAGATACACCTCGCCCCAGCGGCAGCGGAAGGTTTCCTGCTTGCCCGGCCGGTCTTTGTACGGCGGATGACGGTGCTCCGGACAGGTCTGGTCAGCAAAGAGAACCAGCTCTTTGGCGCAGTACAGCGGGCTGTTGCAGTAAGTGAGAAGCTGCAGGCCCGAGCGGGGATAATCCGGCAGATTAAAGTGAGCAATTTCAATATGCTGCTTTTCCGCTTCTGTCAGAATGATATGTGCCTGTTCCAGAACCGCCAGTGATTCTGCGATATACGGCTGTTTATTCATCTGCCTCTCTCCTGAATGATATCGTTATCATTATAGCCTTGTCCCGGGCAGCAAAAATGTGACCTGAAAGGCTCTTTGCTGAATACTACATGAGTAGTTCGGACTTTATTTAATAAAAGTTTAACCATCATCACATAATTATAATAAACATTGCTCTATTATCCGCATCATAGCAATGATATCGATATCATTTTAATGAAAGGAAATGATCATGAAGGCATTAGTATTAGAGAAAGCAGGGAAAATCGCCATTCAGGATTGGCAGAGTAATGAAGTGCTGGGCGACGACGATGTTGAGATTAAAATCCACACCGTCGGTATCTGCGGCAGCGATGTTCACTATTATCAGCATGGCCGTATCGGGCCGTTCGTGGTTGAGGCACCGATGGTGCTGGGTCACGAAGCGTCCGGTGTGATCACTGCAGCCGGTAAAAATGTGAAACACCTGAAAGTCGGCGATCGCGTGTGTATGGAGCCGGGTATTCCGGATCTGCAATCCCCGCAATCCCGTGCCGGTATCTATAACCTTGATCCTGCCGTCCGCTTCTGGGCGACCCCGCCAATCGACGGCTGCCTGCGTGAAAGCGTGATCCACCCTGCCGCATTTACCTTCAAACTGCCTGATAACGTTTCCTTTGCCCAGGGCGCAATGGTTGAGCCGCTGGCAATCGGTATGCAGTCCGCGACCAAAGCCGGGATCAAACCGGGTGATATCGGTCTGGTTATCGGTGCCGGGACCATCGGTATCATTACCGCGCTGTGCGCACTGGCCGGCGGCTGTTCCGATGTCATCATCTGTGATGTGTTTGATGAAAAACTGAAAGTGGCTGAGAAATATCAGGGTCTGCACGCAGTAAACAGCAAAGACCAGCAGGCACTGGCGGATAAAGTCCGTGAGCTGACCGGCGGCGAAGGCGTGAACGTCCTGTTTGAGTGCAGCGGCGCGAAACCGGTTATTGCCTCCATCTCTGATCATATCGCCCCGGGCGGCACCGCAGTTCTCGTCGGCATGCCTATCGACCCGGCACCGCTGGATATCGTGGCGGCACAGGCGAAAGAAGTGACCTTCAAAACTATTTTCCGCTACGCCAATATGTATCCGCGCACCATCCGTCTGCTGAGCTCCGGCAAACTGAATGTGGCCCCGCTGCTGTCCGCAACCTACAAGTTCAAAGACAGTGTCGAAGCCTATGAGCGTGCAGCCGAAGGCCGTGCAACTGATGTGAAAATTGTGCTGGAAATGGAGTAAACCATGACGCTCTATGCCGGTATTGACTGCGGAACACAAAGCACCAAGGTCATTATTGCCGATAACCGGACCGCGCGTATTCTGGGTGAGGGCTCAGCCCCTCACCCGATGATCAGCGAATCAGACGGAAGCCGTGAACAGGAAGCCGTCTGGTGGACTGATGCGCTGGAAACCGCGTTTACTCAGGCGATTAAAAACGCCGGGATTGACGGGCGGGATATCCGCGCCCTTGCCGTTTCCGGTCAGCAGCACGGTTTTGTGCCGGTCAGTCATGACGGTACGGTACTTGCGCCTGCCAAACTGTGGTGTGATACCTCGACCAGTGCGGAAAATCAGTGGTTTATTGATGCACTGGGCGGTGAACAGGCTGCACTTGACCGCCTGGGCGTGTTACCGCAGACCGGCTATACCGTGTCAAAAATTATCCGCTTTAAACAGCAGCACCCGGAACTGTGGAAACAGCTGCGTTATGTGCTGCTGCCGCACGATTACCTGAATTTCTGGCTCACCGGACAGGCCTGTGCCGAGTACGGCGATGCCTCCGGGACCGGGCTGCTCAATATCCGCAGCCGTGAGTGGGATCAGGCCGCCGCTGATCTTATCGATCCGGAAGGCCGCTTATGGCAGGCGCTGCCGCCGCTGGTGCGCGCAGAGCAAATCATCGGCACGGTTCGTCCGGAGATCGCGGAAAAGCTCGGCATTTCCCCGGAAACCCGCGTGGCATCCGGCGGCGGCGATAACATGATGGCCGCCATCGGCACCGGAAATATCCGTCCGGGCATCACTACGATGAGCCTCGGTACCTCCGGTACGCTGTTTACCTTTGCGGAACAACCGGTTGTGGCGGATTCCGCGATGATCGCCGGGTTCTGCTCCTCCAGCAATGGTTGGCTGCCGTTGATTTGCACCATGAATGTCACCTCCGCCACCACCACGGTTCAATCATTATTAGGCATGGATATTCAGGCCTTTAATGATGCACTGAACCGCAGTAAACCCGGTGCAGGCGGCCTTATTATGCTGCCGTTCTTTAATGGTGAGCGCGTACCTCAGTTACCCGAAGCCCGCGCCAGCCTTCACAATATGGACGGCAGCAACCTGAATCCGCAGAACCTGAGCCTGGCCGTGGTGGAAAGTGCCACTTACGGGCTGCGCTTCGGTATTGATCTGTTCCGTCAGCAGGGAATTACCACCAGTGAGATCCGTCTGACCGGCGGTGGTGCCCGCAGCGTGAAATGGCGGCAGATTGTCGCGGATATCATGGCGGCACCGGTGGTGTGCGTCACCAACCAGGAAGCGGCAGCACTCGGTGCGGCAGTTCAGGCTATCTGGTGTGACACCCTCAGCGCAGACAGCGCACCGGAAGCACAGCTGGCCGCTCTCTGCGACCGCTTTGTGCAGCTGGATGACAGCAGCCGCACACAGCCGGATCCGGCGAATGTGGCGGTTTATGAGTCCCTGTATCAGAACTACCTTGCTTTACTGACATCAGAATACCCGGAGGTCACCGTATGACAGCCACTGTCGCTGACAATGAGGAATTACTGCGGGTTGAAGGGGTGCGCAAAGCCTTTGGTCAGGTTGTTGCACTGAAGAACGCGCAGTTTTCACTGAAAAGAGGTTCCATTCACGCCCTGTGCGGCGGGAATGGTGCCGGTAAATCCACGTTCCTGAGCATCCTGATGGGTTTTATCCGTCCGGATGCCGGTGAAATCTATGTCAAAGGCAAACGCTGTGAGTTTCATCAGCCGATCGAAGCCCTGCACGCCGGTATCGCCATTGTTCAGCAGGAGCTTAGTTCCATTCCTGATCTGACCGTGGCGGAAAATATCTGGCTGGGGCGGGAGCCGCGCCGTTTCGGGTTTGTCGATTTTAAACAGCTCAACCGGCAGACCGCTGAACTGCTGACCGATCTGCATTTTGATATCTCCCCGTCAGAAAAAATGCGCAATCTGAGTGTGGCGGAACAGCAACTGGTCGAAATCGCCAAAGCCCTCTCCCACGCGGATGCGGATATCATCATTATGGATGAGCCGACCTCCGCCATCGGCGAGGAAGATGCGCAGAAGATTTTCGATGTCATCACCCGCCTGACGGAAAAAGGTAAAGGCATTATTTATGTCTCACACCGCCTGTCCGAGATTTTTCAGATAGCCGATACCTTCACCATTTTCCGTGACGGTACCTTTATCACCGACGGCCCGCTGGCGGATATCACCCGTGAGAAGCTGATTGAGCTGATTATCGGCCGTGAAATCAAAGATGAGTTCGCCAAATTTAATGAGCCGACAGATGAAACCATTATGGAAGTCCGGGAGTTGTCCCGTGATGACCAGGTGCAGGACATCAGCCTGACACTGAAAAAAGGTGAAATTCTGGGAATCTACGGGCTGGTCGGTTCCGGCCGTTCTGAGTTCCTCGACCTGATTTTCGGCATCGAACACGCCGATAAAGGCACCATAAAAATTGGTGACCGCTTCCTCGACAAACACACGCCGAAAGATTCCATTAATGCCGGGATCGCCTATGTCACTGAAGACCGCAAAGACACCGGGCTGATGCTGGGCCGTTCCATCAATGAAAATATCAATATCGCCTCATTTGGTGCCATCAGTACCGGCGGCTTTATTCATGACCGCAAAGAGCGTGCCCGCGCGGACGACATGATCACACTGTTCAATGTTAAAACCCCGGATGCGGATCAACTGGTCGGGAACCTCAGCGGCGGTAATCAGCAGAAAGTGGTTCTGGGACGCTGGGCACTGATCGAGCCGGATGTGATGCTGCTCGATGAGCCGACACGCGGCGTGGATGCCGGTGCCAAGAAAGAAATTTATAAGTTTATGTCTGAGTTCGCCTTACAGGGCAAAGGCATTGTGATGGTCTCTTCTGAGCTGTCGGAGATTATCGGGATGAGTGACAGGATTATTGTTTTCCGTGACGGGCGGATCGCCGGAGAGCTGACCGCCGCCACTGCCACCCAGACTGATTTAATGAAACTTGCGGTGTGATCTCACCCGCCAACGTATGCATGAATAAAGAGAAGTGACCATGACTACAACAAATACTGCACCCGCACCAGGGGTCTCATTTATCGCCCGTAACAAGAAAAACATGCACAAATACGGCATCATTCTGGCGTTCTTTGTGCTGTGTCTGATTGTGGCGGTTGTCGGTGAAGTTCAGGTCGCCCGCGGCGAATGGACCAATAACTATTTTCTGAGTCAGGACAACATGCTGATTATCCTGCGTCAGATTTCCATCAACGGTATTCTCGCCATCGGGATGACCTTCGTCATCATCACCGCCGGTGTTGACCTCTCTGTCGGTTCGGTGCTGGCACTGAGCGGGATTGTGGCGGCGCGGTTTGCCACCAGCAACACCGGTCTGGCTATCGGTGATACCGCGAATGCCGTGATGATCCCGATGATTATCGCACTCGGCATCGGTATCATTTGTGGTCTGCTCAACGGGACTATTCTGGCGAAATTCAACCTTCAGCCGTTTATCGTCACCATGGGGATGCTGTCTGCGGCACGCGGTCTGACTCTGCTGACCACTGACGGTAACCCGGTTTCCCAGCTCAACAGTGATTTCCGCTGGCTGGGTAACGGCTATATCCTGGATATCCCGGTACCGGTGGTGATCCTGGCGGTTATCTTTATTCTGGCCTGGATTTTACTCAATAAAACCACCTTCGGCCGCTATGTGTATGCCGTCGGCGGCAATCCGAAAAGCGCCAGAACCTCCGGTATCAGCGTGATTAAAATTAAAGTGCTGGTTTACACCCTGTGTGGCGCGTTAGCCGGTATTGCCGGGCTGATTCTGACTGCCCGTACCGGGTCAGCACAGACCAGTGCAGGCAGCGCCTACGAGCTGGATGCAATCGCCGCGGTGGTTATCGGCGGTACCAGTATGGCCGGTGGTGTGGGGACGTTAGTCGGCACCCTGTTCGGCGTGTTAATTATCGGTGTGATGAATAACGGTCTCGACCTGCTGGGCGTGCAGTCCTACTACCAGCAGATTATCAAAGGCGCATTAATTGTTATCGCCGTACTTTTGGATCCGTCACGTAAGCAACGCCGTGACTGATGGCAGTACCGCGCGGATTCTTTCAGCCTGCCACAGGCTGAAGGATGATGCGTAAAAGACTATTACAACAGCAAAAAACAATACCCTACACAATGAAGGAATGACCATGAAAAAACTGACCAAAATCGCTGCACTGACAGCCCTGATGATGGGCGGACAGGCATTTGCGGCACAGGACAATCCGGTGAAAATTGCCGTTCTGATGTACGGCATGAAAGCTGAATTTGTCCAGTTAATGGAAAAATCCGCAAAAGAGCATCCGGCTGTGAAAAACGGTGAAGCGATCATCACAGTTTATGATGGCCGTTATGATCCGATGGTTCAGAACAACCAGGCGGAAACCGCAATCCAGACCAAAGCCGACGCTATCATTATCAACCCGATGGATTATGAAGCGAATATCGACGTGGTCACCATGGCAAATGACGCCAAAATCCCGGTTATCGTCACCAACGCCCGTCTGAACACCGACAAAATGACCGCAGAAGTGGTGTCTGATGACGTCCTCGGCGGTTATATGGAAGCCAAAGCGGTTCTGGAAAAAATGAACTGCGAAGGTAACGTGGTTATTATCGAAGGGCCGAAAGGCGGCAGCGGTGAAATTCAGCGCGGCGAAGGTAATGACAAAGCGATCGCGGAATGTGGTCCGGGTAAAGTGAAAGTACTGGAGCGCAAAACGGCTAACTGGTCACGCGCGGAAGCGATGCCGCTGATGGAAAACTGGTTACAGAAACACCGTGGTAAGATCGGTGGTGTTATTGCGCAGAACGACGAAATGGCACTGGGTGCGATCGAAGCGATCAAATCTGCCGGTCTGAATGTCAATGATTTCTCTATTGCCGGTGTTGACGGCGTATCTGATGCTATCCGCTCTGTTCAGGAAGGCGAAATGGTCTCCATCCTCCAGGACGCAAATGCACAGATGCAGGGTTCTATCGACCTGGCGATGAAAGCGGTCAAAGGTGACAAATACGAGCCGCAGTCCAAAATCTGGGTTCAGTATGCTGACCAGCTGAAATGGAATGACGGTAAAGACAAACGTTACGCGATTCCGTGGACTCAGGTCACCAAAGAAAACGCGCAGCAGTTACTGGATGCCCGTAAATAAATACACTCCCGCCGTCTTCTTATGAAGGCGGCGTTTTTTTATCCGCAATTTCCCCTGTTCAGGCCGTTTTATACACAATTCAAAAAAGTCATGTCCGGAAAGCGGTATGAACCGCTGAATATCCCGTAACGCCGCATTCATCCTTCCCCTCTGATTAATTCACCGTATGATAGGCTTATCTGCCGGATAAATGTGCGATGTGAAATAATGGATGACAGAGAAAAGGCGGTTGAAAAAGTCAGAAAGCTGATGTCTCTTGCCGAAAATGCCGGTAATGAGAATGAAGCCGCGAACGCCTTTTCAAAAGCGCGGATATTTATGAAAAAATACCACCTTGAACTGTCTGATATCTATTCCGCAGAACCTTCTCCCCCGCCACCCTCTCCCCGCAGAAAAGCACCACCGCGCCCGCTGACCCCGGAAGAGCGGCACCGCGAAATGACACGACTGAAACAGCAGGAAGAACAGCGGCTGCGGGAGTTTCAGAAAGTGGCGGAACAGCAACAGCAACGGAAACGGCAGAGAGAGCGGGAGCAGCAGGCACTGCGCGAACCGGAAAAACGCAGGGCGCAGCAATCCGTTCATGATACGCCGCCCGCACCCTGCCCTGAACCTGAACCTGAACCTGAAACCGTCACTCCGCCTGTACCGCCGGAAGAGGAGCCGCGCCCGGTCAGATTACACTTCACCGGCCCGGCACTGATTTTCATTATGCTGCTGTTATTTGTGGTTTATATACTGTATTTACAGTAAATGGCCGGCACCGGTTACATACGGAATACCGAGTATTTCCATCGCCAGTGCATTCCACGCACGACAACTGCGGCTCTGATACCCGCCGCGGACACCGGCCAGTGCCAGATCGTAGGAGAGCACCGGATCGGTTACCGGCAGCAGCACCAGACCATCCGCCGTGCGCTCACGCCACATGCTGTCCGGCAACAGCGTGATCCCCACCCCCGCCCTGACCATCGCAAGGATCAGATCGAGGTGATTGCTCCGCCCTGCCACCACCGGCTCTGTGCTGTAAATCCCGCACGCACTGCGCACCAGGTCGTTTATCCGGAATGCTTCAGAGAAAAATACAAACGGCTCGCGGATAATCTCCGCAAAGCTCACCTGTTTTTTTACCGCCAGCGGATGCTGATGATTCACCAGCAGCATCAGCCGGTCGGTGGCGAAACGGTGCAGTTCAAACAGCTGCTCATCAAACGGCAGCATCACCGCAGCGGTTTCCACCGTACCGTCGGTCATCGCTTCGGCCATCTGTTTCGTGCCCAGTTCGAAAATCTTCAGTTCCACCTGCGGATGGCGGGACGTGAATGCCATGATAATCCCGGCAAACCAGGTCGAGGCGATAACCGGCGGTAATCCCACATTCAGTGTGCCGGTCAGCGGGCCGGATTTATCCTGTAATGCTTTGTTCATACACTGAAACTGCACCAGAATCCGTCGCGCGTGCTCATACAGAATCGCCCCTTCATCGGTCAGCGTCACTCCGCCGGTATCACGGACCAGTAACGGAAATCCCAGCTCATGCTCCAGCTTCTGAATACTGCGGCTGATGGCAGGTTGCGTGACAAACAACGCCTCTGCCGCCCGGCTGAATCCGTTGTACTGAACCACCTCAGTAAAGTAGCGGAGTGCACGTATATCCATGTTTCTGCTGCCCTATAACAAAAAGTTATCACGCTGATGATTATATACCATTTCCATTTATACCGCAGAACCACTAGAAATGATCGCCATAACACGTGGTTCGTTCTGAATAAACGGTGTGATCGGAGAAGATAACAATGACAAAAAGCGTAATTGAGCATGTTTTAAGCCGTCTGGCGGATTTGGGCATCACCGATGTTTTCGGTGTCGCGGGAGATTTTGCGTTCCCCATTGAAGATGCGGTCTGCGACGGTAACACACAGCGCTGGATTGGTAACTGTAACGAACTGAACGCCGCCTATGCCGCAGATGGTTATGCGCGGATCAAAGGCGCTGCGGCGCTTTCCACCACGTTCGGCGTGGGTGAATTAAGCGCGATCAACGGCATCGCCGGATCCTATGCCGAAAACCTGCCGGTTTTTCATCTGGTCGGCATGCCCGCCAGCGGTGTGCAGAAGAGTGGCCGTCTGGTGCATCACACCCTGGGTGACGGTAATTTCAGCCTGTTTTGTGAGCTGGGACAGCGCCTTTCCTGTGCCCATGCCGTCATGACCCCTGAGAACTGTGTGGCGGAGACAGAACGCCTGATTGCTGCCGCGCTGCGCGAGCGCCGTCCGGTCTATATGGGCTTCCCGTTTGATTACGCCACACAACCGGTTCAGATGCCGGAACACTTTACCGCACCGGCACAACCGGTCAGTGACAAAACCGCGCTCACTGAAGCGGTTGCCGCGATCAGAGCAAAACTCGCGGACAGCCCGTCTGCCTGCATCCTGCCGGGCATGATGGCCGCACGTTACGGACTGATTGATGACGTACAGGCGCTTATCCGCCGGACCGGGCTGCCTTACGCCACCATGTTTATGGATAAAGCCATCATCAGTGAATCCGACCCGCATTACGCCGGGATGTATAACGGTCAGCTGATGAATCCGCAGGTCAGGGAATTTGTTGAAAACAGTGACTGCGTGCTGGGTATCGGAGCGGTGATGACGGACTTTAACACCGGCAGTTTTACCGCTGATATCGCCCCGGAAAAGCTGATCAGCATTATGGCGGATCATGTCCGGGTCGGTGCGGCAATCTGGCAGAATGTGTATATGCGGGATCTGCTGCCTGCCCTGACCGCCGGACTTCCGCACCGGGAATGCCATATTCCGGCAGCAACGGGGCTGGGTAAACCGGTGGCTGACGCTTCCGGTAATATTACCCCGCAGTATCTGTATCCCCGTTTTGAGCAATTGTTCAGAAAAGACGATATTATCATCGCTGAAACCGGTACGGTTTCGATGGGACTTGGCTTTGCACTGCTGCCGGAAGGGGCGCAATTCCATAACCAGACGTTATGGGGATCTATCGGCTGGGCAACACCTGCGGCCGTTGGAGCCGCCATCGCAGCGCCTGATCGCCGACTGATTCTGATCACCGGGGAAGGCTCACACCAGCTGACCGCCCAGGAAATCAGCCAGTTTGGCCGTTTTGGTCTGAAACCGCTTATTTTCGTACTGAATAATGACGGCTATCTCATTGAGCGCCTGCTGTGCAAAGACCCGGAAGCCGTTTATAACGACCTGCCGCAGTGGCGTTACGCGCAACTGCCGCAGGCACTGGGATGCGATAACTGGTATTGCCGCCGCGTCACCACCTGTGCGGAGCTGGATGAGGCAATCCGGGAAGCGGAAACCGGTGACCGCGCCGCGTATATTGAAATCATTACAGAGCGCTATGCCACATCCGATCTGGCAAAAAAACTCGGTGAATCAGTAGCAACACTGTACTCGTTTTAATTCTCAGGTGATCCGGATGCAGCTCCGGCGGCATCCGGATATTAAAACCCGTTTTTCTCACATAATGCTTTGCTGGCATTCAGCGTAAATAAAACATGGCCGGGATAATCATCGTAATAATAATGAATTTCCGCCAGCCCTCTGTCCTGCGCCAGACGCACAGTCTGTAACGAGCATGTCCGGTAAATCAGGTCGTTCTGCATATTTTTCTGATCATCTTCCCGTGCTGACGCCGGTTTATTCAGCCACTCCGCCGACAAGGAATAGTGATAAATCACATCACTGCCTTTTGCCTCAATTTTTTCAATATATACGGTGTCGTCCACTTTCATACGCGGCTGCCCCTGCATCCGCACCCGGTCATTTTCTGCCCCCATGGCCGCTATCTCATTGGCACTCATCGTATCAATGCGCTGTTTAAATGCGGCGACATATGCCGGGGACTGAGAATAATGTGCGGCATAACGCTCACGGAGTTCCCCGTCACTCATCACACAGCCGCTCAGGATAAATGCGGATAACAGCAAAAACTGTTTTTTCATACTTGTTCCCTGCAGAGTAAAATCAGCGGATATCTGATTCCGGATAGTTTCTGTACGTAACTTCTTTAATTTCCCGGTCTCCGTCAAAACAAAAACCGAGCCGGCGATCGAACCAGGAATAATAGTAACAATTATCGTCCTGGGATATCTGATAGCGGTTTCCGTAGGCTTTAATCATATCCTGATACGAATCCCCTGCCGCAATTCCCCGCCGGGTTTTATAACGGGCATTTTTGAAGGTTATTTCCGAAATATACTTATCCCGTCCCCCGGTCCGCTTTTCAATAATCACATTGGTACCGGCGACGGTAATTATCGTATCACCGGTATCATAACGCCATAATTCAAACTCACGGAAAAAATCATGCAGCGGCGCTACAGAGACCTTTTTCTTCTGCTGCTCCAGCCAGCGGGAAACCGTATTATCACTCAGTGGTTTTCCCAGTAAATCCGCCTCGCCGTCATCCGATGACCAGATGAAATCCTGATAATTAAGGTCGTTATTTTGTTCATCCGATTTTTCCAGCAGTGACAGTTTTATCCAGCCCTCAACCACTCTGTTTTTGCTGTTAATATAATTCACATAGGCGAAATCACCCTGTTTGCGGTACTGCAAAACATGGTCACCACGGATAATAAAGCGATCCGTTTTACATTGTTCGTCCGGCTGGGAATAAAACCACGTACGGCCACCGGTGATAACTTCTTTCGTGGAAGGTAAAGTAAAGGATGCCGCTGACCATGTTGACGGATTAACCAGGCAGGATGCTGTTTCAGGTGATGACAGAAGATACGTAATGCGGGTTATTTTTTTAGCTTTGTCTGTTTCAAAAGTAAGACTTGTATTTTCCCGCTGATAAATAAACGATTCGTGAGTTTCAGTGGCACTGAAGCTGTCATGAATACCGTAACGCTCAAACATCAGAAATACCGTGTCACCGATTTTAATTCCGCGATGTGTTTTATACTTATCCGATAAAATATCTATCTGGCTGATGACCTCTTCATCAAGGTTATCATTTACACCATCTGATATATAAACAGAAACCGCCGGGTCCGGGTAGTCTACTCCGAGTGTCCGTCCGTTTTTACTATAACCGATAAATACGGTTTCAGGCTCCTGAGAATAATATTTCAGGATATCACTGCGCAGCTGACTTACCGGCTCTCCGGGACGGAGTATCATCTTGCCGGTCATCAGATGATAATCCTCATCCGACAACGGATTATCCGTTTTCTTTTTCGGCTTGCGGTTTACGTAATCCACTTCTTCCGCAAGCGGGGATATTCTGAGGTTAGTTTCTGTCAGCTGGGATAATTCCAGCCAGCCGTCAATCAGCTCACCATCGCTGTTAATATAACCGCCAAACAGATAATCTCCGGCGGTCTGATAACCGATAACGGAATCACCTTTAATCAGAAAACTGTTTTTACTTTTACAGCGGCTGTCCGGTGCGGAATAAAAATAAGCACGGCCGGGAGACGACACCCGGTAAATATGGCGTTCACTCTCAGCCCCCTGATTTCCGGCCTGACGGGCAATATTCTGACATTCATCTGATACTGCCGATGAAATTAACGGATAAAACAATAACAGGACAGATAATAGTATTTTTACCATTCACACGGATACCGGGAAATAAACATAATAAACTTATAGCTTATTATCTCTTTTATTTCTGCAGTATCCGTACTGTTTTACACTCTTTTTTTGTTATCCCTTCACCAGAATCACTTCTGTACCGATCCGGCGCAGCCCGGTCAGGCTCGCTTCCGGAATACCATCATCAGTAATAATGGTATCAATACGCTGAGTATCGATTATTTTGTGCAGACTGGAACTGTTAAATTTACTGGAATCCGTCACCACCACAATGTGTCCGGCCACTTCACACATCCGACGGTTGAGCCGTGCCTCATCTTCATTATGCGTGCTGATGCCGCGCTCCAGATCAATCGCATCCACCCCGAGAAACAGCATATCAAAGTGATAATTCTGCAATGACTGCTCCGCCTGATCGCCGTAAAAAGAAAGCGACTGACGCCGCAGCTGGCCGCCGGTCATCAGCAGCTCCACGCCCGGTGCTTCCAGAAGGGCATTCGCCACATTCATGCCGTTGGTCATCACGATCGTATCCTGATGGTGGCGCAGCTGGCGGGCAATCTCATACGTCGTGGTACCGGAGTCCAGAATCACACGCAGCCCCGGCCGGATAAGGTCGGCGGCCACCGCCGCAATATTGCGTTTGATAGTGGTGTGGCGGGTACTTTTATCCTCCAGTGACGGCTCGCTGACCGGTGAAACACCCTCACAAATCAGTGCGCCGCCATAGGCACGCACCGCGATCCCCTGTTTTTCGAGGAAAGCGAGGTCATTGCGGATAGTCACTGTGGAAACGTGAAACTGCTGCGACAGCTCATTCACCTGAACACTGCCGTGGGTGCGCAAAAGCTGGATGATATGCTCACGCCGCCCGCTCGTTCCCATCACCCGGTTATCCGTCCCGGCATCCGGACTGTTCATGATTTTGTCCTTAACATTCATTTGAAAAATCTTTCGTTTCATTTCGTTTGGCATATTAACGCTTTTCTTTGTCCGGAATGCAAGCCCATAAAAAGGGTGAACACCGGATGACTCAGGAATCAACCCTTTCATTATATTTCTTTTGTGATGGAGATCCTGATTTCACAACCTTTCATTTTGTTTTCTTTTTCCTGTATAGCAGTATGTTATTCAGACATCGAAACAAAAACAAACCAAATCCGGCTGTAAGGAGAGGAAAGTGAAACTTTTAACTGATATCGTTGCCCGTCACAAACGGGGTGAGAAAACAGGGATTTATGCTGTCTGTTCCGCCCATCCGTATGTTCTGAAAGCAGCGGTATGTTTTGCCCGTGAACAACAAACGCCGTTACTGGTTGAAGCAACTTCCAATCAGGTGGATCAGTTCGGCGGTTATACCGGCATGACCCCGGCGGACTTCCGTGATTTTATGTGGAAACTCGCCGATGAACATCACTTTCCCCGTGAAAATCTGATCCTCGGCGGCGACCACCTCGGGCCGAACCGCTGGCAGAATGAACCGGCTGAAGACGCCATGACAAAAGCCGATGAGCTGATCCGCACTTATGTTGCCGCCGGGTTCAAAAAGATTCACCTCGACTGCAGTATGTCCTGTGCCGGTGACCCGGTGCCGCTGACGGATGAAATCGTCGCACAGCGCGCCGCCCGCCTGGCGGTGATTGCCGAGGAAACCTGTGAGAAATATTTCGGCGTCCGCGACCTGGTGTATGTGATTGGTACGGAAGTGCCGGTGCCGGGCGGGGCTCACGAAGAGCTGAATGAGCTGGCGGTCACCACGCCGCAGGCTGCATCCGCCACTATCGCCGCACATCAGGACGCATTTGCGCGGCATCAGCTCACGGATATCTGGCCGCGCATTACCGGGCTGGTGGTACAGCCGGGGGTGGAATTTGATCATAATAATGTTATTGATTACCGTCCGGAAAAAGCCCGTGCCCTGAGTGAGATGGTCACACATCATGATCACCTGGTGTACGAGGCACACTCCACGGATTACCAGACCCCGCATGCACTCAGTCAATTAGTTGACGATCACTTTGCGATTCTGAAAGTCGGTCCCGGCCTGACCTTCGCCCTGCGTGAGGCGCTGTATGCCCTCGCCGGGATTGAAGATGAGCTGGTTGCTCCGGCAGTACGTTCCGGGCTGCGTCAGGTGCTGGAAGATGTCATGCTGAAACAACCGGGCTACTGGCAGAGTTATTACACCGGTGATGAGCAGACCCGCCGCCTTGCCCGCAGCTACAGCTATTCCGATCGCATCCGCTATTACTGGCCGGATGAGACCATCAGCGCGGCAGTGACCCGTCTGCTGGAAAACCTGACAGAAACGGCGATCCCGCTGCCGCTGATCAGCCAGTATCTGCCGTTACAGTATCCGCTGGTACGTGCCGGAACGATCTCCGCCGCACCGGAAGAATTAATCATCGCACACATTCAGACTGTGCTGCGTCACTATCACGATGCCTGTAAAACCATGCCTGCCGATAAGAGCGAGAAACAGCCATGCCAAATATTGTGTTAAGTCGTATTGATGAACGGTTAATCCACGGACAGGTTGGTGTCCAGTGGGTGGGATTTGCCGGTGCCAACCTGGTGCTGGTCGCCAATGATGAGGTGGCGGAAGATCCGCTGCAGCAGAACCTGATGGAAATGGTGCTGACGGAAGGGATTGCCGTGCGTTTCTGGCCGCTGCAGAAGGTGATCGACAATATTCATAAAGCTGCTGACCGCCAGAAAATTCTGCTGGTCTGCAAAACCCCGGCAGATTTTCTGACTCTGGTGAAAGGCGGCGTTCCGGTGGAACGCATTAACGTCGGCAATATTCACTATACCGAAGGCAAGCGTCAGATTGCCAAAACTGTGTCTGTGGATGAGGCGGATATCGCCGCATTCCGCGGACTTAACGAGGCCGGTGTCGCCTGTTATATCCAGGGCGTACCGACAGAACCGGCGCAGGATCTGTTTAAACTGCTCTGAGGATACATGTATGGAAATCAGTCTGTTACAAGCTATCGCTCTCGGGCTGGTAGCCTTTATTGCCGGATTGGATCTGTTTAACGGGCTCACCCACATTCACCGTCCGGTGGTGCTGGGGCCGGTGGTTGGTCTGATCCTCGGTGATCTCAATACCGGGATCCTGACCGGCGGGACACTGGAACTGGTCTGGATGGGACTCGCGCCGCTGGCCGGGGCCCAGCCACCGAACGTGATTATCGGTACCATTGTCGGTACGGCGTTTGCTATCTCCACCGGGGTCAAACCGGAAGTGGCGGTCGGTGTTGCTGTGCCGTTTGCCGTGGCAGTGCAGATGGGGATCACCTTCCTGTTCTCGGTCATGTCCGGTGTAATGTCGCGCTGTGACAAAATGGCTGCCAATGCCGATACCCGGGGAATTGAACGCATCAACTACCTCGCACTGCTGGCGCTCGGTACGTTCTATTTTCTCTGTGCCTTCCTGCCTATCTATTTCGGGGCGGATCACGCCAAAACCCTGATTGATGTACTCCCTGCCCGCTTAATTGACGGACTGGGTGTCGCGGGCGGCATTATGCCTGCCATCGGGTTTGCCGTTCTGCTGAAAATCATGATGAAAAATGCCTACATTCCTTATTTTATTCTGGGATTTGTCGGCGCCGCCTGGCTTCAGCTGCCGGTTCTGGCAATCGCCGCCGCAGCACTGGCGATGGCAATGATCGATTTTGTCCGCAAACCGGCAGAAAGCGAACCGGCACAACCGTCACACGAGGAATTTGAAGATGGCATCTGAAAAAAATCATTCATCTGCCGCAGAAGCGGAAACCTTACTGCCGGCAGACTGTAACCAGAACGTGTATGAAGATCAGAGCACCGGTGCGGAACTGACCCGCAAAGATATCAACCGGGTCGCGTGGCGTTCCCTGCTGTTACAGGCTTCCTTTAACTATGAGCGGATGCAGGCGGCGGGCTGGCTGTACGGTTTACTGCCCGCACTGAAAAAAATCCACACCAATCCGCGTGATCTGGCGCGCTCCATGAAAGGCCATATGGGGTTCTTCAATACCCACCCTTTCCTGGTGACCTTTGTTATCGGCATCATCCTGGCAATGGAACGCTCCAAACAGGATGTAAACAGCATCCAGAGCACCAAAATTGCGGTGGGTGCACCGCTGGGCGGGATCGGTGATGCCATGTTCTGGCTGACCCTGCTGCCTATCTGCGGCGGTATCGGTGCCAGCCTCGCATTACAGGGCTCGATTCTCGGTGCGGTGGTGTTTCTGGTGATGTTTAACGTTGTACACTTCGGACTGCGTTTCGGCCTGGCGCACTATGCTTACCGGATGGGGGTTGCCGCCATTCCGCTTATCAAAGCCAATACCAAAAAAGTCGGCCATGCGGCCTCGATTGTCGGGATGACCGTGATCGGCGCGCTGGTGGCAACTTATGTACGGCTCTCAACCACACTGGAAATCACCGCCGGTGATGCGGTGGTGAAATTACAGAGTGATGTGATTGATAAGCTGATGCCTGCTTTCCTGCCGCTGGTATACACCCTGTCAATGTTCTGGCTGGTACGCCGTGGCTGGAGCCCGCTGCGTCTGATTGTACTGACCGTGGCGCTGGGTATTATCGGTAAATTCGCCCATTTCCTGTGATAAAAGGAGTAACTGATGCCGGGAATTATTTTATGTGGTCACGGGGGCTTTGCCTCCGGACTGGAAAAAGCCATGTTACAGATTATCGGGGAGCAGGAGGATTTCGCGGCGGTTGATTTTCCGGCGGAATCCACCACCGCCCGTCTGACACAGGAACTGGAAGCTGCTCTGGCGCTGATGTCACACTGCGACAGTGTGATTTTCCTGACCGACATTCTCGGCGGTACGCCGTTCCGCGTGGCGGCCACCCTGTCACAGGGCCGGGAAGACCGCGAAGTGATCACCGGCACCAATCTGCAGCTGCTGCTGGAAATGGCGCTGGAGCGGGATTCTCTCTCTCCGGCTGAGTTCCGCCGCGAAGCACTGGCCTGCGGTCACCGCGGATTAACCAGCCTGACAGACGAATTACAACGTGAACGCTGCTGTGAAACTGAGGATGAAGGCATATGATTCAGCAAATCCGCGCCCGCCGTGTACTGACAGAATACGGCTGGCGGGAAAACCAGGTGGTGGCGGTGTCAGACGGCATCATTACCGCCATCACGCCGCTGGCAGCAAAAGAAACACAATTTGATGCGGAGCAGCTCTGCCCCGCCTACATCGATACCCATGTCCACGGCGGACAGGGTATGGATGTGATGGATGACAATCCGCAGGCACTGAAAACCATTGCCGCTTTCAAAGCACAACAGGGCGTCGCCGCGTGGCTCGCCACCACGGTGACCGCCCCGCTGCCGGATCTGCGCAGCACCCTCGGGCGGATCGCCCGTTACTGTCAGCAGCAAAGCACCACAGAGCCGGTGGCGGAAGTGCTCGGCAGTTATCTGGAAGGGCCGTATTTCACGCCGCAGAACAAAGGAGCACACTCACCGGAGCTGTTCCGTGAATTACAGATCAGTGAGCTGGACACGCTGATTGCCGATGCGGAAGGCACACTGAAAGTGGTCGCACTGGCACCGGAAAAACCGGAGGCGCTGAATGCCATCCGCCACCTGAAACGGCGCGGGCTGAATGTGATGCTCGGCCACAGTGCCGCCACCTATGAACAGACTCTGGCGGCTCTCGATGCCGGAGCTGACGGGCTGGTTCACTGTTTCAACGGCATGACCGGCCTGCATCATCGCGAGCCGGGCATGGCAGGAGCAGGACTATCCGACCCGCGCGCCTGGCTGGAACTTATCGCTGACGGGCATCATGTCCACCCGGCAGTGATGCGGATTGTCTGTCAGTGCGCCGCACACCGCACGGTGCTGATCACCGATGCCATGCGGGCAGCCGGGCAGCCGGACGGCATTTATGATATCTGCGGCCATGATGTCACGATGAAAGCAGGTATTGTCCGGACCGCCTCCGGTGGCCTCGCGGGCAGCACCCTGGCACTGGATGACGCCGTCAGCCGGATGATTAGTGATACCGGCACGCTGCCGGAAACCGCCATCCGCATGGCTTCCCTGCAACCGGCACAACTGCTGGGGATCACCGCGACACACGGCAGTATCTCTGCGGGAAAACGGGCACATTTCAATGACCTGAACAGTGACTGGCGGGTAACACAAACCTGGATCCACGGGCAGCCGGTACGCTGATTTCCTTTCATTTTGAGGTGCGGAACTCTCCGCACCTTTCTTTTCCTTATGTTCATCTGCCTGGGATTTTTATATAACTAACTAATAAACAATAGCTTAATCATTTCACTTGTGGTGTAAATCACACTTTTCGTTTTCTTTTCATTACTACATTGATCCTTCGTTTTCCTTCCTGTAAATTGAAATGAAACCTCAAAACGAAACCAACCGAAAGGTAATGACGGATCGGGTGATCTTTTGATTCATTTCACTTTCGGCTGAACGTCATGTAAAGGATGAAGCTATGCACGACCCTCTTTCTGCCACACCCCGCTATCCCACCTGGACGGAAACGGAGATCCGCCAGCAACCTGATTGCTGGATGAGTGCATTACACTCAATCGACTCACAACGCGCACAGCTGGATGCTTTTCTGGCACCTCTGCTGGCTCAGGACAAGCTGCGCATCATTCTGACCGGTGCCGGAACCTCCGCCTTTATCGGTGAGATGATTTCTCCCGTACTGCGCCGCCTGACCGGCAAAAGCGTCACGGCGATCCCGACAACCGATATCGTCACCAATCCGGCGGATTATCTGCCTGAGCAGCAACCGGTGCTGCTGGTCTCCTTTGCCCGCTCCGGTAACAGCCCGGAAAGTGTTGCCGCGTTTGACCTTGCTAATCAGTGTGTTGCCCGCTGCTCTCATCTGGTGATCACCTGTAATAAAGAGGGGCATCTGTATCAGCGTGTACAGGGCAGTGATAACGGTTTTGCCCTGCTGATGCCGCCGCAGACCAATGACAAAGCCTTTGCCATGACCAGCAGCATCACCTCAATGATGTGCAGCTGTCTCGCCGCCCTTGCTCCGCAGACGTTCAGCACAGACCGTTTTGCCGTTGTGGCGCAGCGGGCGCGGGATATTCTCGCCGCGCATGGCAGCAGCGGACAGATTCTGCCGGGTAATGATTCGTTTAAACGCGTGGTTTACCTCGGCAGCGGCAGCTTCCAGGGACTGGCGCGGGAATCCGCCCTCAAACTGCTGGAACTGACCGCCGGGCAAATCGCCGCCTTTTATGACACGCCGACCGGCTTCCGCCACGGCCCTAAATCCCTGGTCGACGGCGACACTCTGGTGGTTGTGTACATCTCAAACCAGCCTTACACCCGTCAGTATGATTTGGATTTGCTGGCCGAACTGCGCCGCGACCGGATCGCCAAACAGGTGGTCGCCATAGCCGATCTGCCGGATGACGCCATCAGCGCCGGGACACACTGCTATCTGCCTGCCGGTGACGCCCTCAGCGACACAGAACTGCTGTTCTGTTTCCTGCCGTATGCTCAATTATTTGCCCTCAGTCAGTCTGTCAGAACCGGGATCACACCGGATACCCCGTCTGCCAGCGGCACCGTTAACCGCGTTGTTCAGGGCGTGATTATTCACCCCTTCAATAATCAGAACACAGGAGCGTAATCATGGGGATCATCTCAACCAAATATCTGCTCACACATGCACAGGCCAACGGCTATGCGGTTCCGGCGTTTAATATCCATAACGCCGAAACTATTCAGGCCATTCTGGAAGCCTGTGCGGAACTGCGCGCACCGGTGATTCTGGCGGGCACGCCGGGCACCTTTAAACACATCAGTTTCCCGGAAATCTATGCACTGTGTGACGCCTATTCCCGCTCGTTTTCCATGCCGGTCGCGCTGCATCTTGACCACCACGAAACTCTTGACGATATCCGCACCAAAGTCGGCCAGGGCGTGCGCAGTGCCATGATCGACGGCAGTCATTTTCCGTTTGAGGAGAATGTCGCGCTGGTCAAATCTGTGGTGGATTTCTGCCACAGTCAGGATTGCAGCGTGGAAGCGGAACTCGGCCGTCTCGGCGGCGTTGAGGATGATATGGATGTGGATGCGGAAAGCGCCTTTCTGACCTCCCCGGATGAAGCGCGCCGTTTTGCACAACTGACCGGCATCGACAGCCTGGCGGTTGCTATCGGTACTGCTCACGGCCTGTATACCAGCCGCCCGAAAATTGATTTTGCCCGGCTGGAAAAAATCCGCAGCATTACGGATATCCCGCTGGTACTGCACGGCGCGAGTGATGTGCCGGATGCGGATGTCCGCCGCACTATTGAGCTGGGGGTGTGCAAAGTCAATGTCGCCACCGAGCTGAAAATCGCCTTTGCCGGGGCAGTCCGCGCCTGGTTTGCGGAGAATCCGGACGGCAATGACCCGCGTTATTACATGCGGGTCGGTATGGATGCCATGAAAGCGGTGGTCCGCGATAAAATCAGGGTCTGTGGTGCGGAAGGTCAGCTTCTGTAACCCGTCAGGCGGCACTGTGTTCCCCCGCAGCGCCGCCTTTTTCATCTGCGAAAAAATAATAAAAAAAGAACAATAAAAAATACTGTCCCGTAACACCCCTTAACCAATAAATTATAAAGAAGCTGAGGAGTACTCTACGATGTCGCAGGAAAAGTCGTTTAAATCCAAACTCTGGGAATTTTTTCAAAGTCTCGGGAAAACCTTTATGTTTCCCGTCTCGTTACTGGCATTCATGGGGCTATTACTCGGGATAGGCAGTTCGGTCACCAGTCCTTCCGCTATCAGCAGTTTTCCGTTTCTCGGTAATGAATTTGTTCAGCTGACCTTCGGCTTTATGGCGATGGTCGGCGGCTTTGCCTTTACCTATCTGCCGGTGATGTTTGCCATGGCTATTCCGTTCGGGCTGGCAAACCGTAACAAAGCGGTCGGCGCCTTTGCCGGGTTTGTCGGCTATATGCTGATGAACATGAGCATCAATTATTACCTGACCGTCACCCACCAGCTTGCCGACCCGGCGATGATGAAGCAGGTCGGGCAGTCCGTGGTACTGGGGATCCAGACCCTCGAAATGGGTGTGCTGGGCGGGATTGTAGTCGGTGTTATCACCTATTTCCTGCATGAGCGGTTCCAGGATACGGTTCTGCATGATGCTTTCGCGTTTTTCGGCGGCATCCGTTTTGTGCCGATTATCACCGCGCTGACAATGTCACTGGTCGGCCTCGCGATCCCGTTCCTGTGGAAATATGTCGCCATGGGCATTGCCGGGATCGGCCATATCATTCAGAGCACGGACGTTTTCGGCCCGTTCCTGTACGGTGTCGGCGTGCTGCTGCTCAAGCCGTTCGGGCTGCATCATATTCTGCTGGCGATGGTGCGCTTTACCCCGGCCGGGGGCACGGAATTTGTTGACGGTTATGAAGTCGCCGGGGCACTGAATATTTTCTATGCCGAACTGAAAGCCGGTCTGCCGTTCAGCCCGCATGTCACCGCGTTCCTGTCACAGGGCTTTATGCCGACCTTTATCTTTGGTCTGCCTGCGGTCGCTTATGCTATCTACCGCACCGCGAAACCGGAGAACCGTCCGGTGATCAAAGGGTTATTACTGTCCGGGGTACTGGTTTCCGTCGTGACCGGGATTTCCGAGCCGATTGAGTTCCTGTTCCTGTTTATCGCGCCGGTGCTCTATATCTTCCACATTATTATGTCCGGTCTTGCCCTGCTGGTGATGGCACTGCTCGGCGTGACTATCGGTAACACTGACGGCGGGATTTTGGATCTGCTAATCTTCGGCATCATGCAGGGAACGGCCACCAAATGGTATCTGGTGTTCCCGGTCGGGATTATCTGGTTCGCTATCTACTTCTTTGTCTTCCGCTGGTACATTCTGAAGCATGATGTCAAAACGCCGGGCCGTGAAGATGCCGCTGACGGCGCTGAACAGGCGGTGAAAGCCAATACAAAAGCGCGCGGCAAAGCCAAATACGATCACAACCTGATCCTCACCGCACTCGGTGGCAAAGAGAATATTGATTCGCTGGATAACTGTATCACCCGTCTGCGTCTGGTGGTGAAAGATATGGACAAGGTGGATCAGAAGACCCTGAAGGAAGCCGGTGCCCTCTCTGTGGTGGTACTGGATGCCCACAGTGTGCAGGTGATTATCGGCCCGCAGGTGCAGAGTGTGAAATCCGGCATTGAAGCTTTAATTTAACAGGAACTGAGCATGTACGATTTTGATGAAATAATTGAGCGCAAAAGTGACCGCTGCCGGAAATGGGATCATCAGTATGTCTGTTCCCGCTTCGGGGAGGTCCCGCAGGATTTCATTCCGCTGTGGATAGCGGATATGGATTTCAAATCCCCGCCGGCGGTGATTGAGCGGTTCACGCAGGTGGCACAGCACGGTACCTTCGGCTACACCTGGTGCTTTGATGAATTTTACGATGCGGTGATCCGCTTCCAGGCAGAGCGCCATCAGGTCACGGTTCAGCGGGAATGGGTAACACTCAGTTACGGCACGGTTTCCACACTGCACTATCTGGTGCAGGCATTCTGTCAGCCGGGCGACTGTGTGATGATGAATACACCGGTGTATGATCCGTTCGCCCATGCAGTGACCCGGCAGAATGTTACCGTATTGACCAATCCGCTGGTGGCGCGGGATAACCGCTATCACCTTGATTTTGAGCATATTGAGGCACAGATACGCGAACACCGGCCGAAAGTCTGGCTGTTCTGCTCGCCGCACAATCCGTCCGGCCGTATCTGGACGGCGGCAGAGATAAAACAGGTCTCGGATTTGTGTCTGCAATACGGTGTGCTGCTGGTGATCGATGAGGTGCATGCGGAACATGTGCTGTACGGCAGCTTCACCGGCTGTCTGCGCCCGGGATGTGCAGCGCCGGAGAATCTGATCCTCCTGACCTCACCGAACAAAGCCTTTAACCTCGGCGGGCTGAAAACCTCTTACAGCATCATTCCCGACCCGGCACTGCGGGCACAATTCCGCCGTCAGCTGGAAAAAAACTCTATTACCTCACCTAATCTGTTCGGGGTATGGGGCATTATTGAGACTTACAACAACAGCACGGACTGGCTGGATGAGCTGAACAACTACCTGAGAGGCAATGCGGATTATCTGACACAGGCCGTGGCGGAGCATTTTCCGGACTGGCGGATGATGCAGCCGGAATCCTCTTACCTCGCCTGGGTGAATATCAGCGCCACCGGACGCACAGCGACAGAACTGACACTGGATTATGCCCGGCAGACCGGCGTGGTGGTTGAGGACGGCAGTCATTATGTGGCGGATGGTGAACAGTATCTGCGGATTAACTTCGGTACGCCGCGCGCACTGCTGGCGGAAGCGGTAAATCGTCTGAAAAACGCCCGGTAACAGAAAAAAATTGGCGACCTTGCTGTATTCCGTCAACAGGGTCGCCATAATTACCGATGTTTTACCTTGTACTGACAACACTTAACTGCTCTGATTTGTCATGCGCACTGCAGTGAAAGTCCGTTTTCATCAGAGCATCAGGGCATGACACCTGTCCGCTCTTACTTCCGTGTAACGGTAAATTCCTTTTACCGTCCCCTTCCCGGGGTAAATCCTTTTATTACCTGTGATGATAAAACACAGGCTCCCTGATAATACATCCGTGTGGTAAGTCCGTTTACACCGGGCAACCTTGTCCGGTAACATCCGTTTATGTCCCTGTGGGGATATATCCGTTATCCCGCTAAATCATTAAAAATAATTCCTTTATTTTTTAAGATAATAACGAGTCAGTCAGATTATATTCGCATCCTTGCGGGCATATTAACTTATAACACTCCGGTTATAAGAAACATCTGTAATAACTGCGTTATTTAATATTTTCAGTGATGTATCTGAAGATTAATTTACAGTTCACGCCCGGCATTAATTATAAAACAGCATCCCGATACTTAATTAAAACTGAGAATATATAACGTAAACACAATTTCAATTTACATTTAAAAAACACAAAGACCAATAAGAAAATGCTCAATTTAAAACAAGGGATATATTTACCAGAAAGAAAATAAATATATCTCACTCACTTATTAAGGTTAAAGATTATCATCATAAAATATATCGTCAATAAGAAATGGATTAGCTTTATGCGTAAATAGCTTAACTTTCAACCTCCATTCCTTTTATTAGTATTTCTTCTTCTTTTGTTTATGACATAAAAAAATGATGAATTATGCAAACACACAATAAAACACCGCGTTGTTGATACAAACAGACAAAAAATCCTGACGAGCATGTCATATGATTATTTTGATAAAATTTAAGGCCAAATTGTTTTATATGACATTGCCGTTTTTTTAGAATAATACTCATCTCATACATAACCCATGATTTCATCAAAATAAACGTAATACATTGATTGTAAAAATTATATTTACAATATGGCTGTACCGGAATTATTTACCCTGAACAATAATATGCTGATGATATAACAAAAAAACAACATGGAAATATTAATTTACATAATGAATGTCAGCAAAATAACGTAATCCACTTTTACCTTTGCCCGTTTATTTAAGATAATTGCACATTCTTAATTGGTATTCATAATTTAATAAACCAATTTCTAATATAATTCCATTAACAAAAAATGGAAATATCTTATTTAAATAAAATTTAATTAACGCGATAGTCACTCCACAGAGCATCTGCCCCCCTTCCGGCGTAAGGTTCCGGAGGGATACCATTATCACTGCCGTTTCATTATCAAAATGAGATGATATCATTCTCATACTGTACAAACCCTGTTCACTCTGCTTTTCTCCCGCCCGGCTGACCGGTACGGAAAGCCCTTCGCAAATCCCCGGTGACACGTTTCACAAATCGCAGATGATTTAAGAGATCTCTCACATTTTTATTTCTTTGTCGCGCCGCTGGTTCAGTTATTGCTTTATTCCCTGTACCAAACGATCCGCTGAGGCCGACGTATGACCTCTCATTCCATTTATTATAAAGGAGAGAAGGATGTCAGATCTCAATCATCCAACCTCTGATCTAATCTATCAGCTGGACGACAAGCCCCCGTTTTTCCAGGCCCTTCTTGGTGCGGTAACCCATTTATTGGCCCTGTTTGTTCCGATGGTGATGCCTGCCCTGATTGTGGGCAAAGCCCTGGATTTATCCGCCGATACCACAGCCTATCTTGTTTCGATGGTTATGATTGCCTCCGGCATCGGTACCTGGATACAGGTTAACCGCTACGGGCCGATGGGCTCCGGCCTGTTATCCATTCAGTCCGTCAACTTCTCATTTGTGACTGCCATGATTGCCATCGGCACCACCATGCGCAGTGACGGGATCCATGAAGAACTGATTTTGTCCTCTTTGCTCGGCGTCTCTTTCGCCGGTGCTTTCCTGGTTGTCGGTTCCTCTTTTGTGCTGCCTTATCTGCGCCGGATAATCACCCCGACTGTCAGCGGCGTGGTGGTGCTGATGATCGGCCTGAGCCTTATCAAGGTCGGGATTATCGACTTCGGCGGCGGTTTCTCCGCCAAATCAGCCGGCACATACGGCAACTATGAAAATATCGGCGTGGGATTACTGGTCCTGCTGGTGGTGATCGGCTTTAACTGCTGCAAGAGCCCGCTGCTGCGGATGGGCGGGATCGCCATTGCCCTGGTGGCAGGCTACATTGCCTCGCTGTTCCTCGGGCTGGTGGATTTCAGCACCTATCAGAACACCGCGTTTATTACGGTGCCGGTGCCGTTTAAATTCGGCTTCTCATTTAATTTCACCCACTTCCTGGTGGTTGCCATTATTTATATCCTCAGCGTGCTGGAAGCGGTCGGCAACCTGACAGCGACAGCCATGGTGTCCAATCAGCCGATTAAAGGTGAGGTGTACCAGAACCGGCTGAAAGGCGGTGTGATGGCGGATGGCGTGGTGTCCGTTATCGCGTCAGCTCTCGGCTCACTGCCGCTGACCACCTTTGCCCAGAACAATGGTGTGATCCAGATGACCGGTGTGGCCTCCAGTTATATCGGGCGCTTTATTGCTGTGATCCTGGTGTTCCTCGGTCTGTTCCCGAGTATCGGCTGGTTCTTTACCACTATTCCGGCACCGGTACTGGGCGGGGCAATGACACTGATGTTCTCCATGATTGCCATTGCCGGGCTGCGCATTATTATCTCCAACGGCCTGCGCCGCCGCGAAACCCTGATTGTGGCAACATCCCTGGGTCTCGGACTGGGTGTTTCTTATGACCCGCAGATCTTCAGTATCCTGCCACCGTCTTTATATATTCTTGCCGAGAACCCGATTTGTGTCGGCGGTCTGACAGCGATTATCCTGAATCTGCTGATCCCTGTCGGACAACCGCGTGGTGCGGCCAATGAGGAAGAGCCGGATGTGCTGGCTGACGAGCTGGAAGCCATGCTGGATATCCCGGATGCAGAGCGTGACCTGCCGGATATGGCCATGAGTGCGGAGAACAAACGCGTTATCTGACCCCTCTGATTTCTGCCCGTAAAAAAACCGCGATAATCATTATCGCGGTTTTGTTTTACTGCTCTCTGTTATGCGTTACTGACCATCGCCTGCGGTGACTGAGCCTGTTCATCGAACATACTCAGCATCTCGCGGGCGGCCTGACGACCGGCAGCCATAGCGGTGACCACCAGATCCGCGCCGTGCACCGCATCACCGGAAGCAAAGATTTTCGGGTTGGTGGTCTGGTTACTCATGCGGCCGTTGCCGCCGGTTTTAATTTGTCCCCATTTATCCAGCTGGACATTATAACCGCTGAGCCACGGCATCGGATGAGACTGGAAGCCGAACGCCATAATCAGCACATCCGCATCAAGGATAAATTCAGAGCCTTCCACTGGTTTCGGACGACGGCGGCCATCCGGCCCCGGTTCACCGAGTTGTGTGCGGATAAGCCCGATACCGCTGACGGCTCCCTGCTCAGTGCGGTCAATAAACTGCGGCTGCACGTTATAAAGGAATTCCACACCCTCTTCACGGGCGTTGATCACCTCTTTCTTCGAGCCCGGCATACTGGCCTCGTCACGGCGGTAGGCGCAGATAACACTCTCAGCACCACGGCGGACAGCAGTACGGACACAGTCCATCGCAGTATCACCGCCGCCGAGCACCACCACTTTTTTCCCTTCCACATCAATCCACGGGTATTCATCCGCCACCGGCAGCCCCATCACTTCGCGGGTACTGGCGATCAGGAACGGCAGTGCCTGCACTACGCCCGGGGAATCTTCATGTTCCAGCCCGGCTTTCATCATGCCGTAGGTGCCGACACCCAGCAGTACCGCATCATATTCACTCATCAGGCGGCTGAACGGGATATCTTTGCCGACTTCACAGTTCAGATGGAAGGTGATCCCCATATCCGTGAAAATCTGCCGCCGCTGTGCCATCAGCTGTTTGTCCAGCTTGAACGGCGGGATCCCGAAGGTCAGCAGCCCGCCGATTTCCGGATGGCGCTCAAACACCTCAGCTTTCACCCCTGCACGGGTCAGCACATCCGCACAGCCCAGCCCGGCCGGTCCGGCACCGATAATCGCGACACGTTCCGGGCGCGGAACCACATCCTCCGCCACAGACGGACGCCAGCCCATCTCAAAGGCGGTATCTGTGATATAGCGTTCGATGTTCCCGACTGTGACCGCGCCGCCATGGTTACGCAGCGTACAGCGGCTTTCGCACAATCTGTCCTGCGGGCAGACACGGCCGCAGATTTCCGGCAGCGAGCTGGTGGAGTTACTCAGCTCCGCCGCCTCAATAATTTTGCCTTCACGCACCAGACGGACGAAATCCGGAATAGCGTTATGCAGCGGGCATGACAGGTTACACATCGCCTTTTGTGAGCAGTACAGGCAGCGCTCACTTTCATAACCGGCACACTGTTCATTCAGCCCGATATAGATTTCGCCGAAATGATTTTTACGCAGGGCCGCACTCTGTTTCTTTGTACCTTCACGCGGCGGACGTTTGAGGATCTCAAAACGGATTTCCGACTGACGCGCCTGGTTGTATGCACCGGTGGCTGCCCGCATCAGGCGGTCATTGCGCAGGATCACCAGTTTGTGTTCATCCAGGATGCTGAGTGCGTTGGTCGGGCAGTTAGCCACACACGCGGGTGACCCGCCGGTGGTATCACATAAATCGCATTTCTGCGCCAGTTCGTGCGAGTGATCGAACGTCATCACCATTTCCATCGCCCCGAACGGGCAGACCAGCACACAGCTTTTACAGCCGATACATTTTTCCTGATCCAGTTTGACTATATTGTCCGCCACATACAGGGCATCCACCGGGCAGGCAGCGGCACAGGGGGAGTCTTCGCACTGGCGGCAGGTGACAGCGAGGCTGTCACTCTCTTTGAACATGACACGGATACGGGGGGCGTAATCACGGCTGTCATGTGGCCAGTGGTGATCATTATGCGCGACAACGCAGGCAATTTCGCAGGCGTGACATCCGATGCATTTCTGGCTGTCCGCAACTATACATTTGTTCATGTTCACCTATCGCTTTCCGGGTTTTCGGTATTGGTAACCATGCAATAACCGGGCACATTCGGCCCATCGTAGTCTGTTTTATGGTCATTTTGCGGGGCGGGTCAAATTCTGCGGATGCAGGAAGGCAATAACACACGCGCAACAGGGCTACCGGATTTTTTTTACTTTAACGGGGAGCGGGATTTGTTTTTTTGACCTGACGCGGTCTTAAGCGGAATAAAAAAAATTGAATCGTATCAGCTGGTAACAGCCGCTTCCGTTAAAGGAAGCGGCTGTGAATACCGGGCATTCATCTGAACCGGTCAGACACCCGGTGCCACGGCCAGGCCGATAAACAATCCGGCAATGGTGGCACTCATCAGGTTGGATAATGTCGCCGCCAGCAGTGCGCGGATCCCGACACGGGCGATATCTGATGCCCGCTCCGGTGCGACCGCACTGAACGCCCCGACCACTACCGCAATCGAGCCGAAGTTGGCAAAACCGCATAAGGCAAAGGAGATCACGGCAATCGTTTTGGCATCCAGTGTACCGTCGTGTAAATGCGGGGAAAAATCCACATAGGCCACGAACTCGTTGATCGCCAGTTTTTCGCCGATCAGGCTGCCTGCCAGCGCAATGTGCTCACTGCTCACGCCCATCAGATATGCCAGCGGTGAGAAAATATAGCCGAACAGGCTTTGCAGACTGACACCCTCAAAACCCATAACGCCGCCGAGGCCGCCAATCAGGCCGTTAATCAGGGCAATCAGTGCCACAAACGCCAGCACCACCGTTGCCACGCCGACAGCAATCTTCAGCCCGAGCATCGCACCGCCTGCCGCCGCCTCAATAATGCTGGCCGGCCGTTTTTCACTGAAGGAGATTTCTGTGAATTCCACGGTCGATTCCTGTGTCGCCGGGCTTAACATCCGCGCAAACAGGATCCCGCCGGGGATCGCCATCAGAGACGCCGCCAGCAGATATTCAATCGGCACACCCAGTCCGGCGTAACCCACCAGCATTGACCCGGCAATGGAGGCCATACCGCTGCATATTACGGTGAATAATTCATTGTTATTCATCCGGCTGACAAAGGGTTTCAGTACCGCCGGTAACTCATTCTGACCGAGGAAAATGGTGGTCACCGCAGCAAAGGATTCGATCTTGCTGATTTTCATGGTCTTCTGGAAGACATACGCCAGAACGTTGATCACCCAGCGCATAATGCCGAGGTAATACAAAATCGCGATCAGAGACGTGATAAAGATAATGGCCGGTAACACGCGGAATGCGAAGATAAACCCGGCGCCGTCAAATAACACATCCATTTTCGGGCCGACCAGGCTGCCGAAAATAAAGGAACTGCCCGCGTCACTGTAGGCAATAACGTTGTTCACACCCGACGCGATGGTCTGAATAAACCATTTCCCCGCCGGGATATACAGCATGATGGCACCGAGTGCCACCTGTAACAGCAGTGCCGCGCCGACAGTGCGCAGACTGATTTTCCGTTTATTCACCGAAAAGAGAAATGCTATCAGTAATAAAACGCCGATCCCCGCCAAACTCCGTAATAAATCCATAATCCGGCCCCGTAGTTATTATACTCATCAGTTGTATGCTGCAATGCCCGGTAAAGGCTGATTGTGAGATCAGCACCTTACCGGGTCAGGTATTTCATTCGTTGTTATGACCGGTAACCGGTCGGCCGCTTACAGTTGCTGATAAGCGGAGGCGATACGGGCAGCCAGTTTCGCGTTGTTGAACACCAGTTCAATGTTGGAGTTCACACTGTTACCGCCGGTCAGCTCTGCCACACGGGCCAGCAGGAACGGTGTGCTTGCTTTGCCGTTAATGCCCTGCTCATCCGCTTCGCGTACCGCCTGTGCGATCGCACTGTTGATGGTTTCTTCCGGCATCGCAAATTCATGCGGGATCGGGTTGGCAATTACCATGCCGCCGTTCAGTCCGGTCGCCCACTTGGCATGCAGTGCTTTTGCCACGGTTTCCGGGGTTTCCATGCGGATAGTGACCGGGAATTCGCTTTCACGGCAGAAGAATGCCGGTAATTTATCCGTCTGATAGCCGACAACCGGCACACCATAAGTTTCCAGATATTCTGTGGTCAGCCCCAGATCCAGAATGGATTTGGCACCCGCGCAGACAACCGCCACATTGGTTTGTGCCAGTTCCTGTAAATCTGCTGAGATATCAAAGGTGTGTTCCGCACCACGGTGAACACCGCCGATCCCGCCGGTGGCAAAAACAGCAATCCCGGCCATTTCCGCGATAATCATGGTGGAGGCAACGGTCGTCGCACCGTGGATGCCCTGAGCAATCACAAACGGCAGGTCGCGGCGGCTCACTTTCATCACCTTGTGGCCTTCTTTGCCGAGCATCTCAATCTCATCATGAGACAGACCCGCTTTCATGCGGCCGTTAATCACCGCAATCGTTGCCGGGATCGCACCGTTGTCACGGATACGCTGTTCAACTTCCAGTGCCATTTTCACGTTGTCCGGATACGGCATACCGTGAGAAATAATGGTGGATTCCAGTGCCACAACCGGCTTTTTCTCCGCGAGCGCCTGTGCAACCTCAGGGGAAATATCCAGATATTCTGCGTTCAGTTGTTGAGTTTTCATGCTTGTGATTCCATTAGTTTGTGAACACTGTCTTTTGACAGACCGGGATTATTTGTCAGCTCGCTGGCGAGCGTCAGGGCGGAGCAGCCCTGGGAAAAACGGATACTCTGTGACAGCGGCTCACCTTCGAGCCAGCAGCGGGCAAGGCCTGCCATCATGGCGTCACCGGCACCGGTCACATTGACAATGTGGACACTGAACGGCTTCGACCAGCCGTTTTCACCGCCCGCCTCGCTGTAATAAACACCTTCGCCGCCCATACTCAGGGCAATGCGCTGCACCCCCTGCTCATGCAGGGCATTGGCGGCACGCACCACATCCTGTTTATTCTCCACTTTGATACCGGTGAGAATTTCCGCCTCAAAGCGGTTCGGTTTCAGGGTGTGGATATGACTGAGCCACGGCTTGATTTTGTTTGCTTTGAACGCGGAAACGGTATCGACAAAGACCGGTACATTACCCGCATTGGTAAACAGCCACTCCAGCGCACCTTCGGACAGATTGCAGTCCGCCACCAGCACACCGGCGTGCCGGATCAGGTCGCGGGAGGTTGCCAGTAACGCCGGGGTCAGTTTTTCCAGGATGCGCATGTCATTGATCGCAGTGATCATTTCACCCTGCGGATCCAGCAGAGACAGATAGGTGGAGGTGGTTTCCCCGTGCAGACGGTGCAGATTACTGACATTCACACCGGCCAGTTTTGCCTGCTCATACAGGGTGTTACCGTAGAAATCATCACCGATAACAGAGATAAAATGAGACTCACAGCCCAGCAGGGCAATATTCTGGGCGATATTGCGCCCGACCCCGCCGGGTGAACATTTAATGTGACCGGGATTAGAATCTTCATACACCAGATTCAGGTCAGAATAACCACAAACATCCATATTGGCTGAACCGACAGTCACCACATAGCGGTGCTCGGAGAGGATGTATCCCTTACCCTTGATGTAGCCTTTATTCATCAGATTCATGATATGTCCGGCCACCGCAGAGCGGCTGATACCTAATACGCCGGCCAGTTCCTGCTGCGGAATGAGCGGGTCACGCCGGAGGATCTGAAGGATTTGTTTTTCTCGACTGGTCATAAGCGGACACTTGTTGGTTATTAAACATGTGCTTGTTTTATTTTTTGTCCGCTACAAAGTAAAGCGCTGAAATAAAGATTTCGCCGGAATTTAAGGGGTGATCGTAAAATGAGGAGAGTGGGTTTTCAGCAGAAAAACAGGAGGGAGATCATATTTTTTATATCTTCAAAAATAAAATAAAAAACACAAAATAATAACCATCAAAAAAAATAGGATTTAATTAAAAATAATTTTCATATCTATCAATCTGTTATGTGTGGGTTGTTATATAAGCAAACATCTGTTTGTTTTCATGACCTTAGAGTAACAACGCTGAAATGCGCTCTTTATCGTTACATAAATACCGTGACCGATATCAAATAAATAAGTCTGAAATAAAAACAGAAAAGACCTGATATTTATTACGGTAAATCTGTTTAAACTGGCTTGCTGAATCGCTTATTCTTATTTTATTTTGAACTGACACGATTAATCAAGTTTTATATTCATCTGTTAATGAAATAACAAAAAAGCCCGGAAACAGAGATTGCTTCCGGGCGGCCGGTTTTATATTGCTGTGCAGCTTTGCTGTCAGTGATGCAGCATTTCGTGAACGATATCTTTTCCGCTCATCGTATAAGGATAATAGGTCGGCCAGTTATCCAGTTGAGTCAGGAGTGCCTCCTGAGACTCATTACCCATATACAGGTGGAAATGACCCGCTTTTTCCGGCGCAATGATATGGTCGCTGAACTGGATATATTTCGGTGCATGACTGTTTTTATCTTTGCACTCAAACAGATAACGTGCCCCTTTCTTGCCGGAGGTGTAATTCAGGATCCGGTAACCGGCATACTGATACTCACACTGATCCACCTTATCCCCGCGATGGAATTCGATGATATTATTTTCAATACCAATCATATCCACATCGGTTTTATATCCCTTTGTATAATAAGCACGATACTCTTCTGCCGTTTTATCGCCGTTCTTCGCGGCTTTCGCCTGCATCACCGGGTCCAGCTCACCGCTGGCCAGGTAAGGCTCAACAGATTGCCAGACGCCATCCCAGTCGCTCAGTTGCCGGTCTTTGACATCCTTGTCAGCAAAAATCCCTTCTGCGGCCTTGCGCTGTGCTTCTGTCTGCGGTTTGTCGTGATGGTGTCCGTGTGCTGCTGCCGCACCGCTGAATAATCCCGCCAGTAACAGTAACGGGAGAACTGATTTAGCTGTCATAATCACCCCTGTACGGCTTTAAAACGCGGATTTGACTTACAAATCACATAAATACGGCCGCGGCGGCGGACAATTTTACAGTCCGGATGACGCTGTTTCGCACTTTTCAGTGAACTTAATACCTGCATCGGTTTTTCCTCTTCTTTTAATGTACAAAACGCCCGAAGCGTTTGGTAAAACGGGCCACATTCCCTTCCTGAGAGTGTGTTTTTTGTTTGCCGGTATAGAACGGATGAGAATGAGATGAGACATCCAGAGTGACATAAGGATAAGTCTGCCCTTCAAACTCAATGGTTCTTTCCGTTCTGATGGTGGATCCGACTTTGAAATACACGTCTGCTGCGGTGTCGTGGAAAATGACTGTCCGGTAATCCGGATGAATATCGGGTTTCATGGTTGCCTCATTTTGTTATGTTATATTATAACAATAATGATTTTTATCGTGGTTGACCACTGTTTTTTAACCCTGATTTTTATACGGGAAAGGAGTGCGACCGCGGAAAGAAAGGAAATATAAATCAGATCAAAAGGATATAAAAACGGGCAGCCACCGGTGAATACGGGGGCTGCCCGGGAGAAGCACAACGGTCAGGAATCAGCTCTCTGCCAGAAAGTCCTTATCCTCCAGAACCCGCAGCGGCTCGATATCACTCTCTTTTTTGATAACCAGAGACGGATCCGAACGCAGGCAGACACCGCCGTAGTGACCGCCGACGGTAAAAGCGCACATCTGGATATAGCGGCCTGCCACTTTCGGTAAACACCAGAGCTGCTGATAAACGTTTTCCTGCTCACCGAAACGGCCGCAGGTTTCATCCAGCACTTCGTCGCGGTGATCCACCAGCCCGATATTGCTGCCGCAGCGTCCGGCGATCGGTTTAACCGCATAACCGGTCCGGCGCAGTTCGTCGCTGAGTTCAAATTCTGTATCCAGCAGATAAGGATGATGCGGGAACAGCGACCACAGGATCGGCAGAATCGCTTTGTTACCTGGGATCACCGTCCACAGTGGTTCAAATACACGGATTTCAGGGCGCAACAGTACATCAATCAGCCGCACATCATCTCCATGGCGCGGATGGCCGGTGCGGATAGGCAGTGCGGAGTATGTCCGGTCGTTTTCACTTTCCTGACGCAGTTGTTCCAGCGCCGTTTCCCACGCCCAGGTTTTCCAGACACATTTGAGCACGCGCCCTTCACCGTCGATGACCTGTCCGCTTTCGTTCCAGCTCAGTTCATCCAGCCCGTGAATGACCCGGTATCCGTACCCTGCCGCCGTGATAGCCCGCGCCATATTGAGGGCGTGATAATCCTCTTCGCTGTCTTTATCCTGCATAATGTGGATAAACGGCTTGGCCGAGGTGTGTTTCCAGATATCCGCCAGCATTTCTGACAGGCGTTCCCCCGGATCCCAGCCTTCGATCAGCCCGCCCTGTTTCGCCCATTTATTAATAATCACCCCGGTTTCCGCATGACAGGAGGCAGAATCCGCATTGTATTCATACACTTTCAGACCGCGCTCATCCATGCAGAAATCCAGCCGGCCGGTCACCATATCGTGACGCCGGTTCTGCCAGGAGAGCCGCAGTCTCGGCCAGAGGATTTCCGGGATATTGAATAATTTCAGCAGATTATCATCTTTCAGCACTTTTTCCGTGGCGTGCAGGTACATCAGATGGACTTCGTTGGTTGCCTGCATCAGTGCATTTTCGGCAGTCTCTGAAATGGTGAAATATTCATGCGGATCCGCATTCAGATTGTGGCCGTGATTAGCTTTGACGTAGGCTTTTTCCATCGGATCCGACTCATCCAGCCATTTACCGGTGAAATCGGTTTTCTCATCCAGACGGGCGGCGTGCAGTGTCATCAGCGCAGGATCCACCGCCGGCTCTGTCCACGCATACTCATCATCAATTGTCTGGATCATCCAGCCGAGGATCTGTGTATCCGTGAAAGTATCTGACAGAGTGTAATAACCGTCTTTGACATGCATCGGCAGCTCGCGGGTCCATTGCTGGCCGCGCGGCAGTTTATGGTGGATGACGTTCTGTTCCACAATCCGGACTTTATCCGCACACACCTGGGTTATTACCGCCACATGACCGGTGCGTTTAAACTCGCCCCCTTCCTGCCAGATAAGCAATGCCCCCGCTACCGGTGCCTGCTGGCAGCCGTTTTTAAACGCCCGCAGCGGCAGAATACTGTCATCCACCACATGACGCAGAAAACGCAGGGAAAAAATCTCGTACGCCATACCGACATCGGTAAACACCACACCGTAGTTGAGATACAGGAAGCGGCGGGCAAATTCCACACACTGCCATTTGTATCCCATATATTCATTTCCGATATAACTGCGGAAGGAAATATCATCCTCTTTCTCTGCGTCCGTGATGGTATCGTAGTCAGAGGAATAGATAGCCACACCGCCGGGCGCATAGCCCAGTAATGTGCCGAAAGGTTCATGCTCCGTGATGATTCCACTCATAGTACGGCCTTACTGATATGATTTAGATTGCCAATAATTGTGCTTACTGTTAATCCAGTATACGCCTGTCCATAAAAAAACACCGATGCTTTTCTGCATCGGTGTCAATCACCACTCCGGGTTATGCTTAGTGAGTCAGATCACGTTGCCGGACTTTCCTTTTTCGGATGATAACCATTAAAGAACAGGTTCAGGATCACCGCACTGACAGTGGCCAGCAGGATCCCGCTGTGCAGCAGCGGCTGTAAGAACATCGGCAGTTTGGCGAAGAAATTACCGGAGAGTGTCGGCGTCAGCCCGACCCCCAGGCTTATCGCCACAATATAGAGATTGTAATTATTGCCGCTGTAATCAACACGGGACAGAATGCGGATCCCTGTCGCCAGTACCATGCCGAACATCACCAGCCCCGCACCGCCGAGCACAAACTGCGGAATAGAGGCAATCACCACCGCCATTTTCGGCAGCAGACCAAAGATGATCAGGATAAATCCGGAGACTACACACACCCAGCGGCTGTGGACTTTTGTCACACCCACCAGCCCGACGTTCTGGGAAAATGAGGTATGCGGGAAGCTGTTGAACAGACCGCCGATAATCGTCCCGATCCCGTCCACCCGCAGCCCGCGCACAATATCATCTTTTCCGACCGGGCGGCCGACGATTTCCCCGAGCGCCAGGAACATCCCCATCGATTCAATAAAGACAATCAGCAGAACCACACTGAGGGTGATAATAGAGATCGGCTCAAACGTTGGTGTTCCCAGCGCCATCGGGGTAACCAGTTTAAACCAGGGCGCATCCGCATAGCCGTCGAAACTGACCTCATTGCACATCAGCGACAACACAAAACCAAAGATAATCCCCAGTAATACCGAGATATTACAGAGAAAACCCTTACAAAATTTAGTGATAAACAGGATAGACAGCAGAACCGCAAATGAGATACCGAGGTAGAGCGGGTGACCATATTCGGGGTTACCTTTACCGCCGGCAGCCCAGTCAATTCCCACCTGCATGATACTCAGTCCGATAGAGGTGATCACAATACCGGTGACCATATTAGGGAAAAGCGGCATCAGTTTTCCCATCAGCGGGACTATCAGCGTTGTCAGCACCCCCGCTGCAATGGTGGCGCCGAAAATCCCCATCAGGCCGATATCCGGGTTGGCACCGATAGCCAGCATCGGCGTCACCGCCGCGAACGTCACAGACATAATCACCGGCAGACGGATACCGGCAAATTTCCCGATACCGATACACTGCAACAGTGTCACGATACCACAGCAAAACAGATCCGAACTGATAAGCAGTGTCACCACTTCCTTGCTCAGCCCCAGTCGGTCACCGATAACCAGCGGTACCGCCACTGCACCGGCATACATCACCAGCACATGCTGTAATCCCAGCATCATCAGTTTTCCCGCAGGTAATATTTCTTCAACTTCGTCAATAACGGGCTTAACCGGTTCCTGTGCTTGATCCACACTATGATTGCTCATGAAACAGACTCCCTTACAACCGGGACTCCCCGGCTTCGATTCGAAGATCTCGGAAAATGACCCCTGGCGTCAGGGTGTCTCACTATGATGACGAACCCGGCCCGGGTATCTGTTCATCATTTAAACGATTGAGCAAAATTCAGACCAGCGCGATTTTTTATCAGCATAAATGCTGTGTTTCGTGACCGGATTCCGGTTTTTTGACGCATTTTGCCGTTAAAAACGAGATACCCGCCGCATTTTTATTACCCCTGTAAAATGTAATTTTTCAGGACTCACGGCGTGACAATCGATTGCCTTCTCAATTTAATAATCCCGGTTATCACATTGATAGCCGTGTATCACCGTATATTTCACCGGAACCGGCAGCCCGGGAGCCCGGCCCCCCTGCTCCTCATTGCGGACACGCGCCAGAAACTCACCGACAGCCGGTTCATCATAGTCTCCCGGCCACTGATACTGTTCATACCCGTTGTTATTAAACTGAAACCGGGGTTTCAGGAGAACTGATTCCCGCAGCGGAGAGTAATATCGTTATCCGGGAACACCAGAAAATAATATTTGATACCATACTCAGGTGTCTGATTATCCATTTATCCGCAACCTTTATGTACAGAACCACGCATTTATCATCACAGAGAAAACTGAAAGCACCGAGATAAAACGCGTCTTTCTTTTCTGATACCGGGACAACAAAGCACCATGGGATTTGCTTTGTAATCACTCTATTGTTAAGCGATTGATTGATATTTAATTGGCTTCACTGACGGCTAATACGCTGAATTACTTGATTACCTTTAATTTTATTTCTTCCCGAACCATTTTCCAACCCTGAAAAAATTGTCTTTATTTTCATAATAAGCAGCCATTTATCAATATAAGAAAATCGCTCTGATAATTAACAGAAAAACCTCACAATTAAATAAGAAACTGAATACTCTTACTTATAAATATCTATTGTTTAAATATCCGCCGGACACTTAAAGTTTTTCAGTATTTTATTAACCGGCTTTTCTTTATAATTTAATCCGTTGATATTTATATTGAGCTTTTTCCATCCAGTGCAGCAGCGCCCATTCGCCCATATCTGAACCATTAAATATTGGTAATGATCATGCTATCGGAGCAGTAACTGAGCCAGGATGCTAAGCCTGCATAACCTGCCGGGATTCCGTTCGCGGTTTTACAAATCTCACAGACGGACGGGATGCTGTCTCATATATAGCTTCGGCACAGGCTTCCGTCACAATCGTCACTGATGAACATCCCGTTAAAAATTCAATCAGTTTGGTTCGCGTGAATTTTTTGTGCAACAACGCTTTGCATGATGGCCTCTACTGAAAGAAAAACACCCTGTCAGCATACCGCTCACAGGGCGGGGGGGATCATCTCATTAACCGCCCGCAGGCAGGCGGCTAAAGGATATTGCAGCAAATAACCGGATCGATTATTTTTTGTTTTTAAAATCAATGACCATACGGCCGGTAAATTTGCCCTGCTCCATCTCTTCAAAGATGGCATTAATATCTTCAAGCGGGCGCATCGCCACTTTTGGTACCACTTTGCCTTCGGCACCAAAACGGAATGCTTCTTTCAGATCTTCGCGGGTTCCCACCAGCGAACCGACAACCTCGATACCGTCCAGTACCAGACGCGGAATACTCAGATCCATGGTTTCCACCGGCAGACCGACCGCCACAACACGCCCTGCGGCACGGACACTGCCGACCGCCGAGTTAAATGCGGATTTGGCTACTGCGGTAACGACCGCTGCATGCGCGCCGCCGAGGTCTTTCTGAATGATTTCATCGACATTATCGGTTTTCGGATTCAGGATCAGATCGGCGCCCATCTCTTTTGCCAGTGCCAGTTGTTTATCATTGACATCAATAGCGATCACTTTGGCATTAAAGACGTTTTTGGCATATTGCAGCGCCAGGTTGCCTAATCCACCGAGACCGTAAATCGCCAGCCACTGACCCGGTTTGATGCCGGAAACTTTAATTGCTTTATAAGTGGTGACGCCGGCGCAGGTAATACTGCTCGCCGCGGCTGAATCCAGACCATCCGGCACTTTTACCGCATAATCCGCAGTCACAATGCACTCTTCCGCCATACCGCCGTCCACGGTATAACCGGCATTTTTAACTTCACGGCAGAAAGTTTCTTTGCCGCTGTTACAGTATTCACAATGGCCGCAGCCACGGAAAAACCATGCAACACTGGCACGATCGCCAACTTTCAGTGAGGTGACCCCTTCCGCGATTTCCGTCACCACACCAATACCTTCATGCCCGAGGATCACACCGGAGACATCACCAAAATCAGCATTTTTTACATGCAGGTCAGTGTGACACACGCCGCAGCATTCCATTTTCAGCAGGGCTTCTCCATATTTCAGAGGGCGTAATGTTTTCTCTTTGATTTCTACGGTCTTATTTTTTGCGACAACAGCTGCTTTCATAGTTCACCTCAGTTATGGAACAACAGAAAAGTTATGTTCAGTTCAGCAACATAACGACCATTAACGGGTTTATTCTAGCGTGAAATACGGGATAATACTGCACTCTGAATGCCAATCATTTCAACTATCATTAATAAGAATTATTGCATTCAGAGTGTATCAGCTATTGCCTGTTACAGGCGGGATGCGGGATACGATGGTGCGGGCAGCGGCTCGCGGGGGTCATTTTCAACAGTACCGAACCGGATATCGCCATTGTTCCAGTCACTGACAGCCTGCTGCAGTGTCTGTACGTCGTAGCCGACAAAATTCCACCACATCATTATCCGTTCCTGCACCGGTGTACCGCCCAGCAACAGCAACCGCGAGCCCTTCATCAGTGTCAGTGTGACAGAGGACAACCCTTCACCGACATACACCAGCTCATTGGCGGTATAAACTTCACCGCGGTATGTCAGCTGGCCCTCCAGCACAAAGAGGCCGTATTCAAAGTCCGGCCGGGTATCGAGTGTGGTTTGTGTTGCCTGCTGTGCCAGCAAATCCATGCCGATCAGCGGGGAAAAATGCAGAACCGGCGAACGGTGATCACCATATTCGCCGGTCAGTAATGTGAAACTCACCTGGTCATGATGCCAGACAGGTAAATCAGGATAGTGGTCAAAGCGCGGCGCGATAGTGCTGTCCGCCGGAGGTAAGGCAATCCAGAGCTGGGCGGCATGCAGACGGGCATTTCTGCCGGCGGAATCTTCGGTATGTGTGATACCGCGTCCGGCTGTCATCAGATTCACCTGTCCCGGGCGGATAATCTGCTCTGATCCGAGGCTGTCCCGGTGCAGCACCTCACCTTCCAGCATCCAGGTGAATGTCTGTAAGCCGATGTGCGGATGCGGCCCGACTTTCATGCCGTCATCCCCTTTGAAAACCGCCGGACCGGCATGATCCAGAAAACACCAGGCACCTATCTGACGGCGCTCTTTTACCGGTAATGCACGGGATACCGGCACGCCGCCGACATCTTTAATCCGCGCGCTGATACGCTGGGGTAAGACCTCTTGTCTGTCTGTCATGGTGTCACCTGCCTTGTCAGTGAGAGAGTACCGTCAGCAAGCGGACGGCTGCCTTAAGGTATCAGTATACTGTTAAGCATTCACATGACAAATAAAGAGAAAGCTCCGCATATCACACTGTGATATGCGGGGCTGACTGACAGGATCAGCGCTCACGCAGGGCTTCGTTGGCCCGGTTCAGCGGTTTGACCAGATAAATACAACAGATTCCGGATATTCTGCATAAAATTCAGAAAATGCCACAAGAGTTGTAGTACTAACGGTAATATAAAATACATATCCGGAGATTATTATTTCCGGTTATATTTTCGTAGCTTTATTTATTGTTTTTCCCGCCAAGAGAAATAATGCGGTCCGCTGACTCAATCGTCGACTCGCGGTGCGCAATAATAATCCGCGTGATCGGCAGTTGGCGGATCGCCTGATTGACGTAAGATTCACTCTCTTTATCCAGTGCGCTGGTGGCCTCGTCCATAAACAGGATGCGGGGTTTTCGGTACAGGGCGCGGGCGATAAATATCCGTTGTTTCTGCCCGCCGGACAGTCCTTCGCCCAGCTCTCCTATCAGCGTTTCATAGCCCATCGGCATCGATATAATCACGTTGTGAATATAACTGGCCTGTGCACAGGCGATCATCAGCTGCTCGTCGGGATTTTCGGTGAACCCGCAGATATTTTCGCGGATCGAGCCGGAAAACAGTTTGTCGTCCTGCATCACACAGGCGATCATTTTGTGGTAGTTATTGACGCCGAGCTGGCGGATCTCAATGTTATCAATGAATACCTTGCCATCCGATGGCTCAAACAGGCCGCACAGCACTTTCATCAGCGTGGTTTTTCCCGAGCCGGACGGCCCTGTTATCGCCACACTTTCACCGGGGGCAACCGACAGATTAATATCGCGGAAGATCGGTACGGACTGGCTGTCGTAACTGTACGCCAGGTTGCGGGTCTCCAGCCCGGCGGCCTGCATCTGCGGCTCGTACGGTACATCCGGCTTTTTATTTTCCTGCTCGTTGAGCGCGATATCGGAAATACGCTCGTTGTGCAGGCTCATGATGCGCAGCTGCAGCAGGAACTCAATGATGGAGGCAGCGCGGTCGGAAAACTGCTCGCGGTAGGCGCTGAACGCGACAAACATCCCGAGGGTCATGGCGTTATCGATCACCAGACCCGCGCCAATCCACAGAATGGCAATCTGGTCACAGGCCATGATAAAGGTATTCACCCCGCCGAACATCAGGTTCATCTTGGTCAGACGAATGCCGGTATTAATGGAATCGACTTTCAGATTCAGCCAGTGATTACCCCGGCGGTCGCTCATCCCCTGGGTTTTCACCGTGGTGATGCCGTAGAGGGATTCCATAAAATACGACCCGGCGCGCGCCTCTTTGATCAGCGACTCCTCCGACAGCTGGCGGTAATAACGGTAGGTCGCCAGCCGCAGCCCGATATATACGGCGGTAAACCCGAGCACAATCCAGGTGAGATGGCCGCCGTAGAGGATCATCATGATAAACACGCCAATCAGCATGATACCGTCCATGATCGCCCCGACCACGCTGGTGGTAAAGGTGGTGCGCAGAATATCCAGTGAGCCGAAACGGGACTGGATATCCCCGAGTTTGCGCCGCTCAAAATAGCTGAGCGGCAGCCGCAGCAGGTGGGTGAATAATCCGGACTGCCACTGGACATTGATCAGCGTTTCCATAATCACGCTGGCCCAGGCACGGCACATACTGACCGCCGCTTTCAGCAGAATAAAGAACAGTAACCCGACACAAATCAGGGACAATAACCCCTGATCCCCGGCAGGAATGGCGTGATCCATCACCAGCTGTGTGCCGACCGGCATAATCAGGCCGATGGCCTCAATCACCACGGAGAACGCGAAGATTTTCAGCAGCGCTTTTTTCAGCCCGTGAATATTGCCGATAAGCTTACGCAGACTGAGTTTTTTCACCACCTCCTGCCTGGTGAAGGTGCTGCCGGGCCAGGCTTCCAGCGCCACGCCGGTAAAATTGCGTGACATTTCCTCAATACCGACCACCCGGCGGCCATAGGCCGGGTCGTGCAGGATAAATTTGTTGCCGCTGATTTTCACCAGAACCAGAAAGTGATTGAAATCCCAGTGTAAAATACACGGCAGGCGCAGGTTCGGCAGGTCGTCCATATCCAGCGACAGCGCGCGGGTGGTCATGCCCAGCTCGGCGGCCATGCCGGCCAGCCCGGCCAGGGTCGCGCCCCGTGCGGAGAGATTGAACTGCTGGCGCAGGGAAATCAGATCGATACTTTTGCCGTAATGGGCGGAAATCATGGCCAGGCTGGCGAGGCCGCACTCAGAGGACTCGGTCTGGTGGATCACCGGAATGCGCTGACGCAGACTGAGATCGAGTTTTTCCAGCAGGTTTTTCAGGGATAAACAGCGCATACAGCCTCCCGGTCAGATAACAGCGTCCGTTCTGTCATGGTGTGTCTGCTCCTGTTGGCCCGGAGGCGCTCTGTTTCATGTCATAGAATGGCGATACCATCCACTGATAGATTTTGCGTTTTTCCAGAAACAGGGTGGTATTGGCTTTCATGCCGTTTTGCAGGCTGAGTTCGCGGCCGTCATAGGTGATCATCTGTTTTTCCGGACGTACAATCACTTTGTAATAGGGAATGGACTGCGGCATCTGACTGACTTTCGGCGCACCCGCGTAGGTCATCATTTCCTGTGCTGAGGCGGGGGTTTTGGAGATCACCTGAATGGTGGCGGCAAACTGGCCGAATTTCTCTGCCGGGAAGGCCTCATAACGAATATTCACCGCGTCACCGACATTCAGATAAGGCAGCGCGTCATTGGGCACCCAGAGCACCAGCCAGTACTGACGGATATTTTCCGGCAGGATCTGCAGCAGGGTATCGCCGGGGTTGACCATCTGGCCGACAGTCACGCCGAGGGAATCCACACGCCCGTCTGTCAGGGCGCGGACGATAATCTCACCTCCCGCGTCATTATTCACCTGCTCTTTCATCAGCTCAGACTGCTGTAATTCCAGCTGATAAATCCGGTTATCAAATTCTGCCGCCTGAGTCAGAATCTGGCTTTCCAGAGATGTAACCTGCAGAATATTCTGTTCATTCTGTCCGCTTAACCCCAGCAGGCTGTTTTGCTGGGAATAATAAAGCGCAGCCTGATTCAGCCACTGATCTTTATTTATCAGCCCTTTCTCCCGGTAGTGATGATAATTATCCATATTCTGTTTCATAATACGGATTCCTTCCTGCGCCCGTTCAATAATCCCGGCAGATCGCATCTGTGCCTGCACATAAAGGGATTTTTGTTTTTCGAGCGAGGCCAGAGTGGTCTGTTTGTTATCTCTGAGACGGGCGGTCATATCACGGATATGCTGTAACTGATTTTCAATTTCACGGCGCTGATTATCACTCACCACACCGCTGGCTGTGGCTCTGCTGGTATCAATACGGTAAACCGGATCCCCTTTGCGGATAATCTGCCCTTCATTCACATATTGCCCGGTAATAAATCCCTGCACACCTGCATATACAGTAACAGCCCGGGGATTGGTGGTGATTTCTCCGGTCACACTGACCCGCCGCGTATAGCTGCCGGACAAGATCAAGGTCAGAAAAACCATTAAAAACAGAAAACTGCATACTATAATCAGCCACAGCGGAATACCGGGTAATAATAAGGCCTTACCCCGCCATTTCATTTTTCGGTTATCGAGTGCGGCTTTGCGGAACACAATAAACCCTGCCTGCGGTTATCCGGTGAATAAAAGGCCGTCAGTATCAGGGAAAAGATAAAAAAACGGGAATTCATAAAATAATGAATTCCCTCAAAATATGATATTGACTGCGGAACAGTCAATAATGCGGGTTATAGTATTAATTAACCGGCACCAGAAACTGCTTCAATTTCCAGAATACTTAACTCTTTCATATTTAGATTTCCCTTTCATTATTTATGACTTCGTCTGAACATAGTCATCACGGTACTTATTTTAGATGAATTGACTGCTGATAATGAACAGAGGGAAGGATGTAATAAAAATCAATCGTTGTTACAGCGGAAAATAACATGGTTAATGTACTGACAGAAAATAATTATTATTTATCAGCTCAACAGGAAAAACTGCAATTTCACATCACTTTTCAAGTATATATTTCCTTAAGAAATTATACTATATTATCGTAAAATATTCAGGTTTTGTTATGAATCAAAATAACATTCCTGCTCTGTCGTCAGCCGGGAAAAACACCGGCGATTCCGATGATAACTATTTATATATCAAGGATCCTCTGTGGTATATTCCGCAGAGGATCACCATTTATACTATTACTTTATCAGCGTATTATTTACAAATACCACCGAGATCTACAATGCCGCCTAATTTATCTTCAATAAAACCGCCGACAGCCGAACCCACTTTCCCGCCGACTTCCCTGCCCAGCCCCGGGTATGCGTCTTTGAGGCTGACTTTACCGAACACCGGCAGGTCTGCCGTCAGATAAGGCCCGAGCAGTTCAAAACCCCAGTCACCGAGTTTTTTTCCGAGATCGGTGATAGTGTCCTGAACACATCCGGCACCGGAAACCAGTTCAATTTCAGCATGACTTAATTCTTTCATTATCAATCCTTTTAATAATCAGTTATTTTATCTGAATAAAAAAATAATCTTTAAAATAACAAATAAAATTATTATTTTAGAATTATCTATTATTCATCCGATATCCTACTGATTATTTTAATGAAGAGATAAACCAATATTTATTACTCCGATATCTGAAATCCGCCACCAGTGCAGCCATGCATTCCGCCTGTAACGCATAAGAAAGCATGGTTGATTTCACTTTCCGCACAGGTTGCCGGAGTTTCAGATGAAAATAATTCCAGCAGAGTACTGATATCATCATGCTGCGGGTGTTGCTCTGACATCAGCAGTGCTTTGCCGGAGACTGAAATCGTAACGCTGTTACCGTTCCTTTCTGACCATCGCCCGGCAGGTTTTTATCTGATATAAAGATAAACCAATACCTTATTTAAGCATCAAAAATTCCATATAAATAAAAAACCCGTCATATGACGGGTTTTCGGTAACGGGCAGTTATTTTTTATTGTTGTGAGCGCATATCCATGATCATTTTTCCGTCATAGTCTGCACCAACAACAATATTAGGCACTTCACCTTTGTATTTCTCTGCTTTAATTTGTTCTATTTCAAGCTGCTTCCAGTTAATCATTTCGCGGGTGATTGTCTGCTGTAACACGGCGTTCGCTTCTGATTCTTTCTGAGCGGCATATAAACGTGCATCGGCTTCCTGACGCATTGCATAAGAGCTGGCCTGGGCATTACGCTCACGGGCAAGTGCCTGCTGTTCTGCGGACTCACGCTCTGCCTGTGCGATAACCACTTTTTTCTGAGCCAGTTCACGCTCTTTCTCTGCTTCCGCTTTTGCCTGGTTTATCTGCTCCTGACGCATCTTGGTATTCACGACCTGCTCCTGAACCACTTCCGGCAGCGTAATATCCTGGATCATAATCTCTTTGATCGTATAGCCGTAAGGTGAAGCATAACCCTGAATGGCATCACGGATAGATTCCTGTAATTTCCGCTGGGTATCTGCGGTATACAGATCCTGTGCATTGGCAACATCTTTCCCGAATTCCAGAATCGTGGAAATCAGTTTCTGGCGGACATATTTATCCAGTGCTTCACTTTCTGTACCGCCGTTAATACGGAGAATGGGGGCTTTAGCGCCATCGAACTGGAGCATTACCGTAATATCCACGATGGATTTCAGTTTGTCCTGTGAGGGTACACGTAACTCTTTCAGTGATACGCGGATATCTTTTGTTGAATAAGTATCAAATGTCATAAACGGATTAATCGGAAAATGCAGCCCGGCATCATAAGCGACCGGGTTGACCTTACCTAAAAAGGTTCCGACTTTTACCGAACCATCCTGCACAATAGTATACGAATTAAAAGTAACCACTCCCGCGACGAGGAGAATAACGGCAACAATAATCAATTTTATAACTGACTTCAGTTTGACCGGATTTACTGCCTGCATCATTTGCATGTCTCATCCCTATAAGATAATTCTTAGTTAATGTCGTTTTTATAAATACTGCTTTATGTATTAGTCATATCTTTTTACATCGCTATTATTCATAAAATACAGAAATGAGCAAATGCAGCCCGTCAGACGAATAATGATAATAATCTGTGATACCGGATGCCCCGGATACGGCCGTGATGATTATGCCTTCAGAAGGGGAAATACATGTCATTAATACTGCTTCCGGTATAAAAACAGGGAAATATAACGTTAACAGCACGTTTATTGATGGAAGAAGACAATCCGGGACAATATTCCGGGAACAGCAGTTATGGTATATTCATGGCAGCGATAATACATCTATCGCTGATAAGTGATTATGAGTAGTATGTAAGAGCACTTAATAGTGCTGACTTTGTAAACCGGACACCCGGCGGAAGGGTTCTGCCGGATGTTCTTTTACGGATACTGCAGGTCAGACAATATTAGTTATTCACATCAACAACCACACGACCGCGGATTTCACCGTTCAGTAAGCTGTGTGCTGCAGGAATCGCTTCATTTAACGGGATAACACGGCTGATGGTTTCCAGCTGTGCCGGATCAGTCAGTTCAGCCAGCTGTTTCCATGCCGCCACACGATCTGCCTGCGGGCGCATCACACTGTCGATACCGATCAGGCTCACGCCTCTGAGGATAAACGGTGCAACAGTCCCGTTAAAATCCATGCCCTGTGCCAGGCCGCAGGCCGCCACAACGCCACCATACTGAGTACCGGCACAGACACCGGCCAGTGTGTGGCTGCCCACACTGTCAATCGCCGCCGCCCAGCGCTCTTTGGTCAGTGGTTTACCCGGTACGGATAACTCGTTGCGATCCATGATTTCAGATGCGCCCAGGGTATCTATCAGATACGCGGTATCAGCCGTACGGCCGGTGGAAGCGATAACCTCAAAACCTAATTTTGACAGCAGAGAAACAGCGAAGCTGCCCACGCCGCCGCTGGCACCGGTCACCAGTACTTTACCGGATTCTTTGGTGATCCCCTGTTTCAGCAGTGCCTGAACCGCCAGCATTGCCGTGTAACCGGCGGTACCAATCATCATAGCCTGCTTTGTGCTCATCCCGGCCGGTAACGGTGTCAGCCAGCTGTCTTTCACTTTTGCCACCTGAGACAGTCCGCCCCAGTATTTTTCGCCGACACTCCAGCCGTTGAGCAGTACTTTGTCGCCGACTTTATAGTGTTCAGAGCTGCTTTCGGTCACGGTACCGGCAAAATCAATCCCCGGAACCATCGGGAAACTGCGCACAACCGGGCTTTTGCCGGTAATCGCCAGACCATCTTTATAGTTCAGTGTGGAGTAGTCAATCTGCACAGTCACATTGTGATCAGGCAGTTGTGATTCATCGAGCTGAGCCAGCTTTGCGGTGTAGCCGTCAGTATTTTCAATCAGAATGCAGTTAAACATGGTGTTATCCTTTTATGAATATAGACCAGTTGTCTGGTTAATTGTAAAAAAATTTATTAAATACTCACCGGCGTGTTAACAACGGCGATATTTAATAAATTATTCTGCAACAATCTCTCAGGCTTTCTCAGCCAGTATCTGCGTCATAAAAACAGTGATAAACAGATCCAGCGGTTCACTGTTGCGGGTCAGTTTGGCACGCATTACCGCCCCTTCCCAGCCCGTCCAGAAAAAAGCCGCCATTTGCCTGCAATCTGTTTTAGCGGAAATAAGCTGCTGTTTCTGTGCCTCCAGAAGACAGATTTCCACTTTCTTCTGCCAGCCGGTAATAATCTCATCGAGTATTTCACAATACCCCGCCGGCAGACTGGTCACTTCCTGGCCGAGATTCCCCACCAGGCAACCGCGCTGCCAGTGGTATTTTTCCATCCCGGCTTTGGCGGTCAGATAAAATGCCCGTAATCTTTCCGGTGGCGGCAGCGTGGTATCAGACAAACATTTATCCAGCAGACGGGAAAAATAGCTGTCGTAATTACGCATGATTTCCAGGCCAAACTGCTCTTTACTGTCAAAGTAATAGTAAAAAGAGCCCTTCGGGACACCAACCTTTTTCAGGATCCCGTTGATATCCGATGTCATATACCCTTTTTCGGTAAACATCTCCATGCCGCTGCGGATCAGCATTTTTTTTACATCCGCACCCGCATCATGATTCTTCGGCGGCCGTCCCCGTTTCGGTTTTGTGATTACTGATGTCATTGCGTCTTTACCTCTGTCATGCGGAATAATATAGACCGGTTGTCTGGTAAATACCATGCTTTTTTATCCGGGGAATTTCCGGCACCGGTTTATTCGCAGATAAAGGTAAAATCGACTTTGCCGTCAGCACTGCCTTCTGTGACAAAATCATTGCTGTAACGGATATAGCGGGCAAAGAAAGGGAAAATTTACATTTTTACATCGTGACTACCAATCACTATCTGACCATCTTCCTTGATAAATTCACTTTGTTGCTGATTAGGCAATATATCTAACACTACCTCTGAAGGCCTACACAACTTTACGCCCAGCGGAGTGACGACAATCGGCCTATTAATCAGTATCGGGTAGTGCAACATAAAATCGATCAATTGCTCATCGGAATAAAGGTTATTTTCTAAATTTAATTGCTTATACGGCTCAACATTTTTTCGTAATAGCTCCCTCGCTGTAATTTTCATATCTGCAATAAGTTGCACTAACACATCCTTAGCCGGAGGTGTTTCCAGGTAATAAATAATCGTTGGCTCAACACCACTATTGCGGATCATTGCAAGGGTGTTACGCGAAGTGCCACAATTGGGGTTATGGTAGATAGTGAGCTCATTCATGGAGTTACCTTTAATTTAACAGTGAAAGTTGAAGTACTAAAGCAACGAGTGTGACAATGAGCACAGGGATAGTCATGATAATCCCTGTTTTGAAATAATATCCCCATGTAATGGTCATGTTTTTTTGCGATAAAACATGCAGCCACAGCAATGTAGCCAAACTACCTATTGGTGTGATTTTCGGACCCAAATCGGCACCAATCACGTTAGCATAAACCATTGCTTGCTGAATTAACCCTGATGCTTCACTTCCTTCAATGGACAGGGCACCAATTAATACCGTTGGCATATTATTCATTATTGAGGATAAAAATGCAGTTATAAATCCCGTACCAATTGTTGCAAACCATAACCCTTTGTCTGCAAGGTAATTGAGCATTTCAGAAAGATAATCGGTTAACCCTGCATTTCTTAAACCATAAACAACCAAGTACATACCTAAAGAGAAAATGACGATTTGCCACGGTGCTCCGCGTAATACTTTTTTGGTATTAATCGTATGGCCTCTGGCTGCAATTACCCAAAGAATTAAAGCGCCAATAGCCGCAATTGCACTGATTGGAATACCTAATGGTTCTAAGACAAAGAAACCAATAAGCAGCAGTACCAATACCAGCCAACCTGTTTTAAACGTTGTCATATCCTTAATGGCTAAAGTCGGTTCACTCAGTTTGGTAACATCATATTGTTTAGGAATATCTTTGCGGAAAAACCAATGCAGCATCGCTAATGTTGCAATAATTGCTGCAATATCCACTGGCACCATAATCGATGCATATTCAGTAAATCCAATATTAAAGAAGTCTGCAGAAACGATATTCACGAGGTTCGAAACGATCAGCGGCAAGCTCGCCGTATCTGCAATAAACCCGGCAGCCATGACAAATGCTAATGTCGTGCCTTTGTTGAAACCAAGTGCCAATAACATCGCAATCACAATGGGCGTTAATATCAATGCTGCGCCATCATTGGCAAATAAGGCTGCAACCGTTGCTCCAAGTAACACAATATAACTGAATAACAGTTTTCCTTTACCCCCGCCCCACTTGGCAACATGTAATGCAGCCCATTCAAAGAAACCACTTTCATCTAAAAGTAGACTAATGATAATTACGGCAACAAATGCCGCCGTGGCATTCCAAACAATGTTCCAGACAATCGGGATGTCCTGGAAACTGATCACACCAAAGATCAGTGCCAATACAGCCCCTGCTGTAGCACTCCAGCCAATACCAAGTCCTTTGGGTTGCCAAATAACAAAGGTGATCGTTAAAATAAAAATGAATGCGGCAATAAACATAACAACCTAATTTAAAAGGTACTTTTCCGCACCTTTTATTTTTAGAAAATAAAACTTATTCTGCGAGCTGACTTAATGCAGATATCCCCACAGGCTCTGTTTCAAGCAAAGGAACAATAGCAACACGTTTTGCCAATGTTGATGTCACCTTTTCAATCTGAGCGACTTCCTGTTCTGCTCTTGAAAGTAACAATGGTGATATTGTTTCCGTGATAGACAGACTGTTATTGATCACCCACGCCCACGGATGTATATCTGCCCGAATTAAATCATTTTGTAAGTTCTCCGCCTCAAGCACAGGCGTAGTTTCAGCGAGTGTCGTAATAATAACTTTAGTACGTTCAGGATCTTGTAATTGCATCATCGGCGTTAAATAGTGGCCTTTTTCGCCCATTTTTTTAACAATTTCTTTATGGTATGCCCCTGTTGCATCCAGAAGTAATAATGTATGCCCGGTCGGCGCAGTATCCATGACGACAAAACGTTTACCCGCGTCTCTAATGATGCGAGAGAAAGCCTGAAATACCGCGATTTCTTCTGTGCATGGAGAGCGTAAATCTTCCTCAAGTAATGCACGCCCCTCTCCATCTAAATCTTTCCCTTTGGTTTCTAAGACATAATTACGATAGCGCTCAGTTTCAGCGACAGGATCAATTCGGCTAACCTGAAGATTGGGTAAAACACCATCGAGGGTTGATTCAATATGCGCGGCCGGATCAGATGTGGTCAGATGTACATCAAGCCCTTTTTCTGCCAATTTAACTGCGATTGATGCCGCAATCGTTGTTTTCCCTACACCACCTTTGCCCATTAACATAATCAGCCCATGCTGTTGCTGAGATATTTCACCAACCAGTTCTGACAAGGTAGGTAAAGAAATAGGTTGTTTTGTAGGGGTAATAGTTGGAATTTGTGGCATGTCATCAGATAACAACTGCTTCAGTGCATCGACACCCACCATATTGATATTTTGTAAATAAAGAATATCGACAGGTAACGAGCGTAGTGCTTCCGGCATAGACTCTGATGCCGCTTGTTCACGAGAGTAGAGCGAATGGGATAACTTATCATTTTCAGTCACCGCCGTTTCAGGGAAAACACCATTGACAACCAATTGCTGATTTTTGATACCCAGAGATGACAACTCGCTATAGGTTCTCGCGACTTCCCTCAATGCGGCAGACTGAGGTCGTGCAACCAAGACCAGCCTTGTCAGTGATTTATCACTCAACGCTTCCACCGCCATGCTGTACTGCTCACGTTGTTTATCAAGACCAGACATTGGCCCTAAACATGACGCGCCATCAGGATTGTTACTAATAAAATCACTCCATGCACTCGGGAGTTGTAATAAACGGATGGTATGCCCCGTTGGTGCGGTATCAAAAATGATATGGTCAAATTGCTCTGTAATTTCGGTATTGGTTAACAACCCGGTAAATTCATCGAAAGCTGCAATCTCTGTGGTACAGGCACCTGATAGCTGTTCCGTAATACTTTGAATTACCGCTTCAGGTAAACTTTCTTTGATTGGATTAATAATTTTGTTTCGATATTCTTCGGCTGCGGCTTGAGGATCTATTTCAATAGCAAATAGATTTGGAACCAATGTTATTGGCTTAATATTGTTGCCTATCGATTGAGAGAATACTTGCCCAACGTTAGAAGCTGGATCAGTGCTCACCAGTAAAACTTTTTTCCCTTTTTCAGCCAACTTAATTGCGGTCGCACAGGAAACAGAGGTTTTACCCACACCACCTTTTCCAGTAAAAAATAAATAATTAGGTGTGTTATCTAAAAATTTCATTTTATTGCTCCTGTTAACAACACGTTTTACCATTACCACAACACGATTTAACAATTTCAGCTTTTTCAATATTCGGTCGAATACCAAACCATCTGGCGAGCTCATGTCGTTTTGGGTATCGACCAGTCAGCACAATCTCACCGTCAAGAATCAATAGCGGAAGTGACCCGGCACCTGCGGTTTCCAAAAATGTTTTTGCTTTTGTGTTGTTAACGAACTCCATAGGCTCTTGCGCTAAATTAAAACGCCTTATACTTGCCCCTTGTTTCTTTAACCAATCCACATCTGTTGCGAAGTCTACCAATGCTTGATCGACTTCGGTTCCGCAAACACCGGTGCTACAGCATAACGCTGGATCAAATACTTCTAGTTTTTTCATCGCTCAACCTTACATATGTTTTTTCAAATATGTTATCTTAAAAATTTTTATATAGAACAGCGACTCACAGGTTCTTTTGTCTCCAGACTCTTAAGCAAATCTGCAACTCTATTTTTCTCTGTGGCGTAAGTGACATCAATGATACTTTTCACCCACGGTAGTAATGCAGGAGATAAACGATAATGAACCCATTTGCCATGTTTTGAATCGAGCAAAAGACCTGATTCTCTTAGCATTGCCAGATGCCGGGATGTCTTTGGTTGCGATAAATTCAAGGCCGTATAGATATCACAGACACATAACTCCCCGGATGCTTTTAGCAATAGCACGATATCCAGTCTGGTTTGGTCACCTAAAATTTTAAACAGTTGTAATGGTTCCATGTGTACCTCTTTAATCTTTTTTTTAAATTACCTCTAAAAAACACATGCGTCAAATCGAATATGTTTCCCATAAACTATTATTGTAACCGCCAGTATTTAGAACCATTAGCATGCACATAAAGGTGCATTCCTTCACCGTCAGTTAGTTTGTATCCTTTATCGGCAGGCTTTGCCGTTCTTACCTTCACATCTGTTAGTGCCGTATAGGAACTCCCATGAGTTTGTGTTGGTATAAGAATTCATTGAACCTGTATGTACCAACGCATATGCCAACAAATATTACTTGATGTAGGTTGATATAGGTGGATGTCAGTTGAACGAAGAAAAGTTAAAATCAGCTAATTAACTGAATTTCAGACATAAAAAAAGACATCGGTTGATGTCCATTGACTTCGGAATGGTACGCCCTACAGGATTCGAACCTGTGACCTACGGCTTAGAAGAGCGTAGAATTAATCCTTTGTAATCAATTAAATATGGAAGTACCCAGTGTTCACGCACCATTTCCATGATGAAGTTGTTCAAAGTCGTTCGATGTCATTTCAAGTCATTTTAGTTTATCCGCCCCATTTACGCCCCATCACACAATCTCTTGCTATACTCCCATCATCACCCACCACTCCGAAACCAACATGCACAATATCGCCAACCTCCCCCAAGACGAAAAAGACAAAATTAATGCCGATTTAGCCGCATCCGGTATCGCGTACAAAGAAAGACTCGGACTGCCGTATGATCTGTACGAAACAGAAAACCAGCAGCCCGAGCATTTGCGCCCGTACTTCAGAGAGAGACTGGAGCACTACAGGGAGATCGGGGAAAGGTTTCCGCGCGGGTTCGAGTATGAGAAGGAGTGATCTAGGTAAGGTCACCAATTTTGTATACCGGGTTGACTCTTTTACCAGTAGGGCCCAACACTGGCATATAATAAAGTTCGCCATTCATAAAAAAGAATGACTCCGGTTCTAATTTCCCCTCATGCGATCTATCTGCAAGAGACTTACCGACATTCAATACATGAGAATCGATCAGCACTCCGTCATGTTGGTATTCAGACAGGATGACTTCATCTGTTGTCGTATAGCCGCCCTTAGTAAGTAAAAATATGCGGTTGCCATTTATCGCACATGATGCTGTCGGGTCTGACGGGTTATCTTCAGTGCGGATCCACTCATGAAGGATTACCAGGGTATTTTTTAAAATAAGTGACGGCAAGTCGATTACACGAACCTTCAGTTCTGTAACATCATTGTTGTACTGAACAACAACCATGAATTGACCATCCTCTGATACGGCTGGCGATGTCATGCCTTTTGTATTTGTATCAAATACGCGATACGTTTTTGGAGCTGCCCCTGGAGAGTTTTCACGATACACGGCAATTCCGGAAGATTGATGGCCTATCTCTGATGATGCCGATGCGCTGGTGATGATGTATCGCTCCCCATTAAATGCAGCTACGCCAAGGCCCTGATGATATCCGTTACTATCAAAAATAAACTGCGTTGGCCTATCCCCCTGAATAGTATTCAAACTGATAACTATATTAGTTTCTTTCCCGTCTTTGTAGTATGGATGTAACATGTAAACAACCCCATACCTAACTAATACACTCTGTAATAAGTTATCATTCTGTACACCTGCGTTTTTTGCATAGAACCAAGGTTCAATATTATCACTACCATTAACAACAAGTTTCTTACCAATAACTTCATTATCTACCCCAAGAAAAATAACAGGAGTCATCATCCTTGATTTTGTACGAGATTCAGTAAATGGCGCATGATTCCTATCTGAATTAATAAAAACACGCTGATTAGCTTTAGATTCCGTGGCTGTTGTTGTTATAGGGATGGTGAGAGTTCCGGTGTTCGTTCCGCTCCCAGATTCAGCATAAAACGCACCTTCACGATCAATAATCAGAGGGGAGTTACCAGATGTTCCAAACGCTTTGATTGAAAATGAGCCACTAACTGGCACCTGAGCATCAGAATGCCCATCTCCAACCTGTCCGGCGCGAATGTATAGCCCGTTACCATCACGGTCATACATATTTGGCATATTGATGAATCCATTTGTTTCAACAATACCCCAAGCCATTCTATACGCAAATGAAAGATTCTTTAATGCCACACCAACGTCACTATCGACGCGGTAGGGAGCGCCATTAGCCTCAAACTCACCGTAATCTAACTCAAATGACGGGAACGGAGATAAGTAGATATCACCAGGGCGGCGTGTCAATCTTTCTTTGCCCCAAAAGAAACCATGTTCATTTGATTCGATTTTTTGTGAATAAACACCGAAGTACTCAGGTTTTATTATTTCGCACAGTCGCTTCCATCTGCTTCCGCTGCTTGTGACGACAATCATGCCATTGTCATCATCACTTGACTTATCTGAAGCATCATACTGAAACCAACCACCACCTATCACGCCATTTTTGGTATGCTCGATAACATTAACCATTTCCTTATCAAATCTTGGCTCCAAATTTCTCAATGACTGGATATCCGGAACCCTTCCGATGATCCCAAATCCATTTGATGAATTTAACTCTTGTCTTAACCTGTCAGGGTCATACTTCAACACATTCGGATAATAGAACTGCTGCGCACCGTATGAATCATACACGGCCATCGAGTGTCCTTGCACGGTAACGAACTTGGCAATCTGCCCGTTATATACCGGATAACCGGCCTGATTGATAATCAGCGGTTGCGGCACTGGCACCGTGGTTCCGTCCTCATTTTCCAGATACACCTGGATTTGGTTTTCCGGGATAGTCGGGTCAGTATCAATTTCTCCGATGAAGATTTTCCCGTTACTCGCCGCCTGGAATTTGCGTGCAAGCGTGAACAACTGCGAAGGCATGCTCACTACAACATTAGGAATGATTTGTTCTGACATTGCTTTCTCCAAGCGTGAGTAATCGCACGATGATATCACCGTGGTCTTATTGTGAATAAATACAGTAAATTATATGATGCCTGTCCACCAAAAATACCAAAGGTGAGCACATGGCACGTGACGATACGCAGTTCAATCTCAGGCTTACTGCCGAGACAAAAGAGAAGCTGAAGCAAAGAGCGAAGATGAACGGGCGCTCACTGAATGCTGAGCTGGTTCACATTATTGACAATTATCTTGCTACCCCATCACAAATTATCGGATACCGTAATGAGGCAGAACGGATGGCAGATCACCATGCCGAGCTGTTCAAAAAGACAGTGTTCGATACCCTGGTAAAACTGTACGGCAACAAAGATAAGTAAGATTCAGATCTCACTTATTGATTAAGTATCATTATGCATTTGACTTTGTGTCGGCATTAACCAATATTCGTGTTGCTCAATACCGAGCGTCATGAATGAGGTTTTGTTATGAGTAAGAAGCCAGGCGAAAACACAGGGAAAGATGGTGGCATTTACCGCGAAGTTGGCCCTCGTGGTGGTGCACGTGATAATTATGCCACCGTGAGAGACAACGAGAGATTGCCACCGACCACTGAAAAAGGTAACTCTTGGGTTCTGGATAAAAGAACGCCTGATAGTAAGCGTTAATTATATTAAGCCGGTACCGCCCGGCTTTTTAGATGCTCACTGCAAAAATCCACCATGCGGCTCACCAGATGGCAAAATGTTTCATTTGCCGCCCCCGCCTCAACATTCACGCCGACACGGTGACAAATATCGAATGCCATATGAGAGCACTCATGCGCCAGCGTGGATGATTTACCGTTAAACAGACCGATGATATGAATTACATGCCCATCGTTGCTTACCGTATGGCTCATGCCGTTTGCCTCGCCATCTCCAGCATAAACACCGAGTCTGTTATGCAGGTCTACCCACTTCTCCAGTGAGTCACAGAATACAATGCATCCAGACTCAAAAAGAGGAACCATCATTGATGGGTACCCTCTGAGGATTTTTTTCATTCAGGCTCCAATAATGCGGGTTACAGCATGGACAATTAGTTACTTACATATAGAATTTATAGCCATGTATAATGACAAAAAATAAACAACTGTGAGGTGATGGTGTGAAAGCTATATTTTTCCTCCTGGCACTATCGGTTCCCATCCAATCAATAGCCAGTGAAGATGATGTTGATTTTGCTGTTTCTGTCATGGTTGTGTCTAAAACCGCCGGCATGTGCGGAATGGTTTCTCAAATGACCAGATTCCAAGAGTCAACGAAAATAAATGGCGGTGATGAATTTATTGAGCGTTTCATAAAATCAGAATTAGGGAGACTGGACTTAACTCCCCAAGAGTTTGTAGATCACTGCTCAAAATCTATAGAATCTTACAACAAACTAAAAGAAACATTTGAGTCCGCAAAAAGCAAGAAACAGTGAACCGGCATGAGGTAAAAGTGAAAAAGTACCTATTGACCTTGTTAGCCTCGATATCCTTCCAGTCATTAGCCTTATCAGCCGATGATTTCTCAGGCATGGAAAACTACATCATTATCGCCGAAACTAACGTTGATGATGAATTTAGCGGATGTGAATATGATAAAAAGATACGCCTGTCTAACGGCTGGGTTCTGACCTGTGCCACATACAGATACTCATACTCCTACAGGCCTGATGTAATAGTATTCGCCAAAGATATTGGCAGGGGCTACCTTATAAAGGCATTAATAGATGATGATATCTATGATATGGGTGCAATTTTTAAAAAATAGTGGAGATAACGAAGTGAAATTGTTACTTGTTTTTATTGTTTCTTTCATGCTTACAGCCTGCGCTACAGGCGAAAAAATATCATCAGTACAGCTTGGGATGTCTAAATCAAATGTAATATCCATAATGGGAAGCCCTGATGGTGCAGCAAAAAAAGAAAACTACGAAATCGTCCTCTACTCCAATCGCCTCATGTCTGGCTGGTCTAACGACAGAGCTGATTACAAGTTTATTTTTAAAGATGACTCATTGATTGAATATGGGCCAGAAAAGATAAGACAAGACAACGGTGCTGCCGCAGCAAGGGCATTAACTGCCCAGCAAAGCCTATTGTTATGGCAACAGCAACAGAACTTATATAACAAGCCTACAATTACAACTAACTGCACAAAGTTTGGGGCTACTGTAAATTGTAACACCTATTAAAAGAAGGGCTATTGCCCTTCTTCCTGATCTTCCTGATCTTCCTGATCTTCCTGCATCAGCCACCACAAAAACCCCATTCTGGCGATAATGCGCTTGTCCTTTACTGGCAGCACATCATAAAACTCGCGCCATGCCTGAGACGTTCTTAACTTTGCTTCATCAAACATCTGTCCGATGCGTGACCGTCCGCGTGGTGCCGGTGTGGACAATCCTTTTGCAGCCTGCTGAAACTCAGTTGATGCTATAAGTTTTTCAGCTGCGGCACTTGATTCAGCCCCGCCGAGTTTCCTTGCTTTAGCTGCCACTCTGGCACCGAGTGAACCTCCAGCAAGCGCACCAAGCGGCCCAGCATTTGCGCCAACCACAGAGCCAAGCTTTTCAGCATGCTTAGCTGCGAACTCATATTGAGCAGTAACCGCATCAAAACGTTTGGTGAAATCGTTCAGTCTTCCGGTAGTTATCTCGAATGACTTTGCCCTGCGAATAGCGTTTGCCACCACATACGTATCGTGAAGTCCTGACATGAACTCCTTCGGCATATGGTTAGCCAGCACCCGAAGGTTCCCTGATGCTCTCAGGTTCTGGTACCAGTCAGCAAAGCCAGCCGGATTAAAATCGGCACCGCGCTTTCCAGCTGATAACATATCCCGTATAGCCACACCGGCAACCTCCTGCCTCATTTGTCTGGTAGGGAGGCTATTCATCAGATCAATAAATTGTTTTGAGTTACCTTTAGCCAGCGAAGCAACAGCAAGAGAGCCTTTATTTGCGACATCGCCTGTAAGGTTTTTACCGCGCAGAGCCACCATCTGATCTTCCATGTTTTTACGCATTTGAACCAGTCTTTGTGCAACCTCAAAGTCACGCCTTACTCCGACCTCACCGAGCGCAGCACGCTGATCTTCAGATAGCTGCCGGTACAGATATTTGAGCGCCCCCTCGTCTGCGTCTTTATATGGGCCACGGTTTTTATAAAGAGCCTGCCCCACCAACCGGCGCTGCTTATTGAGATTGGCATACGTCAGAACGCCATCCTTACCAGGGTTGACCGCCTTAAACACATTCTTCTCAATCGTGTCTAGGTTTTCCCATCCGCCTAATTCATCCGCTTTCCTCTCCAGCGCTTCCGCTGTGTTGTTTGCAGATACTCTTGCGTTAGCTGGCAATGCATTATCAACACGTCTGTAAAGCTGATCGCTTTTACCTTCCAGAGCTGACATTCTGCCATCAAACTGCCCAATCACTTTTTGGTTTAGAGATAGCGCATCAGGAACACTGGCGACATCATCAATCAGTCTTCCGGCATTCTCTGACAGCTTCATGATCGCCTGATCTTCCTGTGCTTTAAGTGCAGATCCGGGGCGAGATTTAATTGCCTGCTCTACCGCCTGGTATTGCTGATTACCTGAAAGATGTGATGGCAATAGGTCGTCAGTCATGCCCAGTCTTTCAGCTGCCGCAGCAACCTCGGCGTTTGGTTTCACATCGAGACCGTTGAGCGTACTGGCAAGATCTGGATTTTTATCTGCCGCAGCCTGCCTGAGAACAGTCTCAACATCACCAGCACCACCAGACGGAGGCGGGTTTCTGCCGAGAATGTTGCCTACCTTCTGAGATACTGCGTTGTATGCCTTCCCGATAAGCGGAGTGACCAGTCGAGCTGCACCGGATGCAGTCATCCCCAAACCTAGGTCAGCAGCAAGCGAACCAGAATCATTGCGCTGGCTATTCTGAGCAAGTGCGCCAATGATGTTTTCCTGAGCAAGGTTGGCTAATTTGGAAGCACCGCGCTCAATACGACCAGCATCGGCAGCAGTACCTAAAGCAACCGCTGCTTTTTCTGGGCCCATAACAGGGATAAGATATGGGATTACCTCAGCAGCTATCTTTCCTCCGGTTGTCTCTGGCCGCATATCTTCAGGAAGCGAAAATCGCATTGCTGGGGTATACGTGCCATCACCAAGGCCGATTTTCTCACCAGCCCATGCCGCAGCACTGACAATTGAGTCTCCTGCCTCAGGTATGATATTTGCCGCATTAACACCCATCTGAGCAACTGATTTTCCTGCTTCTTTCACACCGTATTTTAGATCATCAACCCAATCACTTTCAGGCTCTGGCTGGCTCATTGGCTTGTATTTAAGCCATGGGGCATCATTTTCAGATTGCTGTGATGCGGCCTGATTTTGGTAGTTCTCCCATGGTGCGGCCATAATTATTTGCTCCAGTTATTTTTATCTGAAGGGTCTCCGCCTTTATACGTATACCCGCCTTCCTGGTGGCCTATCGGCAAGCCGTATTTACTCTGGTTAAGTTCGCCTGAGTATTTACTGAATTCATCAGGATATCTGCTTTCCAACCGTTTTTTCCCCTGCTCGAAAGTTTCGATAATTCCCTCAATTGATTTCTTTGCCTGCTTCTCTGACATACCTGAATCAAGGCTACCAATTGCATCCATAACCTTCCGCCCCTCGGCATCAGAAAGTGCGCCCATGCCTCGCATCTGCTGAATACCGGACATAAAGCCCTGAGATTTCAGAGTATCAACCATGGCCGAAGTGTCTGATGCATCAGTACCAGGTAAGAACCGGCTACCAAACGGGTTTACGTTCACACCAAAATACCCTGTAAAACCAGGTGAATTAATGATGCTCTGTGCCGTTTTTATTGCCCTGTCTGCCGAATCCACCTGGCTTGCAACGGTGTCATACCGCTCTGCCTTGGCTGCTTCTTTTTGGGTTCGAATACCATCAAGCTTTTGTTCAAGTTCCGCCCTTTTTAATTCATTGGTTTCTCTTGATACCTGACGATCTAAAGCCTTTTCTTTATATTCAAGGCCTTTAAGTTCTCGGTCGAGGTTAAGGCGTTCTCTGGCGATATCTGCATTTTGCTTTTGAATGCTAATACCAGCCCAACCACGCGCATTAGATTGCTCATCGCGGCGGGCAGTTAACGCCTCACCGGCCTGATTGCTGCGAACTGTTTCAGCCAGTTTTCCTCGGTCAATCTGACGCCCCTCTTTCGCGTCAATGATGTCGAAATACTTTTCACTGCCTACCGCGCTAAGACCAACCCAATCTGCTAATTCGATTGCTGAATTAGGGTCTTCCTTTAACCGCTTCTGCAAATCAGCAGGATCAACCCCAACTCGCAGGAACTCAGCCGCATTTTTGGCGACGAACTGATCACCAGACCCGGTTGCCGCAGCGGTACGGAACCCTGCTGCCAAGCTACCTATAGACTCTTTCGTGTCGGCAGATATTCCTGTCATTCCTTTGCCGATTTGCTCACCCATTTCAGGGTATTCAGCAAAAAGACCACGCATACCGGGGATGTCACCGGCTGCTCTGGCCTTCCCGTATTTTTGCAAAAACTCAGACATGCGTTCTTTTTGCTGGTATTCATCAATATTTTCTTTGACTGATTGCAGCCCCTGCAAACCTTGCAATATGTAATTATCACCGCCATTTCTGCGTAGTTCGTTATTCTCACGGATCATGGCTATGGTTGCATTGGCATCACTTGCCTTTGGTGCGTTTTCATTAAATTGACCAATTCCAGCAAGAAAGCTTCCGGGGTTAATATTCTGGTTCCATGTTGCCATTAAAAAATCCCCCCCAGCAAGCCAAGACCGCCACCAATTGCAGCACCCCATGGGCCACCAATTGCACCGCCAGCTGCCGCACCACCAAGTGCCCCCTTGATGCCAGTCTGAAATTGAGATGGTCTGTTAGCAGCCGCTGCCTGTGCCGCAGCGTTCTGTTGCAGTAACTGGCTCGTATTGTTTGCATAGGTCTGACCGGCGCTTGCCTGCCCCTGCAACGCCCCAAGACCGATGTTTGCCAGATTCTGGTAGTTATTCATCTGGCCGGACAACCAGCCCTGACCGAGCGTAGGGGCGATCGCCGCAAGTTGGTTTCCGGTTGCTGTTGAACCGAGACCACCGGTTGCCTCTGCTGCATTAAGAGCCTGATACCGCGCCTGATCAGCCATGTCTTTATATTGCTGTGAACCGTAATAACCCTGCAATGCCTGACCCTGACCCTCAAGCGTTGAAAGCCCCTGAAGCTGTTTAATGTACTGCTCTGCCATTGGAGTGAACGGAGCAAGGTTTTGCATGTTCGTCTGCCACATTTCACGCTGTAGCGCAGTAGCCTCACGGGTAGCATCAGCCTGAGCACCCGCGCCGCCATCACCACCGCCTTTCATGTAACCATGCATCGGTTGCAGTGAGTTTCTGAATTTCTCTGAAATAATCAGCATTTTAATAACTCCTCATATTGAGATCTCTTCAGCTGATACAGCGTAACGCCTACAGGCGAACCATTACTGATATAAGCATCATCCAGGTGTCCGATTCTGGTAGCCCCGAGCATTCGGATAATGACGCGACCGTATTTAGTCGTGTCCGGAACCATTGTTACCGAGTTTGTGAAGGAACTGTTTTTAAGCAGCCACTCACAGAAAAGCTTGTGCCCCTCCAGAGCGTACTGCCCACGGAATCCGGCATCATAAATAGCGTGACACTCAACAACTGAGTGCCAGAAATTACGCACTTCATGAACACCGGTGAGAATTAAACCCTCATAGATTCCGAGATAAACAGCATCCGGCTTTATTTGGTAATGATCGCCTTCGTCGACAATGTTTCCGGTATTAGTCCGGTCATTGAGGAAAGCGCGTAGGCGGTCAATGTTATCGATTAGTTTTATTTTCATCAGTCAATCAGTCCGTGTGAACGCATGGCATCCTCAAGGGCTTTTATGCGCTGTCGTGCAGCAGTAAGGCCGGAAGCCATTGCCTGTACTTCTGATTGCGTGTATGTGGCGCTTACCGTGTATGTCTGGCTGGCATTAAACGCACCTTTCAGCGCTGAACCGGTTGCGGCAGTGAAGCCAGTAACACGACTTCCTACCACCTTAACGCCGTTGACCTTGTACGATGATGAGGCGGTAATATCGCCAATAACCTGCAATTTATCCGTGGTTGGAGTTACCGCATTGCCGATAATGAATGATCCGCCTGCAGACTGAATAACCTGGTCAGTGGCTGCAGACTTCGACACCATGTCGCCTTCAATTTCGACGACCTTTCCCGTCAGGTAATCAACATCACTGCGCAGTGTGACTATCTGGCCTTCTGCCGTGGTCAGGCGGACATCAAGCAACTGAATTGCGTTGGTGTTGGCCGTGATGCGGAGCTCATGGTCATCGACTTCTATCCGCAGCTGCTGAATACGATGTTCATGGTCTGCGAGAACTACATCCTGCTCATCATTTTTAACCTGCGCATCATATGCCCCCTGACCGGCCTCATTTGCTTTCCCTGTCACTCTGGTGAAGTCCTGTGACTGAGACAGCACATACATTCGGTAAGCGGGAGAAAACACAACAGGGAGCGACGCAGCATTGATTCCGACCGCAGTCACCGTGATGGGGTCTTTTAAACTTTCATCAGCCATTATTCCGCCCTTACTGTCAGGTCAGACAGTGTTACCGGCGCTTTGGTTATTACCCTGATTTTGAACCCGACATTTTTGCGGATGCGGCCAATCCGCTTCCAGATAATGCGCTGGTCATAACGGAACGGCGCATTCTGAGAAATCATCTGCTCGCGGCCATAATTAATACCGTCAGTGGTGGCCGACAAGAATAACCGGTCAGCAATCTGAGCAACGCCGGTCGATGCTTCAAGCTCAAGGTCAAAAAGTCTGGCGTTATCGGCCTTAATCAGCGGGGTGTACAGCAGATGCTCTGCCTGCGCGTCATACTGCGATGAGGCATTGAACACCAGGCGACCAACAACCGGCTGCTTTTTGTCACCGACGGTTATCTGATTGCCTTCATACATAAAATCAACTGCCCGGTGCGGATCATCAAACAGGCCGGTTTTCAGCACAGCCCATTGCTGGCCGTTCTGGCTTGCTGCCGCGTCGAATACCAGTACATGCAGTGGCAGGTGAATGATCAGCAGTTCGTGAGAGTCAAACCGTACCGACTCCATGATGCCGCCGGATAATTCATCAGCAGTGTAACCGCGCAGTATCTTCTCGATGGTTGCCGTAGCGATAGATTTAACCTGACCGGAGTCAACCAAGTAAACAGATGGTGCGCCGCTGGCCGGGTGGCTGATGATAGCGAACGCATCCATGTAGTTGCATTTGCAGAATGTTCCGGCAATGCCCTTGCTGACCATGTATGACGGGTTAGCCATATAGAGAGCAGCGCCGACAGTGGTCGAACCGGTAAGCGTGAAGTACTCAATCGTGGAAGCGCCGAAGCACACAATGAAGTCACGCCACACGCCGAGGCCGATAATGCCGTCAGGCTGGGATTCAGCACGATACCGACCACTGTATTTGTCAGGATGTGATTCATCATCAAGGTCTGATATAAAAAAGAATTCAGAATCAGCCTTAGACCAGGCGTACCGACCTTTAATGCGAACCACGTCACTCGCCTCGCCGAGCTCATACTGGATATATCCAGTATCGACAGGCCAGTTGGTGATCGTCTTCTCTCCGCCGTCATAGCGGTACTGCGTTATTTTCCCGCCGGATAAAACAGCCTGACTGGTTGCGCTGTATGCCATCGATACACGGGATTTTCCGGACACGCTACCGATAACACTGTCACCGCGATACAGCTTGCCGCCGAGGACACGATATACAGCATTCTTCGCAGTATTGTACTGGACACCGCGCGACACTCCGTCAGCATCACGAAGCTTTTCGACTCCGGGGAATGACCGCATATAACCGGCAGCATTCATGACTTCTTTCGGTGTTGCCAGCATATTCACCGGCAGAGAGTCGACATAATCAGCAGTCCTGAAATCTTTCGACAGCCCTCTTGATATCGGAACCTGAATCTTTGGCATCCCCTTCATCCTCTACGTAATACCCGGCATTACCCAGCGTGGTGTACTTATTCCCCTGTCCGACCGGCATATCACCCCGCCTGTTAACAGACGGAACGCTAAGTGTGTCGAGTAACAAGGCGTCATAAGATGAGGCCGCAATCGCCTCCTGTCTTGGTGTCGGCTCAAGCCCATAATCGGAGAGAATGCGAAGTAATAATTGATAGCCGATGACATGCTTATATTTGCGCGGCAGCCCTGAATCATCATCAGGAGATGGTTGTTCGTCAACATCAGAGAAGATATACCCGAGGTCGCCAAATCTAATTTGCATCTCGGACATCATATCTTCCAGATCGCTAATACCATCACTCACAGATTGTGGCTCAACATCAGTCAGTGATGCATCTGAAGCAACTCCGGCTTTGCGAAGCGCAAACAGGAGAATTTCTCCCTTAGTCAGTGGTATCGCCATGTTTATCCGCCTTCTTGGTTGGAGGTTTCGGCTTTTTCACCTCATCAGCAGAGTCAACAAATCCCATTTTTTTAAAAATCGGGAAGTCGTCTGAAACAATGACCGCCTGAACATAACCAGCATCATTATCAGCCCATAAAAAAACACTTTTACGTTCCATTATTCACCTCAATAAAAAAGGGAGCCGAAGCTCCCCTGGATGACAACGATAATGATTAGACGTTACCGAAGAACTGCCCACCGAAGTGCGGGTTAAAGCATACGTATGCAGGCAGGAGGTCAAAACGCATCATCTGCTTGTTAGCGTCACCGTCTGCGTATTTATGTACGCGGATGGAGAAGCCTTCATATGTAGCGACAGCCGAGTCAATGCTGTGCAGTTTCGGCAGCGGAATGGTGCCAAGTCCGCAGAACATTTTATTGAAGAACAGGTTTGGCTTCATTTGCTGATTAGCGGTGCCGATAACAACAACCTCATCGCCTGCTGCAACTTTACGGTCAACGGCGTTGTACTGCGGGTTGGTTGCGTCATAGACAGGAACACCAGAGAGCTTAACAGTGACATCCCCACTTGCATCAGAATTTGCATCTTCCAGAACGGTAGCGGTGAAGCTGATCGCCGCAGAACCATTATAAAGAGTTTGCTTGCTCTGCTGGTTAAGCCAGTGAGTTGCAGTAAACTTAATCTGGTCACCGGCCTTCAGGAACCCTGTTTTACTCGCCGTCGCACCGGTCAGGGTGACGGTGAACTGATAGGAATCTTTGATTGCGGTGTAGTCCACAACCGGAGCTGTTTTAACTGTCAGCGTTCCGCCGAAATCACCTTGTGCTCTGGATGCCAAGCCGTTTGACATCAGCGCCTTAATACCGCCGAAGTTGCCAGGAATCTGAGCGTTTTCCCATGCAGTACGCACAAGCTGATCTGACGCATGCAGCCCTGTTTGAGCATCTGCCAGACGCTGTGCAGACCACGGATCCATAACTGCATAGTTATCACCGGCCTTAATGCCGATATCTTTCAGGAATGTTGCCGTTTGTGCAACATCTGACCACTTGGCGATTGGTGAGTTTGGCGTACCGAGGGACAGCGCGCCGTTGTTCATCATAAAATGAGCCAGCTCAGTTTCCAGGTCGGTAACCATGCGAGCATGAATTGGTGCCAGTATCTGGTCTAACTGGTTCAGCTCAAGAGCTTCTTCAATCTGCTTCCACTCAACGCCGACGGTAATATAATCACCAACGCGGCCTGTTGCCTTGCCTGAAATAAGGCCGTTTTTTGTCTTCCCGGTAATGTCACCGTCAGGAGTACGTTCAGAACGGAACTGGTGAGGTCGCTTGAAGCTAACACTGTCGCCAGTGCTGGAGTTAATCTCGCCGGACAGTAACTGCCGGTCGATGGTTTTGCACAGAACCAGGTCTGACATAAAGCCAGCCAGGAATTTTTTCAGGACTACCTGACTTACGTTTGAATTTAAGTTATTCGCCATCTCTTACACCTTGTTTATTCGATAATTGCGCCGGGGCACAGTTTGTTAAATTCATCTGAGGCTGCATTACCGGCACCACCTTTAACTTCCGGCTCTGGTTTAGGTGATTTCTTGGGCTTGGGAGCCAGTTTCACTTTCTGGCTAATCTGTCCCAGCAGGTATGCCGCCCGGATAGGGTCTTTCTCAGCTGTAAGCCGCTGGCGCAATTCTTTATTTTTGCCAAGAGCGTAAGCAATCAATTCAGTGCCTTCGTCTGCTGCATGGATAAGTATTTCCTGCTGCAACGGCGGCACTTCAACGCGCACGACTTCTTCCATCTCTGCGTAATCTTTCACAGGCAATTTTTTGGCGCGCTCATTATGCTTTTGCAGACGCTCAGTGAATCTCGACTGAATCTCCTGTTGCGCCCGCACACGTTCCTGTTGCTGACGTTCGGCACGGACTTTTTTCTCATGCCACTCTGTCAGCGCTGTTTCAAAAACTTCATCGTTCCAGTCGCACGACTCCAGGGTCGGCTTTGGCGGAACAACTTCATCGGTTACCGCTGGCTGTTGCGTCTGCCTGGCTGTGATTTCCTCAAGCTGGCGCTTCAGTTCACGGTTTTCTTTCTGTGTGTCTTTAAATCCCTTGCGAAGGTCTTTAACCCATTGCGGAGCTGGTTTCCCCTCAATGTTTTCATCGTCATCGCTTAATGAGATTTCTTCGTCGCCAATCTGCAGGGAGTAATCCTGTTCCTGCCCTGATTGTTGATCCTGATCTGCCTCCGCATTATCAGCTGCGGCATCCGGTACGGAAGTTGATGTGTCAACCCCACTGCCGTTATCCTGCTGCTCGGTTTCATTCTGCGGCTGCGGGTCGTGATTTTCAGACATAGGCACAGCCTGACCATCAATGATCAGTTCATTTTCCATTTCTTACCCCTTAACTCTGCGGGAAGTCCGCAGGAGACTGTTGATTACTTTGTGACTGGATTGTTTTTGCAACGTCCATGCTTTGCTTATACTGCGTGTCAGTTGCTTTTAGAATTAACTCGGCGTCTGCCCGGGATGAGTCGCCTTGTTGTTTCTGGAAGGTATGCAACATTTTAAGCGCCTCTCTGATTTCAGCGCGCTTCGTACTGTCAGCTGATGCGAGAAGCTGAACGACTTTAGCCTCTGCCACTCTGGCTTCGGTTTGCGCCTGGAACGCTTTAACCTGAATAGACAACTCTTCGTTCTTCGTCTTCTGTACTTCCGCCTGCCCCTGCAAGAACACACCTTGTGCCGCCAACAACTCAGCATTAGGTTGCTGCGCCTGCTGCATTGCCTGAGCGACAATCTGCTCTTCTTCGGCATTGCGCGGTTTAACAACTCCCTGGGTAAGCAGTTGCTTGCGGTTATACTCTTTGAACTCATCCAGTCCCTCGCCGTCCATGTTGTCGAGAATAATACCCTGAACAACACTGCGCATAGGATCTTGCGGAAGCATTCCTGAGAGCAGGCTGGTGAGCACTGAAACGGTAGCGTCACGCCTTGCTGTGTATGATGGCCCTACATCAACTGTGACATCATAACGTCCTGCTGACAGGTCATTCATCGCTATCACGCGGCCAGTATCTCTGTCTTTTACTGATACCGACATCAATGCAATATCATCAGTGCCATCCTCATTGACAATGCGAACCTGCCGATCCGACCCGTACACTTCCCGAGCCATAGACAGCCACACTTCGCCTGCTCGCTTCAGGCTTTTCGCCATGTTATCGAGATAGATAAACGAGGCCATATCAGACCGGTGCATGAGGCTGTTTACTGTTTCTTTGGCTATGTTGCTTGGCATCTGCTGCATGGCCTGGCTTGAACCGGTAACCTCCTGAATATCAAGTCCTGTCTGCTGCAGAAGTGCGGCCATTGCCTGATTAAGTGGTTGAGGCTGCGTATAGCCAATGGCCGACGCCGGAGCTATCACATTCCCTTGCTTATCGACAGTCTCATTGAGCGGGAGGAATGCAGGTCTTTTTGTATTCCTGTCTTCCCAATGCTTTTCAAGCCCCTTAATCTGCGACTTGCCAACAATGGGAACAGCCCCGGGGTCTTGCGTGGCAGAATCTGCCAGCATGGAAACCTGCAGGTTATACAGGCGCTGAGGATCCATTGCTTTGGCAATATGCCCCTCAACCCGCTCAACATCATCAATAAACCACCGCTTGCCGTATACCGGTATTAACGGAATGTGCTCACCTGGTATGCGCTGTGCTTTCTCAAGGAACCCGTCACCATCTACAACAGAGACATAAACACGGCGGCGCTTAATTGTTCTGCGCGCTTCCTCAATGAACCCGATTTCCTCAAGCTCATCCTGCACCTGTTCCAACTGCTCACTGTCGTAGGTTACTGACTCGCCGGTAAATGGGTTTCTGAATGCGACCACATCAACAGATTCTTTGCGCACTTCGTAATACTTGGCGATGTAAACAACATCATTGTCGTACCAGTCATAATCCCATGACCTGCCGATGCCAATATCTAACGTTGCCGGGTCTTTGTTGTATTCCGCTTTGTATTTGTCGGCAGACAGCGAGTACATACAAAAAGCCCACGCAGCATCTGACTTGTCATATTTCTTTGCATCAGGGTCAAACCAGACTGAGCGAGACGGATCATATATTGGTTCGATAAAGATACGCTGACGGTCATCGGTTGGGTCAAGCTCATTGACAAGGTTCGTCGTCAGTCTGAAACAGCCGAAGCCACCGGTGGCAGCATCGTCAAACGCATTATCACACGCCTCTCCGCCGTCTGTTTCTTCATAGTCTGCACGGAACAGTCCATTAAGCTTATTCGCCAGATCTTCGCTTGCTTCTTTGTCACCAGGCCGGAATTTTACCGTTATCCGGTTGTTGCGGTACTCGCTGATGATCCGGTTAAGTTCGTTGGATATTTTGTTTATTTCAAACTTGGGATATTTTTTGAAATGGTCGTTAAGTTTTGTACCGGCAGCAGTTGCCCCCTCCCACTGACCACCAGGGACGCGAGCGAAGCGCGTTGCTTCAATACACTTCGCCCTCACATCCTCTTGCGGTGAGTGCGCACGGTCAAACCTGAGCATTATACGCTCATGCTTTTGTTGTAATGTTTCAGCCATAGTCACCAACTGGAAGATGAAGGGACGTAGATATCCTCGTCCTCTGGAGGATTGCGTATATCTGCGTATCTGGTTGCGTAACGGCGCATCATGTAGGCATAGCGGACGGCATCAAGAATGTCATCACGAACCTTCACGATCTTGCCTTTCTCGTCACGGTGATAAAAGTTGTATTCCTCGAAGAAGTCACGCAGCCCCGAGAAAACCTTAAATTTTCCGCGCCGCATAAGGTCGTATATTTCGAACAGGCCCGGCTCAACAGCCCTGCTGCCATCTTCCCACTGTGCAGGATCGAGCAGCATGTTAAATCCGGCCTCTTCATAATATGATTTCTGCTGTAGCCCCGAACCTTTTTCTGTTTGCAGGCCATCATTAGGCCATGCCGTAGGAACGTTGTCAGCCCACTGCTTAACTGCGCTGTATGCCTCTGCCGGAGAAACCTGTCTGGCCTTGTATGCCCTGGTTAAATAGAATGTTTCATTCTCAGTGTCCCAAGCCAGCTGAACATGCGCCTGTGGGTGATCCCAGCCAAAATCCATACCATCTATAACAAACCAATGATCAGGTATTGGGAACGGGTCACACTTAATGTAGTCCTCCCCAAGGTCATAGATGCGACCATGACCAAGCATAGGAATGCCTTTCGTTCGCATATCACGCTGATGAGGTGGAAAAGAGGCAAGCAAATCCTCTTTGACTTTTTCGCTAAGGTGCGGAGCATCATCCCAGCCGACGTTCATGCAAGCCTGAGCCGGTGACGGGTTATCCATGAATCCGATAACCAGATCAGTCCGTCCGTTCTCTGGCGTAAATGTCAGAATACCGCGGCCACCTCGCCCCCTGTCACCGGTAGCGGTACGGGTAAGAACCTGCGGGTAAATCGTCGGGTCTTTCGGTTCTTCATCAATGTGGAACCAATCAACACTGTCCCCCATCAGAGCATGCTGCCCCTGCGAGTATGACCAGAACTGTATTTTTGCTATGTCCCCGCTTTTATGGCGGATGTATGCAGAGCGAACAGCGTTTGCTGCCCCCTGGGCAGCTTCAGTGCTGATTATTCTGTCTCCGGGTATCAATCCACCTTCCCAGCCGTTATCTGTTTTACGGCCAAGGATTGGAGCCTGCAGCAGGTCGCGACACTTTTCACCGGAGTAGCCAAGACACCAGATAAGCGGAGCGTGGTCAAACCTGTAGCCGTCCCAATTGTCAGGGTAATCACCCATAGCATGAATAGCGTCGATGTATGTCGCTGTGTCTGTTTTGCCGACACGGTTCGCTGCAATGAGTGCTATCTGCGAATACTCGTTACTGAGGGCAATGAATTTCTTCTGCCAAGGGTAACGGGTGTCGTAATAGGTTTTATAACGGTAGACGGTGGCGCGACGGGCTTTTTCTTCAAGGAGCCGGAGAAGCTCAATTTTCTGCTCCCTGTCCATTGCTTAGCTCCTTAATGCGCTTGTCTATTTCGTCGTCAGTTAAATCGGTGATAGTTATTTTTTGATCGTGCTGGATACGGTCGCCATAACGCTTAGGCGCCAGCTTGGATGCATACCACTTGCGGGCATCAACGCGAAGACGTGACCTAGCTACGCGCTCATGATTTGTCTGTTCCTTTCCGTCATCAACAATCACATCACCGGAGCTATCATCAGCTATTTCAATTATTTCCTCAGCCAGCAGCTCAGCTTGAATCTCGCGCGCACGCGCGTACTGTTGCATAAAGTCCTCATGCCTCTGCAACCAATACATCACGGTGCGAATTGCTGGCATTCCAGGCCTCTTACAAATTGAACGAAGGCTTTCACCCAACATAAGCAAATTGCAGATATCTTCAGCAACTTCAGGTATGTAATCTGTTGGGCGACCCATCTTTGCCGTAGTCGCCATATATCCCCCTTAATCAATTATCCAGCCCACTCGGAAATGAGCTGTGTAATTGGCTATGCGAACAGGTCTAATGCTTCCTGTGCTTCTCTTGCCGCCTTTTGCGCTCTGGCAACAAACTGCGATTCAGTCTGGCATTTGTGGTAAGCGTCTTTGAACAGTTCGAACTTAAGCGCGTCGTCTTTAACGAATTCGATAGCGGCCTGAGCTGCGGCGGTGTCATTGCTCACCAGTCGCAGTAAGTCCAGACGCATCTGATGCTGTGCTGTGATTTCTGTCATTTTTGCACCTGTAGTTTTTGAGATAAGTGTTATGTCTCTCCATAGTCACGCCGCTTCTTCTCCGGTGGCTGACGTTGCCACTACGCAACATGAATAAATGCCGGATTCGTTGTTTTCGACTATCAGCATGCGCTCGTCACAAAAGGAGGATGAGTCATTGCTAACACGCTATACCGCGACAACGCTGCGCAAAGTGCTGTTTATTTGGAGTCGTTTACGTAATGGGCTACCGTTTTACCGGCGCTGTTGATGATTTCTGCTTTGTCACCCGCCTGCAATGTGAGGTCATCGCCGCAGTTATTATGGTCGGTGTAATTAAGCTTATGCGCCCACGGTGACCACTGAATGCCACACCCGGATTCAATGACTTCGTTGCCTGATGCGGTGGTTACTTTGATTGTGAACATGATGATGCTCCGTTATTAATTTGGTTCGCAACCATCATCACGCATCACTGCGTTACTTTGGTCACTTCCGTCTGTTCCGGCATGTCAAGATAGTGATCACCTCCTATCAGAGAAGAGCTATCTAACCTTGTCGGGGTTATTTCTGAGGAACGTTTTTCAAAACGTCATCGTAAAACTTACTCGGGTTATCGAAACCTTGAGCTGCCATAGTATTTCTCCAATAAAAAGCCCCGCTATTAGCGAGGCGTTGTTGCCGCCCGGATTAAGTCGATGAAGTCCTGACAGAACTCAAGTCGGTGTCCGTGATCGTCCACGAAGTTATATTTATTGAAATGCTCTACTATCTCCCCGGGACTTTTCCCGATGATAGGAGATTTAGAAATTGAATCGTGTTCCTGTTTCATCTTCAAACCTTCGTTCAGTTGGTTATGACCCAGCCACTCACGTGCTGGAAATTGCGTTCCACAGTAGTGGCATTTATCAGTACTCCGGTGTACCTCCGCATATTCACAGCGGATTAATGAACGCATCATCAAAAGGCCAGTACTTTGATGCACACATTAAAAAAGCCGGATACCCTTACCGCAAAGTGGGGTGATTAGTTAAAGCGGGGTTAGCCTCGCTTTTTCATTTCAGACACTGAGTCTTTATGTAGTCCTGCAAATACAGGGTCTGATTTAAGTTCTCAGCCATCATTTCTCTGAGACGCCAATAATCCTGTTCAGTTGCTTCACTAAGTCGTGGGGCGGCTTCATTGCTTCCGCTTTCGGTGGTATCGGCTCCGGCCTTTGGACAATCGGCGCGGACGTACACCCGCTTAGTGCCAGACTTAACAGCATCACGCAGGCTATCAATTTCAGTTTTTGCATTGGTTAACTCCTGCGTGTACATAGTGTCGAGTTCGTGAAGTGACTGAATGCGGGATTTGTAGTCTTTGTTGATGGCGACCTGCTCAGATAGCTGACTTTGTAGACTGTCGCGCTCTTTTCTGGCATCACTTAGTGAGTTACCCAAACATACAATCACAGTCACCATGGCAAAAAAAATCACCACAATTATTTTTGTCTTAGTGTCCATATCATGACTCTTTTACTGACAGCGCTGCGTTACCGACTGGCAGCGGGTGATTATCCACCGGAACACCGGACGGCCAGCGGTAACCTGTAACACGGTCGGTTCCGAATGCTTTGATATTTACCGCATCTGACTGATTGCCGCCCAGCACCATCAACTGACCTGATTCTGTCTTACCGACGACGAAGCCGACATGACCGCCGCCGGTGCGGGAGAATGTCACAATGCAACCATATACAGGCTCTTTCAGCATGTCACCGAAAGCCAGATATGAACGGGAAGAATCAGAGCGGGTCGAACGAATACCGGCACGCTCCAGGCAGGCATTAACAAATCCTGCACACCATGGCACGTTGCGCGCAGTGCCAACCAGCCCGCGCAGTTTGCTATCAATCCACATCTGGTCTACAGCTGCTGAACCTGCTGCTGTGTGTTCTGATACACCTATTTCTTTTCGGGCTTCAGTAATCCATTTTGGTTCAGTCATCGCTCACTCCCGCCTTGCCTTTGATTATTTTGCTCAGCGCATCCACACCGATATACCCAATGAATACACTGGTCAGATACGCCAAATCAGGATTAAGGCCGAGTAGCGCCAGCAAGTCCTTCACGAACCACGCGAAGATTGCACACATCAGCCCGTCAAAAATGGTCTTCTTCCATCCTCCGCCGTTATAGCGACCACGAAGGATAGCCACCGACCCAGCGAGAGCGGCAAATATGCCCTGGTCTTTGTACTGAGACAGATACATCAGTACCTGATCCCAAACGTCTGGGTTTTCTTTCATTTTCATGGCTTACCTCCTGACGGAGGGTATTAGAAGTTAATAGGGTGCCGCGCACAGTATCTCTGCGCTGATTACGTTTGTTTGTTCAGGATTCTGTGGCGGCGGATATAAAAAAAGGCCGCACAAGGCAACCTTTGGAATGTGAACCATCCGGAAATTCCGGAGAGTTGAACCTGTAAGCAACTCTTACAAGTTGGAGATATGAAAAAGCCCTCCGGAGAGGGCTGTTATGCATGCTTCGACACAAGGCCGGTTTCCCGCCGATGTGCGCCGTTTACTTACTTCCTCGCTCTGCATTCTAAAAAGCCCCGCATTTGGCGAGGCTTATAATTCAGGTTAAGCGACTTAAGAGTCATGTAGAGCAACTTACCTGATAAGTATTGCTAATTCGATAAAGTAAGTCAATAGCAAAATTCAGTTATTTTACGTATTTTATCGACACGTTTGCGATTATTCATAGCAGTTCGAAGCGGTTCATACAGCAACCACTGCGCAGCCTTGAGTTTTTCGTCAACTTCATTTCTGCATGTTCCGAGTGATGGCTTCCTGATCCTATTTCCGCCTCTCGTTTGCATTTTGCGTGGTTTTGCAACTCCGTGATAGTAAGATGCAATCGACAGCTTGGATGAGCCGTGAGCATAGTAACTGAGCAGTATTCCGTAAGCCTGTGTGTCAGTGGCGATAACTGAATCTACGACCTGAGAAATCAACATTCCGTCATCGTCATTGCACATTGGTCTTGTTGGGTTTTTATCCGGCTCGACAGTCTGCATGAACTTATAAATCATGTTGACCATGCGAATATCAATCCGGCCTGAATATACCCACGCCCCCCACAGCTCAAGCCACTGGTTAAGCCAGTCATACTGCTCTTTGGTGAGTTCCTTTTCTCCGATATAGCTCATCTTACCTCCGGAATAACAACGCCCATGCCATCAACATCAGTTGAAAACATCACCTTTCT
>OGHR01000050.1_pt1 | contig 147273 bp, 125 predicted proteins | sample 1571621 | NCBI WGS metagenome assembly OGHR01 (sample SAMEA2582038, study PRJEB24529) | metagenome | biome: Human gut stool | place: China | collected 2011
CCATCCGGCACAACGACGGGAACGGAGTCTGGTACAGCTTGCCCGGCGGCGCTGCGCTTGCGCGGGCCTACGGTGTTACGTAACCGTTTGATATACAGGGCTCCGTAGGCCGGATAAGGCGTAGCCGCCATCCGGCACAATGACGGGAACGGAGTCTGGTACAGCTTGCCCGGCGGCGCTGCGCTTGCGCGGGCCTACGGTGTTGCGTAACCGTTTGATATACAGGGAGCCGTAGCCCGGATAAGGCGCAGCGCGCCGCCATCCGGGAGACTATTGCGGGCAAAAACAGTGGGACTTAGCCTTCGTTTTCCGCCAGTTCACGCAGATACTGGAAGATCAGGCGCGCCGATTTCGGCGGTTTGTTGCCTTCTTTCTCTTTCTTCGCATTGCGGATCAGCGAACGCAGCTGCTGACGGTCAGCCTCTGGCCACAGGTTCAGTACTTCAGCGACGGCGTCATCCCCGTCGTCAATCAGTCGATCGCGGATCTGCTCCAGCTTGTGGAACAGCGCAACCTGCTGGTTGTGACGGTTTTTCAGCTTGTCCAGCGCCTGACGAATCGGATCGACATCGCGGTTGCGCAGCATCTTGCCGATAAGCTGCAGCTGGCGGCGGCGACCCTCTTTTTTGATTCGCTGGGCGAGTTCGATGGCGTCGCGCAGGTCGGTATCCAGCGGAATTTTATCCAGCGCGTTTTTCCCCAGGTCAACGAGTTCCGCGCCAAGACGCTTCAGTTCTTCCGCGTCGCGCTTAATTTCACTCTTACTGACCCAGATGATTTCATCATCTTCATCTTCAACGTCATCACCGGGCACGTCGTCGAGCCAGTCTTCGGGCTGCTTTGTCATCTCAGGCTCCTTAAAAAAAGAGGCTAATGTTACCAGTTAAGGCGCGCACTGAAAAACGGTTCTCTGTTAGACTTCAGTTAACTCCTTCTTACATTATGGCATTAGCAATGAAAGTCATCTCTCAAGTTGCACAGCAGCGTAAGACGCTGGAAGAAGCCGTTACCACGGCACTGGAACTGGCGGCAGGTAAATCTGATGGTGCGGAAGTTTCCGTCAGCAAAACCACGGGCATCGGCGTCAGCACCCGCTATGGCGAAGTGGAGAATGTAGAATTCAACAGCGATGGGGCATTAGGCATCACGGTTTACCATCAGAACCGCAAGGGCAGCGCCTCCTCCACCGATCTTAGCCCGGACGCCATCGCCCGCACCGTGCAGGCGGCGCTGGATATCGCCCGCTATACCTCCCCGGACCCGTTTGCCGGCGTAGCCGATAAAGATCTGCTGGCCTTTGACGCCCCGGATCTGGACCTGTTCCACCCGGCGGAGGTCTCCCCGGACGACGCCATCGAACTGGCCGCCCGCGCGGAGCAAGCGGCCCTGAAGGCCGATAAACGCATCACCAACACCGAAGGCGGCAGCTTTAACAGCCACTACGGCATTAAAGTGTTCGGCAACAGCCATGGCATGCTGCAGAGCTACTGCTCGACTCGCCACTCCCTCTCCAGCTGCGTCATTGCGGAAGATGACGGCGATATGGAGCGCGACTACGCCTACACCATTGGCCGGGCGATCGAGGATCTGCAGTCCCCGGAATGGGTCGGGGAAGAGTGCGCCCGCCGCACCCTGTCGCGCCTGGCGCCGCGTAAGCTGTCGACCATGAAGGCGCCGGTCATTTTCGCCAACGAAGTGGCGACCGGGTTGTTTGGTCACCTGGTCGGAGCGATTGCCGGCGGCGCGGTCTACCGTAAATCGACCTTCCTGCTCGATTCGCTGGGCAAACAAATTTTGCCGGAGTGGCTGACCATTGAAGAGCATCCGCACCTGCTGAAAGGGCTGGCCTCCACGCCGTTCGACAGCGAAGGCGTGCGCACCGAACGTCGCGATATCGTCAAAGACGGCGTGCTGACCCAGTGGCTGCTGACCAATTACTCAGCGCGCAAGCTGGGGATGAAAAGCACCGGCCACGCCGGGGGCATCCACAACTGGCGCATTAACGGCCGCGGCCTGAGTTTTGCAAAGATGCTTAAAGAGATGGGCACCGGTCTTGTGGTTACCGAACTGATGGGGCAGGGTGTCAGTGGCGTCACCGGCGACTACTCACGCGGCGCATCCGGCTTCTGGGTAGAAAACGGCGAAATTCAATATCCTGTCAGTGAGATCACCATTGCAGGAAATCTGAAAGAAATGTGGCGTAATATCGTGACCATTGGCGATGATATTGAAACGCGCAGCAACATTCAGTGCGGTTCTGTGCTGCTGCCGGAGATGAAAATCGCCGGGCAATAACACCTGTTTGCTTAAATAATAAAAAGGAAGTGAGCAATGCGTAAAAAACTGTTAGCGATGCTGGCTGTCTCTGCTTTTGCGCTCGGTTCAGCGTCGGCCTTCGCCGACCTGGGCGAAGACATGGACACTCTGGCAGAAAACCTGCAAGTGGTACAGAAGACCTCCGACGCCGGCGAGCTGAAAGCGGCGCTGAATAAGATGCGTACCGCCGCGGTCGATGCTCAGAAAGAGACCCCGCCGAAGCTGGAAGGCAAAGCGGCCGACAGCGCTGAGATGAAAGATTACCGTCACGGTCTGGATATTCTGATCGGCCAGATCGACGGTGCGCTGAAGCTGGCGAACGAAGGCAAGGTGAAAGAGGCGCAGGCCGCCGCGGAGGAGTTTAAAACCACCCGCAACACCTATCATAAGAAGTACCGCTAACCGTTCTTTTCGGGAGGCATTAGCCGATGCCTCCCACCTGAAAGCCTACCGATATCACATTTTTCCACTCTCTTTTTCCGGCCTTTCCGCTGCCGCGGGCGCCTTGTCCACGCTCATTGTTGTGATACATCTCACGCCATAGCCGTCGTTTTTACCTTTTCCCTGTGAATATGTGGGGTCGATCACCCCTGCCGCCTCCCTTTCCACTTCGAAGTGGAAAACAACTCGCTACAAACTCCTGACCCCCGGCGCTACCTTGATTTCCAGAGACATCAGCGGGGTAACACAAGTGAATAACGGAGCGGTAATAAACGACGTAGGGGAGCAGGCGGCGCAGACCGAACGCCTGGCTGACAAGATGTTACAGCAGGTATTCGCCCTGTTAAGCCGTCACGACATCGTCCCTAACGACGTTCAGGAGCAAATGCTGACTTCCCACGTGCGGGCCATGGCCCACCGGTCAATCAGCGGCGAACCGCTACCGGAAGTGGATGCCAGTCTGTTCGAAGAAATTTCTGAAGATTCAATGATGCTGGCCCGCGAAGTGGTCGCACAGTTCGGCAACCTGCCTGATGAAGAGGCCTGGCTGCTCTCCGTCCACTTCGAAGTCGCGAAAGATAACCTGTAAGGAGCAAAACATGGAACAAATCACCGTAGTCATTGGCGACCGTCTGGGTAAAGGCCAAAAAGTCGCCGCAGGCGCTGAAAAAGCGGGCGCACGTGCTGTGGTCGTCCCTGGCGTTGCGGCCGACATGAAGCTTGGCGACATAATGAAAGCGGAAAACGCCACCTTCGGCATCTCCTTCTGCGGCAGCGGCGGCGCCGGCGCCATCACCGCCCAGACCAAATACGGCTACAAAGCAAAATACGGTATGCGCTCTATTGATGAGGGCGTCACCGCTATCAACGAAGGCTGCAACGTGCTGGGCTTCGGCTTTATGGATAAAGAAGAGCTGGGCGAGCGGCTGGTAGAAGCCTGGAAAAAGAAATACGGCGCATAAGTATGAAAGAGCAATTCACCACCACGGTGAGGGTTGCCGGCAAAGGCGAAAGCAAATCACGGGCCTTCGCCGATGCCCTGAACCATGTGCAGGCTGCGGTGATGAAATCATCCTCGCGCATCCTACTGCGTATTGAGCCACAGGACGTGACGGTTGTTCATGCGCGCGAAGCGGTACGAAAAGAGGCGTTTCTGTTCTTCTTTTTGCGCCGTGAACGACGGACCTACAGCGTGGAGCTGGACGTCACCGTCAACGTGACCGCCATCGATCTCGATAAAGTGGATTTCGTCACGCAAACCTGATTGTTAGCAAAAGGTCTGACTATGTTCCTGATAATTTTAATAAAATCGCTTATCATCGGCGGCCTGGTCGGCGTCGGCGTGGGCGCCGGAGCGGCACGCATGTTTCATGCCCCCACCACGCAGGGGATGGGGGCGTTTCGAACCCTGGGCGAGCTGAATTCCTGTGAGGGCGATCCGGCCTCCCACTTCTCCTTTGGCCTTGGCTTCTTCTTTAACGCCTGGGCCTCTTCCGTTGCAGCAGGCTCCTTCACCCAGGATGTTGACCACCGCATTATACCCAACTGGGGCGCGGCGGCGCTGATGCTGAAAAATCGTAACGTCGGCGAAACGCTGCACGATCCGAAAAAAATGGCCATCTCCTGCGGCATCATCGGCATGATTGTCGTCGCCTTCCTCAACCTGACCGCCTCGTCCGTACCGGAAGCGCTGCAGGTGACCGCCGTTAAGGTACTGGTGCCGGCGGCAAACCTGCTGGTAAACACCGTGATGCCGGTGATCTTCTGGCTGGCGGCGATCGATGCCGGTAAAAAATCAGGCTTCTGGGCGACGATTTTCGGCGGCGCCGCACAGCTGATTATGGGTAACGCCGTGCCGGGTCTGGTGCTGGGGATCCTGATCGGTAAAGGCGTCGAAGAGAGCGGCTGGAACCGGGTGACTAAAGTGATGATGGTGGCCATCGTCGCGCTGTTTGTCCTCAGCGGCTTCTTCCGCGGCTTCGACATGAAGATGATCGAATCCTTCCATCTGACCGTGCCGAACTGGCTGGACATGATCCACAACTCACTCAGCGGCAAGTAACGGGAGCCGGATAATGGAACAGAATAAAGGTTTTTGGTATGCCGACTGGTCGTTCCCGATCTTTGTTGGCCTGCTCTCCTCCGGCGTCTTCGCCGGGACCCACATGTACTACCTGTACGGCATCGGCGCCTTTAACGAAGTGGCCTTCGTGGCGATGCTGAAGTCGGGGATTGATACCGGCGTTTACGGCGCGGTGGCGGCGTTTGGCGCCAGCTTCCTGTTCGCCCGCATCATCGAAGGGTCGCTGGTAGGGATCCTCGATATCGGCGGCGCGATACAGACTGGTATCGGTCTTGGCGTGCCGGCGCTGCTGCTCGGCGCGGGCTTTGTCTTCCCGGTGGCGAACTTCGCCGCGTCGCTGGTCACCGGCCTGGTCCTCGGCCTGGCGGTGGGCTACATCATCATTCTGGCGCGTAAGTTCACCATCAACCAGAGCGATTCCACCTACGGCGCCGACGTGATGATGGGGGCCGGTAACGCCTCCGGCCGCTTCCTCGGTCCCTTGATCATCCTCAGCGCAATGACCGCCTCGATTCCTATCGGGATTGGCTCGCTGGTTGGCGCACTGCTGTTCTACATCTGGCAGAAACCGATCACCGGCGGCGCCATCCTCGGGGCGATGATCCTCGGTTCCATCTTCCCGGTGGCGATTAGCTAAGCGCCCGATGGCGCTGCGCTTATCGGGCCTACAAGCCAGTGCGGTTTGTAGGCCGGATAAGGCGGTACGCCGCCATCCGTACACTCTTTTCATCAGGAGATAGCTATGTTTGATTTACTCCTGCGCCGCGCGCGCCTCGTCGACGATACCCTGACTGATATCGCCATTCAGGACGGGAAAATCGCGGCGCTGGGCGAGATTAGCGCGCCCTCCCGTAAAACCATTGAGCTGAACGGCAAGGTTTACGTCAGCGCTGGCTGGATTGACTCTCACGTTCACTGCTACCCGAATTCACCGATTTATCACGATGAGCCGGATAGCGTCGGCATCGCCACCGGCGTCACCACCGTGATCGATGCCGGCAGCACCGGCGCCGACGACGTCGATGACTTCTATCAACTGACCCGTAAAGCGGCGACGGAAGTTTATGCGCTGCTCAACATCTCCCGCGTCGGGCTGATTGCGCAGAATGAGCTGGCCAATATGGCCAATATCGACGCCGCCGCGGTGAAGCAGGCGGTGCAGCGTCATCCCGACTTTATCGTCGGCCTGAAGGCGCGGATGAGCAGCAGCGTCGTCGGCGAAAACGGCATTACGCCGCTGGCGCACGCCAAGGCCATTCAGCAGGAAAACGACGATCTGCCGCTGATGGTGCACATCGGCAATAACCCGCCGAACCTCGATGAAATCGCCGATCTGCTGAGCAGCGGCGACATCATTACCCACTGCTATAACGGCAAGCCGAACCGCATTCTGAATCCTGCCGGCGAGCTGCGCAGCTCTATTACTCGCGCTCTGCAGCGCGGCGTGCGTCTCGATGTCGGCCATGGCACCGCCAGCTTCAGCTTTGAGGTGGCGCGGCGGGCGATTGCGCTGGGCATTCTGCCGCACACCATTAGCTCCGATATTTACTGCCGTAACCGGATCGACGGCCCGGTGCGCTCGCTGGCGCTGGTGATGTCGAAATTCCTCGCCATCGGCATGACGCTGCCGCAGGTGATTGACTGCGTGACCGTCAGCGCCGCCGAAGGGCTGCGCCTGTCGCGTAAAGGGCGGCTGGAAGTGGGCTTCGACGCCGATTTAACGCTATTTCGCCTGGAGCACCGGCCCACGCTGCTGGTGGATGCCGAAAAAGAGAGCCTGCAGGCTGACAACATTCTGGTGCCGCTGGCCGCGATCCGCGCGGGCAAAGGCTATCTGACCGAACAAGGGAGCGCGGAACATGCCTTCGATTTTTGAGAAATACCATTTAAAACAGGTGATTAATACTTCTGGCCGCATGACGGCGCTGGGCGTTTCCACGCCGCGCCCGGAAGTGGTGGAAGCCGCGATGGCCGGTATGAACCAGTACTTTGAAATGAAAGACCTGGTGAATAAAACCGGCGAGTACATCGCCAAACTGTTGGATGTGGAAGGGGCGACCGTTGTCTCCTGCGCATCGGCGGGGATTGCCCAGTCGGTAGCGGCGGTGCTGGTGAAAGACAGCGACTGGCTGCTGGAGAACCTGCACGTTACGCCGATTGAGAATAACGAAATCGTGTTGCCGAAGGGCCACAACGTCAACTTCGGCGCGCCGGTTGGCACGATGGTGGCGTTGGGCGGCGGTAAGCTGGTGGAAGCGGGCTACGCCAACGAATGTTCTGCCCAACAGCTGGCGGCGGCGATCACTCCGCGCACCGCGGCGATTCTGTATATCAAATCCCACCACTGCGTGCAGAAAAGCATGCTCAACGTGGCGCAGGCCGCGGAAGTGGCGCGCCAGCATAACTTGCCGCTGATCGTCGATGCGGCGGCGGAAGAAGATCTGCAGTGCTACTACCGCATGGGCGCCGACCTGGTTATCTACAGCGGCGCGAAAGCGATTGAAGGGCCGACCAGCGGGCTGGTGATCGGCAAAACGCAGTACGTCGAGTGGGTTAAGCGCCAGTCGATGGGGATTGGCCGGGCGATGAAAGTGGGTAAAGAGGGCATTCTCGGCCTGACCTGCGCCATTGAACACTACCTGACGGCGAGCAAAGAGAGCGGCGAGCAGATGGTGGCGAAGATGACGCCGTTTATCGAACAGCTCAACGCGCTTAACGGCGTGACCGCGCGGGTGGTGTGGGACAGCGCGGGCCGCGATATCGCCCGCGCCGAAATTAAATTTGATGAAGTCACGACCGGCGTGAAGACCGGCGATCTGGTTAACGCGCTGAAGCAGGGCGAATACGCCATCTACTTCCGCGGCTATAAAGCGAATGAAGGCATTATCGAAGCCGATGTCCGCAGCGTAAACGCCCAGCAGCTGGAGGTGGTCGCTCGCCGCATCGCAGAAGTTCTGAATAAGGAGAAACAAGCATGAAACTGACCCCAAACTTTTACCGTGACCGCGTGTGCCTGAACGTCCTGGCGGGCAGCAAAGACAACGCCCGTGAAATTTACGACGCGGCGGAAGGTCACGTCCTGGTCGGCGTGCTCTCCAAAAACTATCCGGACGTCGCCAGCGCGGTGGCCGATATGCGCGACTACGCGAAGCTTATTGATAACGCGCTCTCCGTCGGGCTGGGGGCAGGCGATCCAAACCAGTCGGCGATGGTGAGCGAGATTTCTCGCCAGGTGCAGCCGCAGCACGTCAACCAGGTCTTCACCGGCGTGGCTACCAGCCGCGCGCTGCTCGGGCAGAACGAGACGGTGGTCAACGGCCTGGTCTCTCCCACCGGTACGCCGGGAATGGTGAAGATCTCCACCGGCCCGCTGAGCAGCGGCGCGGCGGATGGCATTGTGCCGCTGGAAACCGCCATCGCGCTGCTGAAAGACATGGGCGGCAGCTCCATCAAATACTTCCCGATGGGCGGCCTGAAGCACCGCGCCGAGTTTGAAGCCGTCGCCAAAGCCTGCGCCGCGCACGATTTCTGGCTCGAGCCGACCGGCGGTATCGATCTGGAAAACTACAGCGAGATCCTGAAAATCGCCCTCGATGCCGGGGTAAGCAAAATCATCCCGCATATTTACAGCTCGATTATCGATAAAGCCAGCGGCAACACCCGCCCGGCCGATGTTCGCCAGCTGCTGGAGATGACCAAACAGTTAGTTAAGTAGTGCCCTTGTCCCTCACCCTCAAAGGGTGAGGAGCAGCTTATCCCACTGAACCATCAAGGAGTTGCTATGCCTGTCGCTCGTCATCTGCTTGTCGCTTCACTGTCCCTGTTTGCCGCCGCCGCGGGCGCCGCGCAAACCCACTATGCCTGGGTAGGCACCTATAACCCCAATGGCGAAGGTCTGTATCGCTTTACCGTCGATGCCAAAACTGGCGCCCTGCGCGATAAGACGCTGGTGAGCTCGTTGCCGAATGTCGCGCAGTTAACCGTGTCGCGCGATGGCAAAACGCTGTATGCCGCCAGTGAAGTCGAAAAAGGCGTGGTGCAGGCGTGGCGCATTGAAAAGAACGGCGAGCTGACCGCGCTCAATCAGGTCGCCTCCGGCGGCGCCGGGCCGGTGTATCTCTCCCTGACGCCGGACGGTAAGCATCTGCTGGTGGCTAACTATGTCAGCGGCAGTATCGCCGTGCTACCGGTGCAAGAAGATGGTAGCCTGGCTGAGGCGGTGGACAGGCATCAGGATGAAGGCCCGGCAGGCGCCGAACGCCCGGCGGCGGCCGTCGAGGGCAGCTTCGCCATCAGCGATCACAACGGCCCGCATGCCCATATGATCGCCGCCGATCCCAGCGGGAAATACGTTTACTCTACCGATCTGGGGCTGGATCGGATCTATCAGTATCGGCTGGATAGCGCCAGCGGCAAGCTAACGCCGAACGATCCGCCGTTTATCGCCGCCTCGTCGCCGGGAGCCGGCCCGCGCCACTTCGTCTTTACGCCAAAGGGCGACGGCCTGTGGCTGATTAATGAGGAAGCGTCGACGCTGACCTTCTATCATCTGGATAAGCAAAGCGGCCTGCTGCGTGAAGGCAAAACTGTCTCCGCGCTGCCGGAAGGGTATAAAGGCACCAGCTTTGCCGCCGGACTTGTGTTGAGCAACGATGGCAAACAGCTATATGTCGCCAACCGCCTGCATAACAGCATTGCCCACTTCACGGTGCTGGCCGACGGCAGCCTGAGTCACCAGGAAGATATCTGGACGCGTGGCGATTATCCCCGCACCCTGACGCTGGATAATCAGGGGCAGTGGCTGTACGTCATGAACCAGCGTAGCGATAATATTACCCGCTTCAGCGTGGCGCCGAAGGATGGCAAATTAACCTTTGCCTCCGACTATACGCCGGTCGGTAGCCCATCGCAGATGGTGATATCCGCCCAACCCTGAGCCGTAACAACAAGGAACTGACATGCGATTTCCCAACCAACGCTTAGCGCAACTCTTCACCCTACTGCGAAATGAAACGCTGCCGCAGGATGAGCTGGCGCAACGCCTGTCGGTTTCCACCCGTACCGTGCGCGCCGATATTACCGCCCTGAATACGCTGCTGGCGCAATATGGCGCGCAGTTTATCCTTAACCGCGGCAGCGGTTATCAGCTGAAGATAGATAATCCGACGAGTTTCCAGGCGCTGGAGGAGACCGCGCCGAAGGCGCAGCACGTGCCGCGTACCGCCCAGGATCGCATCACGTTTCTGCTGGTGCGTTTCCTGACCTCGGCGTTCTCTATCAAGCTGGAAGACCTGGCGGATGAGTGGTTCGTCAGCCGCGCCACGCTGCAAAATGACATGGTTGAGGTGCGCGAGCGCTTCCAGCGCTATCAGCTGACTCTTGAAACCCGCCCGCGCCACGGCATGAAGCTGTTCGGCAGCGAGGTGTCAATTCGCGCCTGCCTGACCGACCTGCTGTGGGAGCTGACCCAGCAAGGCGATATCGCGCCGCCGATCGGCGCCGAGGCCTTTGCGGCGGAGGTGCCAGCGCTGCTGGAGCCGGTGCTGCAGGAGACGCTCACGCGGCATCATATTCGCCTCACCGACGCCGGCGAGCGCTTTGTCTGCCTGTATGGCGCGGTGGTGGTGCGCCGCGTCAGCGAAGGCTACCCGCTGGCCGATTTCAGCGCTGAAGATGTGGCGCAGAACGTCCGCGACGCCGCGCGCGAGCTGACGGGCGAGCTGCAGCGGCTGGCCGGGAAACCTTTATCGCCCGCCGAAGAAGAGTGGCTATGCGTGCATATCGCGGCCCGTCAGGTGCAGGATGTCGATCCGGAAACTATCAGCGCCGACGATGATGAAGCGCTGGTCAATTACATCCTGCGCTACATCAACAGCCAGTATAATTACAACCTGCTGGACGACGCCCAGCTGCATGCCGATCTGCTGACCCACATTAAAACCATGATCACCCGGGTGCGCTACCAGATCATGATCCCCAATCCGCTGCTGGATAACATCAAACAGCACTACCCGATGGCCTGGGATATGACCCTGGCCGCGGTCTCCAGCTGGGGGAAATATACTCCGTACACCATCAGCGAAAACGAAATCGGCTTTCTGGTACTGCATATCGGCGTTGGGCTGGAGCGCCACTACAACATCGGCTACCAGCGTCAGCCGCAGGTGCTGCTGGTGTGCGATACCAGCAATGCGATGGTACGGATGATCGAAGCGATCCTGCAGCGCAAATATCCGCAGCTGGAGATCGCCGCTACCATCTCCCAGCGCGAGTACGAACAGCGGGACGCGATCGAGGCGGATTTCGTTATCTCAACGGTGCGGATCGGCGAAAAAGACAAGCCGGTGGTGACCATCGCGCCGTTCCCCACCGACTATCAGCTGGATCAAATCGGCAAGCTGGTGCTGGTGGACCGTACCCGTCCGTGGATGCTGAATAAGTACTTCGATGCCGCCCACTTCCGGGTGGTCGATAAGCCGATGGATCAGCAAACGCTGTTCGCCGAGCTGTGCCAGCAGCTGCTGGAGGAAGGCTTTGTCGATGCGGAGTTTCATGCTTCGGTGGTGGAACGTGAAGCGATCGTCAGCACCATGTTAGGGGATGGCATTGCGCTGCCGCACTCCCTGGGGCTGCTGGCGAAAAAGACGGTGGTTTATACCGTTATCGTCCCGCAGGGCATCGCCTGGGGCGACGAAACCGCCCATCTCATTTTCCTGCTCGCTATCAGCAAACGCGAGTATGAAGAGGCGATGGCGATCTACGATATTTTCGTGACTTTCCTGCGCGAGCGCGCCATGAGTCGCCTCGCCGCGACCCGCAGCTTCGATGAGTTTAAAACGGTGGCGATGGAGTGCGTCAGCCGGTTTTGAGAGGCGTTTTCCAGATTCGAGTGTAATTCAAATGTAATGCTATACTGCATTACAAAATTCCCTTTTCTGGAGGCATAATGGCCACGCTCAATGTTCGACTGGACGATAAACTCAAAAAAGAGGCTTATGCCGTGCTGGAGAAACTCGATATGACACCAACGGAGGCGGTACGCCTGCTGTTTCAATACATTGCGGAAAATGGCCGCATGCCGGTGAAAAGTATGACCATCAGTGATGGCGAAGCGGCGTTATTACGCACCGTTCGCGAACGGCTGGAAAACCCACGGCCGGGGGTTAAGGTGAGTCTGGATGACCTATGAACTGGAGTTTGATCCACGAGCCTGGCGCGAATGGCAGAAGCCTGGCGAGACGGTCAAAAAACAGTTCAAAAATAAGCTCCAGCAGATTGTGCAGAATCCGCGAATTGAGTCGACCAGGCTGAGCGATTTACCGGATTGCTACAAAATCAAGCTTAAGGCGTCAGGTTATCGGTTGGTGTATCAAGTACGAGATAGTGTGGTGGTGGTTTACGTTATTGCCATTGGCAAAAGAGAGAAAGCGGCCGTTTATCATCAGGCGAATAAACGGCTCTAAACGCTATCGCAAATGATGTACGACCTGGTTGCTGCTGCCGCGCCAGATAAGCGCCGGATCTTTCAAATCCTGCACAAACTTACCGTCAACCAGCACGTTAATCAGGTTCACGACTTCCATCTGCTCGGCGTTCAGTTCGTCAATCTTATAGCCCGTCCAGACCCAGATATCTTTGCCGGGGCATTCGGCGCGTACGCGCTGAACCAGCTTTAAAATATCCGCGATGTTCTGCGGATGCAGCGGATCGCCGCCGGAGAGCGAAAGCCCCTGGCGTTTGATGCGGGTGTCGTTGAGGTCGGCGATGATACGGTCGGCCATCTCAGCGGTAAACGGCATACCGGAGTTCACCCGCCAGGTGCTTTTGTTGTAGCAGCCGGGGCACTCGTGGACGCAGCCGGAGACAAACAGGGTGCAGCGGGTGCCGGGGCCGTTGACGATGTCGACGGGGTAGTACTGGTGATAATTCATTTTCGCTTCTCAATTAACGCCATAGCCGCGTTGGCTGCGCTCGCTCACCCCAGTCACGTACTGAATGTACGCTCCCGGGGATTCCCTCGTTTGCCGCCTTGCTCTGACGCTAATTGCTTTGCGAAAACGGAGGTGCTGTGCATTTGTAAAGGGAACGGCTCCCGGCGTCGCTGCGCTCGCCCGGGCTACGAAAAGCCGCATACGCGGTTGTAGCCCGGATAAGGCGCTTTGCGCCGCGATCCGGGAACGGCTCCTTAGTGGCCAAACGGCTACGGGGCCGGTCCCTTCTCCCCGTTGGGGAGAGGGTGAGGGGCTAAACCAGCTGGAATTAACCAATCTGCCCATTGCCCAGGTGCTTCACGCGGCGCTTCACTTCTTCCTGCTTGCCGGCGTTGAACGGCCGCGCGTCCGGGCTGCCGAGATAACCGCACACCCGGCGGGTAACGGAAACGCGGGCGGCGTCGTGGTTACCGCATTTCGGGCAGGTAAAGCCCTTGCTGGTGCACTCGAACTCGCCGGTAAAACCGCACTCGTAGCACTCATCGATCGGCGTATTGGTCCCGTAGTACGGCACGTGCTGATAGCTGTAATCCCACACGTCTTCCAGCGCCTTGAGGTTATGCTGGATATTCGGGTACTCGCCGTAGCAAATGAACCCCCCGTTGGCCAGCGGCGGGTACGGCGCTTCGAAATCGATCTTGTCGTACGGGTTGACCTTCTTCTCCACGTCGAGGTGGAAGCTGTTGGTGTAGTAACCTTTGTCGGTTACCCCTTCCACCACGCCAAACTCGGCGGTGTCGAGACGGCAGAAGCGATCGCACAGGTTTTCGCTCGGCGTGCTGTACAGGCTAAAGCCGTAGCCGGTTTCTTCCTTCCACAAATCGACGGCGTCGCGCAGGCGCTGGACGATGGCCACGCCTTTCTCACGCAGCGCCTCGCTGTCGTACATATGCTGGTTGCCGTACAGCGCATTGATGGTTTCATGGATACCGATATAGCCCAGAGAAATGGACGCGCGGCCGTTTTTGAAGATCTCGGAGACGTCGTCGTCGGCTTTCAGCCGCACGCCGCAGGCGCCTTCCATATACAGGATCGGCGCCACGCGAGCCTTCACTCCTTCCAGGCGGGCGATACGGGTCATCAGCGCTTTACGCGCCAGCTGCAGGCGCTCGTCCAGCAGCGCCCAGAAGGCGGCTTCATCGCCTTTCGCTTCCAGGGCGATGCGCGGCAGGTTGAGACTGATCACGCCGAGGTTATTGCGTCCATCATGCACCTGCTCGCCGTTCTCGTTTTCCCATACCCCGAGGAAGCTGCGGCAGCCCATCGGCGTTTTAAACGACCCGGTGACTTTCACCACCTGATCGTAGTTGAGGATATCCGGGTACATGCGCTTGCTGGCGCACTCCAGCGCCAGCTGTTTGATGTCGTAGTTCGGGTCGCCGAACTTATGGTTCAGGCCGTCGCGGATCGCGAACACCAGTTTCGGGAACACCGCGGTTTTGCGATTTTTACCGAGGCCGGCAATGCGGTTGCGCAGAATCGACTGCTGGATCAGCCGCGATTCCCAGCTGGTGCCAAGGCCGAACCCGAAGGTGACGAACGGCGTCTGGCCGTTGGCGGTATGCAGTGTGTTAACCTCATACTCCAGCGACTGGAAGGCGTCGTAGCACTCTTTTTCGGTACGGGCGCGGGCATAGCCTTCGGCATCCGGGATCTGCCACTCTTCGGCGATTTTGCGATGCTTTTTGAAGCTTTCGCTGACGAACGGCGCCAGTACTTCGTCGATGCGGTTGATGGTGGTGCCGCCGTAAATATGGCTGGCGACCTGGGCGATGATCTGCGCTGTCACCGCGGTGGCGGTAGAGATAGACTTCGGCGGCTCGATCTCCGCGTTGCCCATCTTAAAGCCCTGGGTCAGCATGCCTTTCAGGTCGATCAGCATGCAGTTGAACATCGGGAAGAAGGGCGAGTAATCGAGGTCATGATAGTGGATCATGCCGCGCTCGTGGGCCATCACCACATCGTGGGGCAGCAGGTGCTGCCGGGCGTAGTGCTTGGCGACGATCCCGGCCAGCAGGTCGCGCTGGGTCGGGATGACTTTACTGTCCTTGTTGGCGTTTTCGTTGAGCAGCGCGGAGTTGGTCTGCTCGACGAGGCCGCGGATCTCCTGATTGAGGCGGCCGCGCTTCTCACGCTGGCTATCGCGGTCATGGCGATACTCAATGTAGGCGCGCGCCAGCTGCTTATAGGGGCCGGACATCAGCTGGTTTTCCACCGCGGTCTGGATCTCGTTGATGTCGACCTGGGCGCGGCCCTGCATTTGTTGGCTAACGACTTCTGCGACGGTGGCGCAATAGTCTGCGTCATCGACTCCCGCTGCTTTAGCTGCACGCAGAATTGCTTCCTGAATGCGCTCTGAGTTGAACGGCACTTTACAGCCATCACGTTTCATCACATGCGGTGTCATGATCACTCCATATATAGAACAGGTTATCCACAGAGGCGGAGGTTATCCCGAAGGCGCTGCACGCTACGGCTCGTGCTGTTTACCTTCGGATCCGGCCCGTTTTATCCACATCTCATCACCGCCAGACATCGACAAGATATGGTGACATAATAGACGATTAATACAACATGTTGGGCCGAGGCGCATTTTAAGTTCTATATGTAGTGATTTGCATCAAAGATGTTTGCGATTTTATTGACCCAGAACAAGGTAAAAAGGTGAGAGTACGGATGATGGGCGCTGGCGATAAATGTAAATTTAGGCGCTTAAAATATAAGCAAAAATCGAGCCCGTTCAGGCATGAAACGGGCAAATATTCAGGCAATCAACGTATCGTTAAGCAGATCGACCAGCAGTAGCAGGGCATAGCGAGCCTGCTGCGGGTCAGCGGGCAGCGGCAGGATGGCGCTGGCCATATCGCCAAGGGCGTGCTGTTCCGGCGTCAGAGCAATAATGGTCACTCCCTGCGTACGCGCCTGCAAAGTAGCGCTTTGCAACACAGGGTTGGCCTCGGCAGTGGCCAGCACCAGCAGCAGATGATCGTCATTGAGGGTGCTGGCGGTCAGCCGCATCAGCGCCGCATCCTGACAGAGATTAATCGCGATGCCGGAGGGCAGTAGCTGATGCTGGAGCAGCGCGGCCAGCGTCACGTCCTGGGCGCCAAGGGCGAAGCAGTGTACCGCACGGGCGCTCAGCAGGCGCGATTTACACTTTTCCACCGCCGCTTCCGCGGTATGGCCGAGCTGACGAGTTAGGGTAACGCCAAGGCTGCTAAGTTTGTCGCGCCAGGCGACGGGCAGGGCGGCGCTGTCCGGCGTAAGCCAGCTGGCGCGCCGTTCGCTGGCCTGCGCCAGCTGTTTACGCAGATCACGAATATCATCGCAGCCCACCGAGCGGGCGAAGCGGGTAATGGTGGCAGGGCTGACCCCCGCGCTGGCTGCCAGCTCGTCAATAGAGGCGCTGGCGGTAAAGCTTAGATTTTGTAGAATAAAGGTGGCGACGCGCGACTCCTGGGCACTAAAGCGGCGCATTCCTTCCTGCAGCTGACCTACGATATCCATCCTCATGTTCCCTTTGGCAAAACCCGTATTTGAAAATATTTTTCAATTATCGACTGTCTCTCTTTATAGCACCCACGCCGCATATTTCCTATGGTCAGAGCAGTAAAGGGTGACGCCCTGGCGATAAAAATGCGCAAAAATTGAGCCTCGATCACATCGGTGAAAATTATTTTCATATAGCCTTCACTATCACACAATATTAACAATATAGTCGTCCAGGCCCTGAGGGCTGAAGCGATAACACGTAAAGGGGAAGCGCAATGCCACGAATCGTACTCTGTTGTGCCGCAGGCATGTCGACCAGCATGCTGGTGAACAAAATGAAAGCAGAAGCCCAGCAGCGTGCGCTGGCGCTGGAAATCTATGCGGTGGCGGTGGCGGAATTTGAACGCGAACTGCCGAACGCCGACGTCATCCTGCTCGGGCCGCAGGTTAAATATGAAGCCGGACGGCTAACCGCGCTGGCCGCGCCCCAGGGCAAGGCGGTGGCGGTGATCGATATGGCTGACTACGGCATGATGCGCGGCGCCGCGGTGTTGGATAAAGCGCTAGCCCTGCTCGAACACTAATTTTCTCATCCCGTTTTTCATCATCATCACGTGCGGTCCTGCCGATCGCGCGCGGCGCTCTGTATGCCGAAAATCCGAAAAGAGGACACTATGCAAGCACTGAAAATTGCCGTTATCGGCGGCGGCAGCAGCTACACGCCGGAGCTTATTGAAGGGATTATCGTTCGTTACGAGCAGCTTCCGGTCACAGAGCTGGCGCTGGTAGATGTCGAATCCGGCCGGGAAAAGGTGGAGATCATCGCCGCGCTGACCCGGCGGATGCTGAAACATAAAGGGCTGGAGCAGGTGGCGGTCAGCGTCCACTTTACGCTCGATGAGGCCATCCGCGGCGCCAGCTTTGTGCTGACCCAGCTGCGTGTCGGACAGCTGGCGGCGCGCGCCGCCGATGAGCGGCTGGGTCTCAAGTACCACCTGCTGGGCCAGGAGACCACCGGCGTCGGCGGTTTTGCCAAGGCGCTGCGGACGATCCCGGTGATCCTTGAGGTGGCGCGCAAAGTGGAACAGCTGGCGCCGGAAGCGTTCATTCTCAACTTTACTAATCCGGCGGGGATCGTCACCGAGGCGGTCAGCCGCTACAGCACGGCGAAGATCATCGGCCTGTGCAACGTGCCGATCAACATGCAGCACATGATCGTCGGGATGCTGGGCGCCCAGGAGTCCGAAGTAAAACTGCGCTTTGCCGGGCTCAACCATATGGTCTGGGTGCATAAGGTGCTACAGGGGCGCGAGGATGTCACCGGCAAAGTGATCGACATGCTGTGCGACGGTAAGGCGCTGTCGATGAACAACATTAAAGAGCTGCCGTGGCCGGCGGAATTCCTGCGCGCGCTGAAGGCGATTCCGTGCCCCTATCATCGCTATTTTTGGCTGACGCCGGCGATGCTGGCGGAAGAGATCGCCGCGGCGAAAACCAAGGGCACCCGCGCCGAACAGGTGATGAAAGTCGAGCAGGAGCTGTTTGCGCTGTACGCCGACCCGCAGCTGGAAGAAAAACCGGAGCAACTGAGCTTTCGCGGCGGCGCCTACTACTCGGAGGTGGCCGTCGAGCTTATCAACGCGATCTACAACAACCTGGGCGCGGAGATGGTGGTGAATACCCGCAACAACGGCGCGATTCATGGCCTGGATGATGATGCGGTGGTGGAAACCAACAGCATTATTGATGCGCAAGGGGCGCGGCCGCTGGCGTTCGGCCCGCTGCCGCCGGCGATGAATGGCCTGACCCAGCAGGTGAAAGCCTTCGAGCGGTTGACGATTGAAGCCGCGGTACACGGCTGTCGCGAAAGCGCACTGCTGGCGCTGGTGACCAACCCGCTGGTCGGTAACGTCACCGATGCCCAGGCGCTGCTGGATGAAGTATTAACCATCAACCGTCAATGGCTGACGCAATTTAACTGACCGCTATTTCCCCTCGGGAGCACACCATGTCGAATACAAGCTGGATTGAACGTTACGTCATGCCGGCGGCGCTGAGAATCGCCGGGCAAAAGCACGTCCTGTCGGTGCGCGACGGCATCATTCTCAATATGCCGTTTATGTTGATTGGCTCATTCTTCCTGATTTTCGCCTACCTGCCGATCCCCGGCTATGCCGATATGATGAGCAGCCTGTTTGGCGAGGTCTGGCGCGATAAAATGTTGTACCCGGTGAAAGCGACCTACGACATCATGGCGCTGATTTCCAGCTTCGGCATCGCCTACCGGCTGGCGGAGAAGTATCGCACTCTCGATCCGCTGAGCGCTGGAGCGATGTCGCTGGTGGCCTTCATGATGACGATCCCGCAGAACACGCTGTTTACGCCGGTACACGGCGCGGCGGAGGTGATTAAAGGGGTGATCCCGGTGAGCATGGTCGGCAGCCAGGGGCTGTTTGTCGCCATTGTCATTTCGCTGCTGTCGACGGAGATTTATCGTTTGGTCGCCAGCCGCAATCTCGTTATCCGCATGCCGGACGGCGTGCCGCCGGCAGTGGCGAAATCATTCCTCGCCCTGATCCCCGGCTTCTGTGTTCTGGCGGTGGTGCTGGCGCTGCGCCTGGCGGTCGAGGCCTCGCCGTTCGGCGACATCAACAGTATGATCGCCACCCTGATTGGTATTCCGATGCACCACGTCGGCGGTACGCTGCCGGGCATGATTATTTCAGTCATTTTGATTGGTATTTTGTGGACCCTGGGCCTGCACGGCGACGCGATCGTACTGGTGTTTATCCAGCCGGTATGGCTGTCGAATATGTCCGAGAACCTGACGGCCTTCCAGAACGGTCAGCCGATCCCGCATATCATTACTCAGCAGTTTTACGATCTGTGGATTGCCCCCGGAGGTACCGGCGCGCTGCTGGGGCTGGTGATTTTTATGTTGCTGCGTAGCCGTAGCCAGCAGATGAAACAGCTGGGGAAAATTGCCGCGCCCGGGGCATTGTTTAACATCAGCGAGCCGATGGTGTTTGGCATCCCGCTGGTGATGAACCCGTACTTTTTCCTGCCGTTTATTTTAACGCCGGTGCTGCTGGTGATCGTGTCCTATACCGCGATGGCGACCGGGCTGGTGGCGCCGCCCGCCGGAATCGCGCTGCCGTTCACCACGCCGATCTTCATCAGCGGCTATCTGGCGACCGGAGGGCATATCTCCGGCACGGTGCTGCAGGTGGTGAATTTAGCGATTTCGCTGGTGGTCTACTATCCGTTCTTCCGCGCCTGGGATCGGCTAAAGGCAAAAGAAGAGCACGCCTCGGCGCAACCCCAAGCGAGCGCTGCGATTGCTGATGCCGACCGCGCATAACTTCCAGCCTGACGAATCGTAGCCCCGGTGAGCGTTGCGCCACCGGGGAAAAGCGTTATCCCTGCAGCCACCATATCGCTTCGAACGGCCGCAGCGTCAGCCCGGTCGGGCGCGGGGTGGTCTCGGCATAGTTGCTGATGATCATCTTCCACTCGCCCGGGGCCTCAGCGGGCTGCCAGGCCTGCAGCTCGCGGCTCAGGTTAGCGGCGACTACCAGCGTTTGCCCCTGCCACTGACGACGATAGCACCACAGCGACGGATGCTCCGGCAGCAGATCCTCGTAATCACCCCAGGTCAGTAGCGGCAGGGTTTTACGCAGCGTAATCAGCTGCTGATAGGTATAAAACACCGAATCGGGGTCCGCCAGCGCCGCCTCGACGTTGATCTCCTGGTAATTATCGCCAAGGCCGATCCACGGCTCACCGTCGCTGAAGCCACCGTTCTCGCCGGCGTGCCACGGCATCGGCGTGCGGCTGTTGTCGCGCGACTTGCTGGCGAGGATCGCCAGCAGTTCGTCCGGGCTTTGCCCCTGCGCCGCACGTTCGATAAACATATTGTGGCTTTCGACGTCACGGTAATCGCTGATGCTGCTGAAGTGCGGATTGGTCATGCCGATCTCTTCGCCCTGGTAGATATAGGGCGTGCCCTGCATGCCGTGCAGCACCATCGCCAGCATCTTCGCCGCCGTCACCCGGTACTCGCCTTCGTCGCCAAAGCGCGACACGATGCGCGGCTGATCGTGGTTACACCAGAACAGCGCGTTCCACGCCCGATTGTGCATTCCCTGCTGCCAGTGGCGGAACAGCGCCTTCAGCGCCACATAGTCCGGGCGGGCGAGGGTCCATTTCTCTCCGCCGGGATAATCGACCTTTAAATGGTGGAAGTTAAAGGTCATCGACAGCTCGCGGCCGTCCAGCGCGGCGTACTGCTGGCAGTGCTCCAGCGAGGTGGAGGACATCTCGCCGACGGTCATCAGGTTACGCGGGGTGAAGACATCGCGGCTCATCTCCTGCAGGAACTCATGCACCCGCGGGCCGTCGGTATAGAAGCGGCGGCCATCCCCGTCCAGATCGCAGGGAAAGGTCTGGTCTTTTGAGATCAGGTTGACCACGTCGAGGCGCAGACCGTCGACGCCGCGGTCAGCCCAGAATTCGCAGACCTTTTTCAGCTCGGCGCGCACCGCCGGATTCTCCCAGTTGAGATCCGCCTGCTCAATGGCGAACAGGTGCAGATAATACTGCCCGCTGTCGGCGTGCCACTGCCAGGCGTTACCGCCAAATTTAGAGCGCCAGTTGTTCGGCAGGGCGTCCGGTTCGCCATCGCGCCAGATATAGAACTGGCGGTAGGGACTCTCCTTATTCAGCGACTGACGGAACCATTCATGTTCGGTCGACGTGTGGTTCAGCACCATATCCAGCACGATACGGATGCCGCGGGCCTTCGCCTCCGCCACCAGGGCGTCAAAGTCGGCCATCGTGCCGTAGGAGGGGTCGATGGCGGTGTAGTTCGCCACGTCGTAGCCGTTATCTACCTGCGGTGAGACGTAGAACGGCGTCAGCCAGATGGCGTCGACCCCAAGCTTTTGCAGATAGTCGAGGCGGGCGGTGACGCCGCGCAGGTCGCCGGTACCGCTGCCGGTGGTATCCTGAAAACTCTTCGGATAGATTTGATAAATAACGCCGTTTTGCCACCAGTGGGGGAGATGATTCATAGTACTTTCCTGCTGCAACGAGGGGCGCCAAAGGCGCCCCGAAAGAAGAAGTTAGACAATCTGCAAGGTGCCCTGACGGTACTTGCGCTGATACACCACGCTGGTGAGGATAATCGGCACCACCACCGCGATAGCCATCGCCATGGCGTACACCTGCCAGTAGGTAGGCTGGATGGAGAGGATCCCCGGCAGGCCGCCGACGCCGATGCCGTTCGCCAGCACGCCGTTCAGGCCGCACAGCAGGCCGGCGAGGCCAGAGCCAATCATTGCGCACAGCATCGGGAAGCGGTATTTCAGGTTGATACCGTACATCGCTGGCTCGGTGACCCCGAGATAGGCGGAGATCGCCGCCGGTACCGAGATTTCACGTTCATTCTGCTTGCGGCTGGCGATGATGATGCCGACCACCGCCGACGCCTGGGCAATATTCGACAACGCAATCAGCGGCCACACCGGGGTACCGCCCATGCTCTGGATCATCTGCATATCGATAGCGAGGGTGGTCTGGTGGACACCGGTAATCACCAGCGGCGCGTAGAGGAAGCCGAACAGCGCGGCGCCGATCGGCGCGAAGCTGCCGGTTAACAGATGGCGTACCGCGAAGGCCACGCCGTCGCCGATCAGGCGGCCGAACGGACCGATAATGGCGTGCGCGAGGAACACCGCGAGGATCAGCGAGCAGACCGGGACAATCACCAGGTAGAGGTAGTCAGGCACAATGCGCTTGAGGCGCGTCTCGATAAAGCCTAAGGCCAGGCCAGCCAGCAGGGCCGGGATCACCTGCGCCTGGTAGCCGACTTTGGCAATGGTAAACAGGCCGAAGTTCCACACCTCCGGCACCTGCTGGCCGAGGAGATAGGCGTTCATCAGCTGCGGGGAGACGAGGGTGACGCCAAGGACGATCCCGAGGATCGGCGTGCCGCCCATCTTCTTCACCGCTGACCAGCAGATCCCCACCGGCAGATAGAAGAAGATCGCCTCGCCAATCAGCCACAGGAAGTCATAGATGGTTTTCAGCGACGGGTGCATCTGGGCCAGCGTCTGGCCATTGCTCATGGGCAGGTCGCCGATAACGTTGCGGAAACCGAGGATCAGACCGCCGCTGATCAGGGCCGGCAGCAGGGGAAAGAAGATCTCGGCGAAGTGCGAGATTAACTGTTCATGCCACTTCATATTTTGCCGCGCGGCCTGCTTGACCTGCTCTTTATCGGCGGAGGTCTGGCCGGTGGTCGCCAGCAGGGCCTTGTAGTAATCGCCCACCTCGGTGCCGATGACCACCTGGAACTGGCCGGCGTTAGTGAAGCATCCCTTCACCATGCGCAGCTGCTCAATCTCTTTTGGTCTGGCGATGGCCGGGTCGTTCAGCACAAAGCGCAAACGGGTAATACAGTGGCTGACGGTGGCGATGTTACCGCGCCCGCCCACCAGTTCGATCAGTTTATCGATGTCCTGCTGGTTTACTTTGCTCATGATGAAGCCTCAAAAACAGAGGGGAGAGATGCCGTTTTTACCTTGAGGGCATCCTAACCGTTCCGCTTAATTTGCAAAATGGGAACGTTCCCGAAACCCGGCGACGATCACATAAATCGCCCGAGCGAGATTAATTGAGGGCGGCGGGAATCACGATCTGGCGGGGATCGACGCTGCCGGCGATCTGCTCGATCAACTGCCGGGCGGCCCGGCGTCCGGACTCGGCATAGCCCGGATCGACGGTCAAGATTTCCGGGTGGAGAAACTTCATCAGCGGCGTGCTGCCGACGCTGGCGAGCTGCAGCGCATCGCGACCCTGCTGCTGGAGGTACTTGCTGGCGCCGAGAGCGAGGGTATCCGTCGCGCAGACCAGGGCGCTGGTTTCAGCCATCAGCACGCTGGCGACGGTGTCATATCCCTGCTTCATGCCCAGCCCCGGCAGGGCGGCGGTGGGCGTCAGACGATGCTTTTCACAGAAGGTGAGATAGGCCAGATGGCGGCGTTCGCCGGTGGTGACGTCGCTGTGCGGTACGCCAAGAAAACTGATGTGGCGGTGTCCGCGATCGTAGAGCCGCTGCATCAGCAGCGTGATGGCCCCCTCGTCGTCATAGCACACCGAGGCGAAGCCGGGAGCGTCGCGGGCCATCAGCACCAGGGTGTCGCGCCAGGGGGCGAGCATCGCTTCGTCGATGCCGGTAAAACCGAACAGCACCACGCCGTCAATATTGCGCCGGGCGAGCATGCCGAGATGCTCCTCCACCAACGCCGGGGAGAACTGGCTCTCCATCATAATCGGATCGTAACCCTGCTCATAAAAGGCGGGCAGCATGGTCTGCACGGCAAGGTTTTCCGACAGCGAATCGAGACGGGTGACGATAATCGCCACCACTTTATCGCTCTGGCCGCGCATGGCGCGGGCGGAACGGGAAGGCGAGAAACCGTGCTGCTGCATCACCGCTTCGACGCGCTCGCGGGTCCGTTCGCTGACCCCGCTCTCGTTGTTAAGGACGCGGGATACCGTCGATTTCCCTACGCCGCTTAAGCGCGCGATATCTTTGATGGTCAGCCGGTTCTGCATGCGGAATTCTCGTCAGGGATGGTAGAAGTGAGCCTAATGCTACTCAACCAAACCGCAATGAGCAAAGTCTGGTTTACGTTCGGTTTAGTTGCGCGGGTTTATCATCGCCATTATTGCCACACAATCCTCAGCGAGGGCGCTATAATTCGCGCCGTTTATATTCACTTACCGGAGATAGTTATGGACCCCGATCCCACTCCTCATCCTCGATGGAGCAACCTTTCTTTCCGGTAAGCCTGTTTAACACTGCTTTACCGGAAAGCGTAAAGCAGTGACGTCCTTGATGTCCCTGCCATAAAAATAACATGCCTGACAGGTAAGTTTTGCTACGCCCGTCGGCAACGCTGCGTTCGCTTTGGCGAGCGCGGAGGGACTGTTTATGCTGAAAAATTATACCCGGCAGCTGTTCGCGCAGCTTAGCCGCCATCTGCCACGTCGTTTAGTCCAGCGCGATCCGCTGCCGGACGCCCGCCATCTGGCGAGTGGCCCCATTCCTGAATCGCTTGGTCAGCATTGCCTGAACGTGGCGGCGATGGACGACCAGGAGATCTGGCGCGCCTTTGACAGCCACCCTGAAGGGCTCAATGAAGGCGAAGTGGCGGCGAAAATTCTCAAACATGGTGACAACCAGATCCCGGCGCAGAAGCCCTCCCCGTGGTGGGTGCATCTGTGGACCTGCTATCGCAACCCGTTCAACCTGCTGCTGACCGTGCTCGGCATCGTCTCCTATTCCACCGAGGATCTGTTCGCCGCCGGGGTTATCGCCCTGATGGTGGGGATCTCGACATTGCTCAATTTCATCCAGGAGGCGCGCTCGACCAAAGCGGCGGATGCGCTGAAGGCGATGGTGAGCAACACCGCCACCGTGCTGCGGGTGGTGAACGAGCAGGGGGAGAGCCGCTGGCTGGAGCTGCCTATCGACCAGCTGGTGCCGGGCGACATTATCCGGTTGTCGGCGGGGGATATGATCCCGGCGGACCTGCGTATCCTGCAGGCGCGGGATCTGTTCGTCGCCCAGGCCTCGCTGACCGGCGAATCGCTGCCGGTGGAGAAAGTGGCTCGCAGCCGCGATCCGCTGCAGCAAAACCCGCTGGAGTGCGACACCCTGTGCTTTATGGGCACCAACGTGGTGAGCGGCTCGGCGCAGGCCATCGTCTTCGCCACCGGCGGCCGCACCTGGTTTGGCCAACTGGCCGGCCGCGTCAGTGAACAGGAGAGCGAGCCGAACGCCTTTCAGAAGGGCATCAGCCGGGTCAGCATGCTGCTGATCCGCTTTATGCTGGTGATGGCCCCGGTGGTGCTGCTGATCAATGGCTACACCAAAGGCGACTGGTGGGAGGCGGCGCTATTCGCGCTGTCGGTGGCGGTCGGCTTGACGCCGGAGATGCTGCCGATGATCGTCACTTCGACGCTGGCGCGCGGGGCGGTGAAGCTGTCGAAGCAAAAGGTCATCGTGAAGCACCTCGACGCCATTCAGAATTTCGGCGCGATGGACATCCTCTGCACTGATAAAACCGGCACCCTGACCCAGGATAAGATTGTGCTGGAGAACCATACCGACGTCTCCGGCAAGGTCTGCGAGCGGGTACTGCATGCCGCCTGGCTCAACAGCCACTACCAGACCGGCCTGAAAAACCTGCTCGACACCGCGGTGCTGGACGGGGTTGAGCTGGATGCCGCCCGCGGGCTGGCGGAACGCTGGCAGAAGGTGGATGAGATACCCTTCGACTTCGAACGCCGCCGCATGTCGGTGGTGGTGAAGGAGGATGACGCCGCGCATCAGCTGATCTGCAAAGGGGCGCTGCAGGAGATCCTCAACGTCTCGACCCAGGTGCGCTACAACGGCGATATCGTACCGCTGGACGACACCATGCTGCGCCGCATTCGCCGGGTGACCGATACCCTCAACCGACAGGGGCTACGGGTGGTGGCGGTGGCGACCAAATACCTGCCGGCCCGCGAAGGCGACTACCAGCGCGCCGATGAGTCGGACCTGATCCTTGAAGGTTACATCGCCTTCCTCGATCCGCCGAAAGAGACCACCGCCCCGGCGCTGAAGGCGCTGAAGGCCAGCGGCATCACGGTGAAGATCCTCACCGGCGACAGCGAGCTGGTGGCGGCGAAGGTGTGCCATGAAGTGGGACTGGATGCTGGCGAAGTGGTGATTGGCAGCCAGATTGAAGCCATGAGCGACGACGAGCTGGCGGTGCTGGCCAAACGCACCACGCTGTTCGCCCGCCTGGCGCCGCTGCATAAAGAGCGTATCGTGACGCTGCTGAAACGCGAAGGTCACGTGGTGGGCTTTATGGGCGATGGCATCAACGACGCTCCGGCGCTGCGCGCGGCGGATATTGGCATCTCGGTCGACGGCGCGGTGGATATCGCCCGCGAGGCGGCGGATATCATTCTGCTGGAGAAGAGCCTGATGGTGCTGGAGGAGGGGGTAATCGAAGGCCGCCGCACCTTCGCCAACATGCTCAAGTACATCAAAATGACCGCCAGCTCCAACTTCGGCAACGTCTTCAGCGTGCTGGTGGCCAGCGCCTTCCTGCCGTTTCTGCCGATGCTGCCGCTGCACCTGTTGATTCAGAACCTGCTGTACGATGTTTCTCAGGTGGCGATCCCGTTTGATAACGTCGATGATGAGCAGATCCGCAAACCGCAGCGCTGGAACCCGGCCGATCTCGGGCGCTTTATGGTCTTCTTTGGACCGATCAGCTCGATTTTCGATATCCTCACCTTCGGCCTGATGTGGTGGGTGTTCCACGCCAATACCGTGGAGATGCAGACCCTGTTCCAGTCCGGCTGGTTTATCGAAGGGCTGCTGTCGCAAACGCTGATTGTGCACATGATCCGCACCCGGCGCATTCCGTTCGTTCAGAGCCGGGCCGCCTGGCCGCTGTTCGCCATGACTCTGGTGGTGATGGCGGTGGGTATCGCGCTGCCGTTCTCGCCGCTGGCGAGCTACCTGCAGCTGCAGGCCCTGCCGCTGAGCTACTTCCCATGGCTGGTGGCGATCCTGGCGGGCTATATGGTGCTGACCCAGGCCGTGAAGGGCTTCTACAGCCGCCGCTACGGCTGGCAGTGAGGGACGCGTTTTCGGATGAACCACGTAAAAAAGGCAGCCTGCGGGCTGCCTTTTTTCATGCCGAGGTTAGCGATCAGCGACGCACGGCGATGGCTTCGATCTCGATCTTCACGTCTTTCGGCAGACGTGCGACTTCAACGCAGGAGCGCGCCGGGAAGGTGGCGTTATGCTCGGTGAAGAACGCTTCGTAAGTGGCGTTAACGGTAGCGAAATCGTTGAGATCTTTGACGAATACGGTGGTCTTGACGATATCGCCGACGGTGAGGCCTGCGGCTTCAACGATCGCTTTCACGTTGTTCAGCGACTGGCGCGCCTGCGCGGACACGTCTTCCGGGACGCTGCCGGTTTTCGGGTCGACCGGGATCTGGCCAGAGGTGATGATCATGCTGCCGAGGTCAACGCCCTGAACGTAGGGGCCAATCGCCGCTGGTGCATTTTCCGTCGCAATAGTTTTGCTCATGTTATCTCCAGATGAACTGAGTAATGTTACGCAAAATCATTCAGGTTGCCGCCAGGCGGTAAGCGCTGTATCGCCGGCGCAGACGCCGCCTGAAGGACGAAGCGTAGGGTGGTAGCCATTATAGGGAGGCCTACCACCAATACCAACCGCATTTAGTTGGCCAGCACCACATAATGAGAAAACTCTTTTTCGCAGTATTTGCATTTGAGTGCGATGTCATCAGCGCGTTTTTTCACTGCAAAACTGGAAGAAACCGGTTCGGCGTGGCTGATACAGTTGCTGTTCGGGCAGACCAGCACGCTATCGATACGATCCGGCAAGCTCGGGCGGGATTTGCCCACCACTTCGTAATCATCAATGCGGTTTACCGTCGCCTGCGGGGCGTACAGCGACAGCTGGTTAACCTGCTCGTCGGTCAGGAAGGTGTTCTCGATTTTAATCAAATCCTTGCGGCCCATCTCGCCGGAGGGCAGGTTCAGGCCGATGGTGATGCGCTGGTCGGTTTCGGTCAGTTTGAACAGGGTGAGCAGCTTAAAGCCGACCTGCGCCGGGATATGGTCAATCACGGTGCCGCGTTTGATCGCTTCTACCTGCAGTTTATTGTCGTGTGTCATCTCTCATTCCCCCTTACAGTGCCAGCTCGCTATTCAGTACCAATGCCAGTAACGCCTGGCGGGCGAAGATGCCGTTACCGGCCTGCTGGAAGTACCAGGCGTGCGGTGTTTTATCGACATCGGTGGTGATTTCGTCAATGCGCGGCAGCGGGTGCAGCACCTTCATGTTGGCGCGCGCCCCTTCGAGGTCGGCGGCGCGCAGGACGAACTGCGCTTTGACGTTGGCGTATTCTGACGGATCCAGACGCTCTTTCTGCACGCGGGTCATGTACAGAATATCCACTTCCGCCATCACGTCGTCGATGGCGCTATGCAGGCTCCAGGCGATGCCTTTTTCATCGAGCATATCGAGGATGTACTGCGGCATGGCCAGCGCGTCCGGGGCGATGAAGTAGAAGCGGTTGCCGTTGAATTTGGCCAGCGCCTGGGTCAGGGAGTGGACGGTACGGCCATACTTCAGATCGCCGACCATCGCCACGTTGAGGTTTTCGAGGCGGCCCTGGGTCTCCTGAATGGTGAACAGGTCGAGCAGGGTTTGGGTCGGGTGCTGGTTAGCGCCGTCGCCGGCGTTCAGTACCGGCACGCCGCCGGAGAATTCGGTCGCCAGGCGCGCGGCGCCCTCCTGCGGATGACGCATCACGATGGCGTCGACGTAGGTGCTGATGACGGAGATGGTATCCGCCAGCGTTTCCCCTTTTTTGCCCAGTGAGGTGTTGGCGCTGTCGGAAAAGCCGACCACGCTGGCGCCCAGGCGGTGCATCGAGGTTTCAAAAGAGAGGCGGGTGCGGGTCGAGGCTTCAAAGAAACAGCTGGCGATAACCTTATGCTTCAGCAGCTCGGGTTGTGGATTGGCTTTCAGCTTTGCCGCCGTCGCCAGCACCAGTTCGAGGTCTTCGCGGCTGAGATCGTTTATGGAAATGATATGTTTTTGATATAGCGGGTTAGCCATGCTTATCTCCTGACGCCTGGGCAAAAAAAAAGCCCCTTAAATAAGGGGCTTCGGGAATCCAATGAGCAACGGAAAGAAAAACGGCAGGCCAGCGTCTGCATTGAGACGCGCTAAGACAGAATGTCGTACGCAATTGGCCATGCTTCCTCCCGGCAAAACGACTGGCATTATACGCAGACCGTTATGACGATCAAGCGATTCATTCACAAACAGGTAATCGTTTGCCTGTCGAAAAGTGCGCCAGCGCAAAGAAGTGTGAAACTGTACTGGTATGGCAGCCGCGATGGGGGTATAACACGATAAAATGAAATGCTGTTTTATATTTGAGGTAAGCAATGATTATTGGCAATATCCACCATCTGCAGCCATGGCTGCCTGCCGCGCTGCGCGAGGCTATCGAACAGGTTATCGCTCAGGTCAGCGAGGCGACGCCGCTGGGTAAACACGCTATCGACGGCGACAACCTGTTTTATCTGATTTCTGAAGACACCACCGAGCCGCAGGCCGCGCGCCGCGCGGAATACCATGCTCGCTATCTCGATATCCAGATTGTGCTCCGCGGCAGCGAGGGGATGACCTTCAGCACCTTGCCGCCAGGAGAGCCGCAGACCGACTGGCTGGCGGAGAAAGACATCGCTTTTCTTGCCGAAGGCCAGCAGGAAAAAACGGTGATCCTCAACGAAGGGGACTTTGTGGTGTTTTATCCCGGCGAAGTGCATAAACCGCTGTGCGCCGTTGGCGCCCCGGCGAAGGTGCGCAAAGCGGTGGTGAAGATGCTGATGGCGTAAAATGGCGAACCGAATCCCGGATGAACGCCGTGCCATCCGGGAGACAGCCGCGAGCGAGGGGTTATTTGCTCAGCGTCGCCACCATCACCGCTTTGATGGTGTGCATCCGGTTTTCCGCCTGGTCGAAGACCACGCTCGCCGCCGACTCAAACACCTCGTCAGTCACCTCCATGCCGCCGTGCAGGCCGTAATCGGCAGCCATCTGTTTGCCCAGCGTGGTCTGGTCGTCGTGGAACGCCGGCAGGCAGTGGAGGAACTTGACCTGCGGGTTGCCGGTGAGCGCCAGCATCGCGCTGTTAACCTGATAGTCGCGCAGCAGGGCGATACGTTCGGCCCATTTTTCCTTCGCCTCGCCCATTGAGACCCAGACGTCGGTATAGATAAAATCGGCGCCTTTCACCCCCGCGGCGATATCTTCCGTCAGGGTGATGTTGCCGCCCTGCTGTTTGGCCAGCGCGGTGCAGGTCTCCACCAGCGCGGCCTCCGGCCAGCAGGCCGATGGCGCCACCAGGCGCAGATCCAGACCGGTCAACGCGGCGGCTTCCAGCATCGAATTGCCCATGTTGTTGCGCGCGTCGCCGGCGTAGACCAGCGTCATCTGGTTAAAGGCTTTGCCCGGCAGATGCTCTTTCATGGTCAGCAGGTCCGCCAGCAGCTGGGTGGGGTGGAACTCGTTGGTGAGACCGTTCCACACCGGCACGCCGGCGTATTGCGCCAGGGTCTCTACCACTTCCTGGCCGTGGCCGCGGTACTGAATGCCGTCGTACATCCGTCCGAGCACGCGGGCGGTGTCCTTGATCGACTCTTTATGGCCAATCTGGCTGCCGCTGGGCCCCAGATAGGTCACGCGGGCGCCCTGATCGTATGCGGCAACTTCGAAAGAGCATCGTGTACGGGTTGAGTCTTTTTCGAAGATGAGCGCGATGTTTTTTCCGGCCAGTTTCTGGACTTCGATACCGTTTTTCTTATCGGCTTTCAGCTTTGCCGCCAGCTCGAGCAGGGCGGTGATTTCTGCAGGCGTAAAATCGAGTAACTTTAAAAAATGCTTCTGGTAAAACGCAGACATGGTTCCCTCACCTGGCATAGGCCACTAATTGAATTAAAATTCAATTTATATGTATGAATATTCATTTGCAAGTCTGTGATCGAAATCTTTCACTGAGAAGTGGAGGCAATGACGGCGGTATGTGACAATAGGGATAACTGCCGCACATTATGAGGAACGAGCCATGGCAAACCCGGAACACCTGGAAGAACAGCGTGAAGAGACGCGTCTGATTATCGAAGAGCTGCTGGAAGATGGCAGCGATCCGGACGCACTGTACACGATTGAGCATCACCTCTCTGCAGACGATTTCGAAACCCTGGAGAAAGTGGCGGTTGAAGCGTTCAAGCTGGGCTACGAAGTGACCGAGCCCGAAGAGCTGGAAGTGGAAGAGGGTGACATGGTCATCTGCTGCGATATTCTGAGCGAATGCGCGCTGAACGCAGATCTGATCGATGCCCAGGTGGAACAGCTGATGACGCTGGCAGAAAAATATGACGTCGAGTATGACGGTTGGGGCACCTATTATGAGGACCCGAACGGTGAAGACGGCGACGACGATGACGAAGAGTATGTCGATGAAGACGACGATGGTGTTCGCCACTAAGTCGCAAATGTCGTAGATGGATACGGCGGCGCCTGCCGCCGTATAGCAAGGAACCTCCATGGATTACCCGCAGATTCTTTCCCCGATTATCAACTTCCTGCACTGCCCGACGCCGCAGGCGTGGATTGACGAAGCCCGCAAGCCGGAAAACCTGGCGCTGCTGCTGACCGACCATATGGTGTGCGAGCTGAAAGCGGCGCAGAACGCCATGCTGCTGGTGCGTCGCTACGTCGCGGATAAAGCTGACGCCGACGAACTGTTGGCCTGCCTGAAGCCGTACGAAGACTTCACCTACCGCCGGGGGCCGGAGCCGGATTTTGTCGCCCTGCATAAACGGATCAACAAAAGCGCCATGCCGCAGACCGACGACCCGTGGGGCCGCCAGCTGCTGGACAGCATGATTTTGTTGATTAAAGAGGAACTGCATCACTTCTGGCAGGTGCGGGAGATGATGCTGGCGCGCGATATCCCCTACGTCAAAATCACCGCCAGCAACTATGCCCGCGGCCTGCGGCGCGAAGTGCGCTCGCATGAGCCGGTGATGCTGATCGATAAGCTGATCTGCGGCGCCTATATCGAGGCCCGCTCCTGCGAACGCTTTGCCGCCCTGGCGCCGTGGCTGGACGACGATCTGCAGAAGTTCTACCTGTCGCTGCTGCGCTCCGAGGCGCGTCACTATCAGGACTATCTGGATCTGGCGCAGAAGATTGCCGGAGAAGATATCAGCGAGCGGGTGCGCCAGCTCGGCGAGGCGGAAGCGGCGCTGATCCTCCGTCCGGAGGCCGAGTTCCGCTTTCACAGCGGTGTGCCGGTAGCGGCGTAACCCGCCGTATTCGGGCCCTGTAGCCCCGGTAAGCGCAGCGCTACCGGGGACGCCTGCGATATCGAGGCGCTACAGCGTTTTCAGCATCCGCACTTCACAGTCAACGTGGCCGGTGCAGCCCAGCGGTCCGTCAATGTGCTCGAAGCCAAGATGTTCATATAAACCGATCGCCTCCGTCAGGAAGGCGGTGGTTTCCAGATAGCAGCGCTTAAACCCTTGTTCGCGGGCGTAGTCCAGCGCCAGCAGCGCCAGCTTCTTCGCCAGCCCCTGGCCGCGGGCGCTGGTCATAAAATACATTTTCTGCAGCTCGCAGATATCCGGCTCGCTGCAGGCGAGCGGCGCGACGCCGCCGCCGCCAACTACTTCCCCCTCTTGCTCCACCACCCAGTAGGCGGAGCCCGGCTGGCTGTACAGCTCATACAGCTCATCGAGATTCGGGTCGGCGACCGTATAGCCTTTATCGGCGGTCAGGCCATATTCAGCCGAGACCTGGCGGATGACCCTGGCGATGGCGGCATTGTCTGCCGCCGTAATGCGACGCAGCAACGTCGCCGCGGGGACGCTCGTATTCATACAATGACTCATTACCCAAAAAAGACGAATGATGATGTTAATAACATCGCGACAGGGGAAAGCGCAAGCGAGGATGTTTCATAAAAAACGCCCCTTGCCGGGTGGCAAGGGGCGGGAGGATCACAGCGCGGCGATCACCGCCTGCTGCTCAATCAGCTTCGCTTTCGCTTCCGCGTAGCCTTCCAGCTTCTCGCGCTCTTTAGCGATAACTGCTTCCGGCGCGCGGGCGACAAAGCCTTCGTTGGCCAGCTTGCTCTCGATGCGGCCAATTTCACCTTCGATTTTGGCCACTTCTTTCGCCAGACGCGCCAGCTCATCTTCTTTATTGATGAGGCCCGCCATCGGGATCAGCAGCTCGGCGCCGTCGACAATCTTGGTCACCGAGACCGGACCTTTATCATCGGCAGGCAGCACGGTAATGCTTTCCAGACGCGCCAGGTTCAGCAGGAAGCTGCGGTTGTCGTTCACACGACGCTCGGCCTCTTTGCTGCAGCCGCGCAGCAGCAGTTCCAGCGGTTTGCCCGGAGCGATGTTCATTTCCGCACGGATGTTACGCACGGCGACGATCGCCTGCTTCAGCCATTCGGTGTCGGCCAGCGCCGCGTCATCCACCTGAGAAGCATCGTACTGCGGGAACGGCTGCAGCATGATGGTGTCGGCGGTGATCCCGCAGATCGCTTTCACGCGCTGCCAGATGGTCTCGGTAATGAACGGAATGATCGGATGCGCCAGGCGCAGCAGACCTTCCAGCACGGTCACCAGCGTATGGCGAGTCCCGCGCAGCTCCGCTTCGCTGCCACCGTTCATGACCGGCTTGGTCAGCTCCAGGTACCAGTCGCAGAACTGGTTCCAGGTGAACTCGTACAGGATGCCGGCGGCGATATCGAAGCGGAAGTTATCCAGCGCTTCGCGATATGCTTTCACGGTGTGGTTGAATTCCGCGATGATCCAGCGGTCGGCCAGGGAGAGCACCATTTCGCCGCCGTTGAAGCCGCAATCCTGATCTTCGGTGTTCATCAGCACGAAGCGGCTGGCGTTCCACAGCTTATTACAGAAGTTACGGTAACCTTCCAGACGCTTCATATCCCAGTTGATGTCGCGGCCGGTAGAGGCCAGCGCCGCCAGGGTGAAGCGCAGGGCGTCGGTGCCGTGCGGCTCGATGCCGTTCGGGAACTGTTTCTCGGTACGCTTGCGGATTTTATCCGCCAGCTGCGGCTGCATCATGTTGCCGGTACGTTTTTCCAGCAGCTCCGGCAGGGTGATACCGTCAACCATATCCAGCGGGTCAATGACGTTACCCTTGGACTTGGACATCTTCTGGCCTTCGTCATCGCGGATCAGACCGGTCATGTAGACGGTCTTAAACGGTACCTGCGGCTTGCCGTTTTCATCTTTGATGAAGTGCATGGTCATCATGATCATGCGGGCGATCCAGAAGAAGATAATGTCGAAGCCGGACACCATCACGCTGGTCGGGTGGAACTGACGCAGGGCGTCGGTGTTTTCCGGCCAGCCGAGGGTGGAGAAGGTCCACAGCGCGGAGGAGAACCAGGTATCGAGAACGTCTTCATCCTGACGCAGGGCAACGTCGGCGCTCAGGTTGTTTTCCTGACGCACTTCGTCTTCGCTACGGCCTACGTAGACGTTGCCGTCGTTGTCATACCATGCCGGGATGCGGTGACCCCACCACAGCTGACGGGAGATACACCAGTCCTGAATATCGCGCATCCAGGAGAAGTACATATTTTCGTACTGCTTCGGCACGAACTGAATATCACCGTTTTCAACGGCTTCGACTGCTGGCTTGGCCAGCACGTCCGCGCGCACGTACCACTGGTCGGTCAGCATCGGCTCGATCACCACGCCGCCGCGATCGCCGTAAGGGACGGTCAGGTCGTGCGGTTTGATCTCTTCCAGCAGGCCGAGGGCGTCAACTGCCGCAACAACGGCTTTACGCGCCGCGAAGCGTTCCAGTTTCTGGAACTCCGCCGGGATCTCGCTGGAGTAGACGTCGGATTCATTGCCTTTGGTGTCGTAGACTTCCGCGCTTTCGCGGATGTCGCCGTCAAAGGTAAGGATGTTGATCATCGGCAGCTGGTGACGACGACCCACTTCGTAGTCGTTAAAGTCGTGCGCCGGGGTGATCTTCACGCAGCCGGTGCCTTTTTCCATGTCGGCGTGCTCGTCGCCCACGATCGGGATGCGGCGGTTAACCAGCGGCAGCACCACGAATTTGCCAATCAGATCTTTGTAGCGCGGATCTTCCGGGTTAACGGCCACGCCGGTATCGCCCAGTAGGGTTTCCGGACGGGTGGTGGCGACCACCAGGTAATCTTTACCGTCAGCGGTTTTCGCGCCATCGGCCAGCGGGTAGCGGATGTGCCACATGGAACCTTTCGATTCGCGGTTTTCCACTTCGAGGTCGGAAATGGCGGTGCGCAGTTTCGGGTCCCAGTTAACCAGGCGTTTGCCGCGGTAGATCAGGTCTTCTTTGTACAGGCGAACAAAGACTTCTTTCACGGCATTGGAAAGCCCCTCGTCCATGGTGAAGCGCTCGCGCTCCCAGTCCACGGAGTTGCCGAGACGGCGCATCTGACGGGTAATGGTGCCGCCGGATTCCGCTTTCCACTGCCAGATTTTGTCGATAAAGGCGTCGCGGCCGTAGTCGTGGCGGGTTTTCCCTTCTTCAGCGGCAATCTTACGCTCAACCACCATCTGGGTAGCGATACCTGCGTGGTCGGTACCGGCCTGCCACAGGGTGTTTTTGCCCTGCATGCGCTGGTAGCGAATCATGGTATCCATGATGGTTTGCTGGAAGGCATGACCCATATGCAAACTGCCGGTGACGTTCGGCGGCGGGATCATGATGCAGAAGCTCTCCTGGCTTTCATCACCATTCGGTTTGAAATAGCCCTGCTTTTCCCAGTGCTCGTAAAGCGGCTGTTCGATATCTTGTGGGTTGTATGTCTTTTCCATTATTTCCAGGTTGCCGTGTTCAGGTTGAAACCAGCCATGCGGTACGCCTTATAGCGTTCGCGCGCCAGTTGTTTCAGATTGTCTTCGTAAGGGACAAAGTCTATCACTTCTGTGAAAGCGGTGGCAAAATCTGCAAAGTTTAGCCGCAGGCTGATAAGAATATCCCGCGGGCTGCTGTTGCGCTTTTGCGGCCAGGCAATCTCTACCGGCGCGCCGCCTCTCGGGCCTTCGCCCGCCAGATTATGCGGCACAAAGCTCTCCGGCGGCCGCGACCACAGCGCCTCGTCGAGGCGAATCGCCTGCTGTTCATCTTCGCAGGCGATCAGGACGCGCTTGCCGTTGCGCCAACGTTCTGCGGCAATGTCACACACCAACTGCTCGACGGCGCTCAGGCCGTCGACGGTGGCGTCATTGTCCAGAAGATAGAACGTTGCGTTTTTCATATATGGGGCTTCTTGTTGTGGATTTAAATGCAAAGCCGGGCGGCGCTACGCTTACCCGGCCTACAGTGTGCTGCCGTTTGTAGGCCGGGTAAGGCATCGCCGCCACCCGGCATATCACATCATTCTTCGCCGTTAAAACCCGCACGATTGAGCAGGAACTGCGACAGCAGCGCCACCGGACGACCGGTCGCGCCTTTGGCCTTACCGGAACGCCAGGCAGTACCGGCGATGTCGAGGTGCGCCCAGTTGTACTTGCGGGTGAAGCGCGACAGGAAACAGCCGGCGGTGATCGCGCCGCCAGGACGGCCGCCAATGTTCGCCATATCGGCAAAATTGGACTCCAGCTGATCCTGGAACTCGTCGGCCAGCGGCAAACGCCATGCGCGGTCGCCCGCCAGTTCGGAGGCGCCGATTAGCTCATGGGCCAGCGGGTTATGGTTCGACATCAGGCCGGTGATGTGATGGCCGAGAGCAATCACGCAGGCCCCGGTCAGCGTCGCCACGTCGATAACCGCTTCCGGCTCGAAGCGCTCAACGTAGGTCAGGACGTCGCACAGCACCAGGCGGCCTTCGGCGTCGGTGTTCAGCACTTCCACCGTCTGGCCGGACATAGTGGTCAGGACGTCACCCGGACGATAGGCGCGGCCGCCAGGCATGTTTTCACAGCCCGCCAGCACGCCGATGACGTTCAGCGGCAGCTGCAGTTCGGCAACCATCCGCATCACGCCGTACACCGCCGCCGCGCCGCACATGTCGTACTTCATTTCGTCCATGCCTTCGGCAGGCTTGATGGAGATACCGCCGGAGTCGAAGGTCAGGCCTTTACCGACCAGCACGATAGGGCGCGCGTCCTCAGCCGGGTTACCTTTATATTCGATGACCGACATCAGCGACTCGTTCTGCGACCCATTGCCGACGGCGAGGTAGGCGTTCATCCCCAGCTCACGCATCTGCTGTTCGCCGATCACCCGGGTGATGACGTTTTTGCTGTAGGTATCGGCCAGCTGACGCGCCTGGGAAGCCAGATAGGCGGCGTTACAGATGTTCGGCGGCATATTGCCAAGATCTTTCGCCGCTTTGATGCCGGCGGCAATCGCCAGGCCATGCTGAATGGCGCGTTCGCCGCTGGTCAGCTCGCGACGGGTCGGCACGTTAAAGACCATTTTACGCAGCGGGCGACGCGGCTCGCTTTTGTTGGTCTTCAGCTGGTCGAAGCTGTACAGCGTCTCTTTGGCGGTTTCAACCGCCTGGCGAACTTTCCAGTAGTTGTTACGGCCTTTGACGTGCAGCTCGGTCAGGAAGCAGACGGCTTCCATTGAGCCGGTATCATTCAGGGTATTGATGGTTTTCTGGATGACCTGCTTATACTGACGCTCATCCAGCTCGCGCTCTTTGCCGCAGCCAATCAGCAGAATGCGCTCAGACAGAATGTTTGGCACATGGTGCAGCAATAACGTCTGGCCAGGTTTGCCTTCCAGCTCGCCGCGACGCAGCAGGGCGCTGATGTAGCCGTCGCTGATTTTATCGAGTTGTTCGGCGATGGGGGAGAGGCGACGTGGTTCAAAGACGCCGACCACGATACAGGCGCTCCGCTGCTTCTCCGGGCTACCGCTTTTTACACTGAACTCCATGCACTATGCTCCTGAATCTTAAAGACAACAGTGGTGGCTACGGCTATACTCGTCGCCTTTCAAGTTGCAGATGCGCCGGCTGCGCCTGCTTACCCTGACGTGGCACATTGTGCGCGCCAGGGGCCACAGCCCTGCTGCCTTCTTACAACTCGAAATCCATTGAGTATATAATTGCAAGCTTTCGTAACTCATATCCGCTGTTGCGGTGACTTCGTGTTAATCTTAACGTTATTAAGGCTTGGGTTCGTCAGAAAAGATCCTGACATGCAGAACCGATGAGTCATTTAATCTTAGCGACGTTTTCGACGACCAAAGAGAATAAATGACGTTTAAGCCATGAAACAAGCAATTTTCCTGCACTAAAACGGGTTTTTACGGGCGTATTTATAGTGATAATCATAAGATATCTGGTTCGTGAGACGCTGAAAAGCCAGTTGGCGATCCTATTCATCCTGTTACTGATTTTCTTTTGTCAGAAATTAGTCAGGATCCTCGGCGCCGCGGTGGATGGCGATATCCCAACCAATCTGGTGCTCTCGCTGTTGGGGCTCGGCATCCCGGAGATGGCGCAGCTTATCCTGCCGTTAAGTCTGTTCCTTGGCCTGCTGATGACCCTCGGCAAGCTGTACACCGAAAGTGAAATTACGGTGATGCACGCCTGCGGCCTGAGCAAAGCCGTGCTGATCAAGGCGGCGATGATCCTCGCGCTGTTCACCGGCGCGGTGGCGGCGGTCAACGTTATGTGGGCGGGGCCGTGGTCGTCGCGCCATCAGGACGAAGTGCTGGCCGAAGCTAAAGCCAACCCCGGCATGGCGGCGCTGGCCCAGGGCCAGTTCCAGCAGGCCAGCGATGGTAACGCGGTGATGTTTATCGAAAGCGTCAACGGCAACCGCTTCCATGACGTCTTCCTTGCCCAGCTGCGTCCGAAAGGCAATGCGCGCCCCTCGGTGGTGGTGGCGGATTCCGGCGAGCTGTCGCAGCAGAAAGACGGCTCGCAGGTGGTGACCCTCAACAAGGGCACCCGCTTTGAAGGCACCGCGATGCTCCGCGACTTCCGCATTACCGACTTCAATAACTATCAGGCTATTATCGGCCACCAGGCGGTGAGCGCCGATCCGGACGACACCGAACAGATGGATATGCGCACCTTGTGGAAAACCCACACCGACCGCGCGCGCGCCGAACTGCACTGGCGCTTCACGCTGGTGGCGACCGTCTTCATTATGGCGCTGATGGTGGTGCCGCTCAGCGTGGTGAACCCGCGTCAGGGCCGTGTGCTGTCGATGCTGCCGGCGATGCTGCTTTACCTGGTGTTCTTCCTGTTGCAAACGTCGATTAAGTCGAACGGCGGCAAAGGCAAAATGGACCCGGCTATCTGGATGTGGGCGATTAACCTGCTCTATTTTGCGCTGGCGGTGCTGTTAAACCTGTGGGACACGGTGCCGATGCGCCGCTTCCGCGCCCGTTTTAATAAAGGAGCGGCCTGATGCAGGCGTTTGGCGTACTTGACCGTTATATCGGTAAGACGATTTTCAACACCATCATGATGACCCTGTTCATGCTGGTGTCGCTCTCCGGCATTATCAAGTTTGTCGATCAGCTGAAAAAGTCCGGGCAGGGCAGCTACGATGCGCTGGGCGCTGGTCTCTACACCATCCTCAGCGTGCCGAAGGACATCCAGATCTTCTTCCCGATGGCGGCGCTGCTTGGCGCGCTGCTGGGGCTGGGGATGCTGGCCCAGCGCAGCGAACTGGTGGTGATGCAGGCATCAGGTTTCACCCGGCTGCAGGTAGCGCTGGCGGTAATGAAAACCGCGATCCCGCTGGTGCTGCTGACCATGGCCATCGGCGAGTGGGTGGCGCCGCAGGGCGAACAGATGGCGCGCAACTACCGTGCCCAGCAGATGTACGGCGGCTCGCTGCTCTCAACCCAGCAGGGGCTGTGGGCGAAAGATGGCCACAACTTTGTCTATATCGAACGCGTAAAAGGCAACGATGAGCTGGGGGGCGTCAGCATCTATGCCTTCAACCCGGAGCGTCGTTTACAGTCGGTGCGCTATGCCGCTTCGGCAAAATTCGATAGCGAAAATAAAGTGTGGCGTCTGTCGCAGGTGGATGAATCCGACCTGACCGATCCAAAGCAGGTGACCGGGTCGCAGATGGTGAGCGGCACCTGGAAAACCAACCTGACGCCGGACAAACTGGGCGTGGTTGCCCTGGATCCGGATGCGCTGTCGATCAGCGGGCTGCACAACTATGTGAAATACCTGAAGTCCAGCGGCCAGGATCCGGGACGCTACCAGCTCAATATGTGGAGCAAAATCTTCCAGCCGTTGTCGGTGGCGGTGATGATGCTGATGGCGCTGTCGTTTATCTTTGGCCCGCTGCGTAGCGTGCCGATGGGCGTCCGGGTGGTGACGGGGATTAGCTTCGGCTTTATCTTCTATGTCCTCGACCAGATTTTCGGCCCGCTGACCCTGGTCTACGGCATACCGCCGATCATCGGCGCGCTGTTGCCGAGCGCCAGCTTCTTCCTGATAAGCCTCTGGCTGATGATGCGCAAGGCCTAGCGGGTAAGCCTGAAACGTAAGCCCCCTCAGCGATGAGGGGGCTTTTTTTTAGCGCTTGCGTCCGCCCAGCAGGCTGCCCAGCATGCCGCGGACGATCTGATTGGTGACCTGGCGAACAGCGCTTTTCGCTGCGGTCTGCACGATACCGTCGCGTTTACCGCCTCGCGGGCCGGTGCTGCCGAACAGGATATCTTTCAGGCCGCCAAGCAGCCCGTCGTCATCGCCGCTCTGCTGGCCCTTCGCCGGCGGAGCCGACTGCTGCCCGGTGGCGACCTGCACCCCTTGCTGCAGCATTTCGAAAGCCGACTCGCGGTCCACCTCCTCCTCATACTTACCGTACAGCGGCGAGTGGTTCAGCAGACCATTGCGCTCGTCATCGCTGACCGGCCCCATTCGCGAGCAGGGGGCGATAACCATCGCCCGCTCGACCACCGACGGGCTGCCTTTCTCATCGAGGAAGGAGATCAGCGCCTCGCCGGTGCCCAGCTCCTGGATCGCCTGCTCGGTACTGAAGGCCGGGTTGGCGCGCATGGTCTGGGCGGCGGTTTTCACCGCCTTCTGGTCCTTCGGCGTAAAGGCGCGCAGGGCATGCTGCACGCGGTTGCCCAGCTGGCCGAGCACGGCGTCGGGAATATCCGCCGGGTTCTGCGAGACAAAGTAGACGCCGACGCCCTTGGAGCGGATAAGGCGGATCACCTGTTCAATTTTATCCAGCAGCACCTGCGGCGCGTCGTCGAACAGCAGATGCGCCTCATCGAAGAAGAACACCAGCTTCGGTTTATCGAGGTCGCCGGCTTCCGGCAGGCGCTCGTAGAGCTCGGAGAGCATCCACAGCAGGCTGGCGGCGTACAGCTTCGGCATCTGGTAGAGCTTTTCGGCGCTAAGGATATTGATCACCCCTTTACCGCTGGCATCGACGCGCATCCAGTCGGCAATATCCAGCATCGGCTCGCCGAAGAAGTGCTCGGCGCCCTGTTGCTCCAGGGTCAACAGCCCGCGCTGGATGGCGCCGATCGAGGCGCTGTTAATATTGCCGTACTGGTTCTGGAAAGACTTGGCGTTATCGCCGATAAACTGGGTGATGGCGCGGAGGTCTTTGAAGTCGAGCAGCAGCAGGCCGCGGTCGTCCGCGATGCGGAAAATAATGTTCAGTACGCCGCTCTGCACCTCGTTGAGATTGAGCAGGCGCGCCAGCAGCAGGGGGCCGAGATCGGAGACCGTCGCCCGCACCGGGTGGCCCTTCTCGCCAAAGATATCCCAGAGCACCACCGGGTTGGCGTGCGGCTCCCAGTCGCTGACGCCGATCTTCTCCAGCCGCGCCTGCAGTTTCTCTGAGCTCTGCCCCGCGGCGGCAATGCCGGTCAGGTCGCCCTTGACGTCGGCCATAAATACCGGCACGCCAATCTCCGAGAACGACTCAGCCAGCTTCTGCAGGGTGACGGTTTTACCGGTGCCGGTCGCACCGGTGATAAGCCCATGGCGGTTGGCCATCGCGGGCAGTAAATAGAGCGCGTTATCCAGCGTGCGCGCAATCAACAGGGGTGAGCTCATGGTCGATTCCTCCATTTATCCTGCGACGATTATAGGCAACCTCGTCGTCCGGCGTTGGGAAAATCGTCACGCGCCGCGCACGCTGTACCGTGAGGGTCTCAGGCGCAGTGGCGCTGGATGAGCGCGATGCTCTGCTCAATTTCGCGCTCGATATCCGCTTCGCTCCATTGCGCCAGCTCGGGGGCGAAGGGCTCAAAAGCGTACACCCCCTGATAGCCGCGGGCTTCCAGCGCTTTAACCTGCTCGCAGGTGCCGAGACGATCCTGCGGGGTTAGCATGATGCGCTCGGCATCGGTGAGCTGCTCGCGCGGACGGCTATCGTCAACTCCTGAAAGGTGCACCAGCCCGATATCCGCCACCTCTACCTGGCTGAACTCGTCCGCCGCCTGCGGGTAAAGATGGTGATGGAAGGTATCGATCAGCAGCTTAAACGGCACGCGGGCGTCGTGGATCAGCGTCTGCGCCTGGTGCGCAGAACGCAGCGAGCTTTGCGGGAAGCCCAGCGGCTCCACCAGGCCGTGGATGCCATAGAAGGCGAACAGCGGCGCCAGGTCGCGCAGGGCGCCCAGGGTTTCGCTGGCCGGCACCTCGCTGCCGTCGTTGAGCGGACAGAGCACCAGCGATTTGGCGCCGATGGCCTGGGCCTCTTTCAGCAGCGATTCGGTCAACTGCCGCACCTCTTCGCTACGACGGTTAAAGGGGTAGACCGCGTTAATCGTCAGGATCTCGATGTGGTAGCGCGCCGCCAGCTCGCGCACCTGCTGATGGCTCAGATCGTCGGTCACTTTTCCACTGGGTAAATCGTTGCGCAGCTCGACCTTATTCAGGCCCATACGGTTCACCAGACGGAAAAACGCTTCAATGCTGAGCGCTGGCGCGATTTTGCGGTTAATACAAAAACGTTGCATTGCGATGGCCATAGGACACTCCTGACGGAAGAGGGGGTAGGTTCGTTCAATTGGCTAACAGTCAAAACGTTTATTCCAAAATTAGCAAGAATGGAAATGATGAATGTTTGAGCTGTCTCGCAAAATATCACTGGCCCCGACGACGGGGGCTACAGCGGCGGGAAGCCTGGCGTCGAGAGGCAACGAGGCGCGATGCGGGAAGCGCACAGACAATCCGTCGGCGCAAAATGCGACTGTTATCACCAAAATGAAATTTCATTTCACGACAATGTTGAAATATAAATTTCATTTTACTACGGTTATAGCACAGCAGAATCAGCGACGGGCCGGTGTGCGCTGGCCCCCTTCACTATGAGGCGAGAACATGACGATCACAGGAAACTTTATTGGCGGGAAAACCGTTATTAGCAGCAGCAACGAAACGATGCCGGTGTACGACCCGGCGACGGGCAAAGCGGTGCGCGAAGTCACGGTGTCAACCGCGCAGGAAGTCTCCGAGGCGATTCAGGTTGCTCGCGATGCGTTTGACAGCTGGTCCCGTACTACGCCGCTGCGCCGCGCCCGCGTGCTGTTCAACTTCAAAATGTTGCTGGAGCAGCACGTGGAAGAGCTGGCGGGGATCATCGTCAGCGAGCACGGTAAGGTGTGGTCGGATGCGCTGGGCGAGCTGACCCGCGGTATGGAAGTGGTCGAATTCGCCTGCGGGATCCCGCACCTGATTAAAGGCGAATACTCCTCTGACGTCGGCACCGGCGTCGACAGCTACTCGCTGATGCAGCCCCTGGGCGTGGTGGCAGGGATCACCCCGTTTAACTTCCCGGCGATGGTGCCGATGTGGATGTTCCCGCTGGCGCTGGCCTGCGGCAACAGTTTCGTCCTCAAGCCGCCCGCGCTGGCGCCGACGGCCGCTGTGCGTCTGGCAGAGCTGTTAAAAGAGGCTGGTCTGCCGGACGGCGTGTTTAACGTCGTGCACTGCAGCAATGAAGATGCTGAGCAGCTGTACACTGACCCGCGTATTGCGGCGGTGAGCTTCGTCGGCTCCTCCGGCGTGGCGGAGTATATCTACAAGACCGCCAGCGCCCACGGCAAGCGCGTGCAGGCCTTTGGCGCCGCAAAAAACCACGCGATTGTGATGCCGGATGCCGATCTCGACGCTACCGTTAACGCCATTATGGGCGGCGCTTTTGGCTCCGCAGGCGAGCGCTGCATGGCGCTGCCGGTGGTGGTGGCGGTGGGAGATGAAACCGCCGACAAACTGATCGCCCGCCTGAAGCCGCTGGTGGAAGCGCTGAAAGTAGGCCCGGGCTGCATGCGTGGCCAGGAAGAGAACGAGATGGGACCGGTGGTGTCTGATACCCACCAGAAAAAAGTGCTCGGCTATATTGATAAAGGCGAAAGCGAAGGGGCAAAACTGGTGGTCGATGGCCGCAAACTGCGCGTGCCGGGTTACGACGCGGGCTACTATGTCGGCGGCACCCTGTTCGATCACGTCACCCCGGAGATGACCATCTGGCGCGAAGAGATCTTTGGCCCGGTGCTGGGGATTGTGCGCGCGGCGGACTATAACAGCGCCCTTGAGCTGGTCAACAGCCACGAGTTTGGCAACGGCAGCGCCGTTTTCACCAGCAACGGTCACACCGCGCGTGAATTCGTCCACGACGTGCAGGCGGGGATGGTTGGGGTGAACGTGCCGGTCCCGGTGCCGATGGCGTTCCACAGCTTCGGCGGCTGGAAGCGCTCGGTGTTTGGCGCGTTGAACGTCCACGGGCCGGACGGCGTTCGCTTCTACACGCGTATGAAGACCGCCACCGTACGCTGGCCGGCAGGGCAGCAGACCGTATCTGAATTCAGCATGCCGACGTTAGGTTAATCGGCAAAGGAGAGCGCCATGTCGTTACTGGCTAAATCGCGAAAAGAGGGACAGATCCAGCATATTACGCCGCAAAGCGCCGGTTGGCGCTATATCGGCTTTGATGTCTGGATGTTGAAAAAAGGGCAGACCGTGACGCTGGAGAGCGGCGATCGCGAGCTGTGCCTGGTGCTGGTCGCCGGGCTGGCGTCGGTGAAAACGCAGCATGCCGATTTCCCGAATCTCGGTAAACGGATGTCGCCGTTTGAACGCACCCCGCCGTGGTCGGTCTACGTCCCGCCGCAGGATAAAGTCGAGGTGACTGCCGATTCCGATCTGGAGCTGGCGGTATGCAGCGCGCCGGGCAAAGGCAGCTTCCCGGCACGCCTCATTCGGCCGGAAGACGTCGGCGTAGAGCACCGTGGGAAAGGGCGCAACCAGCGTCGGGTGCATAATATTCTGCCGGACAGCGCCGAGGCGGACTGCCTGCTGGTGGTGGAAGTCTACACCGACGAGGGGGCCACCAGCTCGTGGCCGTCGCATAAGCATGATACCGCCCAGCCGGGCAAAGAGACGCAGCTGGAAGAAACCTACTATCACCGCTTCGATCCGCCGCAGGGCTTTGCCTTCCAGCGGGTCTACACCGACGACCGCAGCCTGGACGCCTGTATGGCGCCCTACAACCACGATGTGGTGATGGTGCCGCGCGGTTACCATCCGGTGGCGGCGATTGCCGGTTACGACAGCTACTATCTGAACGTGATGGCCGGGCCGGACCGGAAATGGCTGTTCACCTGGGAAGATGACCACGCCTGGATCAACACGCCGGAGTATCCGCGCCACGACTGACGTGCGGTGCAGAAGCGGATAAAGAAGGCCGGTTAGCGATGCTAACCGGCCTTCCTGTTTGAGAGCGGCGGGTATATTTTCGCGAAACGCTCCGCGGAATCCCACTCCCCGACCCGGCAAGCGCAGCGCCGCCGGGGAGGACACCTCCGGCGCCATACCCGCCTTTGTGCCGGATGGTGCTACGCTTATCCGGCCTACGGGATCCTCCCGTAGGCCCATATACCCAGGCCCGGCAAGCGCAGCGCCGCCGGGGAGGAACCTCCGGCACTGTACCCGCCTTTGTGCCGGATGGCGCTACGCTTATCCGGCCTACGGGAGGATCCCGTAAGCCCCTATACCCCAGGCCCGGCAAGCGCAGCGCCGCCGGGCGATGACCACAGGCACGGCGCTGCTTTTATGCCGGGCGGCGGCTCACGCCTTGCCCGGCATACGGTTCGTGCGACCTGCCGTTAATTTATTCACCATTGTTGCTGAAACTGCCGGTGCTGACGGCCTCAAAATCGCTGAGACGTTCCCGGAAGGCCGGGGCAGCCCGCATGGATGCGGGCTGAGGGCCGTGTTTTGCACGGATGCTGCCTCGGCCCGACCCGAAGCCTGCAGGGATAAGTCGAAGGGACCGCGTAGCGGCGATTTTGCTGGCCGGAGCCCGGGGGTACAGGGGGCGGCGGCGACTGGCCGCCCCCTGTGCGCTCCCTGCGCCATGCCAGGCATAACGCAGAAGATTAACCGGGAGCGCAATGTGCGCTGAAATCACATGCGACAAACGCTTTACCCGGATTAATAGAGTTGCATACCAATAACATTATCTCCGGCACCCCGCAGGCACATATACCCCAGGCCCGGCAAGCGCAGCGCCGCCGGGGAGGATACCTCCGGCGCCATACCCGCCTTTGTGCCGGATGGCGCTACGCTTATCCGGCCTACGGGATCCTCCCGTAAGGTCCTATACCCCAGGCCCGGCAAGCGCAGCGCCGCCGGGCAGGACATCCCCGGCGCCATACCTGCCTTTGTGCCGGATGGCGCTATGCTTATCCGGCCTACGGCATCCTCCCGTAAGCTCCTATACCGTAGGCCCGGCAAGCGCAGCGCCGCCGGGCGATGACCACAGGCACGGCGCTGCTTTTATGCCGGGCGGCGGCTCACGCCTTGCCCGGCATACGGTTCGTGCGACCTGCCGTTAATTTATTCACCATTGTTGCTGAAACTGCCGGTGCTGACGGCCTCAAAATCGCTGAGACGTTCCCGGAAGGCCGGGGCAGCCCGCATGGATGCGGGCTGAGGGCCGTGTTTTGCACGGATGCTGCCTCGGCCCGACCCGAAGCCTGCAGGGATAAGTCGAAGGGACCGCGTAGCGGCGATTTTGCTGGCCGGAGCCCGGGGGTACAGGGGGCGGCGGCGACTGGCCGCCCCCTGTGCGCTCCCTGCGCCATGACAGGCATAACGCAGAAGATTAACCGGGAGCGCAATGTGCGCTGAAATCACATGCGACAAACGCTTTACCCGGATTAATAGAGTTGCATACCAATAACATTATCTCCGGCACCCCGCAGGCCCATATACCCCAGGCCCGGCAAGCGCAGCGCCGCCGGGGAGGGCACCACCGGTGCCATACTCGCCTTTGTGCCGGATGGCGGCTTCGCCTTATCCGGCCTACGGGAGCCTCCCGTAAGCCCATATACCCCAGGCCCGGCAAGCGCAGCGCCGCCGGGGAGGAACCTCCGGCACTGTACCCGTCTTGTGCCGGATGGCGCTACGCTTATCCGGCCTACGGGATCCTCCCGCAGGCCTATACTGCGCCGCCGAGTAACAAACGCCAGGCAGCCTATCTCACGCCTTCTGCTTGGCCTCGGACTCCTGGCTGCTGTTCAGCGCCAGCGAAACCGCCAGCGTCTGGGCCAGACACAGGGAAGCAACCTGCGAACGGAAGCCATCCACCTGCGCTTCACGCACCACAAAGCAGACATCGCTGAAGGCCGCCAGCGGGCTGACCTGGCTGTCGGTAATGGCGATCTGCCGCGCTTTGCGCTGCGCGCCCAGCTCCACCAGCTCGACCACTTCCCGGGCGTACGGCGAGAAGCTCACCGCCACCACCACGTCTTTCGGGCCGACCAGACTCAGCTGCTCGGTGAACATGCCGCCGAGGCCGTCGATCAGAAAGGCTTTGCGATCGAGGTGGCGCAGCGCATAGGTCAGATAGGAGGCGACGCTAAACGACCGGCGCAGACCAATGACGTAAATATTTTCCGCCTCGCCCAGCAGGGCCACCGCGCGCTCCAGATCATCGCTGGAGGTCTGCATCGCCAGCTGCTGCAACGCCTGGTTGTTCACCATCGTGAACATATTGAGGATTTCCGTCGGCGTTTCCGGCGGGCTGGACTCATCGCTGGTGGTCTGGCGGAAAAGACGGGCGCGCTCGGTATAGTTGGCGGTCTCTTCCATCAAATGTTGCTTGAACATCTGTTTCATTTCGTTAAAGCCGCTGAAGCCGAAGGCGTTGGCAAAACGAATCAACGTGGAAGGGGGAACATCCGCCTGTTGCGCAATGGAGGCCACGGTATCGAAAGCCACGCTATTGCTGTTATCAAGGATATAGCGGGCGACCTGTTTCAGGCGTTTGCTTAACGTATCGTAGCGACGCCTGATTTCATCCTGCAGGATGGTCAGCTGTGTTGGGTTATTGGCCATAGAGTGCGCTCTGAGAAAATGGAAGGAATATGGCTTCCAGTGTACCAAATGAAGCGAATTTTTCATTTATTGCGACGAAATACGCGATTCATTTCACGAAGAAACAGAAAAACGCCCGCTCCGCAAGGTGACGGAGACGGGCGTCGGGGGATCAGCGGCGGGCTTCGCGCCAGTAGCCAATGAGCGTCAGGTAGTTGCGTTTCACTTCTTCTATCAGGGCCTCATCGCTGAGCTCACCCTGCATCCAGCGCCGCGACGGCTGGCCAAAGATGGTGCGCCCGACGGCGAAACCTTTGATCATCGGGTGTGCGGCCGCCTCGGCGAAACCGGCGCGCAGTTTGTCGGAAGGCGCGTCAAGCCCGAGGATCAGGATCCCGCGGCTCCACGGATCTTCACGCTCGATAAGCGCGGTGATCTGCTGCCAGCTGGCGCTGGAGAGCGGCGGCAGCTTCCACCAGTCCGGCTTGATCCCCAGCTGATAGAAGTGTTCCAGCATGGTGTGGTAATGGCGCTCGTCTTTGTCCGGGCCATTTTCCGGCAGGATCACCTCCAGCAGCAGTTCATGGCCTGACTTGTTACAGGCCTGCCAGACCTCGAGCAGCAGGGCGTCCTGCTCTGCACGCAGCGCCGCCGGGTCGTCCGGGTGATAGAAGACCAGGCATTTGACGACATGCTCCAGCGGCCAGTCGATCAGCTGCGAGCCGATGTTGCCATGCTCCAGACGCAGCGGTCGCGAGCTGGGCAGTTCGATAGGGCGCCCGATCCACCAACCCTTGCCGGTAATGGCGTTGAGCGCACGCTGGCCGTAGGTGCCGTCGGCCAGAATGCCGCTGCGCTGATCGAGACCTGCCTCCTGCGCCGCCGCTTCGGCCGCGGCCAACAACAGCAGTTTGAGCTGCGGAATGCAGGCTTCGTCGCGCCCGGTCTCCCGCGCCAGATCGGCCAGCTGTTTGCGATGGTCGAAGGCGAAAATGCACAGCTCCGGCCACTGTTGACGGCGGCTGGTGACCCGGTGCAGGTGGTTGAGGCGCTCGTCGACGTCCGGGCGCGGCACCGATTCGGCGCGCTGCAGGTAGTCATCAAGTTCGACTTTGGTCGGCATCGCCGGCGCGCAGCCGTGGCGGGAGACCACCAGCGCCCCGCAGGCGTTGGCGTAACGGCAAGCCTGCTCCCAGCCTTCGTCGTTGAGCCAGCCGCGCAGCAGACCCGACATAAAGGCATCTCCGGCGCCCAGCACGTTGAGAACCTCCACGCGCACGCCCTGCTGCAGCGGCACCTGGTCCCAGCTGTCCGGGATGTCGCCTTCCAGCACCACGCAGCCCATCGGCCCGCGCTTGCAGACGAGGGTGGCTTTGGTGGCATTGCGCACATTTTTCAGCGCGGTCAGGGTATCGGTGCTGCCTCCGGCAATATGAAACTCTTCTTCGGTTCCCACCACCAAATCGAACAGATGCAGCACTTCCTGCAGCTGGCTGGTGACCGGTCCGGACTCAATGAAACGGGTTTCGCCATCGCCGAGCGAGGTGAGCCCCCACAGCACCGGACGGTAATCGATATCCAGCGCGGTACGCAGGCCGTGACGGCGGGCGTACTCCAGCGCCTTCAGCACCGCGGCGCGGGTGTTGGCGTGCGACAGGTGGGTGCCAGTCACCGCCAGCGCCCGGGAGGAGGAAATATACTCCTCGCTAATGTCGTCAGGCGTTAAGGCCATATCGGCGCAGTTATCGCGGTAGAAAATCAGGGGGAAGGTCTCCTGATCCTTAATCCCCAGCATCACCAGCGCGGTCAGGCGAGATTTGTCGGTAATCAGATACTCGGTATCCACCCCGGCGCGGTTGAGCGTTTCGCGCAGGAAACGGCCGTTGTGTTCATCGCCAACGCGCGCCAGCATGGCCGATTTCAGCCCCTGAATCGCGGTGCCAAAGGCCACGTTGCCGGAGGAGCCGCCCAGATATTTCGCGAAACTGGCAACGTCTTCTAGCCGCGAACCAATCTGCTGGGCATAGAGGTCGACGGCCACCCGACCTATACAGATGACGTCGAGCCGCTTTACTGCTGCATTCATAGCTAGGATTTCCTTTTTGGTGTCTGCTGCCTGGAAGGGTCGGGATCCCGACGTCGACTCCGTGAACAGCCTGAGGGTTATTGGTTACCCTTAGTTTGAGAAATAAATATTTCATTTGCAAACTCGTTCGAAATTAAAAAACCAAAAGTGTGAGGGATCTACCACTCTGCCGCACTGAGCCTCGCGCGAGCACGGATCGCCCCCTCTGTCGACCCGGGGGAAAATGAAACGCCAAATGGCATCCATTTACCTATGATTTTTAAGGGGATATTACCGTCTGGTGCGGCAAAAAAGGGCCCGAAAACGTGTCTGGAATGTAAGTGAAACGTATGAAATGGGTAGAGAGTTTGATCCTTCTCGCAAAATGAAATATTTCTTCTGTATTTGTATTTAATGAAAAAAATGTTTGCCTATAATCCACAGGTATTCCAGTGACGTGAACGACGGCCCCGGCGGCATCGGCGCGACGCCACACACAAATACTGAACAATAAGGATTGTGCATCATGGGCAAACTGAGACTGACAACGGCGCAGGCGCTGGTGAAGTTCCTCGATAACCAGTACCTGGAAGTGGATGGCGTAGAGCTGAAGTTCGTGAAAGGCATTTTCGCGATTTTCGGCCATGGCAACGTCCTGGGGCTGGGGCAGGCGCTGGAGCAGGACAGCGGCGATATGCGCGTCTATCAGGGGCGTAACGAGCAGGGGATGGCCCACGCGGCCACCGGTTTTGCCCGCCAGGCCCTGCGCCGGCAGATTATCGCCTGCACCTCCTCCATCGGTCCAGGGGCGGCCAACATGATCACCGCCGCCGGCACCGCCAGCGCCAACCGCATTCCGCTGCTGTTGCTGCCGGGCGATGTCTTCGCCACCCGCCAGCCGGACCCGGTGCTCCAGCAGATTGAACAGAGCTACGATCTCAGCATCAGCACCAATGACGCTTTCCGCGCAGTCAGCAAATACTGGGACCGTATTACCCGCCCGGAACAGCTGATGAGCGCCTGCATCAACGCCATGCGCGTCCTGACCGACCCTGCGGAAACCGGCGCGGTAACGCTGTGCCTGCCGCAGGACGTGCAGGGCGAAGCCTGGGATTACCCGGAATCCTTCTTTGCGCGCCGCGTGCACCGTCTCGACCGCCGCCCGGCCAGCGCCGCGCAGCTGGCGGACGCCGTGGCGGCCATCAAAGCCAGCCGTAAACCGCTGATCGTCTGCGGCGGCGGGGTGAAATACTCCGGCGCGGGCGAAGCGCTGTCCCGTTTCGCCGAGCGCTACGGGGTGCCCTTCGCCGAAACCCAGGCCGGGAAGGGGACGGTGGTCTCGTCTCACCCCCTGAACGTCGGCGGCGTCGGCGAGACGGGCTGCCTGGCGGCGAACCTGCTGGCGAAAGAGGCCGACCTGGTGATCGGCGTCGGCACCCGCTTCAGCGATTTTACCACCGCCTCGAAATGGATTTTCCAGCACCCGGAGGTGCGTTTCCTGAATATTAACGTCAGCAACTTCGACGCCTGGAAGCTGGACGGCATTGCCATGCTGGCGGACGCCCGGGAAGCGATGACCGCTCTCGACGCGGCGCTGGCGGACAGCGGCTGGCAGGCCGGCTGGGGCGCGCAGATCGAGAGCGTGCAGAGCCGTCAGTTAAAAGAGACCCAGCGCGTCTACCAGGCGGTGTGGCAGGAGAAATCCTTTGTGCCGGAGATCGACGATCATCTCGATCGCGAATCGGTGTATCGCGAGTTCCGCCAGATCACCGACTCCACCCTGACCCAGAGCAGCGTTCTTGGGGTACTGAATGAAACGCTGCCGGCCGAGGCGGTGATCGTCGCGGCGGCGGGCAGTCTGCCAGGCGATCTGCAGCGCGTCTGGCGCAACCGCGCGGAAAACACCTACCACGTGGAGTACGGCTACTCCTGCATGGGATACGAAGTCAACGCCGCGCTGGGCGTGAAGCTGGCGCAGCCGCAGAGCGAAGTCTACTCCCTGGTCGGCGATGGCTCCTTCATGATGCTGCACTCTGAGCTGGTCACCTCCCTGCAGGAACGGGCGAAGATCAACGTCGTGCTGTTCGACAACATGGCCAACGGCTGCATCAACAACCTGCAGATGGAGCACGGGATGGACAGCTTCGGCACCGAGTTCCGCTACCGTCAGCCGGAAACCGGCCAGCTGCAGGGCGGCCTGGTGCCGGTGGACTTCGCCACCATCGCCGCCGGCTACGGCTGCAAAACCTGGCGCGTCACTACTCTGGACGAACTGCGCCATGCGCTGGACGCCGCCCGTCGCGAAACGGTCAGCACCCTGATTGATATTAAAGTACTACCGAAGACCATGGTGCACAAATACGGCAGCTGGTGGAACGTTGGGGTCGCCCAGACGGCGCTCTCTGAGCGGATCCGCAAGGTGGCGCAAATGATTAATGAAAAGCGCGCCCAGGCGCGTGATTACTAAAACGAACCTCTACCCTGAATCCTACAGACTTACGGAGAAAACCATTATGTCGCTCAAATTAGGTGTCATCGGCGCTGGCGCTATCGGTAAAGAACACATCCGTCGCTGCACCCAGGTTCTGCAGGGCGCCACCGTTGTGGCGGTGTCTGATATCAATGCCGACAACGCCCGCGCGGCGGTCGCGCTGCCGGGCGTGCAGGCGGAAGTCTACGCCGACGGCCACGACGTGATTAACGCCAGCGATGTCGATGCCATCCTGGTCACCTCCTGGGACCCGACCCACGAAGAGTACACTCTGGCCGCCATCGCCGCCGGTAAGCCGGTATTCTGCGAAAAACCGCTGGCGATGACCGCGGAAGGCTGCCGCCGCATCGTCGATGCCGAAATGAAGGCCGGCCGTCGTCTGGTGCAGGTTGGCTTTATGCGCCCGTACGACGAAGGCTATCTGGCGCTGAAAAAAGTGATCGACGATGGCGATATCGGCGCGCCGCTGATGCTGCGCTGCGCCCACCGCAACCAGTCGGTCGGCGAGAACTACACCACCGATATGGCGATCACCAACACCCTGATCCACGAGCTGGACGTGCTGCGCTGGCTGCTGAACGATGACTACCGTTCCGTGCAGGTGCGCTTCCCGCGCTCCACCTCGCACACCCATGCGCGCCTGAAAGATCCGCAGATCGTCTCCTTTGAAACCAAAAAAGGCACCCTGATCGACGTCGAAGTGTTCGTGAACTGCCAGTACGGGTATGACATCCAGTGCGAAGTGGTCGGCGAAACCGGGATTGCCCGTCTGCCGGAGCCGTCGGCCGTCCAGATGCGCAAGTCCGCCAGCCTGTCGACCGCCATTCTCACCGACTGGAAAGACCGCTTTATCAAAGCCTACGACGTCGAGCTGCAGGCCTTTATCAACGACGTCAAAGCCGGCCAGCTGCACGGCCCGTCGGCCTGGGACGGCTACGCGGCGTCGGTGGCGGCGGACGCCTGCATTAAAGCGCAGGGAACCAGCGAGCCGGTTGAAGTGACGCTGCCTGAGTGCCCGGCATTCTACAAACGTTAAGCGCGTTTTGCTGACGGAACTTCTTTGCACAGGTAACGACGATGAAAATTGCCTTTGATGTGGATGTGATTAAGGACCTCGGGATCACCCGCATGGTTCATCAGGTAGCGGAGTGGGGCTACAAGTACATTGAACAGTCGCCGCACCCGCAGATTAACCCGTTCTACAAGCACCCGCGCGCCAGCCGGGAGATCATGGCGGAGTACAAGCAGGCGCTGCGCGATACCGGCCTTGAGCTGTCGTCGTTTATCTGCGTCTACCGCTGGTCCGGCCCGGACGAACTGCGCCGTCAGGCGGCGGTGAAAAACTGGAAACGGCTGGTGGAAATTGCGGTGGAGATGGGCGTTCAGGTGATCAACACCGAGTTCTCCGGCGATCCGAATCAGCCTGAGATCTGCGATGAAATGTTCTATCGCTCAATGGAAGAGCTGTTGCCGATTTTTGAGCGGGAAGGCATCCGCGTGGAGATCCAGGCGCATCCCTGGGATTTCTGCGAAGAGAACAATGAAACCGTCGATATCGTGAAGTCGTTCCGCAGCGATAACGTGAAGTACGTCTACAGCGTGCCGCACACCTTTTTCTACGACAAAGGCGTCGGCGACGTGGCGAGCATGCTGCGCTATGCCGGGAGCGATCTCTCCCATGTCCTGATTGCGGACACCCGCAATCATACGAAACATTGCCGCTATATCGTTAACCCGCCGGGCGTGGATGCCGTGGTGCACCAGCACGTAGGCGTCGGGGAAGGGGATGTGGATTTCGACGCGCTATTCCGCACCCTGCGCGAAATGAAATTCGCCGAGCAGACCTTCAAGGTCGGCGGGGAGCCGATTGTCGCCACCTCGCTGTTTGGCTACCCGGAAAAAATGAAATACCAGGCAGTGGAAACCCGTGAACTTATTGAACGTGAATTGCTGCGCCGCTAAGGCGCAGCGGCAGGAGCCCTACTATGAACAAAGATAACGTCAAACTGGCTATCGCCCCAATCGGCTGGACTAACGATGATATGCCGGAGCTCGGCAGCGAAAACACCTTCCAGCAGATCGTCAGCGAAATGGCGCTGGCCGGCTTTACCGGCAGCGAAGTCGGCAGCAAATATCCGCGCGACCCGGCGGTTCTCAAGCCGATGCTGGATATCCGCGGCATTCAGATCTGCAACGCCTGGTTCAGCACCTTTTTCGCCAACGGCCAGCGGGAAAAAACCATTGATGAATTCGTCAATCACATGAACTTCCTTCATGCGATGGGCGCGAAAGTGATTGGCTGCTCCGAGCAGAGCGGCAGCATCCAGGGGCTGGATAAACCGATCCTCGGCGATGCGAAGCCGTGCTTCAGCGACGAAGAGTGGCAGCGGGTGGCGGAAGGCTACAACACCCTCGGCCGCCTGGCGGCGGAGAAGGGAATGCAGGTCTGTCTGCATCACCACATGGGCACCGGCATTCAGACCACCGCGGAAATCGACAAATTTATGTCGCTGGTGGACGAGCGCGTCTTCCTGCTGTTCGACACCGGACATGCCTGGTATTCCGAAGGCGGCGAAGCGCCGATGCTGGCGATCCTCAAAAAGTATCTGCCGCGCATCAACCACGTCCATCTGAAGGACGTCCGCCCGCCGGTGATCGACCAGGTGCGCCGTGACGGCCTGTCGTTCCTCGACGGCGTGAAAAAAGGCACCTTCACCGTCCCGGGCGACGGGGTGATCGATTTCCGTCCGGTGTTCAAGCTGCTGGACGACTTTGGCTATAAAGGCTGGATGGTAGTGGAAGCCGAGCAGGATCCTGCTCTGGCCAATCCTTTCGAATACGCCGTCAAAGCGCGCAAATATATCCGCGAAACGGCAGGGATCTAATCGTTGTGACATTTTCAGGCCATACCGGGTATGGCCTGCTTTTTTCCTTTCTCAACCGGACCCAGGGCTTAACCACAGCGCCGGACAGTTCCCTCTCCCTCAGGGAGAGGGCCAGGGTGAGGGTGACGATGACGGGTAACGCGTCACTTCACTTCCGCCAGCGCGGTCTTATCCACATACGGTTTCATCAGCGCGTCGGCTTCCTTCTGCGCTGCCTGCACCGCCGCTTCCGGCGTCACTTTGGCATCATTGACCACCGCCGCCAGCTGGTTCTCCATCGCCTTACGCACCGCCACGGTCTCCCAGGTGGAGTACCACGGATGGGCGTACTTCAGCTGCTCAAGGGCGATCGCCGCCCGCGGATCCTGCTGCAGATAGGCCTTCATCTCCGGCGTATCGTATGACGCCTTGCGCGGCGAGAAGTAGCCGGTGAAGCGGCTCCACGCGCCGTTCACGTCGGGGCTCACCAGATAGGTCAGGAACTGATACGCCGCTTTCTTCTGCGCATCGCTGATGCCTTTAAAACTCACCAGGCTGGCGCCGCCGATCGGCACCGCGCGCTGCTCTTTGGCCGGCAGCATCGCCACCCCAAGCTCAAAGTCTTTGCTGTTCTCGCGCATAAAGCCCAGCGCGCCAGTGCTGAGCATCGCCATCCCGAGCTTGCCGGAGAAGAACGCGGCGCTGATCTGCTTCGAGTTCAGCACCCCGGACGGCATCACCTTGTCCTTGTAGATCAGATCCTGCCAGAAGCGCAGGGCGCCGATGGCGGTCGGCGAGTTGTAATAGACCTCGCCCGGATAGTCTTCGTTAAAGTATTTCCCGCCGTTGGCGCGCACCAGCGCCGAGAAGATCCAGCCGCCGTAGTCGTCGTTGGTCGACGGCAGCATGATCCCCCACTGGCCTTTGCTTTCGTCGGTCAGCTTTTTGGCATCGGCCAGCAGCTCGGCCCAGGTCTGCGGCGGCTGTTTGATCCCGGCCCGATCGAACATCGTCTTGTTGTAATAGAGGATCGGCGTCGAGTTATGGAACGGGATCGCATAGGTGGTGCCCATCACCTGGGCGTTCTTATGCATCGCGGGCCAGAATTCCTTTTGCAGAAAATCGCCGGCCTTTTGATCGCCATATTTAAACAGCTCATCCATCGGCAGGATCTCATCCTTCAGCGCCAGATCGGTGGTGAAGTTGGCGGACATGATCACCAGCGCCGGCGGCTGGCCGGCCTTCTGCGCCGATTCGGCTTTGATCTTGGTGGTGTCGTAGTTGCCGGTGAAGATGCCGCGCACTTCGACATCCTGCTGCGAGTCGTTGAATTGCTTAATGACGCGGGTCATCTCCATGGTCAGCTTGCCGTCCACCGGCGCCGGGAACATGAAGTCTATTTTCTCTTTTGCCAGCGCCGCGCCGCTCAGGGCGAGGCTGAGCCCAACCGCGACTAGCGTGAGGGGTTTAAACATGATCTGTCTCCATCAGTAAGCACCTGTCCACAGGCTATTTTATTTGCCAGTTTGGCCCTGGGCAGTGCTCAGAATCCTCACGTACTACGTGTACGCTCCGGTTCTTCCGCGCTGTCCGCGTCCAAACTGACTGCAACAATTACGCCTGATGTACCGGCGCTAAATTATGCTGGGTCTCAGCATGAAAAAGATGCACATCGGCAGGCGAAAAGCCGATCGGTAGCGACTCGCCTTTCTCCGGCACCGTGCCGCGGTGGCGGCGGCTAAAGCGCAGGGTGCCGATCGGGGTGCTGACGTGGAGCAGGTAATCGGCCCCCATCAGTTCTCGTTGCAGAACGGTGGCCGGCAGGCGCAGATGGCCCTCCTCCACGCGGTCGGTAATATGTTCCGGGCGAACGCCCAGCCAGACGCGGGTCTGATCCCGGTGGCGCGGCGGCAGCGGATGGCGTTGTTCGCCAAGCTGAACGTTGCCGTCAACGCAGGGGAGCGATAGCAGATTCATTGCCGGTGAACCGATAAATCCGGCCACGAACAGATTGGCCGGGTTGGCATACAGATATTCTGGCCGTCCTACCTGCTGCACGTGGCCGCCGTTCATCACCACGATGCGGTCGGCCATCGACATCGCCTCGGTCTGATCGTGGGTCACATAGATGGTGCTGGTTTTCAGCTGCTGGTGGAGCGCCATAATGCTGTCGCGCACTTCGCTGCGCAGGCGGGCGTCGAGGTTGGAGAGCGGCTCGTCCATCAGGAACAGCCGCGGATTGCGCACAATCGCCCGGGCCATCGCCACCCGCTGGCGCTGGCCGCCGGAGAGCTTCGCCGGTTTGCGGTCAAGCAGCGCCTCCAGCTGCAGCATCTGCGCCACTTTATCCACCCGCGGCTGCCAGCTGCTTTTCTCTTCCTTGCGCACCTTCATGCCGAAGGTGATGTTGTCGCGCACCGACAGATGCGGAAACAGGGCATAGTTCTGGAAGATCATCGCGAAGTTGCGCTCGCGCGGCGTGGTGGCGGTGATGTTCTCATCATGCAGCCAGATTTGGCCTTCGCTGACCGGTTCCAGCCCGGCGAGCAGGCGTAGCAGGGTGCTTTTCCCGCAGCCCGACGGGCCGACCAGCACCACGAATTCACCTTCGTGAATATCCAGCGACAGGGCGCTGAGCGCCGGTTTGCCGTCGAAACGTTTACTGATGTTTTGCAGACTGAGCATGGCGGTTAGCGCTCTTCCGTTGGGCAACTGATGTTTTCGTCGTACAGCCACGGCCCGGCGTAGTGGGCCAGCGAGTGCTGGTAGCTCACCCACTGCTCACCGACCTGACGGTGCATCAGGCACGAGGCCGGGGAGAGGTCGTAATAGGGCCGGGTGTCTTCGTGGCAGTACGGCACCTGATGGACGGTGCCAGGGATAGTGGAGATCAGCGCCTGGCGATACTGGGTCATGGTCAGGCTGTGGTTATGGCCGCAGAAGATGCGCGTCAGCGACGGGAAACGCTCCACCAGCGCCAGCAGACGGTGGCCGTTTTCGCAGGCGATCGGGTCCATCTGCGCATTGCCCAGCGGCAGCGGCGGGTGGTGCATAAAGATCGTTGCCGGTTTGTCGCCGCCCTCGAACAGCTGGGCCTCCAGCCAGCCGATGGTCTCGTCGGTCAGCCAGCCTTTTGACGTGCCGGCATGACTGGAGTCGATAAACAGCAGGCGGGTGGCGAAGTCATCCACCGCATAGCGCATATTTTGCGGATCGTTGCCCAGCTGCGGGCACAGCGGGTGAAGATGCTCGAGAAAATGGGCTTTGTCGTCGTGGTTGCCGGGGATCAGATACAGCGGATAGTTCAGGCTGCCGAGGATCTGGCGGGCCACCTGATACTCCTCCGGGCGGCCGCAGTTGACGATATCCCCGCTCACCACCACCGCGTCCGGGCGCTCGCGCAGCGCGTTAAGCTGGGAGACCACGTCGGCGTTGGCGGCATTGACGTCGATAAAGCCGTACAGCTTCTCGCCGCGGCTGCGGAAATGGGTATCGGAAATGTGCGCTAACAGCATGAATCACTCCTTATTTGATCCCGGAGAAGCCGAAGCTCCGCAGGAACTGTTTCTGAAAAAGGATGAACGCCAGCATCAGCGGCAGGCAGACCATCAGCGTCCCGGCGCCGATGGTGCCCCACTGGCCGCCGGATTCGGCGCCCATGGCGAAGGAGACCAGCCCGACGGTCAGCACCTGCTTATCGGGATCGTTGAGCATCATCAGCGGCCACAGGTACTCGTTCCAGTGGTAGGTAATGCTGACGGTGGCGAAGGCCAGCACCGATGGCCAGGACATCGGCAGCAGCACGCGGAACAGCACCTGCCACCAGCGGCAGCCCTCCATCAGCGCCGCCTCCTCCAGCTCTTTCGGGATGGCGAGGAACGCCTGACGCATCAGGAACACGCCGAACGCCGAGGTGAAATAGGGCATCATCACCCCGGTGAGGGTGTTGAGCAGGCCGAAGGTTTTCAGGGTCAGCATGTTCGGCACCATCATCACCACCGGCATGATCATCAGCTGCACCAGGAACAGGAGAAACAGCGTCTGCTTGCCGCGAAACTCGTGACAGGCGAAGACGTACCCGGCGGTGGTGATGGTCAACAGCTGCACGAAGAAGGTGCCGAAGGTGAAGATAAGGGTGTTGGTATACAGGCTTAGCCAGTCGGCGCTCTGCCAGGCGTCGCGGAAGTTATCGAGGGTCAGCGGCAGGCGGGGCAGCAGCGACGCCATATCGTCGCCGAAGGTGGTGGCGCTGAACGAGGTCGCCAGCATCCAGATAAACGGGCTGACCCACAGCAGCGCCAGGCAGCACATTAATACTGTGAGCGTAAAGGGCGACGAGCGGCGCAGGCGCAGCCACAGCGGACGGGCGGCGGCGGGCGTGCGGACCAGCAGCGGCGAGATTTCAGCGCTCATAGTGGGCTCCTTTCTCCAGCAGTTTCAGGTTAATCAGCGAGAAGGCGAACAGCCCGGCCAGGGTCAGGAAGGTGGCGGCGGAGGCTTTACCGAGGTCGTGGGTATCCCAGGCGAGATTCTGGATGTAATAGAGCAGCACGGTGGTGGCGTTGTCCGGCCCGCCGCGGGTCATCACCGCCACGTGGTCGATCTGGGTGATGGAGTAGATCAGCGCGGTGGTGATCACAAAGCTCAGGGTCGGGCGCAGCAGCGGTAGCGTGACCTTAAAAAAGACCTGCGTGCGGGTAGCCCCCTCCATCAGCGCCGCTTCCCGCGTCGAGGCCGGAATGCTCTGCAGCCCGGCGAGGAAAAACAGCATGTAGTAGCCGGCGAACTTCCACACGCCGATCAGCGCCAGGGCCAGCAGCGCGCTGTTGCTGCGTCCCAGCCAGTTGTTGTTCATCGGCCCGAACAGCTTCGCCAGATAGTGGTCGAGCAGGCCGAGGCCGGGCATAAAGATAAACAGCCACAGTGCAGCGGCGCTGACCATCGGGATAATCATCGGGAAGAAAAAGGCGGTGCGCAGCCAGCGGTTGACGCGATGGTTCTCGCTCAGGGCGACCGCCAGCAGCAGGGCGAGGGTCACCCCGGGCACCACCGTCAGCAGGATATAGAGCAGGTTATTGACCAGCGACTGCCAGAAAACGCCGTCGGCAAACAGGCGGGCGAAGTTATCCAGTCCGACGTACTGCGCGCCGTCGCTGGCCATGCGGGTATCAAACAGGCTGTCATACACCGAACGCCCTAGCGGGAACCAGGTAAACAGCAGTAAAAACAGCAGGGAAGGCGACAGGATCAGCCAGGGAAGCCAGGTCTTTCTCATGGTGACGCGCATCTCGTTCAGCCATTTATCGAAGCCCGGATTGTGGGAAGCAATGACTACAGAGGCATGGCGGGGAGATGACGGTTTGATGAAGCGACGGGGAAAACGCCGGGCGAGCGGGCCGCCCGGCGGGAGAGAAGGATCAGAAGTCGGCTTTCAGCACCGCGCGGTAGCGGGCTTTGCCTTCACGAACGTGCTTCAGCGCTTCGTTAATCTGCGACATCGGGAACAGCTCGGTGGTCGGAGCCACTTTGCTGCGCCCGGCAAACTTCATCAGCGTGCGCAGTTCGGACGGGTTACCGGTCGCCGAGCCGGAGATGCTGCGGTCGCCGCCGATCAGGGTAAAGGCCGGTACCGGGAACGGCTTCATCACCGCGCCGACGGTATGGAAGTTGCCGCCGTAAGCCAGGGCTTCGAAGTACGGCTGCCAGTCGAGGTCCACCGCCACGGTGTTGATGATCAGGTCGAACTGACCGGCCAGCGCTTTTAAGGCTTCAGGATCGCGGCTGTTGACCACGCGATCGGCGCCCATCGCCAGCACTTCCTGCTCTTTCGCCGGGTTGGAGCTGAAGGCGGTCACTTCCGCGCCCATCGCCCGCAGCAGCTTAATGGCGATATGGCCGAGGCCGCCGATGCCGATCACCCCGACGCGGCTGGTGGCGGTGACGTGGTGGGTCAGCAGCGGTTTAAAGACGGTGATGCCGCCGCACAGCATCGGGCCGGCGGACGCCAGATCGATGCTCTCCGGCAGGGGGATCACCCACTGCCAGTCGGCGCGCAGCTTATTGGCGAAGCCGCCGCGGTTGAGAATGGTCGGCACCGAGCCTTCCAGACAGTTGATCTGGTTGCCGCTGATGCAGGCGTCGCAATGGCCGCAGCTGCGCGCCGTCCAGCCGATGCCGACCTTCTGGCCAATCTTCAGCCCTTTATCCTGCGCCGCGCTGCCCAGCGCCGCCACCCGGCCAATCACCTCGTGACCGGCCACCAGCGGGTAGCTCGACATCCCCCATTCGTTGTCGATCATCGACAGGTCCGAATGGCAGATCCCGCAGTATTCCACTTCAACTTCGACATCTTCCGGCTGCAGCTCGCCGGCATCGTATTCCCACAGCGACAGATCGGCGCCCGCTTCTTTGGCGGCGTAGCTTTTAATGATGGTCATGTTCATTTCCTTGGGGTTGGCGTGATAACCCAGAAAGTGTAGAGCATGGTATTCCCCGGCGCTTGGCAATCGGAGGGGTCGCGAAGCGGGCGGACCAGCCGCCCGTTAAGGTCAGCGGCTGGCCAGCGGCCAATGATTAAGGCGGATGCCGCGCTGCGGGGCGTTCTCGGCAAAATCATCCAGCACCGCCCGCACGTCCGGGTCGAGGTAGCCGACGCTGTCGTGCTCGACGATCACCACGCTCTTTTCCGGAATTTTCGCCAGCAGAGCCAGCAGATGCGGATTGTGCATAAAGGTCAGATTTTGCTGGATCCGCAGCACGTAGTGGTCATCGTAGCGCGCCAGCTGCAGCGAGTGGCGATGGCTGCGCCAGAGGCTGAACGCCATCTGGGTGGCAAGGCCAATCCCAATCCCCGCCAGCATGCCGCAGGCGATAATCCCGCCGATGGTGGCGAGGAACGGGACGTACTGCGCCGCCCCCTGGCGGAACTGCTCGATGAACAGCCGCGGGGTCGCCAGCTTATAGCCGGTATACAGCAGCACGGCGGCGAGGCTGGCGAGCGGGATTAAGGTTAGCAGACCGCCAAACCACAGGCCGCAGATCAGCAGCAGCACGCCGTGGATAAAGATCGACAGTTTACTTTGCGCGCCATTGCTGACGTTCACCGAGCTGCGGACGATCACCGCGGTGATCGGCATCGCCCCCAGCACGCCGGAGAGCAGATTGCCCACGCCCTGGGCGACCATTTCGCGGTTCGGCGAAGGCGGCGGATTTTGCGGACGCAGCTTTTTCAGCGCCTCCTGGCTGAGCAGGGTTTCGAGGCTGGCGACCAGCGCCAGGGTTACCGCCACCACCCACACCGACGGATTGCGCCACGCGCTCCACGCCGGAGATTCCAGCTCGCCCAGCAGGTCGCCGAGGCTGCCGAACGCCGGCAGGGTAATACGCGGCAGAGCGGCCAGCTGCTGCGGCGCAAAATGGGTCAGCAGCAGGGTGGTCACGCAGCCGAGCAGGACAGCGATCAGCGGGCCGGGGATCCAGCGCAGGCTCTTCACCCGGCGGATAAGCGGCGAGCCCCACAGCCAGAGCACCAGCAGGCCGCCCGCGGCGACGGCGATAGCACTGAGGGAGAAGGTGGCGTTACCCTTCACGATATCAACGAGCCCGGTCTCTTCTGCGCTGCCGAGCGCAACGGGGATCTGCTGCATAATCAGCAGGATGCCGATCGCCGCCAGCATGCCTTTGATGACGCTGGCGGGAACGAGGGAGATAAAGCGCCCGGCCCGCAGGATGCCGAACAGCAGCTGCAGCACGCCGGCCAGCACCAGCGCCATCAGGAAGAGGGAGAAGGAACCCAGGGATTCAATGGCGGCGACGACGATGGTGACCAGTCCGGCGGCGGGGCCGCTGACGGCGAAGCGGGAGGGGCTGAGGGCGGTGACGACCAGGCCGCCGATGATGCCGGTCAGCAGGCCGACGAAAGGCGGTAAGCCGCTGGCCTGGGCGATGCCGAGGCACAGCGGCAGGGCGACAAGGAAGACGACGATGCCGGCGAGAGAGTCCTGACGAAACGTATTCATGGGGCGTGCTCCTGCGGTGAGAGGTGTTCGACGAGGGTGGTTAAATGGCCGGAAGCCAGATCGTAGACGCAGCCGTGCAGGCTGAGCGGCCGCCCGCTGGCGAGCACCGTCTGCACCGGCTCACTCTCCAGCAGACGGGTGAACTGGGCGCGAACGTTGGCTTCCACCAGGGCGTCCAGCGCATGGCGAGAACGCTCCGCGTCGGCGCTGGCGTTGGCACTGGCGCCGGGGGAGGCCGCAACACAACACCCATCGGCGACCTGCGCAATTTCGTGATGCAGGGTGTGGCGCAGCTGGCCGATGCGGCGAGCCAGCGCCGAGGACTCCTGCGCCAGCGGCAGGGTGGGCAGAGAGAGCGCCGCCTGCACGCCGCCGCAGCCGTAGTGGCCGCAGAGCACCACCCGCTCCACCTCAAGGTAGTGGAGGGCATACTGCAGGACGCTCATGACGTTGTCGTCGGCGGGATCGAGCATGTTGGCGATATTACGGTGGACAAAGAGCTCGCCGGGCTGGCTGCCGGTGAGCACCTCGGCGGGCACGCGGCTGTCGGAGCAGCCGATCCACAGCGAGTGGGGCCGCTGCCCGTCGACCCATTTTTCGAAATAGTCCGGGTCATGCTGACACTTCTGCAGCGCCCAGCTGCGGTTGCGGGCCAGCAAAGGTTTTAACGTCGTCACAAGTATTCTCCTGAGTTAATTCATCGAGTGAATATGTCCATCAAGACTCGTACAGCGACTAGTAAAAATAGTGTTTACCGGAACCCTTCACGCCTGAGGAAAATCCTGGATTAAACGGCAAAAAGAAAACTTTTCATTAATGTAAAGTTATAAAAATATTGATGAAATTAATATTTGACTGCGGGGCGGATGAATAACAAAAAGGCATTGGCTAAAACTTTCTGAAATATATGGGAATGATGGTGGGTAGGGTTGGGGGGAATATTGGGGTATAGGCGAGGGGAATTTATCTGGGGAAAGATGGGTTGTGCTGGGGATGTGGTTGAGAGTGAGGTGAGAACAAGTTGAGATAAGTTTGAGTGGGGTTTGGGGTTACTGGGGGAGAAGGGGGGCTGGCAGGGGGAGCCGGGTTCTCGGGGGAGTGAGAGGAGGGGGGCTGGTGGCAGTCGCGCTGTGGAACGGTCGTAAAAGGTGACGCCGCGCAGGATAGCGCTGTTTTTTTCAACACTTAGCGCAATGACGACACGCTGTCGCTTGCATGACCGCCGCCGACAGGTATAATCCAGAACGTTTCCGCATCCCCTTCAGTGCCGAAGTGGCGAAATCGGTAGACGCAGTTGATTCAAAATCAACCGTAGAAATACGTGCCGGTTCGAGTCCGGCCTTCGGCACCAAGTGATGCAATAATTAGCTACCTAAGGGTGGCTTTTTTTGTGTCCATTTCCGTCCAAATTCGTCCATATCCGTCTGTAATTCAAAGATAATTTATTTTTCTGTAATAGCCATATTTATTTTGTGGTCTTTCCGTGTTGGTCATTTTTCATCCATTGACATCCACGCGATTTGGGGGCAAAAAAGGGGGCAAACCCGGTTCGATAGAGGAGTGACCCCCAAATGGCGCTTACAGATCTCGCAATCCGGCATGCCAGGCCGCTTGGCAAGGCATACAGGCTCTCTGACTGTCACGGTCTTTACATTCAGGTTAACCCCAGCGGATCTAAGCTGTGGTATCTGAAATTTCGCTTTGGAAACAAAGAGAACCGTATGGCATTAGGCCCTTATCCGCTTATTTCTCTCGCACTGGCAAGGGAGAAGCAAGCGGATATAAGAAGGCTTATTTTAGAAGGCATTAATCCGGCGGAAAAACGCAGAGAGGAAAAGCGGGGTGGAGAGCCCCTTTATACGTTCGAGTCCGTGGCGCGCGAATGGGTCTCCAGCAACGTCAACTGGTCGGCGGAACATAAGAAGCGGGTGCTGCGTTATTTCGAGCTTTACGTATTCCCCACGAACGGCAGCTGGGATATTACCAAAATGAAGGTCAAAGACCTGCTGGTACCCATCAAAGAGGTGGAGAAAGCGGGCAAACTGGACGTAGCTTCCCGGCTTCAGCAACGTACCGCTTGCGTGATGCGCTATGCCGTCCAGAACGGCATTATCGATCATAACCCCGCATCAGATTTAACCGGCGCGGTCTCCACGCCCAAAGTACGTCATCACCCGGCGCTGGATCTGAATCTTATCCCTGATTTTCTGGAAAGAGTCGACGACTTCAAAGGACGTAAGCTGACACAACTGGCGGTAAAGCTGGCGTTGTTATTATTCATCCGCTCCAGCGAACTGCGCTTTGCCCGCTGGGATGAGATAGACCTGCATAACGCCATGTGGACCATTCCCGCCGAGCGTGAACCGATCCCCGGCGTTAAATACTCTGCGCGTGGCGCGAAGATGCGATCTCCACACCTGGTACCTCTGTCACATCAGGCCATCGAACTGCTGCGCGAGGTGCGGCAGCATTGCCGACCGGGAACTGAACTGGTGTTCCCCGGCGACCACAATTACCGCAAACCGATGAGTGAAAACACCATTAACAAAGCGCTGCGGGTGATGGGCTACGACACCCAGAAAGATGTCTGTGGCCACGGGTTTCGCACCATGGCCTGTAGCGCGCTGGTGGAGTCGGGCCTGTGGTCAAGCGACGCGGTAGAGCGCCAGATGAGCCATCAGGAGCGCAAGCGCGTTCGTGCGGCGTATATCCATAAGGCGCAGCATCTCGAAGAACGCCGGGAAATGATGCAGTGGTGGGCGGATTATCTGGATGCGAACCGCTTCAGGCATGTGGTGCCGTATGGCTTCAAAAAATCGCCGGGAGGCGCACTCGACCATATGAGCTTCCAGGAGCGTAATGACCGACAAGTGGAGGAGCTGAAAGCCCGGATACTGGCTGACTCGGAATGGCTGACGGCGTCTGAGTTATCGGCAAAAGCGGGTTTTCGTTCTGCCGATCCTGAAGCTGGCCCGAAAGGCTGGAAAGCCGCAGGTAAGATTTTCTCGCTGAAGGTCGACGGGGAGGATTTGTACCCGGATTATGTTCTGGATGAGAAAATGCGACCTCTCAAGGTTGTCAGGCTTATTCTTTCGCTGTTCAAAGAGCGTAAAACGCCGTGGGGGCTAGCTATCTGGTTTGGCTCGGCAAACCGCAGGTTGAGAGGTGGGAAGCCGAAAGATCTGCTGATTTCAAAGTCAGAGTTGGTTCTGATGGTTGCCCAAGAGGAAATTGAGATGAGGGAGCATGGGTGATACAGATGTTTAATCATTCTTGATACGGAGAAAGTTTATGTAGGGTGGGTTGTCAATTGAATTCGCAAGCAATCAAGGGTCTTAATGGCTTGAAAGAGTTAGGGAAGACATTTTGCGTTGTTACCAGAAGAAGGTATTAGCAGTAACTTAACCTGATGATACCTTTTAGTAGGGTAAGATTAAATTTGGCAGTCAGCTAAGAGCTGTGAAGCGGACATTATGTGTGTAAATAACCTAGAGTGCGCACCGGAAGCGTCGAGATAATTCATGGCGATTCACAATTAATCCGCATATCTTCATACCAAAACAGGAAGAACGGCTAGTATTGGATAGCTATCTCAAAACAGTACGTGATTGATATTTTTACTATAATCAGGTGCTTCATCATAAACTGGACTGACACACAGAAAATGGCGATGGCATCGTAGGGAAGGAATTGTATGAGTTACAAAAATTGGCATGCCTATCAAGAAGCCACAGCGAAAGTATTTCGAGATCTTGGGTGTAATGCTCAGATTGATTTTCGCACAAAGGGTGCTCGTGCAACACATGATATCGACGTCTACGCGACCTTTTTTCGTTCAGGTATTCTCTGTACTTGGGTGATCGAATGCAAATTATGGAAAACTCGCGTCCCCAAGGAAAAAGTGCTTATCCTCAAGAGCATCATTGAAGACCTCGGTGCTGACCGGGGAATTATTGTCAGTGAGGTTGGTTTTCAATCTGGGGCATATGATGCTGCGCGTGGGACAAATATTACTCTTGTGACGTCATTGGATGAATTTTCCCGCACTGCACTGGCAGCAGCGTCAGAAGTCCCGCTTATTCTGAACAGCAGTGGCGAAGGAGAGCCTATCTATCAATTTCCAAACCTAGCTGGGCCGCATGACTTACTTCTGTATAACAATGTCATTATTAGTGCAAATTGGATCGGGTGTAGTATTGCTATTATTAATCCTGCTTCCAAAGCGATCATCCGTACTATTGATCTCGATAAATACGAGAAAGTCTCTCCGCAAACCGGCGCTAGAGAAATACTCAGCCATCCACCAGGGAGTTTGGTTATTGCGGATGGGCGTTTGTTTGTAGGTCAAGTTTTCTCGGAAGTTATATTAGTCATTGATCTGGCGACTCATGCTATCGTTAAAAGAATAGCAATACTGGGTGGAGGGGAAGGACAATTAGCGGTGTCGCATGATGAGAAAAAAGTGTATTTTGCGAGTAACACTATTAATCAGTTTTATATTATTGATAGCGCCACTTACGATGTTACAACAGTGCCGTATCCTGAAGGCGGTCGGGGTTGCATGTCGCTGCTCCGACATCCAACACAACCGCTTCTCTACATTGGTGTTTCGCGTGGTGGTCGCATCAATGGACAACGATATCCGCACGCTAACTCTTATTTAGCGATTTATGATCTCAGTCGTCAGATTTATTTGGTCGACACTCAGCTTGCTGAAGTGAGAAATGGTCGAGCAGATGACGCTACTCCAGCATGTTTGACTTACGACGATATTCACAATCGAATTTATATCGGCATGTTCCAGTCCCAACGGGGGATCTGCGTACTAGATGCGGAATCTGGGAGGCCAGTTCAGGATATTCGATTTGAGGCTAATTCTTGGAGCAAGCCATTTTCATGGGTGGACCCCTTATCGCAAGCACTCACAGTTAGCTCGTTACTGTCAGTAAATCGCAACAATAATGAACTGGTAGTGCTTGACCGCTCGTCACTCCATCTCCAGAAAAGCATATTTCTTGGTAATGCTTCTAATGGTCCACGTGCAGTCTTAGTATGGCAAAATCAAGCCATCGTTAGCTATCCCGGTCGAAATGGATTGATCTTCATTTCTCTAAATAGCAGTTCCTAATTGCGCTACAGTTTATGCTAAGCCTTGCTGCATAAGGGAATGCTTATTATCGGGTAAGGAGTCCAGCAACCTTAGGGCTTCACTGTTCATTATGAACGATTGGATGAAATTTACTCAAAACAATAAACTGGATCGGTATTCGGAACAGCTATTTAGTTTTGCCGACGGTCTGAGTTATTGTCGTCTCATACCGTACAGCTCTTACAACTTAGTCACTAATTTGATCAATGATATTTGGTAGTAATAACGCACGATGTTAATTTTCGTTGCAATAGTCCCTAATGAAAATCCTAACAACAGCGCCCAGAGCAAACCATGCAAGCTAATTAAAATATCCCACCAACCTTCATTCTAGGATATTAAAGAATAAACCAATCCCAACCAACAAGCTCTTTTATGGTAAAAGACGAAAGTAAGAATAGTGTAAAAATCGCGGTTTTCTCACTAAAGAATAGCTTTACTCTATTCTCACCATTAGCAATTTTCACCTGCAAACAATACTCGGCGTAATCACATTCTTTCACCGGATAACGCAGAAAATTACGAGCATAAAGTTCATCGTGATAAAAGATTAGTCAACGCTTGTGTTTTCCAATGCACTAACCCTGCTAAGGTACCTAACGGTTCAACCAATAATGAAACTAAAGGAAACAATACCGCCATGATAAATAAAATTATGGCGAATAAACGCAACCCGCCTGATGGGCATATACGATAAAGGCAAACCGTAAGAAACAGCAACACAACTCATACCGCAAAACAATAACCAATAAGAAGCCTTTTTAGGCTTCTTTCAAGAAGCTCATACTTTGATAATGAAACCGGTTGATAACGGTTAAGATACGCCAGTATTTCAGTTTATTGGCTATACATACCCATTCCCTGATAATTTACTTGAATTTTTTTTCCGTCAGTTCTTTCTATTATCTCACCTCCCTAAACTTGCAATGTTTCGTTAAGAACGAATATATAGGACCAATATTTTTATAGGTAGAGGTTCTATCATCTCGCCAATTAGTGATTCTATGCTCTCTACATTTTGTAGAAGTTATTATTATACTTTCTTTAGCCCTGGATAAAGCAACATAGAGAGCGCAATCATTTTCAAATTTTGCGTTTTTATAAGCCCAAAAAGCTTGGTCCTCTAAGCCAAGAAAAATAACCACTTTATATTCCAGTCCCTTGCATTTATGCACGTTCATCACCTGAACGGAATTTTCCGCCTGAAACATCAACGCCGCCTCGTTAAGAGAGTGTGTTGCGTCTATTGTGTAGCGCAAATGTTGCTCAAGATTACGCCAGATCTTATCCCAATAATCAGCGGACTTATACTGATTCCATCGCCCCACCATTCTTTTCACACCAAATAGAGTTATAATATCCTTAATGCAGGTTATCAATGAATCGGGGCTAGGCTCATCGCCTAAATTTTTCTTATTTTCCGCTATGTTATCCGACAATACTTTAATTAATGCATCTTCTTTTTCATCGCCGCGGGAGACTCGATGCAACTCAAGATATAAATCACAAAGCTCGGTATAGCTTGATGATGAGCGTGATGTATAAACCTTGAAGAGCGCAGCAAATATTTGCCCTAATGGTTCTTTTAACACATCTTGCAATTCCGATAAATCAAGATTTCTAATCCCTTTAGTCGTTAACTTATCTCCAAGTTTTTCCGTATATTGCTCTGACTGCTGTTTAACCAGTACACAAATCTCTTTTTCTTCAATGCCAGAAGTGATGAATCTTGCGATTTTATCAGCAATATCATCCGCTTCAGAAAGCTCATTATCATAATAGTGAATAGTGCAATTATCGATACTTTTGATTATTGGCGTAAAGTTAGCATCATTTTGTACAAAATGAATAAAGCATCTTAAGACCTCTTGAATTTCCTCACTAGCTCTAAAATTATGCACCAATAGTTTTTTGGTTGTATTAAACTCTTTTTCACAATCTTCAAACACTGTTTTCTTGGCACCAGCCCACAACATAATGCTTTGGTTGATATCGCCCACCGCTAGCAATTGCGTTCCTTTGTCTTTAAAAAGAAGCTTAATCATTTCATACTGATCAGAGCGGGTATCTTGAAACTCATCGATAAAAACATGTGAATACGTCAACGAAAAAAGATCAACAATATCCGTTCTAATTGTTAAAATATCTAATGCCAAACTCCTTATTAGATCAAATGATATCTTATCCTTGCCATTATTGGCTTTCTGATTAAACACTAAATCATAATTGTTTAAGGGTCTTTTATTCTCAGGCAAAACATCTTTAAAACGGTCAACAATACTCTTGCAAAAAGCATCGAAAGTATACGAATCAAAGCGCTCACCTCTTTGTCCACATCTTTTCATCACACGTGTTTTGATATTCTCTTGCGCCTCTTTTTTATATGAAAGGCATAATATGCGTTTAGGCCACATGCACTTTCCTGTCTGCAACAAGTAATTAGATTTCTGAGCTAAAAGCTCCGTTTTACCCGCCCCCGCGCCAGCAAGTACAGAAACGGATTGATCACAGAATATAATATCCATTAACTCCTGTGTCGGCTCAATGCCCTCAGAAGGTAGCCATTGACTGGTCATTCAATAACCTCCGCCAATAACGATACAGTCTTGTCAGCTACCCGAATTAACACTGGAGGCAATTTTTCTCTGATTTCATCCGGCGTATATTTTTCTTCAATTTTAGAAAACATTCTAACATGAGAGGCTGGCTTACTTTTATTGGATAAAAAGCGATAGCGATACCACAGGAAATATTTTAGATAATCAACAGAAAATTCGTAACGGACGCCGGAGTTGCCTTTTTTCAATACTGCATTTATCAGCTCTTTTTTTTGTTCTTCCTGTTCTTCCTGTTCAATATTTTTAGGCCCTCTTTCCCCATAGACCACATCTTTTTCACAGAAAATATCAGGGAATGCTTCAATCATTGCGTAATCGATATCTAGAGGCGATGAAAAATAAATATTATGATTCTCCAACGCAGCCACAACATTATATGAATCACCGTCAGTACGCGGAAGTTTAAATGTTGTTGGATCTCGTTCGTCATCCCATGCAGGTATTTTTTCTTTTGTCTTGCCATATTTTCCACCACAGAAAATAGACAGTTGCTCAATAGCATATCTAAGTCGGCCGAACCCACCGCCATTTCTATCGATATCGAAATCCAGTAAAGTGATAAAGGGAATCTGTAATGACTTCAACAGACGCCAAAAATGATTCACATGACGTCCACCAAGAGGAACAACAGAGATAGAATGGCTATCAATCTCCGTCGAATACAGCTCAAGCACCTTTGGAATTATAATTTCCTCACTATCCCCTTCGCCAAATATCACCAGTTTAGAAAAATAGATTTCAGGGTATGATTTAACTGCCTCTTTAATAAACTTAGAAAGCTCGTCTTCTTTTTCCGGTAGCGTTAATGCGCTTACTACCGTGCTTTTTGATATCTGATCCAATCTAAAGTGACGTATTTGCTCGGGCTCGATTCGGCTTAAAATGGAAGATGAATGGGAAGAAATAATAACTTGGCACAGCTCATTACGACCATAATCTTTCACTAACTAATTATTCTACCTAAGTAATGAGGAGAAAGATGGTTTTCAGGCTCTTCCAGAGAGATCATACTAAAAATAGGCAATCTCATTTTTTCAGGATTAAAATTAGAAGCCGCGCCTGAGGAAATCAACTCCCTAGTCTTCTTATCAATATCAAACATTGCCTTGATAAGAGAAAAATAGACCAATGATTTTTGCCCATCGCTTAGTCGGTCTACATTAATCGTGTTGCCGGTTTCATCAGGGTTAAATTGAAGTTGTATTAATTTTAGTATTTCATCGATATTAGCGAGTGGAAAATTCAGCGACGCCTGAGATAAATAACGCCCCTTGTAGATATTCCCCCAACTGGCGTTAATCGCCGCCGCAATCTCATTTAATGCAGGATTACTCTTCGTTAATGCGTTTAACTTAGCTGCTTGCTCCTCTAATACTTCCTGGCTCCCTCCAACCCATTCAATCGCTTTCAATAAGCGTCCAAGCACCGCTTTCGATGAATATTTTAATTGCAATAAAGGATCTCGGTTGGCTGGAACATAACTCACTTGAATGGCGTTTCTTACTGCGGCGGAAAGCTTCTGCTTACTGCTCTCTTCAACAACCTCGTCGCTGGTACTTACTACCCAGATATCTTCGTCAATATCCCCCATGGGATTTGCTTCAAAAGAAAGTTTCCCCTCTAATCGCACCCTAAAAAGAATATTCCCATCAGATTTATCAATGGTAAGATGTTCAATTAACGGAGGGATGGAAATTTTGCCTTCTTTGGGTTTAGGAAAGCTAAACCAAGTTTCTATAATTAAGCTTCTGGTTTTTTCATCTTTCCCATCATCCGCATTATGGAAGTCATTTATTGATAAGCTTCGAAGGGAATTATCCACCGAAAAAAGCTTATTAAGCGCCTCCATAGCTGTACTCTTTCCAGTTCCATTATGGCCAATAAACGTGGTTAATTCATGCTCAAGGTCAATGGTTTGGGGATTTTGATTGGAAATGCTTTTAAAGCCGGAGATAAAAATTTTCTTAAGTTGCATATATCAAGTCCTGATTATACAAATACGCAATCCTGATGCACATTAATTCATGGTATTGATTTTATTTTTAAAATCAATGCTTGAATGCATGTAATGTCAACAAAAGAAGCATTAAAGAGGTACTCGTCACATAAATTTTTTTGTCCAATAAACATTTACTTACTGCTTCCCTGCACTGCATCTCTCATCCGGCTGCCATACACCTGTGACTTCAATCGATGGATGTAACACACAGCACGAAGCCGCCAGCCCTCTGAGGTTAAGGGCTTGTACGAAGCGGACATACTGGCATCTCTTGGTTTTGTGTTCACTTTAGTTATGTTCAAAAATATCAATTAAGCCATTACAGATCCGCTTTTCAATTTACATAGTCTCGCTTTGGGTTGGCTATGATGCAACTATTTAATATACACTATTAATTCAGCTTGCCTTATTTTTAGCTTCAGACTTAATTGCCTTTGCAAAATGGGACATCGTTTCAATTGCCTCCCTAGCAAAACTCACCTCGGATTTTTTCAAAAGATATGATTCGGGCCATTTTATTTCTTCTTCAAGAACCCTAAGCATAGCTTGATACTTTGTCTCATCACTACGATTATTATCTCCAAGGCTTTTAATAGCCAAGTATGACATCATGTATTTGTCAAATATAGATTTTACTTTAATATGGTATGTTGATGTATCAACAAAGTGACGATATTGTTTTAAAAACCAAGCTGATAAAAATTCGATGAAGATAAATAATAGAGAGCAAGAAATCATCCCATAAATATATTGTTCTTTGAATCCAGTAAGCCAGGATAGTACTTGCCACACAATTATTGAAGTTATGAAAAAGGTTATTCCGCCTTTTGAGTATGAAGTACCTTTGTCGAGGAGTATTGAGGCTTTTTTGTCTGATGTATATGCTTGCTCCAATAAAACTCGACGAATTTCATTAAAGTAATTTTCAAATGAATCAAACATATTAGCTTGATCTAAAGTTTTAGATTCAATCGCCTTAGACACTATTTCTTCGATGTTGTCTGTGGAAAAACTGTCAGATTTGGCTTTAATAGAATTTAATTCACTAAGAATTTTTTTTTGAAACGTTTGATCTCTACTGTCTCGATTGTCATCAACATCAATGAAACGGTCCTCTCGTTTAAATTTTTTAATCTTGCTTATCTCCCCCATTAATATTGTTAAACCTAAGAAAGCAGATATGACACCTAATGTCATTGGACCGAATTTTTCGAAAAAATATGTTAAATTGTATTGTGACTTCAGTAAAAAGGGAATGCCTAATCCAGCATAGATTAAAACTACCGCTAACAAAAATTTTGGTTTGTAAATTAATTTTATTAACTCTGGTCTATCAATGTTATCACGACTAATCTTGTATTTTTCTTCTTCAGAGTTGCTCATTTTATCTACCTTAATGAATCATAATTTCACCATTTTCTAATATCTTTAACCTAGAGTCGACTTTTTTGTTGTCAATGTTTCGATTATAGACTGGTTTTTCAAGTTCGTCCGCTTCAGCACAAAGCCGTCTGTCAGATTAGGTTTCGCTCAGTGGATTTGCATCTTACTGATTCAATTCCCGTAACAATCTGGTGTTGATATACAGCCTTTTACGGTCAACACTCATTTCTCTCAGTACGCCTATTTCCAGCTGTTTGGGGTATAGCTGATGCTGTCTGGCGTTTGGCTATGCCTCGTTCAACGAGGTTATCGATCCGACAATACGGCAGTGCAAAAAGTGCCTGAATAAGTTCATGGGTGTGGATTTTCGGCAGCTGCTTGCGTACATACTCTATGGTTTCTGCCATCAATGCCCGAACAACCAAAATCTTATCAGTCGTCCATCGGGACGTGTTCTCCACTGCTTTCAACATAAATAATATCCAGATTCCTAATCACTTTCTTCTGTCACTCTGCGCAGGAGCATGTAGTAATCATTACAGCTCTCAAGGATGAGGCGGGAGAGATAAAGGAAGCAACCCTGTCTGGATTAAGTACAGGATATTCAGGATTGGCCTGTTCGCCCATTCCCGTCTGGGAAGGGGTGAATGCACTCAAACTGATAGTACGCAATAGCCATTTTCACCAGCGGATCTAAATCTTCATCATCGTGTATGAATCGCTCCCAGTTCGCCAGTAAGTTACGAATAGCGTCTTCTCTCACCGGTGGCGTTGTACACCACGTTGCTATTCTGATCGCGCAATACTGTTCCTAGCGTTTTCCTGATATCGGTTTGCACTACGGGTGATTTGGTTCAGATAGTTATCGCGGTGTTTTCACAGAGCTGATATGCCTCAAGGTGGATATAACCGTCATAAAGCGCCGTACGATAGCGCAGTGCTTCTTTCGTGGCTGGATCTGCACCACTTGCGCGGTCAGCATATTGAAAGAGCTGATCGCTGGTCGTTATGATGTTCTCAATGCGTGAAGAATCTTTCGTTTCCAGCATCGGGAGAATGTTTATCAGTACCCTCTGATAGGGGATCAGCTCACTGACAGTTTTCAACTTTGCAATTGCTGCACGCGCACTTATGCATGCGTTGAGTACATTGCGTGTTTCAACGCGCTCCAGATCGGGCGGCGGTATCGGCAGATCGTTGTAAGGGGTCTCTGGATTCCAGCTCATATGTTTATAAAAACTAGTTTCATCGACATATAGCCATAATGTGTCGATGCCATAAACATATCAAGCCATCATGTTTAAAAAACCGTCTTTTATCGACATATCCTAAGAGATTCAACGTAGGCTAGTGGAAGCCGCCCTGAAGAGGTTGCAACGGCGAAAAATGCCCCTATTTCATGGCTAAATGACCGCGCAATTCTAACCATGGAGGAAACTATCGATGTTACCCCGGACACACCGTCAGCTCGTGAGCGTTGAAGTGATGTGGCCCGCGCAGACGCTGCCGCTTCCCCTGCAACAGGTGGTGGAGGCGTTGACCCAGGGTGAAACGCCCGATCAGATTATCATCCGCATGAACCAACAGGGTTTGCAGGCGTGGCGCGAAGACACCTCCATGCAGGATACACACGATGTTTTTCAGGTCCGGCTGGACAATCAGCATGAGGCGCGATTTCTCTGCCGCTACGTCACTCTGCCGTTGCACTAATGCTCGATATATATCATATCCCCGGTTGACCATTCCGTTGAATAAAAATGAAGTCGTCACCGTTAGCCACCGCGGTCTTGAATAGCTGGGTTGGATATGGGTTGTTACTGCTTCGGGTGATGCAGGCTGGGCACTTCAGCATTTTAATTTTGAGGTGCTACCAGCTTCAGCCACGGATTATTCACCGGCATTTTCTCGCCAAACACCAGCCCCGGATCTTCTATCAGAAACCCTTTCAACTGCCCCGTTTTCTGCGGAGCGCGAACCTCGCAGGTCCAGATAAAGCTGTCATCATTACAGCGCAGGGCCAGTCCTGACTCCTGGAACATTCGCTGTGCCAGTTTCCAGCCGTCGCCGGTGTCACCTGTGGTTTCTGCTGCGTATATCTTAAAGATCCCCGGCGAAATCAAGAAAAGATGGTTTTCCACCACATGCACCTTGCCGTTCCGGGTATTCACCGTGCCTGAAGGCCTGGTGTGGTTCTTCAGCCACTGCAGGAAATTATTATTGTCACCAAGCCTCGGGTCGTCTGCTATCTCCGGCAACGGTTGAGTGGGGGCGCTGAGTTCAGGAACGGGCTCCGCTTCGCTTACTGGCGTCACATCACCAGCAAAACAGGCGGGACGCTGTTCCCCCTGTTCCCAGATTGCGGACGGCGCCAGGCGCAGCAGCGTCAGCGGCTCAACGGGCGACCAGCCTTTATCCGATCGGATAATGCAGCGCCAAATCGCTTTATCTTCGTTGGCAACAATAAGCTGATGCGTCAACAGTTCGTCAAACAGGCGGTTATTGTTTTCCGGCACGCTGGATACGCCATGCTGGAGCAGCCAGGCGCGGACCCGGTCGGCGGTGGTTTTGCTGATAAGCCACAGCGCATCCTCCGTCAGCCAGCCATCGGATCCGCATTCGGGATTATTGAGTCGGTACTCGTTCTGCACCAGCGACCGCAAGGCGGAAAGAAGTTGCTGGGGGAAGGAAGAGGGCTTTTGCGCCAGTGCGGTTTTGATATCGCCGCCGAGGTATCGGGCGACAGAGGCTTTATCGGCCTGCTGCACCAGCTCCGTCAGCGCGCCAGCCCGTTCGTAGTGTCCGGTAAGCTGATAAATCAGGGATGCAAAAGCCGCGGGGTATCCGGTCAGCCAGTCCAGTAATGGCGAGGGTATCAACTGATTAATCAGCATTGCTCCAGCCGCAGGGTGCAGATGATAGTCGCGACCGTGGCTCTGGTACTGCCAGCGATAAGGCTGCGCCAGATTCCCTTGCCACGGATGCCAGCGGGTGCTATCCAGTTGATGGATCTCCATATCCACGGCGATTTTTCCCGTATCGTGCAGTAATGCCGCGCAGACTACTGCAACAGTCCATGCGCTGGCCTGGCGCGCTTGTTCCTCTGCGCCTGATTCCGGCGGCAGAAGATAACCCTGGCGCAGTCGGATGGTGTTACAGGCTACCTCCAGCGAATGATCCAGTAGCCCGCCGGGAATGGAATGGTGATGACTTTGTGAGGCGGGCAGCAACTGCACCAGTGCGGCGAAGCGGTTAATCGCAGTGAGGATCCAGCTATCAAACAGGGTATCCGGCAGCGGCGTCAGTTGCCGAAGCTGGCGCAGGCTGGCCTGGCGTAACGGCGTCGCCAGCAACTGTTCTGCGGATTGTGGCGCAAACCACCCCTCCGGCAGCGCAGCGTCTGGCGCAGGTTGCTGGCTTTGGGATGGTCTTTGTAGCCACTTCAGCATAATTCCCCTTTCCGGGCAGGCCCCTTTGCCCTTGTCGCCCTTCCTTTGCAGTTTCTCCCTTTAGGCCTTTTGTGGGCAGTAAGTTTTTATCACTCGCGTTGAAGATTTAGTGTATGCATGGTGATACGTGAGTGGACAAATTTTGAACTGCTGGTTATATTGGTTAGTAGGGTTATCCTGGTTAGATCAAGAGATGCGAGGTATGCGTTATGGCATCCGGAACAGCAGTAAGAATGGAGAAAGACGCCGGACGTGTAGTGGTCGATGGTGGAGACGTACGCCTCTCTTTTGCGCGGGATAAACATCATGGCGTACGCAAACAGGACCAGACTTACACGGTGGAACTGATCGTTAAAGAGGTGGACAGCAGCATTGATGCGCTGCAGCACCTGCTTGAAACACTGCTGCGTGCGACGGAAGCGCTGAAGAATAAACGCAAGACTGTGAAATCAGGCAATGTTGAAACCCTGCTGTCATTGTTTAAAACGGCGCTGGAAACGGAACCGCCGGAAAAGGGGTTACGTGGTCTTGTCGAAGAGGAGAGGCTGGCGCAGGCAAGAGCGAACTTGGTGGAAGAGGGCTGGCTGACCGCGCGCGAAATCGCACAACTGGCGGGCTTTTCTGCGCTGAATCCCTCTGCTCAGCCCAGCAAATGGAAGCGCGCAGGCCGTATTTTTTCGGTATATAAAAAAGGCGTGGGCGAGGTATTTCCCCGTTATGCGCTGGATGAAAACCTGCGGCCTCTGCCTGTGATGAAAGCGATTCTGGATATTCTGACTGAAGTGAAAACGCCATGGGGCATGGCCGAGTGGTTCGCCACTTCAAATGACCTGCTGGCTGGCAGGATGCCCCAGGAGATGTTGTTGCGCTACCCGGCCAATGTTATTCAGGCGGCGGAAGCGGAAGCCGGGCGGATGCGGGATGGCGCAGAATAAATCCGGGAGGAACGCGTTTGGTACGCCGCAATCTCTGGTGGCGCGCATCGCGCCGCCTCCAGATGATATTTCGGTGAACCGGGCTGTTTTGCCGCCGGATAGTCGGTTGCACCGTTGTCATTCTCTTCAGTGGCCCGGCGACAGTTTTAATCCGGGGAGAGACCTGCAACCCTGGGAATATGGCGCGCGCTTCAGTTCCTTTAAGGATGATGCAGGGCAATATGTTCCCTGGCTGTATGCAGCAGGTTCACTGCAGGGCGCGCTGGCGGAGACCGTGTTTCACGATCTTATCGGCGAAGCACGGACAGGATTTCTCAGCCTCAGGCCTTTCAGAAACTGGGGCTACACGGAACTTGCCAGTACCAGAAAACTGCAACTAGCTAGTCTGAAGTCGCAGGATCTATATCGCATGGGCACCAGTAAGGCTGACTTGATCGAGAGCGGAAGGCTGCTGTATACGCAGACTCGCCTGTGGGCACGGGCAATATATCTTCAGCATTCTGATATCAATGGACTGGTCTGGAAATCGCGGCAGCATGATGACAGTGATGCGTTTGTGCTGTTCGGTGACAGGGTCAAACCGGGAGATCTGCGTATTGCCAGTTCAACGGTTCGCTTTACGGATGATGTTTCTACAGGATACGAAATACAGCAGATGGCACAGCGGCTTGGCGTCATTCTCTCTGATGAATAAAGTGGCCGATCGAAACCGGCCACTCCGTTCCACTTACCACCAGGCATAAAACATCAGCCTGTCTCGCTCAAAATCAAACGTCTCCAGCGTCTCCTTCACCCAGAGAGTGACGGCGCGGACATCTTTCCAGTAGTGTTCTCCATAATCGGTATATCCATAGAAAAAGCCGTCAATCGTGGGATAAACCGCGCCGCAGTTATCCGGCGTCAGGCTCTGCAGGTCGCTCAGAAGCGCCTGCAAATGTGCTTTTGTGACTTCTAACAGCACCTGGTTACGCACCAGCCCGACGTGTTCATCCACCCATTTGAGTAACGGGTTCACCTTGCGGAAATAACCCACTCTGGCGTACTGGCTTTCATCGGGCGCGTTTTTTGCCCGTTCGAAAAAGAAGAGATCGAGTCCCATACATTGATCCTCAGAAAAAGGGGAGCAACTCCCCGACGGGGAAGGCTCCCCGTGCGGGTGGGCTGTCAGGCGCTAAGCTGACAGGGTTGTGGTACAGCGTTGAGCAGCCATTCACTGGCGTGGCGCGCCATACCGCTGGCGCGGATCACTGCCCGTTTGTCCTGGCGCAGGATATCCAGCCAGTAGCCGATATAGCTGGCGTGCTGGAGCCTGCCCAGAATGCCGCAGTGGGCGCACAGGAAGGCGCTGCCCATCTCCGCCACTAACTCTTCAGCGGCGTAGAGCGCTTCGGTGCGTTCCGTTCCGGCAATACCGGGGCGGTTCAGGCGTGAAGCGTGACCGGTGGCGTGCGTCAGTTCATGCAGCAGCGTGGCGTAGTACGCCTCACTGCTTTCAAACTGCTGCGGGTGCGGCATCATCACCAGGTCGGTCGCGGGTTTGTAATACGCTTTCGACTGGCGGCGATGGTGCAGTGTTACGCCGCTATTCATCGCAATGGCTTCGGCGGTTTCCACCGGTTCTGCGGGCCGGGTAAACGGCTCAGACAGCGTCTGCGGCAGGCCGTCGCACTGCGACAGGTTAAACAGCCGGAACTCACGAATGATCCCGAAATGCCGCACCTGCGGCTCACCGTTTTCATCGAGCAACGGCTGACCGAGAGCGTCGGTTTCCTCCTGCGTGCGCGGCAGGTACAGCACGGCCAGGGACGATTTTTCCCCTCTGCGTACCTGTGCGCCAAGCGCGCTAACCTGATGGAACGTCAGCCAGCGGTCACTGGCGAAACTCTGCTTGTCGGCGCTGTTCCACAACAGCGGCACGTTGATGCCGTGATACGGACGACCGGATAACGCATTGATCGGGAACGGCGGCTCGCCATCGCGCCACGGGCGGATCCACGGCACATTGCCGTTTTCCAGCTCAGCAATAATCTGGTCGGTGACTTTCTGGTAGATATCGTTGCTTCTGTCCATTGTGCGATCCTCATGGAAGAAGCCGGAGCTGCCTCCATCCGGAAGCGACTCCGGCGGGGAGAGGTTATGCCTGTTCAGCCATCGAGACCTGCACATAGTGGCCGTGATAGTTGAGTGATAGCGGTAATGCGACAGGGACTTTCATATCGCCTTGCGGCGGCTGGCAGTAGATCGTAAAGGTGACTTTCTTGCGGGACGTCCCGGCGGTGCGCAGGGTTAGTAGTACGGCGAGCAACAGATTGCCCAGCCGTTCTTCCACCTGCTGCGGGTCGGCGGGAAATTCCACAGCGGATTGCCAGACATCAGGGGCGATAACCACCGGCATTAACGACGGTTTTTTATCGAAAAGCGACATGGTGTTTCTCCTGTAAATGAACAGGGAACACCCTTCGCAGGGCGTTTCCCTGCGGGATGGAATGGTACGGGTATCCTGCGCATCTGCGCCGTTCGCGCCTTCCGGATACATGGCGAACTTACTGCATGGCTGGCGGTAGTGTTTTCTGCGCGGGTGATAAAAGGGAGGGGAAAATCTTTATCTGGGCTGAAGAGTTTACGGTGCACCAAGTAGATGTAACTTTCTGAATTAATGGCTAAAAATCTATTGATATTGAATATTGCAAATGTTTACTGAATTTTATTTTTGATGAGACTAATATTGTGCTCGATTATAGGGGAGCATCATGAGTGAAAGTGTAAGTTACTTTGACAAAGTCATATCTTTAATAAATGCAGTGGTACCAGTCCTAGCTATTTATTTTGCTCAGAGGCTTTGGCATGCCAAAAATATTGAGCGAGCGCATCAGGCGGCAAATGATTTTCTTGACGAAATGACATCATTACCAATGAGAGTAATGTTACTAGAAACAGAGATGGTCAGAGGGTTAGTTAGAGCTGAATCAGTTATTAGTTATAAAAATAAAAATGAATTTGTGTGTGAGTTGCTGCGTCTTATGGATAATTCGAATAAGATCAGACTTTCGTTTTTTAATTCCTATGAAAGAGTTGTTCGAAGGGGGATTAACATCAAACCTTCCCAAAAACATATGAAACTCGAAAAATCTGTTATTGAGTTTACTGAACATGTTTCAAAAATTCTCCAGAATGCAGCAGAGGCTATTAGTAGATCGACAACAACAGAAGAATATAGAGAGCCATTCAGAACGTTAGCTGGTGCTAGAATTGTTATAACCAAAAATAAAAATACACTCAATGAAGCCTGTGCTGCTACAAAGGATATTTCGTTTGATGACTATTTTTCCTTTCCTTCAGCATATGGTTGGTTCAGGCATAAATGGGATAGTTTGATTCGACCTTTTTTATTTAAACCGTTTAAAAATATGTAAGGATAGATTGAAGCCATTTTCTAATACTTTTTGCCAGTTATTGTTATTAGATGATTATTCAGATTTAAAACCTTCTCAAGAATATTATCTACGGTAAACGCGTTTTACTGACGATCATTTTCCCGACCTGTTCGCCAGCGCTGCGGATATCACCGACAGCGCTGCCCATCACCCCAGCGACTGCTGTGCCGATCCTGACGCCCGCCCAGGTCAGCGCCCCCAGCCAGAATGCCGGAAGCACCAGGAACATCACGCCCATAATGATATTCACAATCAGATCGTCGGAGGTGTTTTGCAGGCCCCAGAGGTTGAAATACGAGTGGGTGTCGCTGTCGTACATCATCTGCATCAGCCAGTTATCCAGCCAGCGGGCCAGTTCCCACCAGAAGGTGAGAAAGAACAGAGCGAACTGCACAACGCTCAGCGTGATGACTGTTTTAAGCTCCCATGCCGAGAACAGCAGAATTACCGGTATACAAATTACCAGCGCCATTTCGAGGAACGCCTGCACCATCGGCAGCGCCTGGCGGACGTTATCAAACGCCGGAAACAGGGCGTAGCTGGAAAGCCCCGTGCCGATGATCCCGCCGACGCGGCTGAGCAACTGCGTCTGGCTGAGATTATCCCCCGCACTCCCGCCAAACCCGTTGTACACCAGCCCGCCCTGCGACACCTGCATGTTGCGCGGGCTCACCAGCGAGCGCAGCACTGCTTCTTCATACTCCTCTTTAGACTGCCCCAGTTTTTGCAGCCGCTGCCAGAGTGTCGTATCGACCTGCTTCAGTAGCCGATTTTTCAGCCCCGCATCGCCATCGGACCACCACTCCTTACACGCAGGATAGCCTCCGCCACCCGTATCACTCAGACCGTCGTCGCGGCTGGCGTCATAAGGCCAGGCGGCGCGGGGTGAGCGGGAATGATCATGGTCGTAATAACCCGGCGTGGAGAGATAAAAAGACGATCCCACCCAGTCCACCTCCCGGCTCTGTTCCTCGCTAATATCGCTGCCCAGCCGCTTGAGGCGTGTGCGCGACGGCCCGTAGCAGTCATTAACGAAATCCTGTAATTCCTGCGCCAGCGCTGGATCGGCGATCAGGGTGTGCTGCACTTCAAAACGCAGCTGACGCAGGTCCGGTTTCCAGGGTAATACCGCGACGGCGGCGCTAGTGATGCCTTTGCCCAGCGCATGAGTGAAGTACCACCACACCGGAACCGAGGCGCTCTGGCCGCTGAGTTCATTAATCAACGGCGCATAGCCGGAATCACCGGGCTGCACCACCGACCAGCCGCACTGCTTCGTGCGCTGGCTGTCGTATGTAATGGTATTGATATCGACACTCAGGAACGGTACGCCCGCGAAGAGGATCACCAGCAGGGCGCTGTAGAGCGAGTGCTCCACCCAGACGACCAGCAGGCGGGCGACGTTGCCTTCATCCGCCCCCTGGCCGCGCGCTTTCAGCCACAGGGCAACCAGTTTTGCCAGCAGGGGCAGGGCGAATAGCCCGGTGGCGGTCAGCGTCTGCCACACGCCGTTGTTCACCAGCCAGCCGAGCAGGGTGAGCACGTACTCGAAATAGCTGTTGGCGGTCATCACGGGTTTTCCGGCTACGGATTATTGAGATTGTGCAGGCGGCGGTCGCTGTCGTCCGGCACTTCCACCGCCTGTCCCTGAAGCTGGTCACGCTGCTGTTTGCGTTGCAGGATCTGGCTCGCGGTATTGCGCGTCAGCGCCTGGCGGAAATCGAGTTCCAGCTTAAGCTGGCTCAGCTCTTCATCCAGTTGGATGGTGGTTTTGCCCAGGCTCTCCTGCGCCTCTTTGACGTTGGCGATATTCGGTTCGCGCATACCTGCAAGCAGCGTGCGCCGGGCCAGCAGCGCCTGTTCGGTGACGCGGGCCAGCGCCAGTTCTCCCGCCAGCCGTTCGGTGAGGACGGCGGCGTCCGGATCGTCGCGCAGCGCCTCGACCACGCCGCGGGTAAGCTGCATGGATCCGCCGGAGGCTTTCGCCAGGTTGTCGAAGCCGGGCTTCTGGTTACCGTTAACCAGAGCCGTCAGCACAAGCAGGATCTTCGCCTTTTCTTCGTCGATCAGCGGATGCAGGCCGATCCCCGCCTGTGCGCCGGAACGCGCATCCGGATCGTCGGTGGCCTGCGCCACGCTGATGGTCTGCTCGCCAACCACGCGGGTCATCCATCCGGCGGCCTCTTCAGGAGATTTCCAGGTGCTACAAAGTTCCCCGTCGCATTCAGAGGAGGTAAGAGACGTGGTGCTGGTGGCGGGCTGCTGGTTGAGGATATTCCAGCCTGCGGCGGTGGCGTCATGGACTACCTTAATCGGCGGCTGGCCTTTACCGCCGCGCTTTTCGCCGCCCACCCAGCGTTTACCCTTTTCGGCGGCCTCTTTTGCCGCTTTCTGGTCGGTGCGGATGGCGTCGCTGTCGCTGGCGGCAAGGGTCTGGTAGTTCTCCGCTTTGGCTCCCGAAAACCAGGCGGAATCGGCCGCTAAATCGGTCATCTTCTCCGCCATTTTCTGGCAGTTCAGCAGCGATTTGTCAAAATCCAGCCGCCCTTGCAGCACGCCGTTGGTCAGCAGATCATAAAGCTGCGGATTGGCGCGCTGAATAATCATCGCGGGCAGGCTGGCAACCGCGCCGGTGGCGCTCTGGATGACGTTGCCCATCAGTTGCTGGAAGCCGTCGGTGATGCCGTTCAACTGGTTGCGCACGGTGGTGCCGATATCGAAATTGCCGCACATCATATCGGCGTTCCAGCCAATCCCCACGCTGAGCGGAGAGGGACTGCGGCGAACGGGTGGAGGCATCACGGCCTCGCCGCCGCCAATCTGATAGTAAAGCAGGTCGTCGACCGCGCCTCGCGTGCGGAAGCTGTAGTCATCGGCGGCCGCGCAAACCCAGGCGAAAAACAGTAAGACCAGGATAAGCGCTCTCATCACCGCCTCCGTTAACCCGTACTGCCGAGAAAAGTCTGTCCCCGGCGCGGGCAGCATTTGTAAGGCCGCCACAGCGTCCAGGCGTACGCGCCATCCTCCGCCAGCTTGTCGGCGTAGGTGTCGGTGGCGCTGCCATCCGGGAACACCGAACAGGCGGCGGATTTTTTCGGGGTGAGCATCTGCCAGCGATGGTTATCGCTGTCGCCTTCGATAATCGGAGAGGGCGGCCAGTACCCGGCGCGGGAGGAGGCTGCCAGCGGCGTATAGATATGCGGTTGTCCGGTACGGGTCACCAGATCGGCCACGCGCTGGGCGATAACGGCGGCAGCTTTATAGTCGTGCGTCTGGCTGATGGCACCGGCGCGAGGGTAGATATTGCCCCACATATCGCCGTCTTTCCCTACATCTCGTAACCCCGGCGTCAGCGCCTCCGGCCAGGTCATCTCCGGTACGCCGCTGCGCCACGCCAGCGTATCCAGTTGACTCAGAAAGTACGGTTGAAAAGGCTGCGATGAAGGCGAGCAGATATAGCCAAACTGGGTGAAAAACGTCGCCAGTTCGTCGCCTGCCGGGAAGCCGATGGCGTCGGCATTCTTAAAGCGGATCTTGCTGTGCTGGCTGGCCGTTCGCGGATTAGTGTCGCCACCGCCTTCGGCAATGCCGGGCAGCGGTGGGCTGAGCGACGACATCTCTGTCCACGGATTCTGCCCGGTGATGCTGTAAGCCGACACCACCAGATCCGGGCGGAAATGGCGAACCTTCACCGACGTGCGTACCGAGCAACCGAGCGGCGTGCAATAGAGCCAGTAGCACAAGCCGACAACCCGGTAGTTCACGCAGTCTGGCGACAGGGCGGAAGCGGCAATTTCCGGCGTGGTAATGGCTCTGAGCGGGAAAGCGGCGCACAGCATCAGGGGCAACAGCAGAGTAAAGCGGTCTGGCATAACGCCTCCGGCAACAGAGTTTTCTTCTGCCGGGTGTAGCACTATGCCCGCTAAATCGCGGTAGAAAACTGGAGCCAGCCTCTGAAAATTGTTGAGTCTGTCATCACCCTTTTGGGCTTTCTGGTAGTATTCTCTGGTCCAGGCCGGGCTACGAAAGTGGTTCCGGCCTGTTTTTTTCTTCATTGTTTATTGTGTTTAAGGAGCAAGGCTTATGCCAGTAAAACGAAAACACCTTACACGCCAGGAAGTGGGGCAGATACTGCTTGCAGCGGACCGAGGGATCCATTTCGAGCGCGATTACTGCCTCATCCAGATGTGTTTTTTACACGGTCTGCGCGTCAGTGAGCTGTGTGGAATGCGCCTGTCGGATATCGATTTGGTCGGACGCTCGGTGTATATCAGGCGACTCAAAAACAGCCTGTCCACGCAGCATCCGCTGTTCGATGCTGAACTGCCCGCGTTGATGCGTTGGCTAAAGGTGCGCCGCCGCTGGCGGGAGGCAGACAGCGACTGGCTTTTTTTGTCGCAGAAAGGGGGTCCACTGTCGCGCCATCAGGTCAGGTTATTGCTCAGACGTTACGGCGAACTGGGTGGGATCAGCATTCCCGCGTATCCGCATATGCTGAGACACGGATGCGGTTACGCGCTGGCGGACCTGGGGCGTGATACCCGTCTGATACAGGATTATCTGGGGCACCGGAACATCCGGCATACGGTGATTTATACGGCGACAAATACGCAGAGGTTTATGAATGTCTGGGGGAACATGAGAGAAAACCACACAATTAGTGCCAGAATGTAAAGTAGTATCAGAAAAATTTAGCAAAGTGTCAAAATTTTTCTGAGACCCCTTTAGGTTACGGATTATCTCGCTGTTTTTAAATAATTTATCTGCGCGAATATTGTCTAACACACCTCTGGCTCCTGCTGGCAACGTGCTGAAGTTGTTCACGTTGCCAGTTTTCATTTGCTCACCTTCTTATGGTTTTATGCCGTTCCTTAAGCGGTATTCCGCTTTCACCAACGTTTTATTCTGGACTTTCTTTTTCCACCAAATTTTCTCCTGAACTCACCACTCTGGCACTAACGGGAAAGTCTAATGCGGATTTTTTCACCGCCGGAGTGAAGCAGGGCAGACCCCTGGAGTGATTTTTCATCAAGGAGAAAGGTATGAAAAAAACGATAACAATCGTGTGTTTTATGCTGGCGGCCGGCAGTGCAATGGCCGCTGACGGGACGATCAATTTTACTGGCAGCATTACTGACCAGACCTGCACGGTGGACAGCGGTTCACAAAACCTGAATGTCAATTTAGGCAAAGTGGCGCAGACCGCGCTTAACGGCGCTGCCGGAATGAAAGCGGCGCCAACGCGTTTCACACTCAGCCTGAGTGACTGCCCGGACACCGTAACGGGAGCAAACGTGAAATTTGACGGCACTTCCGACGGCGTAAACCAGAACCTGCTGGCGCTGGACAACGGCACAGGTATCGCGACCGGCGTTGGTATTGAAATCGCTGACAAAAACGGTACGGCCATTCCGCTTCACACCGCCTCTCCTGACTACACCCTCGCCGCAGGGGCCAACTCACTGGACTTTATTGCCCGTTATGTCTCTACCGGCGCAGCCGTCACCACCGGTACAGCAAACGGCACCTCGCAGTTCACCATTAACTACAAATAACACTGTGCCGTCGCGGGGCGCATTCTCCTCCTCCTACCCATGCGCCGCCGCATAACAGGGAGCGTTTCGCAGGGATGCGTATTTTTCGTCCGGAGATAACAAGATGAACAGGTATGTACACGTTGCGCTGGCGTTCTTGCTGGCTTTATTTACCGTGCAGGCGCAGGCCGGAATCGTGATTGGCGGGACGCGGGTGGTTTATGACGGGGATAAAAAAGAGGCCTCAGCGTCCATCCGTAACCCGGAGAAATCCGGCGTTTATCTGGTGCAGAGCTGGGTGGATAATGGCGAACGGGGCGGCAAAGCGCCGTTTATCGTCACGCCGCCGCTGTTTCGCATTAACCCCGGTGAAGAGAATATGCTGCGCATCATTCGCACCGGCGGCAACCTGCCGCCGGACCGGGAGTCGGTGTTCTGGCTCAACGTAAAATCCATTCCCGCCACTGATGACAGCAAACCGCACACCAATGTATTGCAGGTAGTGGTGAAGTCGCGCCTGAAGCTTTTTTACCGACCGGCGGGTCTGGACGGGCATCCGGAGGCCGCATACCGCCAGCTGTCGGTGGCCCGCAGCGGCAATCGCCTGACTATCAGCAATCCGACGCCGTATTACGTCACGCTGTTCATCCTGAAGGTAGATGGGAAGGAGATAAAGAGTGCGGATATGGTGCCGCCGAAGGGCAGTGTGAGTTTCACGATCCCTTCCGCCACGGCGTCCCGCGTTAGCTGGCAGGCCATCAGCGACTACGGCGGCGTCAGCCAGTTCGAAAGCCGCCAGCTGTGAGGGGAGAGCGTGATGAACAACCCTGAACGGCGCACCATGATGATCCTGCTGGCGCTGCTGCTGGTGATGATCCTCCTGCTGGCATATTTCCGCAACGCAGAGGCCCGCGAGACTTTTAACTCCCATGCGCTGGAAATCGACAATCCCGGCCAGCCGGTGGCGGATTTATCCACCTTTGCCGAAGCGGACGGCCAGTTGCCGGGCGTTTACCGGGTGACGGTGTATGTGAACGGCGAACAGCAGGGCGAAGCGCAGGATATCGCCTTCACCGCCGGGCCAGACAAAAAACTCCGCGCGCAGATAACCCCCGCCATGCTGAAAGCGTGGGGCGTAAAAACCGATGCTTTTCCCGCGCTGGCGGCGTTGCCTCCGGATAAGCCGCTGAAGGATATCGGCCGCTATATCCCGATGGCGTCCAGCGAACTGCGCTTCAGTAAACTGCAACTGAACGTCAGCATTCCCCAGGCGGCGATGAGCGCCGCGGCCCGCGGCCAGGTGGATCCCTCGCAGTGGGATGAGGGCGTTCCCGCCGCGTTGCTGAACTACAGCCTCAGCGGCAGCAATACCTGGCGCGACCACCAGAGCGGCTCAGAGGATAACTACTATGCCAACCTGCAAAGCGGCCTGAACCTCGGCGCGTGGCGGCTGCGCAACTATTCCACCTGGAATTACGACGAGGACAATGGCAGCCACTGGGATTCGGTGAACACGTATCTTCAGCGGGATATCCAGCGCCTGCAGGGGCAACTGACGCTCGGCGACAGCTACACCCCTTCCGATATCTTCGACAGCGTGCAGTTCCGCGGCGCGCAACTGGCGTCCGACGACAATATGCTGCCGGATAGTCTGCGCGGGTTCGCTCCGGTTATCCGCGGCATTGCGCAGTCGAACGCGCAGGTGACGGTGAAGCAGAACGGCTACATCATCTACCAGAGCTACGTCGCGCCGGGTGCGTTCGCCATCAGCGACCTCTACCCGACCTCGGGCAGTGGCGACCTGGAAGTGACCATTAAGGAGGCCGACGGCAGCGAGCGCACCTTTATTCAGCCATTTTCAGCCGTTCCCATTATGCAGCGCGAGGGTCGCCTGAAATACGCCCTGACTGCCGGGAAGTATCGCAGCGGCAACAACGACAGCGATGAGCCGCAGTTCGGCTAGGTGACGGCGATTTACGGCCTGCCGCACGCCATCACCATTTATGGCGGCACGCTGTACTCGGAGGACTATCAGTCCGGGGCGGCGGGGCTGGGCTTTGGCCTCGGCACGCTCGGTTCGCTATCCGTCGATATCACCGCTGCGCACACCACGCTCAACAACGATGAAACCCACGACGGCCAGTCGTACCGGGTGCAGTACTCAAAGGATTTCCAGGCCACCGACACCAGCTTCACCCTGGCGGCGTACCGCTACTCCACCGAAGGCTTTTACACCTTCCAGGAGGCCAATGACCTGCGGACGGACAGCGATGACGGCTGGCGGATGCAGTACAACAAGCGGCAGAAACTCCAGCTCGACCTCAGCCAGAGCCTCGGCAGCTACGGCTCGTTCTTTATCTCCGGTTACCAGCAGGATTACTGGCACGAGGACGGCTACGAGCGCACCCTCAGCACCGGCTGGAACGGCAATATCAATGGCGTCAGCTACAGCGACTATCCTGACAGCACCCAGCCTGCCGACCAGCAGCTGGCCTTCAGCATGCAGGTGCCGCTCAGCCGCTTCCTGCCCAACGCCTGGGCCAGCTACAGCATCAACACCGCGAAGCACGGCGATACCCGCCAGCAGGTGGGACTTAACGGCACGGCGCTTGCCGACAACAACCTCAGCTACAGCCTCCAGCAGAGCTACACCAACCATGGCGTGGGCGGCTCCGGCAACATCAACGCCGATTACAAAGGCGGCTGGGGCGAAGTAACCGGTGGCTACAACTACGACGATGACAGCCAGCAGGTGAACTACGGCCTGAAGGGCGGGATTGTCGCGCATCCACATGGCATCACTTTCGGGCAACCGCTCGGCGACTCGCTGGCCGTGGTGAGCGCGCCCGGTGCGGAGGATGCAAAAGTGCAGAACAACACCGGGGTGTACACCGACTGGCGCGGTTATGCGGTGGTGCCTTACGTCAACCCGTACAAGAAAAACCGCATCGCGCTGGATACCAGCACGCTCGGCGATGAGGTGGATATCGACACCGCCGTCCAGACTGTGACGCCGACGCAGGGTGCGGTGGTAATGGCTGACTTCAACACTCGCGTCGGACGGCGCGTGCTGATGACGCTGCTTTACCGTGGGCTGCCGGTGCCGTTTGGCGCGCAGGCGAAGCTGAAGGAAGGCGGCAGCGGCATCGTTGGCGATGATGGCCAGGTCTATCTCACCGGCGTGCCGGATGAGGGCGATATTGCGGTGAGCTGGAACGGGACGCGGCAGTGCATGGTGCTTTACCGGCTGCCGGAGAATGCCGGAAACGTTCCGGTGACGGAAACTGAACAGGAGTGTCGTTAAATGAAGGTGTTATTAAAATCCGGCTGGCTGGTGCTGGCGTTGTGGCTGGTTTCTTTTGGTACACAGGCCTCCTGTGGTTTCGCTTCCGGAGTGAGTAGTGAAGTTCCGGGGTATATCAGTTTCGGCAATGTGGCGGTCCAGCGTGATGCGGCGGTGGGCAGTGTCATCGCCACGGCCACAACGGGGGCGTATAACGGCGGCAATACTATCGCCGGGTGTTCAGAAGCCTGGACCTACCGTTGGGAACTGAGTAAATGGGGAACGCTGAGCAGTCTCGGAAGCAATATCTATAACACTAATGTTCCTGGAGTGGGTATCCGGTTGACTAACACCTCTTCCGGGAAAGTGCTTCCCTATGACCAGAGTGTGGGCGCGAATGTTTATATTTACATCGGTGGTGATGGTATTAAAGCGGAGTTAATCAAAACGGGCGATATTACGGGAGGAACGCTGGATAGTGGCATGCTGGCGCGGGCCTCGGTGGCGAACCAGTTTTATTTTGCCAATGTCACCCTGAATGGCACAAATACCATTACCTCTGAATCCTGCTCCGTTACCACTAACCCGGTTAATGTCCCGCTGGGTGACCATGACAAAAGCGAGTTCAGCGGTCCGGGTTCCGCAACGGCCTGGCAGACATTCAATATCAATCTGAGTTGTATTCAGGGCGCACGGATTAATGTGCGTATTGACGCCACAGCAGATAGCGACGCCGGCGTACCCGGCGTCATTAAACTCGACAGCGATCCGGTAAATGCCAGCGGTGTCGGCGTGCAGCTCTGGTACCGCTATGAAGACAGCCCGGTACAGTTCGGTCAGGAGCGGTATTACTACACCTCGCCATCAGGCGGCAACGAATATGTTCAGCTTCAGGCGCGCTATTACCAGACAACACAGAGCATCACGGCCGGGAAAGCGAACGCCACGGCGACGTTTACGTTGACATATAAATAGCTACCTGAACAATTATAAAGGTTTTAGACTAACCCTCTGTTTATCAGGGAAGATGATAATGATCCAATATTGGTGGAAAGATCTGTTTGATCGCAATAATAACTGGCAGGGTCTGGAGCCGACACTTAAGAGCAGCCAGAGGACCGACGTGGCAATGGAAATGCTAAGTGGTCGTTATGGGCGGATGGCGTTGCAGGTTTCTGGGGAGACATTATTCTGGGCATCAATGTTGAAAGATCATTCCGGTGTCTGGTTGGTGTTTAATGCCGATCATTCCGCTTGCCAGACATTATTACCGGCTGTCACATCTGAAGATATTGAAGGCATTAAAAGCAAAGGCGAACGGGCCTGGACAGGTGAATGGTGTCGCTATTTTTCCCGGCAATTAATGAATGCGCCAGTGCCTCTTCTGTCTCTTCGCCGATGGCTGATAAGGCCGATGGAGGCCAAATATTCATTACCGAAATTATCCGGACAGCGTGTTCCTGTAAATAGCTGGCGTTTTGATGCCCCAGAAAGCAGCGGGAATATCGGCTGTAGCTGGACGCTCTACGGCGAAGATTTTCCTGATTTGGTCAATCCTGACAAAGTCAGATTAGTGGACTGGTGGTGGGGAGGTAGCCTGCTACTTGGGCGTTATCCGATACAACCTGATGCCGGAAGGTTGAAATGGTGGCGTAAAAAATGCCGGGAGGGTGCGCTGCCTCCAGTACTTGTCTGGTATATAGCAGGGCTGGGATCATTTGTTATTCTTGATGGTCATTATCGTTTACAGGCAGCGATTGCAGAAGAAATCCCACTTTCATTTCTGGTGCTCAGCGAATTGCAGGAACGGGATTTTGCTACCGATCAAGACCATCGGGCCCGTATTGTCCGGGCGTTAGAACAGCAGCTCAAAAATCCTAAGTGCAAAATCGATGGTGTAAATCAGACGCTGATTAATCTTTATGATACACGTTATCTTTATGCCTCAACCCATAGCCGCGCGACGCTTGGCGAAGGAACGCGCTGGACACAGGAGTTAGAAAGCTATCTGCAACGGTATCAGTTGGAAGACTATCGGGACAGGGTACTTAATGGCGTTAACGATGAATGCTGAATTAAGGATAACAAATGGCGGCATTCTTTAGGGAATACAGAGTCAACGGGCTTGCGGATACCAGCATCCCTGCTGGCCGACTATTTTAATGACACTGGTTTTTGACTTTCGAGACTCTGATGCACCGCCTCGCAGATCCGGCTTACCGCCAGCCCGTCAACTGCGGTGACCGGGTACGGTGACCTGTTCCTGACCGCCCGCACAAAGTCATTGATGGGGTCGATACCAAAGCCGCTGGCGACACCGTTGCGGTAGTTGATGAAGTAGCTGTTGGGCGTGAGCGTCTTGTCCGGGGTGGTAATTTCCAGTCCCCGATGCTGCGAGGAACTGCGGATATAGGTTGCCTCGCAGAGAATATCAATGCGCCCGTCGTTGTCTTTCGGAAAGCCTTCCGGCAGCACCCACGAGTTCTCGACCACCCACGAACTGCCGTCGCCCATCGTCAGCAGGCTTTGCACGCTGTCAAAGGTGTCGAGGCCGCATTCGACCATCAGCCGCTTCTGTCCGACGGCGTACACCGACACCACTTCCTGGCCGGAGAGGTGGCGCACCAGGTCGAAGCAGTGGGAGCCGAGGAACCATACCGGGGAGCTTGCGCCCGCCCAGTCCAGCCACGCCGTCGGGACCGTTATCACGTCGTCCATACTGATATGCCCGCGCAGGATGCGCCCGGCTTCCGGCCTCTCCAGTTCAGCCTTAATGCGCATCACCGCCGGGTCCCAGCGCTTGTGGAAATCGACGCCGACCAGCAGGTCCCGCTGCTGCGCCATCTCCACGATAAGCTCACACTCGCGTACCGAGGTGGCGAGCGGTTTTTCTGCCAGCACATGTTTACCGTGGCGCAGGGCGGTGAGGATGGATTCGGTGTGGTACGGATCCGGCGTCGCCACCGAGACCACGTCGATGGCTTCCTCCTGCAGAAGAACGTCCAGCCGGGTATAGCCCATCACGCCGTACGCCATGGCAAGGTCGTCACAGCGTTCCTCATCTGTTTCGCAGATGGCGACCAGCACCGTGTCCGGGTTATGGCGGTACGCGTTCATATGGTGTTTGCCGTAGATACCTGCGCCGACCACGGCGGCTCTGATTTTGTTCATCGTTGAGTCCTCAGAATAAGCCCAGGGAAAACAGCCAGCCGATGATGACGGCCAGCGGTCCGGTCAGTTGTCTCGACAGCAGAAAGGCGGGTACACCTTTTGCGATGGTCTCCGGCTTTGCCTCCTGCATGGAAAGACCTACCGGCACGAAGTCGCAGCCGACCTGCACATTGATCGCAAACAGGGCGGGCAGGGCGAAGGCCGGGGATATCGCCCCTGCGCCAATCTGGGTGCCTATCATCACGCCAATCACCTGCGAGATGGCTGCCCCCGGCCCGAGCACCGGGGAGAGGAAAGGAATGCCGCAGATGAGAGACAGCAGCAACAGCCCCCACAACGAGTTCGCCAGCGGCGTCAGGGCGTGGGCAATCAGGCTGCCGAGTGCGGTCTCCTGCACCAGGGCTATCAGCAGCGAGACAAAGGCCATAAACGGGATAACGTTGCGCAGCGACACGTCCACCGCCTCACGGCTGGCGGCGAACAGCAGGGCGATAACGTGGCCGACGGCGGTGCCGGTCTGCTCGACCATGTGCACCAGCTTCTCTGTGCCGCGAGGAGGTGGTGGCGTGGTGATAACCCGTGGTGCAGGCTCCGGTGTTATCTCAGGCTCGCTGTCCGGCGCTTCGGCGGTGTCCACCAGAACCAGCTGTTCCATCGTGACGCCGGAAACGTAGTTATCCTCGGTAATAAAGTGTGCCAGCGGTCCGGCCCGCCAGGTAGGCAGCACGTTGATGGTCGGGATGCCCTTCTGCGGATACAGGCCGCAGCGCAGGGACCCGGCGCAGTTAATCACCACGCACAGGATGTCGTTATCCGGCGGGATATCGGCAAAACCGTTGACGATTTCCGATTCGGTGAGCGCGCCGATTTCTATCGCCACCGGATGGATTTCCCGCCCGGTCAGCGACAGCACCTTTTTGCCGCTGGCGACGGGCAGCCACAGCCCCTTGCCGTAGCCGCCGGGACCGGGGGGAATAAGCACCGTGTTCATGGCCGTCCCTCCTCAATCACCAGATTGCCGTGGAGGTCTCGCAGGTTCGGCACCGGGCCGGAGAGATGAACCGCGCCGATATGGCAGGGATTCAGGTCGCCGTTGAACACCAACGTCAGGTGGCCGAGTTCAAACAGCGCCTGCTGTGCTCCTTTGCCGACGGCAGTCACCAGATAGTCGTGACCCGCCAGCAGCAGGCGGTCACCGGGCAGTATCATCAGGCTCTCTTCCCGGAACGATGGTTCCAGAGACAGGGAGTAATCGAGGCAGTCCTTCGGCCCGTTGCTGTCGAAGGTGATGAGTATCTTGTCGGTCAGGCCGTCAGCGACAAACAGCCCGATAGCAGTAATACGTGCGCAGTAAATCATCATGGCGCATTCCCCCGCTTGCTGAGCCGCAGGAACAGGTACTCGGTGATAATCCCGCGGATTAAACCAATCAACATGGCGGCAGCGATATAACGCAGCGCCAGCGAGGTGACGGGCAGGCCGAGCGCCTTAACCCCCGCAGCCACGCCGAGCCAGACAAACAGCTCTGATGGCACTACGTGGGGAAACAGGCTGGTGAGGGGATGGGCGGTGGTGCCGAGTGCATCCTCATAGCCGGGTTTACTCTTCTCAGGTAAGAGCTTACCGAGCGTCAGCGCGCCGGGGCTACTCATAAAGAACCAGCCGAGCACTGGCAACACGCCGTAGGTGAGAATGCGCGAGCGGCCGAGCAGGGCAGCGACCTTCTCCATCCGCACGATGCCGACCAGCTTCATCAGGAAGTTGATGGCCAGCAGCAGGCAGATGAGCATCGGGATTAGCCCGGTCATCATGTCGAGGAAGATTTTGCCTGCGGCCTGGAACAGGTGGATAAAGCCTTCAGCCAGGGAGACCAGAAACATGGCGGCCTCCTGCGATGGGTATGATGGTGCATGGTTGTGGTTCGGTGTGCATAAACAACTCTCCTGTCAGGTATCGTTGGTTAATGCGTCCTGCCACTCACAGCGCGGGTCGTTATGTCCCGGAGTTGTCGGTTGTTGTCATGGGGTGAAGCGGTTTTCGGGGTTTACATTTATTACTGGAATTGAGGTAACGGGCGGGCCAGATCTCTGAGGGATGAACGTCGAGCGCGATGGCAATCAGCCATTCGCCTTTTGGCCACGGGCGCGTCAGGGTATTCGACAGAGTTGACGAGGCCAGCCCCGCTTCCCGCGAAAGTTTCGCCAGACTGGTACCGCGCTTGTGTAAGGCGGCAACAATGTCGGCCGGGTGCCAGTCTTTTTTAGTCATTCCGTTTACCTTCTTGTGTTACAAAGCTGATTAAATATCCCATTTTGGGATATTTTTGTAAATGGCTGATATTCGATTTTGGGATATTAATCGGGTTTTATGAATGTCATCTATTTATTCTGATGAATATCAGTTAGTTATAAAGTTACTGCGCTCTGCAAGAATTGATCGGGGGATTACTCAATCTCAACTGGCTAAATCGCTGGGCAAACCCCAGTCATTCGTTGCAAAGGTGGAGAATGGCGAACGTCGTTTGGATGTGATTGAATTTGCAGCTATTGCTCGCCTGCTTTCGCTTGATCCCGCAGAAATACTGAACGCAGTTATGAAGTAATTTGCTTGGGTTGTTATCCTGTTTTGGGATAATGACAAGGCCACCGGATAGTCAGTCTTAACATAGAGTTGAGGCTGCCGGGATGACTTCTATCTACTCAAATGACTACCAGCTGGTGATTAAGGCTCTCCGGGATGCGCGGATAGCCTGTGGCATCACTCAACAAGAGGTTGCCAGTGCTTTCGGAAGACCACAGTCATTTATCGCAAAGGTAGAGAGTGGAGAAAGGCGACTGGATGTTGTGGAGTTTGTCAGACTCTGCCGTCTTTTAAATATTGAACCCGCGAGTATACTGAATAAACTACAGTAGATAATACGTTCAAAAAAAACGATTAATATGCATGGGGATTATTTTTAATTATAACAAATATCTAGTTTGAAATGTAGAAGTCTGTGTCTATCGAAAATAAAAATGGAGGGAAAAAGAGTATATAAAAATTAGATGTTGTTTATTATAGCTTGTTTTCAACTGTATTGTGGCCCTGTATGATTCGGGCCAGCAAATATTTATTTTAGTATTTCATTTTCCAATCTTTTCTGCAATGGTTTTAACTGTCTTTTTATAGCTTTCGAATTCATGATCTTCGCGGCGCGATAACCATAAGTCAAAAAATTCCTTCTTCCAATATGTGAATATCTGGCATATAATTTTTTCTTAAATAAAGCTTTTAAAGCTTCACCTTTATTTTCTCTAATCCTATTCTTGCTGTCCATTGTAGCTTTTGCTAAGCGGACACCTCTTTTCATTCGTTCCGAATATCTTGCGAGAGAAGATGAACGTAATAATATATTACTCCCATCAAAAATAAACCCAAGATACTGTAAAGGCATATTTGCCACTAAGGTACTGTCTTTGTATATAAAATCTCGAATCTCAGTTTTCTTAGTATTGAGTTCTACCTTAAGATGCTTAATCCGCTGGGCTACATCACCTGCTAGAGTTTTATTATACTTAGTTGGTACAATGAATAGCATATCATCACAATAGCGATAATAATGGCCACCACGTTCCTGCGCGTAATCTCTCATTTCAATATCAAAGTCAAGCATATATATATTTGAAAGTAGAGCACTAATTGGCGAGCCTTGGGGTATACCTTTTTGGGAATTATTAACTATAATAAGACCATTTTTTCTAATCTTATTTCTAAAATCAACAGGGGTGCAGATCTTGCGTCTATTATACTTGGGGTTATTCTTTGATATACCTAAAATCTCATACGCTCTATTTTTATCAACTTTAGAATATCTTGTTATACTTTTGTATATGGCAAAATGGTCTTGCGGCAACGCTTCAGTCCCAATAACTTTGCACCACTGGTGTTTCAAAATTTGATGATCTAAATTGTCAAAAAAACCAGAAAGATCTAATGCAACAGCGCTACACTCACCCATTTCAGTAATTGTATCAAATGCTCTCTTGGCAAATTCTATATTGCTTTTATTTAAAGATCTGAAGGCAAGGATGTTCTCGTGTAAATTGTTTTCTTGGATCAATAATTCATAATGTCCAGTAAGATATTCTGCGTAAAATGCATAAATATGACTATCCAAATGTGAGGAATAGGCAATAGGTCTTAATTTTTCAGTTTTACTTAATTGTTTTGTTGATTTGTCTTTTTTGATTTTAAACGATTTTACTTCAAAGCTTAAAAATGGCAGAAAAGAATGTTTTATTATTTTTTCTGGAGAGGAAACATATTTAACCGCTTTTTTTAATGAAACAGGTTCATCGAAATGCAAATAACCACGTTTTCTGAACCATGGGTAATCATCATTATTCATTATATTCCCTGAATGAAATTAGCAAAACCGGAGGATGACAGAATAGCGACAATTCTAGGACACATCCTCCGGCTTAACCAAGTGGTCTTTCTCCAACCTTCTCATCCACAATCAGTACCTAAATACAAATTGTGAACCTCGCCGCAAATGTTAGATATGCTGTATAATGTAATCAGTAGCGTGGAGTCAATTATGAATATCATCCAAGTGTTGCTTACCGTCGTCACAGTGATTGGTTTCACCAAGACCTGTGGGAGGCTTGACAACCTGTACAATACCCCTAAACCTTTGTTTAGGGCATTGTTTTTATATCATCGTAAATTTAAAAAAACAAGGTTTACCTATTAAATTTTGCGAAATTCTAGAAAAAAATTCAGCAACTCAGTTAACCCAGCAAGCAATGAGATGGTTTTATATCGTGTCTGTAAAGAATGTTCACAGGAATAAGAACTATGACGGCATGGAATCAGTGCAGCAATTGATAAATTTAGAACTTAAATTTCATAGCCGCCTCCACCTCACTACACCCCGTCTCCTGCATAATCCGCCTCCGCTCGGCCTTCTCATGCTTCTCAGTCATGGCCAGCGCCAGATACAGCGCTGGCGGCACCACCCGAAACAGCGCCTCCACGCGCGGCGACAGCACCACGCCCTCGGTATACTGCCCCGGCGATTTTACCGCTGAGCGCAGCAGTTGGCGCTGTTCTTCCGTCAGCGCTTTAAATCGGCAGACCTGCTCGATCTCTTCCGGCGGCATCACCAGCAGTTCCCACCACTCGATCATATTGAGCAGCTTCTTCGCCTCATCAGGAAAATCTGCCAGGTTCTGGGTGGCGAGCCACAGCCAGATACCGAGCTTGCGCCACATCTTCGAGCCTTTGGTGAGAAAGCGCGCCAATAAGGGATTAACAGTGATGATATGCGCCTCATCGGTGATATTGACGATGGGTCGCACCAGATGCTGGTCGCGTTCGCCGAGGTTATTGATATGGTTAATCAGCGAGATATAGCTGATGGCAAGCTGGGCTTCGTAACCCTCACGGGCGAAGGTGGCGAGATCGACCAGAGTTATATCCGTCTCCGGCCACATCTGGCCTTCACGGTTAAACAGTTCGCCTTCAAATCCGGCGCAGAACAGGTTGATGGACTCCGCCATTTCATACGCCCGCTGGCGGCGGGCTTCCGGCAGGCTGTTGTCGCGGGAAAGGGCGAACAGTGCATCGCGGATATCCTGCGTTAGCGTCTGGCGTTTTTCCTGATAACAGGTATGTGCGGCAGCGATAATCGCCTGACGGATCATCGCCATGTCTGGCCGGGTGAGGCGTGCATCTTCTTTCGCCTCGCCACCGGTGATCATCAGCCGGGCGGTGATCTCCATTTCACCGAGCACGTCACGCTGGTCATCGCCGTCGCTCTCTTCATCTTCCGGTGGTTCGGCGTCGGTGACCGCCTGTTCCACCAGTCGCCAGGCATCGGCGAACAGGGGCAGGGTGACACCGGAACCGGGACGCAGGTTGATTTTGTTCACCGTCAGACCGTGGGCGGCAGCGTAGTCCGCCATCAGGCCGAACGAGTTCCCGGCTTCGATGATAAACAGGCGAGGGCGGTGCAGTGCCATCAATTGGGCTATTTTCGCGTTCAGCGTGGCGGATTTGCCCGCTCCGGTCGGGCCGAGCAACAGCAGATGGCCGTTCTGGGCGCGGTCTAGCTTATTCAGCGGATCGAAGCACAGCGGCGCGCCGCCGCGATTGAAGTAACAAATCCCCGGATGCCCGGTGCCGGTTTCCCGCCCGTACACCGGCATCAGCCCGGCGATATGCTGAACGAAGTTGAGCCGGGTATACAGCCCGCACAGATCGCGCAGGGGATCGAAACACATCGGCAGCCAGCGTAACCAGTGGCTTAAGGGGGCCACTTCATGCTGCTCCTGTACGGGTACCAGACCGGCGTTAAGCAACAGGCTGTGCAACTGGCGCTGCTGGCGAAACAGGGTATCGGTGTCGGGTGCATGCAGGTAAAACGCCAGCGTGCTGCGGTAGAGCTTATGGCCGTCCTTGAGATAGCTGCGTACCTCGTGGCAGTCGCGGCGGGTGTATTCCGAATCGGTGTTGTCGCCAATCGCCCGGTCGGCGAGGTGGCTGATATGCTGCTCCAGCTTGTCCTGCGGATACACCACTACGGTCAGGTTTATGATGGTTCCCGCAGGCAGCAGGTCGAACAGGGCATTGATGCCGTCGCCGCGCGAGGTTTCTCCGGTCAGCAGGCCGGGCGGCGGCGCTTTGCGCAGGCGGTCGACCACCATCACTTTATGCGGTCGGTTATCCAACCACCAAACGCCGTTCTTTGCGTCCGAGCGCGGTTCGCTCGTCAGCAGTCGTTCAGCGAAATCGGTGATAACGGGCAGAGATTCAGCTTCCGGTAAATCCAGTTGTCGCCAGAAGGCTTTTTTATCTTCCACTGGAGGCGCAGGATTAAACCAGCGCACCATCCAGCGGTGAATGGCCTGTTCATTCTGGCGGATGGCGTTAATTCCCGCCGCTTTCAGCCCGGCGGTGAGACGCTCGCAGATATTGTTCAGCGTCTCTTCCGGGGACGGTTCGTCCGGCGAGAAACCTGGAAGCCAGCGGTACACCACCATCCGCGTGCGCCGCCACGTCGCCCGCCACCGGGTACGGGTGACGGTGTTATCGAGAAACAGCCCCTCATCGCGGGTGAGATTCGCCATATGGTTTGCCATCTGCGTGAGCCATTCGCGGGTAAAGGCGGAGTTGCGAATTTCCGGTGCGGCGTAAGCTGAAAGTGATGCCAGCCACGCCTCGCTGTCGTCCTCGTCCTGGCAGAAAAACTGCACCACCCACGGCGCACGTTCATGCTCATCAAAGGCATCCTGTAATGCGTCGGTGACGGTATCGCGCATCTGTTCGAGAAAGGCCGTCGAGCGGCCTTCGGTGCCAACAGGTATTAGCTCAAACACCGCGCCCACCGAGCGGCCATCTTCCAGCAGCAGCGTCTGCGACTCCGGCAAAAACTCCACCCACGGCAGCCAGTCGACAAAGGACGGGCCCTTGCGGTAGCTGGTATTCAGCGCCTGTTGCGGGAGACCGCACCGTTCATTCATGGCGGAGTCAGGCGTTCGCCCGGTAATGCATACTGCGGGCGGGTATAGAAGGGGAAGACGGTGCTGTAACCAGGCACCGGGGTGTTGCCGTTAAGGTGCGGGAAAACGTACAACACAAGATCCGGATTGGGCAGGCGCGGAAACTGGCTACGGATGGTATCCGCTTCGGGTTGCGACACCGGACCATCCGGCGTGCGGCGCAACTGGGCGCGGGCATCCAGCAGGGCTGCGCTGCCGCCGCTTTGCTGCTGCCACAGCGTCAGCATGCTGGCATCAGGATCGACCGGCATCAGTTCCTCCTGCGAGGTGCTGCATCCGGCCAGCAAAAACAGAAGCATCAATATAGCGCGTATCATTCCAGTCCCTCCGGCGTGCTGGCCTGCTGGTATTTCACTTTTCGGCCTTCCGGCTCGTAATCAATCGCCAGTGCTTCAGTCAGATGCACCGCCACCTTATGGCCCGGCGGCACGTACACGGCATCGAACATCTGGCCGTAGTGTTGCTTCATCCAGTCGGCTGTTTCTTTCAGCCCGCCGCCGATGGCCTGGCCGAGCACGTACTGGCCATTGTTGCCCGTCACCGCGCTGGTGATACTACCGTCCTCCACCACGGTGGTGCTTTCACCATTGGCGAAAGCCTGCGCCGCCGCGCCGGATCCCGCCAGCAGGAACTGCGAGGTCAGGTATTCCTTCGCGTTGCTCTTACGCTCGCCGGGAATACACGGCAGCCCCTGGTTATCCGAAAGCCAGCCGATCTCCTGCTGTTTGTTGCCGGATTTGCCGCCCTGCGGGACGGTGCGGATGGTGCCGTCGTGAAACACAAAGGTCATCGAGGTGATTTGCCCGCGCACGCAAGAGAGCGTCCAGTCGCCGGAGGCGATACCGGAGACCACCGCGCCCGCCACGTCCGGCAGTTCAATGCCGTTGGCGGTGAGGTTGTCCTCGCCAATCAGCAATTTGAACGGGTAGGGATCGCTGACGGTGCCGTTAAGCGGAACGCGACCAATCAGCGCCGTCATCGCCACCGATCCGGTCAGCGTGGCGTTCTGCGGCAGGGTGTAGACTTTTACGTCAGGTTTCGGCGGCGGTTTGTCCGCCGCTTTCAGGGGGACGCGCAGCAGCTTTTCGTCCACAGGCGGGGGCGCATCCAGCGGCTCCAGCCAGCGGATATCCGGCTGCACATCGGCAGGCAGTTCGCCGGGCGTCAGCCCCAGACCGGGCGGGATATCGTCCGGGCGTTTCGCCATCAGGCGGTCGAGCTTGTCCAGCAATCCTCGCTGGCTTTTTAGTAGTCCATCGCGCATCTGGTCCTGCTGTCTGCGCATATCCCCGCGTAACTCAGATGCCAGCGTCGCCTGCTGTGCTTTGAGGCGCTTCTCGCGCGCCTGCTGGCTTTCGTTATCGCTCTGGATTGACTGAAGCTCCCGACGATACTGCTTCATCTGGCCGACCAGCGTGGCGATGGTATCGGCGGGCGTGTCGCCGTCAATGCCCAGTTCGCGCAGTTCCTGCGGCGTTAAGGCAGCCACGGTGCGGGATGGAGATTTCTCCGGCGTGCTTTTGTCTGCCGGGCGCAGCAGTAGCCAGACAGTGAGAAAGACAATCACTGGTAGCAGGATTTTCAGCAGGAGACTCTGGCGCGGCATCATGATTTTGGCTCCGGCAGCAGGGCGCGGGAAACCGGACCTTCCGTCACCAGGTAAGCCACGGTGGTATCTTCTGCCAGACCACGCGGGCCGAGCCAGTAATGCTGGAACGCGGCGGCGGTAAACTGTCCCTGAAGTTCACGTGGATCGAGCGTGATGCGCTGCCCGCTACGGTTTTGCAGGCGGATGGCGGTGACGGTGGTGGCGTTGACTTGCCATGACGCCAGCGGGATGGCGGTGACAGGCTGCTGTGGCAGTAAGGTGGTGATGCGTTTCGCCAGCCGGACGGGCGCAGGCGTGACGCCGGGCAGGGCTTCGACGGTGCGCAGCGGCGCATACAGATTCTGCGCGGCGTAGCGCACCAACAGGACGGGCAGGGGCTCGGTTGATGCTGTCACCGGGACGGGCGTTTTGGCTGTGGCAGGCGTCTGCGGCGCATAGCTAATTTGCATTGCTTCAAGTGGTGAAGTGCTTTGGGTGGCCTGAATATCCAGCAGGATCAGCTCACCGCTGCTGGTATCGCGTAACTGGATACGAGTGGCCGGGAACGTCGTATTCGCCAGCAGGAAGACTTTGCCGCCCGCGCTTTGCAGACGTACTTTGCCTTCCAGCGTGGCGGGATAGCCGATGCGCACCGCTTTCCCTACGTCGACAATCCGCTCCTGCCCGACATGCAACGTGACTGGGAGCGGGATGTTTTCCCACTGCACCACCTCCGTGGCGAAGGCCGGGAAGCTGAAGAGTAAAACCAGGAAGACAGATTTCATTGTTTCTCCTCCGCCACCAGACGCTGCGGCGCGGCATCGGTACAGTCGATTGCCAGCCCCCACGGGTTTTTCTCCGCATCAATGGCATAACGCACGACCTGTAATGGGTAGCGCACCAGCGCCTTTTTTACCGGCTCGTTCTGAAAATACTCCTCAACCGCCACGTCCAGCGTTACCCGCCAGGCGTCCCGGCTTAATGTCTCGACGCGCGGGAAGGGGCGCTTATCACCGTCATGCACCGAGCTGCTGTAGCCGTGGCCGGGAAGCTCATACACGCCGCGCGTACGTTCGCGCAGTTCACCACCGTTGCGCCGCACCTGAAAATCGTGCTCCAGCCGGGTGTAACAGGCGGGCGTCAGGTAGGCGCGTAGCGAGCGCAGGTTGCGGGAATAGTCCTCCTCGCCATTATCCGGCCAGCGGTTAAGCTGCTGGAAGATATAGAAGGTGAAGGCGTAGACGCTGGCAGGCGGCACTTCCCACCACGGGCGGGTGCTGCCGCTGCGCAGATCCGGCGGGAACCAGAGAGTGAGCTTTTGCGGCGCGCGATACCAGCCGTAGCCGACGCCCGCCAGACACAGGCACAGCAGAATAATCACCGCCCGCAGTGTCAGTATATGGTTATCGCGCTCGGCCAGCGCATGGCGAAAGCGGCTCATCGCGGACTCCTGCGTACCACCCACACAGCGCTATGCTGGATCAGTTGCGTACCCCGAAGATGATGACGCTCCAGCCAGGCAAGGATTGCTAAGAGTAGCCAACTGTCGGGCTTACCGCTTTTGGCACGCGCCAGAATGCGCCCACCACCCTGAATCAGCAACGCCGAGCCTGCCAGCGCCGAGCCGGGGATCAACGGCCAGTAACCGCTGAGCAGGGCCAGCAGAATGCCGGATAGGCAACCACCACCAAGACCGCTTGCCAGTGCCAGAAACAGCTCGCTGGTGGTCAGGCCGCGCCAGACCACGGGCTCGCGGTTAAGGCGGTCGGGGAGAAAGGGGATAGTCGCCATATTACAGGACGTCCGAAGCCTGGTTGAGCAGCCAGATGATGATCACCAGCAGTATGCTGCCGACGCCCGCCATCGAGCCCAGATCTTTCCACTGCTTACGCCCGCTCTGGATCTCCGAATAGGTGGCAATACAGTTGTTCGCCACCACCAGAAAACCGACGGCACAGATGGCCAGCGCTAGCAGCACCACGATGTCAAAACCGTAGTTTTGCAGCGTCTCCATAATGCCCTGGCCCTGGCCGCGCGAGGGATCTTCCATCGTAGGCAGGTCGGCGAGGGCGTTAAATGTGGCGAACAGCAATAACAGAAGCCAGCGCATGATGCCTCCTCAGCTCAGTACCAGCCAGAAGCTGACCAGCACCAGTAACAGTGAACGTGCCGCCACCGCGCCAAAACTCTGCCAGCTCAGGCGCTGGCGGCAGACGCCCTGCCAAGCGACCATCAGTGTCCAAGCGCACCACAGCAGCAGGGCGCTGGTAAACAGACCGAGCACCAGCAGACTGACGGTCTCTGGTTTGCTCAGGCTGGCGGCCTGAAAGGCGGCGAGTTGGGAGCCAGTCATCGGGGTTCTCCCGCTGATAGCTGGCGCTCAGGGGCTGAACGGCGCGCGGCTGCGCTCTTGCCGGGGCAAGGTAGTGCTGGATGCCTTGTTCAACGGTGGTGAGATCCTGCTGCGCCTGTAAGTTGTCGAAGAAATAGCGCGACTGTGAGTCGGCACTGGCGCTGTTCCGGGCGCGCTCCAGCGATGTTTTTACGCCGTCGAGTTGCTTCAGCGCGAGGGCGAGCTGGGTGGATTCCGGGGAGGCATAGGACTGTGGCCCTATGAGTAAAGTCAACAGTAGAAATAATGGACTATGTTGCATGGCAGCCTTCTCAGGAAGCGTATTCAGGGCAGGGTAGATGAGAGGCTGGAGAAAGATCAGCGAGGAATTGTTTACATCGAATAAAAATTTTCAGAAGTGGCTAGGTTATCAATGCCACTTCTGAAGAGGGTAATGCACCCTGTGGTGTGTATAGGCTCAGGATTCATCCGGCTCTGTTCTGTGGCAACAAACGATCAAACTTCACTGTCTGCTATGAGCGAGAAGACACTATTGCCAAGTGCTGCTAATTTTATTGCCCAAAGAGCAAAAGTGGTCTTTCAAGGTTAATGTATTGGAAAGACCACAAATTAGTTGTCACCATGATGCTTGACAACCGTTAACCATCTGGGCGGGAGACGCTAGTGTTGATTGAATCTTTCCACCAGTTTTTTCAGTTTTTCCTCGGAATTGTCGACTAGCATTTGTGCCAATTCTGCAGGAGCACAACCCAGTAGCTTATTAAGATCATCTGTCGCTACCTCGGGCTGGTCGGCTGACCGAACCGGTGACTGGATTCGTTGCTGCACCTGCATCCACAACTGAGCTACCTGCTCAGGGTCCGTCGTGAAGTAGCCGATTGGCAATGTAAGGCCAGCATACCCAAGAGACGGATCCAAAGCAGCATGGTACTGAACCACTGCCATACCGTACTCGCCAGGGAAAACCAATATTTCCAAGTGCGACTCAGAACGGCCTTTTGGGAAAATTCGTAGGCTACCGTCGGTACGGCTATTAAACTGATTGGTGATTAAACGCTGTGCCCGAAATTCCTCATCGCACTGAAATGCCAAATTGAGGCGACTGTTGCGCTCTCCACTTGCGAGCTCGGTGTTCATTTGTTTGATGAACGACCCGAGACCTAAACTAGCGCCAAATAACTCGTTGGTAGCACCAAGCCAGATTCCTTGATGTACCTGCTGCTGACGTGGCAACCGTTCAGCCCACTTAATTAAAGTGTTACGATTGGGGGCTGCATAGACAGGCCCAATCATCATACGTTGCATCGTGCTGTTACCATAGCTGGTTTTTCTGCGCTGGCGATCATGGAGTAAACGCCCTAGTTCCAGCTTACCATCACGTCCGATATATCGGCGGATCACCATATCTTTTGCCAGATCACAATAGTCTTCTAGTGTGGAACTAGCGGCCTCTAACTTGCGCTCGTGCAGCCAGTTAATAGCCTCTGTTTTGAGACCGGAGCTTTCCATCAAGCGTGTATGCTCTAAGCTATAGTCCATCAACCGTGAGTCCAGACGTATCCCGTTCAGAGGATCGGAATGGACGTGGATATCGAGTGAGATCTGCTGTTTCAACCCCGATTGACCAACAGAGGCCCGATTCACTCGGTAGAGTCGGGCCTTCGAGCTACGCAGTGCGCGCTTGCTCTTGGTATCGGGTAAGCAAATCTGAAAGCGACGAAATTGGCTAGCGATCAAATCGGTGAAGTCACTGCGATTGATCTTACGTGGCAACTCGGGCAAACCTTTCTGCAGGTCCGCATTACACTTAGGCTGAATGTGCCCAGTGCAAAGGTCGATGAAGGTGAAGTCACGGTGATTTTCCACGTCCTCAATTGCAATGCCCTCATCCGATGCGCCTTCTCGGCGCTGCATTGTCAGCTTGACTGTAGTCGCGATATCGCCTTCATCATTGTATCGCACGAGGCCAGTGTCGATCATTTCATCAACCAGAACCTGACGCTCATGGTCAGCGAGTCCGAAAAAGCCTCCTAACTCAGAAGGAGACACGATTTCGAGTTGCGCCACTAGTAGAAGAGCTGACTCAAGAACCGCTGGTAGCGCTGCTTTATGCGTCACATCAATGTCCAGACTGATCTTCTGTACTGGTGCCAGCACGGTAATACTTTGTAGCAAGCGGTCATAATCAGCCGGCAGTTCCACAGGTTGCTGCGCTGTTCTGTTCAAGGTAAGGGTCTTGTTACACATAGTCACTCTCCTGCACCTCGGCGCAAGCATTATGGATCAGGTCAGCTGAACGAATGATTTGGTACTCACTATTATGGTATGAGTACTGTTGGTGGATATAGTCGAAGACACGGGCCAGCGGCTGACATGCATTCGCCTGTTGCCACATACTCCCTGCACCGATGATTAACAGACGCTCTTTTGCCCGAGACAGGGCCACGTTAACTCGGGCATTATCGGTCATGAATCCGCCCTTTTGCTCAGAGTTATGGCGTACTAAACTTAATAAGATGATACGATTTTCAGAGCCCTGATAGGAATCAATGGTATCAACCTTTATCATTGAGCGGATCGGCGCTGCCCAAGATTCAGATTCCAGCCGCATCTGCAGGAGTTCCACCTGCTTGCGGTAACCGGTAATAACCCCGATGGCTGGCGTAGTATCGTTGTCATTCCACTGACGTAGCTGCCCCATCGCCTGCTCATCGTCGACCAATTGCCGCAGCAAGCTGCACAACAGGTTAACTTCAACTTCATTGGCAATTCCCTTGCCGATATTCGTTTCTTGCAACTTACTGTCAGAGGTATCGATCCAAGACACCGTGCGATTCCACGGGGTGGGCAGGGAGGACATCCACTCGGGAGCAGAAGGCCGACCGGTCGCAAGTGTGCCGTCATAGAAGCAGTGGCTAATAATGTCACCTATCGCGGGTGCCATCCGATATTGCTTCAACAACATGTGACCATCATTCAAGACGTAAGCTCGCTCAAAATCCGTTCGTTTTACATCGACCTCATTCAGGCCTAGATCACGGGCGACTTGGCGTACATGAGCCACATCATAGCTAGGTGCCAATTGGTTGTAGTCCCCCACTAATAGCACTCGCTTCGCACTCTGCATAGCTATGGCTAGCTCGGAAAACGTAGCGCGCGCAGCCTCATCAATTACCACCAAGTCAAAGGCATTTTTATCCAGTTGATATCCGCCATGCCCGATGCCAACCAATGTGCCAACAACCAATTGACGGGTACGAGCAGCAAAGGCGGCATAGCCGGTTTCGTCTGTGGCTAATCGCTGATACCAGTGGTGGGCGACCTTAATTACCTCAGCCATCCGTTCAATGCGCTGCGGATTATTAATCTGGTGTCGCTCGGCAATCATATTAAGTACCGCGAGCAGCGGTTTATTGTGATGCAATACTTGGTCGGGCATATCGGTAAAGGCTGACAACCTGCCAGTTAAAGCGTTCGTCAAATTATCTAGGCGACGCTCAGCCGCCAAGCGAACTATTCGTTCATTATTTGGCAGGTTATCCATATCGACACTATCTTGCTGGAATTCCCTTACTTCATTTCGGGCAGGGGTGAACTCGAACAATTCACGACCGCAGGAACGATACAGAGCGGCAGATTCCAGCACAAATGCCTCAGGCAATTTCAGGCGTGCTGACAGTGCTAGCAGCCGGACTTCAAGATCGCGGTGAAAGGCCGTACGGGCTTGAGCTTGTAGAGCATTAGTGTGAACATCCAGCATACCTTCGCTGACCCGGCGGCGCTCACCTAAGCGTACAATGCTTGGCAGTTTGAAATCCGGGGATTGTTCCTGGCGCTTAAAGCTCAACTCACGCACACGGTTAGCCACTTCGTCGACCGCAGTATGCGATTGACTCACCACCAGTACGCGGCGTACGTCAGCATCATTCAGCAGATAATCTAGTGTTGCGCTAAGTAGTGTTGTTTTTCCCGTACCCGGCGGGCCCATCAACACACTGAGTGGATTTTGTAGCAAATACAGGAATGCGGCGCGTTTAGACTCATCCAGTCCATAGCGGCTGATTTGTTCGTCGGTCGGCATAGGTAATGCTGGAGGCTGGCAACCTCGAGGGCCAATTACGAAGCGGTCGATTAGATCCCCCATCACTGCATCACCAGCAATAATGCGTGATAGTGCCCGGTCTCGTCGCTCCCAGCTAACATCACTACCCGAATTAGACAGAGTCAGGATTGTATCTTCTCGAATGTTTTGCAGGCGGAAGTTATTCCCGCGGTTGTCATCCGAGAGCACCAGCACACCATTGCCGGACTTAGTAACATCCAGTTGGCCGAAGTGAGTTTCATGATCATCTGCTGTCACGTTGATCACGTCATCATCAGCAAACTCTAAAGCGTCGATATTCTCATTAACCTGTACATGAACGATGCCATCTCGCTCCTTAGGGCTTGCAATCACTTTGACGGTGGGCAGTGTTTCGCGCTCTACTTCTACTAGGCGCAGCCAGAGGCGCTTAAGACTTTCCCCTGGAGCATCGGCAACTGCCGTCGGTGGTTCTTCTGCGGGCTTGATGTCCAGGACATGTTGCACTACGTGTAATGTTCTGACAAAGTTTAGTAGTTCAGTATTTGTCGCACCATAAGAACCTTTTTTAAGTAAAAAGGGCTGCCCGACCGACATGGCACGATTATCATTCTTGCGGTTATTACGGGTGTCATACACCATCTCCCCCGTACCTAACCGGTCATAGAACATACGATGCACGGTTAGACTCGGCCCATCTACTTTGAGATTCAGTGTCAATTTATGGGACACACCCAAGAAGAATAATTTTAGAATATTACCCTTAGTATAATTGACCGTCAGGTGGTAGATGCCTGAGTCCATCTCGAACAGTTCGCCCTGCTCGTTGGGGAAATACAAACTCTCGATCACCAAGGGCGTAGCCTCAACCAACTCGGGTTCATTTGCATGTATCATTGTGCGCCGTAACATGTCTAGGTTACGAGGTACAGCGTTATTATCTCCCAACGCATTACGGATCTCCCTACGTATTTTATTGGCGCCAGGATGAATGCAGGCAGCAAATATCTCATCTACAATCATGTATACGGCATAGCGGTCACGCGCCGTGGCGCTGACGTCGGTGGTTGGGGAGTATTCAGAATTTGCCGGAGCAAGGCCATCCAGCTCTAAGTCAAACATATCAAGCAGCAGAATGCCCAGCTTGCCTCCTTCCGCCTGGACCAATAAATTTTCCGGTTTCAGATCACCATGACTTAGATCCAGATCGTGTAGGTTATGCACTGCACGAATCAGTGCATCAGCTAATTGGAAGCGCTCCTCATAACTATGGTTGGACAGCACCATCCATTGTTCCAAGCTCTCCCCTAGGGCATAAGACTGAACGACATGTGTTCCCATCATGCCGCAGCCGAATTCAATTAATGGCGGAATCGGCAAAACATTATTGGAGGCGACGGCACAGCGTTCAAGAAAGTGCAGAAGCCGCTGGGACTGACCATGGTTATCCTTGTTGGGGCGTGCATTCAAATATATACGCACAGTACAGGGCTGCCCATCAACAGTTGTGGAGCGGAAAGTCATACGTTGGCGCAGAGGATCAGTACTCGGTGCTTCCACCTGAGGATATTGCGTTATCGGCATAGCATCAGTATTGAATGCAGCTAACGCATTGAGCACCCTAACCTTATCTTCGTTAGTATCGAGGTTTTGAAAATTCAGGGTTCGCGTAAGCGCCTCCAGCATTGCACCCGCATCTGTGTGGCGCTCTGATGCATCGTGCTCTAGGCTACGCTGGATAAATCTGTCTAGTTTACCTTCGAAGGGGTCATTTAGAGGCTGCTTCCATTGGGGGGGCTCATCTTGGGATAAGGTTAGATGCTCTCCATAGGCAATTTGGTAACACAGTACTCCCAGTTGGAACACATCCACCGCTTGACCCAATACCTCGGTCTCACCAAAGGCATCTTCTGGCAGCACGATACCCGTTGTATCCAACTCCTGACGCATATCGCTGATGCTTTTATGCCCCAAATCCGGAAATTTGGCACTTGTCAGGCCACTGACGATGATGGCATTGCGTTCCCGGTCCCACCACAAGCGTTTAGCACTCAAATCGCGGTGATATACTCCCATGGCATGCATACCGGCCAAGGGAGTTAGCAGAGCTCTTAATAATAATGTACGTTTTTCAATCGACAACGGTGTAGATACTAGGTATTCGTCCAAACGCTCGGCTAGCCTAGGAAGTTGGTAGACTTCGGCCATGTCCACGGTAAGTGTGTCTTCTTGAAGGTTGTGCTTGGGTTCCAATAAATAGTCTTTGCCTAGTTGACTATCGGTTCGACGTATATGCCGCTGCGTTCGGTCCTCACGTAAGCCAAAAAAAACGCGCACAGACATATCTGTGCCGACATGGGCCATCTTAGTGAAGTCCCATATTCGTATCTGGCTTTTGTCGTCCGAATCACGCTCATGTTCGCCGTCAAACTCATTGTAGTAATCGTGGGGGCCCTCTAGATGTGGGGTCTTCTCCGTGATTACATAGCCTGCTTCGAGCTTCTGGCGGATCTGGACATAACTCCCTCCACGTTTCCACTTCTCAAAAATGGCAATTTGCCCGGGGGCACATGGGCGCTTTTCAGGATAGCGGCGAAAATACCCTTCAGCCTTGGTGTAGGGCATTTTGTCAAAATAGGTATCTAGATTCGCGATGGTCAAGAACTCATCAAGCGTTAGCACAAAGCCTTTATCCTTTGGCGATAGCTGTGTAATCTTTGCATCGCCAGAGAGAACTACCAACGCTTGGATTTCGTAGAAAGTATTCCCCCACAGCGCGCGCAGCTCTTCATCGAACATGGACTTGATTCGTTGGGCGTGCTCACGCTTGCGGTCGATGGGAGAGCCATGCTTGATTTTACGCCCACTAGGCGTGGTCTGGATCCACTGGTCGTCTTCCATATGAATTTGGCCGTGGAAGTTCTTAAGTTCTATCATCAAGATGCGATCCTCGGCGAAGATCAATACATCAAATTCTAGACTTTTACGATTTTTGTCGAGCAACAAGATACCCGCATACCCAACCCAGTGTGCAGGAAGGGCTTTCTCAATGGCAAGAATGGCATTGTGCTCGTTTTGGTGTAACCCTTGCGTTGCCGCGATATGTAGTTTCATTGAGTTGCCTCCGGTTGTGAGTAAACGGAGACGTATAGGACGAAGGCGTTTGTAAATAGCGATGTGCTATAAATGATATTAGACGGCGACATGAGCGCTGCATAGCAATGGTCTATAAGACCAATTGTGAGAAATTTCATATTTTCGTAGAGTTCATCAGTGGGTACGCCCCACAGCCCTCGCCGAATGCGAGAACCACTGACTTACCCCTAAATAGGACTTTCGACTGTAACATCACATCTGTTGAGTAAAAGTGATGCTTATCAAATGCGAACGGAATATGTCACGACAAATGTATCAGTATAAGAAAGCACAATCAGCGCTAGTGGTCGGCTTCTGATAGTGTAGTAATGTTATAAAGTCCCCTTCTTAAGGTAGTCAGTGCCATATTTTTAATATCGTGCTCGACCCAATTTGCCCTCGGCATGAGAACGTTTAGACCTAAAAGTTCGCTATTGGCACGAAACTACCCATGAGCTCAGACTTGATCTAATTCAGTCGATAGATTTACAGCGATTCTTGTTGGTGGAAAAGATCGTCTCTCAGCAAATCGATAAAACTAGACTCAGTGGTTGAAAATGGGAAAGTTAGTATTGAGCGGTTTATAACCAGCGCTTAAAGCTACCAGCCACTATCCATACCGTTACTCCAAACCATAAGGTGGCAGGCAGTAAAATCAGCATAGAGGGCAGAAACAGCGGCTGTGCCAGATAAAACACCCACAGCGTGGTGGCGACTGAACTGCCGGACCTGATGACGTAGCGGTGGAGAAAAACCGATTTCAGCCCGGAGCCAAACCGCCTCAAGTCCCGTTGTACTAGACCTTCTATCAGTCCGATTAAAACACACAGGCAGAGCAGGGGGAGCATGGCGGCAAGCCATATCAGGCGCTGCATAAAACTCACCAGCGTATAGGCCAGGCCGGTGAACGGTTTCTTCAGAAGCCAGTTGGGCATAAGCACGCGAGTTGCCCCGTTCTCCAGCAGCATGACAATTTCATCCTTCAGTGGATGTGGCTGTAACGCAATAACCAGCTCCACCCGCTCCCGGTTCATCACCTGAAAAACATGCCTGCTCCCTTCCTGAGGCCACCAGAAATACAGCCCCGCCAGTTCCAATACAATCCGCAGCACCAGCGCACCAATAACCAGCCCGATGAGCCGCCCGGTCAGCGACAGCAGCCAGCCAATTGGTCCCTGTGGTGGGCGTGACGGAGGCGTTCGCTGCTCACTCATTCCGCCTGTCCCTGCTGGCGCGTCTGCATCCAGGCCGCCAGTTGTGCGACGGACTCCGGTAGTGGGCAGGGTTTATCCGCCACGGGCAGTGGCAGACGAATTTTCCACAACTGTCCACCCTCAAGTAGAGCAAAAGCCTGACCTTTGGGAAGCTGGATCAGCGCGGCGGTATCCAGCAGCGGTACATTGCGGGTAACTACCTGCTCGCGTGTGTTGCTGCTGAAGCTGTTGATGCCGCCCGGCGTGTCGGTGACGCCGGAGCTAACCTGACGGCTGCGCACTTCCACCTGCGGCAGTTGCTTCGTCAGCAGTTCGGCGGTGGCGGTTTCGCACACCCGCAGCATAATCAGGTTATTAAAGTTACCCACCACCTGGCCTGCCTTGGGGGCGCTGCCGATGCGGGCCTGAATATCACTCAGCGTCTGGGTGTAGGCGGTGACCTGAATGCCCGCGCCGCCACCCTTGTTGACCAGCGGGATAAACTCCTCCCCCATCAGTTCATTAAACTCATCGCAGTGCAGGTTGACAGGCGACGGTTTTTCGCTATTGCCGGGCAGTCCATCATTGAGGCCAAATTTATAGAGATGCCCGGCAACGCTCACCAGGTCGGCAAACATGGAATTGCCGGCGGCGGCAGCAACCACCGCATCAGACAGCGCATCCAGTCCGACATACACCACTGCTTTCTGACGGATCGCCTGCTGCCAGTCGAGGATCGGGCGTGCATCATCCAGATCGTGGTAGTCCGGGGCGAGCAGGGCGGCGAGCGTACCGGTGGTCAGCTTTTCCAGCAGCGGCAGCAGCGAAGCGACAATCTTGTCGAAGTAGGTTTTGTCATAGCGCACCGCCGAGAGCAGACCGTCGAGGATCGGATCGTAGAATTTCTCCGCGTTGAGGTACTGTTCCAGCGCCACTACGTGAGGATCGCGTCCCAGCATATGGCGCGGCGTGTTTTTGTCGTTAACGCGCTCCGCCAGTTGCGCCACCACTTCCCACGCCCGAGCGTTGTGGCGCGGCAGCACGATGCGGGCATAGTCGATAAACAGGGCGTCGATATTGACCACGTGGCGGGAAATTAACTGATAGTCGGGGCGCTGTCCGAGCGCCACCAGGGCGCGGGCGATGATGTTGACAAAGCGCCAGGCGAACTCGCGGAAGGCTGCCGAGTTACCTTCGCCGGAAAGCTGTCCGGTGAGGCGCGATGCCACTTCCGAGATGCGGCCAAAGCGCCCTATCGCGTTGTAGCGGGCGGAGATCTTTGGGTAGGCCAGATGGAACAGGATAAAGCGGTCGCCGCGTCCGGCGCGCTGCGCCTCTGTCCACAGACGCTTCAGTAGATCCGCGTCGCCTTTCGGATCGAAAACGATTACCACCTCACCACGGCGGATGTCCTGAGTGGCAAGCAGTTCCGCCAGCCGGGTTTTGCCGACGCGGGTGGTGCCGAGCACCAGCGTGTGGCCGGGGCGTTCACTGAGCGGCAGGGTGACGTCGCACTCTTTCAGCTCCACCCCGTGCAGCCACGGATTGCCGCCAACGGGCGGCAGTGGGCGCACCGGATTCAGCCAGCGATCGGCGCTGAGCAGCCGGGTAAGACGGGGAAGAGTATGTTCGGCGCGTTTTTCGATATGCCTTGCCAGGCGATAACACCCTCCGGGGCGCAGCCAGCGTGCGGCTTCCGGTTGCAGGCAGTCGTACAGCCGTTGGGTGTGGATGGGCAGCCAGCGAAAGCCTTTACCGAGAAACAGCCGCTGGCGGCTGACCGGGATTTTCCGGCTGGTGAGCGCGTAGCGCGGCAGGCACAGGAGGTTGCGGTGGTAGCGCACGATGTGCCAGCCCTGCCAGCCGCGTCGGAGGGCCAGCAGCATCAGGGCGCTGGCCATCAGGCGGGCCTGCCATAGCGTCAGCATCAGCAGTGGGGCCTGCGTCAGGCAGATTAATGCGCCACAGCCAGCGGTGACGGTGCTGTAAAACTCCACGGGTGGGCGCAGCAGCGCCTCCAGGGCGTAGCGGCTCATGGCGGTGTTGCCCGTTGCAGATGGCGGCTGACCAGCTTGCGGTAGCGTGCGGCAGGCGCGCCGCCAGCAGGACGGTGATAACGGGCGGCAGCATTGAGCCAGCTTCCGGGACGTTCATCGTAGCGCTTACGCAGCAGGCGGGCGGTGAGCGACAGGTTCTGCAGCGGATGCAAGGCATCGCAGGGAGAGTCAAAATACGCCCGGTGCCAGCCGATATTGATTTGCCCGAGCCCCACGTCAATGCGCTTCGGGCTGATGCGGCGGATAGCGGCCAGCAGCGCCTGACAGGCCTGCTCCCGGCTGGCGTAGCGGTAGCCGGTCCCTTTGATATTGAGCGTCCACGGCCACGGAAGATGTCTGCCGTTCAGGTTCGCGCCGCTTTCGGTCTGCGTGACGGCCCATAGTAGCTCCGGCGGCACGCGGAAATGCTCTGCGGCGCGCAGGTACGCTTCCGGCAGAGGCTGTGCCAGCGCCAGGCAGGGCAGCAGCAGGATCAGGGCTGGACCTCGCGCCATTGCTCCCCCTTACGCTCCAGCGCCACCGGGATTTTGCTCTGCCCTAAAAGGAGCCAGCGTCCCGCGTCGTGGTTAAGTGTGATGCTGTGTTCACTCACCAGTTTTGCATCAATGCCATGCGCCATCGCCCAGCGGCGCACCCGGTTATCATCGCCTTCGCTTCCGACCAGCCAGATATCCAGCGAGCGCTGTTGCGCCAGCAGGGTACGCAGCAGGCTGTCGCAGGGCGGGCAGTTATCCTGGACAAACAGCGAAACCCGGGCAGTGCTGGCGGACGTGGTTTTCAGCGGCGTCAGGCCCGGATAGAGGCGTTGCCAGGCGGCATCATAGGCGCGCTGGAAGGCGAGTTCCTTCTCCAGCCGCTGGTATTCCTGTCTGACCAGCAGTTCGGCGAAGCGCTGGCGCTCATGGTCGTTTTCGGCCTCCACACCCAGCATGGTTAGCGGATCGAGCCCCGGCGACCAGACGCCGCGCGCCTGCTGCTTCAGCGTGAGATAGCGCTGCCACTCTTCCGGCGTGACGCCCCAGATTGCAGCCTGTTGTTGCATGGTCAGGGGTTGCAGGGCTGAGTCCGCGTTCTGGCTGGTCTGCACCTGAAGCGGTTGCGCCCCCACACTGGCGATGAGTAGTACCAGGAGAATCAGGCGTTTCATCGCTTACTCCGGCACTTTCAGCGTTAGCTGGCGCTTGCCGTGACGGAACACTGCCCGGCGCTCATCAAACCGCTCCAGACGCCAGCCATGCCACTGTTCTCCCCTGCGCAGCCATACCACCTGATGGAGGTAAACGGCTTCGGGCGGCACAATCACTGCCAGGCGGATATCACCGCGCTGTACGGTCCCGGCGAAAAAAAACGGGGCCGTTAACGGCCCCAAAGGGCGGAGGGACACGGGATGACGGTAAGCCACCGTCGGGGGGAGGGAACGGTCGCTGGTAAAACAGACTTCACGGCGGTTTTCGTCGGTGGTCATCCGCCATGCCGGGCTCGCCAGCAGTTGCAGGGCGGCCTTCAGGCGCAGCGGGCCGGTGTGGTACTGGCTCAACGGTAACGGGAGGCCATAAAGCTGCGCCCGGCGCGCATCGGCAAGACACAAGGACCAGCCGCTGCCACGCAGCAGGTACTGCAACGCTTCCCCTACCGTCGGGTGAAAACCGGGCGGAATGGACAGGGCGGTAAGCTGTTCGAGTGGCGGCTGTTGCGGTGACGGGCTGACCAGCAGATAGCGGTCGTAGCGGACGACTTCTGGCGCGTCTGGAGAGGCAGCGGCCACGGCGTTGAAAATGGACAGTATCAGGGCTGGCAGCAGTCGTTTCATCGCATCCTCCACAGTGCTTTGAAAGGAGCGTGCTGGATAAGAGGGCAAGGAACTACCGACAACTGTTTGCGGCGGAAAAAAATAGCGCCCGGTTAAGGGCGCAAAATCAGATCAGTAAGGGAATCTTTCCCCCCTCAGCCCCAGCGTGGCGGCGATGGGGATGCCTTGCTCAGAAAAATGAACGCGTAACGTCAGCCTGACGGTTTGCTGCTGTGTGCTGCCGTTGGTTTTTTGCGTCAGCACCGAGCGGTAATCGATACGAATGGTGCGTTGCGGCGGTTGGTGGGAGATAAAGGCCACTACCGCTGCCATCTCAACACCTTTCAGCAACTCCATGATGGTGTTGTCATCCCGGTCTTCAAGACAGTGCTTGTGGGCCGGAAGGGTAATGGCCAGATCCAGCGGTAAGCCAGCGTCCAGCGCCTCGTCATCAAGGTTAATCAGTTTGCCCCGGTTAAGGGCTTCTTCGCGTGAGTTCAATACGGTATTCATCATGCGTTTCTCCGGTAAAAAGCCGAGGAAACGCCCCGGCGGGGAATTTCCCCGGCAGGGTGAATGCTGTGCGTCAGAACTGCGGTACAGGCACTGCTGGCGGTGCGGCTGGCGCTGGCTGGGATTCCGCTTCGCGCTCTGCCCGGTAAACCTCTTCACCATCAATTTTTATGAGCCCGATGTGCAGCAGATGGGCTTTCAGGCTGACGCCGGTTTCGCCTTTACGGTCGCCTTTGCTGTAGACAAAGGTGTCGGCATACAGATCGCCGAGGCGGAACTGGATCAGTACCTTGCGCTTCTGCTCACAGGCGTCAATACAGCGGCGCACCAGTTTCTGCGCTTCCTTGCCGCTGACGCGGCAGTCGAACCAGGTGTGCTCCGCGTTGCTGGCTTCGCCCCGCAGTGCGGCAATGTCGCAGCACAGGAACGGTTCGCCTTTTTTCGGGGTCACTTCCCGGATGCGGTTGAGGTAGCCCAGACCGCTGGTATACAGGTTGAAGTAATGGGTATCGTTCATGGTGGTATCTCCGTGTTGAAAGGTGCGGAGGCCCCATGCGCGGGAACGTCCCGCTTCGGGTTTGGCTCATTGGCTGTGAGACCGCTGAGTTACTGGCAGTACGGGCATTCCGCGCTGTGCGCCTCCGCGTTTCAGGAATGCATGGCGGGTTTTGTTGATAACGGCATTACAGCAACAGCTTTCGGGGTGAGAGGACAGCGAGATTTGTTACCGGTGGCTGAATAATTTCCGTGACAGGCTGAGCGGAAGATATGTGATTTTAATCACAAAATTGCGCTTCGGTGAGTTGAAATATTGTGCAGTAACCTCATATAGAAAGCGGGTAAGGAACACTGCCCACAAGACATGAACTTTTTGAATATTCTTTTTTACTGTTCAGGAGGTACATGATGACTCTCAGAACTTTTCCCATGTTGCACGATCTCTCCGACTCTCTGTTTGCGGACCGTTTTAACCGCATCGATCGCCTTTTTAGCCAGCTAACCGGCAGTACACCGTTGCCCTCCACGCCTTCTTACAATATCCGGCGGATGGGTGATAACCGCTATGAACTGACGCTCAGTGTGCCGGGCTGGAAAGAGAGCGAACTGGAAATTGAAACCGTCGGCGGTCAGCTGAACATTAGCGGTAAACGTGAAGAGGAGAAAACCGAAAACGGCGAAGAAGGATGGATCCATCGGGGTATCAGCCGCAGCGACTTCCGGGCCAGCTATAGTCTGCCGGAGCATGTGAAAGTGACCGGCGCTTCGCTGGAAAACGGCTTGCTGGCGATTGAATTACACCAGGATATCCCGGAAGAAGAGAAACCGCAGCGCATCGCCATCAACAACAACCCGGCGATTGAACACAAGCCGTAATCGTTGACTGACGTTGTTTTCACGCCCGGCAAACGCCGGGCGTTTTGCTAACCTGATGAGCCACTTTTCTGGCCTCTGACTATTTGAGCCGTGAGCGCTGTAACGGTTTCTTGCTGCTGCACCAGGAACGCCTCCAGCCCCATTTTCCCCGTCGCGATGTCATCCAGCATCTGCTCCCACAGTGCAGTGGTGCCCGGATCTTTCAGCTTTTCCGGCAGGGCGTCAATCAGCGCGCTGGCGGTATCCGTTGCCAACAGAAAGCGGCGTTGCTTAATCAGATAACCACGCTTAAGCAGCGTCTGGATAATCCCGGCGCGGGTGGCTTCGGTGCCAATACCGGCGTTCTCTTTCAGCCGCTGTTTCAAGCGCTCATCGCTGACAAAACGGGCGGCGTTTTTCATCGCGGCAATCAGCGTCCCTTCGGTGTAGTGCTCCGGCGGTTGAGTCTGACGGGCGCGAACGTCTACCTGTTCCACCTGGCAGGTTTGTCCCTGTTGCAGGACGGGAAGTGACTGCGTTTCTTCCGGTGAATGTGTTGCCATCTCGCGTAAAAACAGTTGTTGCCAGCCGCTGACAATCACGACTGAGCCTCGGGCAGCCAGCGTTTCCCCAGCGCAGTTCAGGCGCAGGTCGGTTTTATCCACCTCATGGTCCGACAGAAACTGCGCCAGAAAATGGCTGCGTACCAGGCCGTAAACCTTGCGCTCGCTGTCATTCATCTGCGTCAGATCTACCGTTTTACGGGTCGGGATGATGCCATGGTGGGCGGTGATTTTGCTGTCGTCCCATAGCCGGGAGTGTTGTTGCAAATTCAGTTGCGTGGCGAGGGGCTGCAGTGAGATGTCGCTGGCGACCAGCGCCGCCAGAACCTGCGGTGCTTCAGTGTGCATGGAGAGCGGCAGCCAGCCGCAGTCGGTGCGCGGATAGGTGGTGGCCTTATGGGTTTCATACAGGCGCTGGGCGATATCCAGTACCTCCTGCGCGCCCATGCCCCACTGTTTTGAGCAGACCTGCTGCAGGGCGCTGAGGGTGAAGGCCAGCGGTGGCGGCGTTTTCTCCCGCCGGGTGGTCACATCCAGTACCAGCGTGGTCCCGGCCTGTTGCAGGCTCGCAGTGGCCTCACGGGCGGCGGATTCACGGATACAGCGGCCTTCGTCGTCACAGTACACCCCATCGGGTTGCCACTGCGCCAGAAAGGTAGTGCCCTCAGCATGCAACCGGGCGTCCACCCGCCACCAGGGGCGGGGCGTGAAGCGGGATATCTCCCGGTCGCGTTCCACCACCAGGCGTAAGGTCGGCGTCTGCACCCGGCCCACGGAGAGCACGCCTTTGTGCCGCCGGTTCATCAGCGTGCAGGCGCGGGTCATGTTGATGCCGACCAGCCAGTCGGCGCGGGCGCGCGCCAGTCCAGCCTGATACAGCGGATACGTACTGTCACCGGATCGCATCGCAGCAAGCGCCTTGTGGATACTGGCGTCATCCAGTGCCGACAGCCACAGCCGCTGGACCGGACCGCGCCAGCGACATTGCTCCAGAATTTCACGGGCGATGGTTTCGCCTTCGCGGTCGGCATCGGTGGCAATCACCACTGCATCCGCCTGTTTCAGCAGCTTTTCGATGATACGGAACTGCTTGCGCACCTCCGGGCGGATCACCAGCCGCCATGCCGGGGGAATAAACGGCAGATGCTCTGCCCGCCAGTGTTTCAGCGCCGGATCGTAATCCTCCGGCGCGGCCATGCTCAGCAGATGGCCGAAGCACCAGGTGATGGTCACGGTGGCGTTATGCAGGTAGCCGTCGCTGCGGTTACGGGCGTCAAGAACACGGGCGATATCGCGCGCCTGAGAGGGTTTTTCGCACAGGTAAAGTTGCATGGGATGTCTCCGGTGAAAGGGAGTTCAGCTTGGTGTGCCGGAGGGGTAAGGCGACATGGGAAACTGGAGGGAGCAGGTAAAAATTGCACCTTAAAACGCGCATTAAGCGGATAGTACGTGTTTTAAGGTGCATGAGGTGAGTTTAAAATTTTCGCTAAAGTGACACTCAGGGTTTAACTTTACGCAAAATTTTAAACCAGCGTGGTTAACAGCTGTATCCGCCGCAGCATAAACATCACCACCGAAAGCTGCGTATTCAGCACCTGCCGCCGCCATTCGAGCGCCATCAGCGCATCGCGCAGTTCATCGCTTACGTCAGGCTGTTGAATGGCCTCCTGCAACGCCACGCCTCCCGAACGGTTGTTGTCCAGATTACGCCAGCGCAGATAGCTGACGCCGGAGCGCGCCGGGTTGCTGCACAGGATCAGCGGTACGTTACGCCCCGGCAATTCATACACCGCCTGTTTCAGCACCGGCTGGCGTAGTTGCAACTGTATGCGCAGCGTCTGTAATTCCCGCACCAGCGCTCGCAGCTCTCCCTTACCCTTAAAGGCCTTTAAAAGGCCCTTTAGCGAGCTTTTGCGGGCGGCGCTTTCTTCGTCGTCGTCATTGTTCATCACGCAGGATCTCCGCAAGCATCTTTTTGGGCAAATTCCCGAGCTTATGCGCCATCGACTGCGCCAGCGGACTGTTCGCCCTCACGTCGGCGCGGGTCACGCCAGTGGTGCGAAAGCGGTTCACGAAGCTGAACACCTGGAGCATTAGCCGTGGGATGGTGGCAATGAAATCGCGCTTCTCCGCTTGGGTGATAAGGCCGAGGTGCCAGGCAAGCAGGGTGCGGCGGACCAGCAGATCGTAATCAATCAACTGTTGCAGCAGGCGCGAACCGGGTGGCGAGAACAGCGCCAGCGGCAGGATGAATTCGGTCGGGGACGGGTTACTGACCTGCGTGGTGTGGATAGCGCCCGGCAGGCTGGCGAAGGCCTGGTCCAGCCGACGATTTTTTTGCTTCAGCAGGTGCGCGATCAGGTTCAGGCGGATGCGCAGTTGCTTCAGCCAGTGGGCGGCCCACGGATCGTCGGCCTCTTCGGCGCGCAGCAGACGCCTGAGTAACGCCAGACAGAGCAGCATGCCAGTGGGATGCGCCTGCCACAGCCGGGCGGCGACGCGGGTGTGCAGGGTGATGCAGATATCGCTGAACAGGGTTGTGCCAGGCATCGGAAATTCTCCATGGATTCAGATGCCCGCAGTGTCGGTCCGCGCAATGAGCCAGGCGACAGGAAACCCATCTGGCCCGCAGAAAGTTAATTTCGCCGATGAATGAGGTTTGATTGATAGCTGGTACACCGGCTTTATGCGGTGCGCATAAAATCGGGGCTATCTGCGCCTGCGCCGAAGCTGATTGAACTCGCCCCGTCTGGCCTTCTCCAGTGTTGCCATAAGATAGGCGAGGGGGCGGTGGATATCGTGGGCGGCGATCCGCCACAGACAGTCGTCCAGCACCTGCTGGCAGAGAGCGGGCTCCAGATTGCGCATGGCGCGTTCGGCGGCGCGGCGCTCGCTGGCGCTGAAGGGATTATCCACAGGCCAGTGCAGCAGTTGCGTACGCTTTTGATGTTTATTGTTTAAATCTGTACCAGTATGTACGCAATGCGGCTCCGGCTGCCCGCCAGCCCCCGCCACATCACTGAGTCTTAATTGAAGACTCGGGCATTTTTTACTGAGTCCTCGATTAAGACCAGGGGCGGTCTTCAATGGAGACTCAGTGCAGGTTCGTCCACTGTCCACAGGTTGTTGCAGGGTGAGCAGTAACCCGATGGCGATGTTGCGGATACGCCGGTTGCGGTGATGGGAGCAGGCCGTGAGCAGCGCCAGATATTCGCTGTCCATCCTACAGGCATCGGCATGGGATAAAGGCGCATCATGCAGGGCGTAGAGGTTACCGGTGATCCTGCCGCTTGGCTCGTCGCGCAGCCGCTGGCACAGGCTCAGCCAGCGAGTGATCCGCAGCATCATCAGCGCGTTGCTGACGGTACTACGTGAGGCCTTCTCGCCCTCAGGCTGGTCGGAGAGCCAGCCCTGGAGTTCGTTGTATGACGGGAAGACGCCGCTGCCGTCGTCGCGCGCGTGCAGGCGCAGCAGTTGCCACGTGAACTTGTCGCGCGGGGAGAGGTTGCGCGCCAGCAGCAGGCGCTTCGGCACGCTCTGCTGCGGGTTGCCGAGAAACAGCAGCCTATCGTCACTCTTCATACAGCAGCTTCTCCTGAGTCCACTGGCGCAGCAGGTTCCAGATGACCGTCAGCGACAGATCGTGTTCGCGGGCCATCGCCATCATGGCGGTCAGCGCTTCGGGTGAGTCGAACTTTTTCACGCCCGTTTTCTGCCACTCGTTCCACACCAGCGTTTCCACCTGCTCATCGGGAGCATTGTTGCGCCCTTGCCGGACAAACAAGCCAATCAGCCGCCGCCGGGCGCAGACCTCCGGCGTGGAAAGGCCAAAATAGTGGTTGATGAATTCGATGGACGCGCCCAGCGACAGGGCTTCCTCCAGACGCTGCTGGAACAGCCGCTCCTGCTCCATCCTCGCCAGCATCCGGCCCAGCATCTCGTGGTCAATGTGGGTGGTGATGAACTGCACCGCACTGTTGCTGAGAAACAGGATGTCGTCGGCGGTAAGGCGCGTCAGTTCGCACAGCTCCTGCGGGCTGAAGCCCAGCGATTCGCAGTAGCGGATCTGTCCATCCTTCAGCGCCTGGACGATGTGGGTGAGCACTGCCTGGTTAACTGAGGGCGTCATGGCGAACCTCCCGCAGCCGCCGCTGGCGGCACAGGCTGATAAGCTGCATCAGTTGCTGGATCTGAGCGTTGTCGTAGTCCGGCGACAACAGCAATTCGAGGGCGGCCAGCACCTGATAGCAGCGCCGTGCCGCCGGATGGGGAAAATCGTGGCAAGGCGCGAGGGTGAAATCGGCCGGAGCGCTGTCGTCCGGCTGGATACAGGCATCCAGTCCCCAGCAGGCAAACAGCGACTGTGTCGTATGCACCAGCGGTGAGGGCTTTGGCTCATCGGGCGCGGCGGGTTCAGTCGGTGGCTCAGGCTCTGGTAGTGGTGCTTTTTCCACTTCCGGCGGTGGCGGCCAGAGGACCTTTTCGACCGGAGGCCCCAGCAGAACCTGCCGCTTGCTCTGACCATCGGTCAGTTCCGCCAGCAATGTATTCCAGCTTATGCCGCTGCGACAGCTCATCTCGCCGAGCAGTTCGTCCTGCACCAGTTGCGGTACCACAGCTTCCGGCTCGCCGTTGAAGGTGGCGAGGGCGGTGCTGAACAGGTCGGCAAATTCCGGCTGGCGTTCCAGCGGCATCAGCTTTACCCAGACCTGTTCCGCCGCGCTGCGTAGTGCCAGCAGGCGATCGATAACCTTTCGGGTAAGGCCGCCGTATAGCGCGTTAGGGATGCAGGGCAACAGCCAGTCCACGGTCTGTAGCATCCGGCTGATTTGCGACTGGCTGACGGGATAACCGTCGCGGGTCAGTTGCTCCGCCAGCGCCAGCTGCGTCGGGCATTCAATACCTGCCTCGAGGTAAAGATCGCGCAGATGCAGAATACCTTCCGCCCGTTCGATAAACATCAATCCGTTATGCAGGTCGCTTTCCGCCAGATGGCCGATCAGGCACTGGACTTCGCCTTGCTGCGGTGACAGCGTTTCCGGCCATGGTCTGAACGGCCAGCAGACGCGGTGGTAACGCTCATCCTGTGTCTCCTGCCACAGTTCATTGAGGATGGCGAGGTGCGTATTCCCGCCGCTGGCGAGCATGTATTTTTCATCACCGGGGCGACGGGTCAACACCGGCGGGTTATCTAGCCCACGGGCGAGAATTGACGCTTTCAGCGCATCATAGCCGGGGTTGCGGGTGACGCGGGGATTGAGAGAGAAGGGCTGGATTTGCTCCAGGCTGACCTGGACCATTTCCTGTTCTCCGGTATTGCTGGCACCGTGAAGCCAGCGGTTGAGCAGGTGTGAAGCACACATAATCTTCCTCCGGCATTCAGACATCGCGGGTAAGTCGGATGCGCTGGTGGATCCAGGCATCCACCTCGCTTTCCAGCCAGGCGACGTGGCGGCTGTTGAGTCGGATGGATGGCGGAAACTGTTGCAGCTGGATTTGCCGGTAAATCCACGATTTACCGAAGCCGATTTTGTCTTCCACCTGGCGTAAGCGTAAAAATCTGTCGCTATTCATAACCATTCCTCCTGTGTCCAGATTCGTTCACATCAGCACGATGGGCGTGGTTATCAAAGCAGCAGCGTCCCTGCCAGGCAGTAAAAATCCTTATCTGGGTTAGTGAGAGTTGTTAGTTGAAAGGGGGAGTTGATCGCGTTACGGCGGTGCGCCGCGCTGGAGTGCGGTTTTCAACGTCTCGGGGCTCAGCGGCAGGTGCATACCTTCCTCACGCGCCCAGCATTCGAAAATGTTCAGCAGTTTGTAGGGATGCTCCAGCATTTCGTCGTCCAGTTGCGGGTTGTGCTTGCAGGCCAGCCACAGCAAACGGGAAAGCGCGGAGGTGATCCGCTCCTTTGATTCCGGCTGATGGCGGGTCAGGAAGGCCTTGAGATGAGTGCGGCGGATGACGAACAGTGCGTCAGGAGGCAATGTATCCTGCAGGTAGCAGACGGACAGACTGAGCCGGGACTTAAGGTCATTGCGACCATTACCATATAACTGGCCAATCAGCAGATGTAGTTCTTCCTGAAGGTTGTTTTGCGTGGCGAGCAGTTCCAGTAAAAGCTCCCGCAACGATTTGCGGCAACAGAGTTGGTAGTAACTGTCGTTCTCATCGCAGACCACAATGCCAATTTGATTGCAGCAATGGGTATCTTTGGGACAAGGGCGATTCAACGTTTTCGCCAGTTGCTGGTGGAGCAGCAGACGCTCAAGGCCGATTAACGGCAAATTCCACAGATGGCTGGTGGTCAGTTGCAGAGTCGGGTCGCGTCTGCATGGCGGAGAGTTCGCCATTATCTTGCGGTTGCCGGGTTTGTTGCACTGCGAAGGCGGAAAGGGAGGCTTGCTGAATCGGCAGGCAAAGCGGCAAGGAGGATTGAGTGGTCTCAGCAGAACGGGCGAAGGGAAGTAGACCGAGAGCGACAGATCGCCGTGCAGGGCATGGCGGATCAGGTCGGCGGGCAGCAACGTGATGTTGTGCTGCCGTATGACTTCTGCGGCCTCGTCCAGCGTCAGCCACTCCTGGCGGATTTTATGTGGGGGCATGGGGCGTTTCTTTTTGTGTTGTTGGTTGCGTGTCGTGCTTGTTGATGGCGAAAACCGGTGTGCGATGTTTTTGCTAAAACAACTAACCTGATCAGTTTAGTTAACGATCTTTTCAGACATAATCTGGTGATGAATTACGCTGGAAAAACAGGACGTAAAATTGAATAGCTCGGAAGACGATTTGCTTGAAGTGGCGTGGTATTTGTCGAAGTACGGTAAATCTCAACCACCTGTGGGATTGGGTGTTCTGAAATGGAAAGAGGCTTATGATTTGTTTTATCCCCGTTTCGGGGCGGGCAAAACCGCTAGTGAGTTTCGCAATAGTCTGAAAAATAGTCGTGACCGTTTTGATTCCTGGCTTAGTGATGTGCGTGTCGGCTGGCTTGACGAGCAGGGCGCTCCTGCTGCGCTTTCTCATTCAGCGCAGCGTGTGCATCAGCGATTGAGTGTGCTTTCAGAGAGTGCAATTGAGCAGCGCGTTCTCTCGTTAATATCTTCTGCTGGAGATGAACAGGCACAACGAGACTGTCTTATTATTCAGCAGGATAAAAGTATTGAAGATACTGTACGCGAGCAACTTATTGCGGCGCGGCTGGGGCAGGGTACCTTTCGGAAAAATTGTCTCATGCTGTATCCGGCATGCCCTGTTACGGGAACGACTTTTGCGCCGTTACTGCGTGCCAGCCATATAAAGCCGTGGGCTGCCTGCGAGAATGGGAGTGAACGCCTTGATCCTTTTAATGGAATTATACTGGCCGCACATATTGATATTTTATTCGATCAGGGGTGGATTTCGTTTGAAAACGATGGACGTTTATTAATTAGTAATGAGCTGGATATTAGTTTTAAAGAGCAGTGTCTGTTGCCGGAGAAAATAAAGGCGTTTCCTGTTGAATCGTATTGTTATCTGGAATGGCATCGGGATAATTTGCTTCGATGAAAGTGAATGGGACAAATAAATTACTACTCAATCTAAAATATATTTTGAGAGTATCTGAAATTGAGTAATGTTCTTTTAGCGATCCTCTGGGGGAAGTTTACGTCAACGCTCACTTTGACGAACTAGTTTGCGTGGTTCGACGTTGAGGTGCTTGTTAAAAAATCGGTGGTTTAATCTGTCGAGTCGGGTCTAACCTTCTCAAGAGGAGCTGCGACTCTCCTTGTAGGCTGTTTTTATGAATGCACAAGCGTTTACCTAACTTACGGTTCATGAGATCATACCTACCACAGTGAAACCATGGGGCTCTTTGCTAGAATTTGTTGGATTATTGTTAAACTTTTTGAGCTAGGCTTTACCGACAAAAGAGGAATAGTTAGCTTCTTTTTCATTTAAAATATTGTATTTTATGGTTTTTATTGATGTTTATTCATTGGGCCCCCTGAAGAACGAGATGATTGTCAGATGAAAAAAGTATCTTGTGTTGATTTATTTTGTGGTGCAGGTGGGTTAACACATGGTCTTGTGCTTGAAGGAGTACCTGTTGTCGCAGGTATTGATATTGATCCTGCCTGCAAGTTTCCCTATGAGACTAATAATAAAGCAAAATTTATTGAGAAAAGCGTAAGCGATTTTACATCTTCAGACTTGAATGAGCTCTACGCTGATTCAGATGTAAGGATTCTTGCTGGCTGCGCACCTTGCCAACCGTTCTCAAGCTATGCAAGGCGTTATGAGCATGGTGGTAAGGATGGTAAGTGGGGGCTGTTGTACGAGTTTTCTCGCTTGGCTGAGGAAACTCGCCCTGATCTGATCACTATGGAGAATGTACCTTCCGTGGCAAGACATGAAGTTTTCAGCGACTTTGTCGATACCTTAAAACGTATTGGCTATCACGTTTGGTTTAATGTCATTGATTGCACTCACTATGACGTCCCCCAGATGCGTAAGCGCATGGTACTGCTTGCTTCTTTACACGGTGAGATAAAACTCGCCGAGTCAACGTGCACTCAGCCAATTACAGTGAGACAAGCCATAAGCGATCTGCCAGCTTTAAAAGCAGGCGAAACTAGTTCTGGGGATAAGCTACATGTGACTTCAACGTTGTCGGAAAAAAATCTGCAACGTATTAAAGCTTCAAAACCCGGTGGAACGTGGCGTGACTGGCCTGAACATTTAGTTGCTGATTGCCATCGTACAGATAGAGGAAAAACATACTCTAGTGTCTATGGTCGAATGGAATGGGATAAACCTGCTCCGACTATGACTACTCAGTGTTATGGTTTCGGGAATGGCCGCTTTGGTCACCCAGAGCAAGATCGTGCAATCTCATTGAGAGAAGCTGCTATTCTTCAGAGTTTTCCGCAGGACTACGTATTTATCCCCGATGATAGCAATGTCAATCTTAGAGTTCTGGGCCGAATGATTGGAAATGCAGTTCCGGTAAAGCTGGGTCAGGCAATCGCTCGCAGTATAAATTCACACCTTGACGATTTGAACTTGGTCGCAACAAAGTGAAACTTTAACCAGCCTCTGGGCGTACTGAACCGGAATCTGAACATTTTATGGATATTTCGAATCAAAAAAATCATCCTCAACAAATTATTCCAGAGCCAGGGCAACTTGTTGAAGTTCGTCGACGCCAGTGGATCGTTGTTGAGGTTTCATCTTCCCAGTTACCACCGCCTTCGTCTCAGCAGCATCTCATAACTCTTTCATCCATAGATGAAGATGGTTTAGGAGAACTACTTGAAGTTATCTGGGAAATTGAACCTGGCGCTCAAGTAATTGAACGAGCTGGTTTACCTTCGATTACTGGCCTGGATGACTCTGACACTCTTGAGGCTTTTCTTGATGCAGTGCGTTGGGGAGCTGTCACTAAAGCTGACCATCGTAACTTCTTACAAGCACCTTTTCGTAGTGGCGTAAGCATTGAAGACTTCCAGCTTGATCCGTTGGTGCGTGCAATTGATATGGCCCGTGTCAACCTGCTTATCGCCGATGATGTTGGACTTGGTAAGACCATTGAAGCTGGGCTAATCATCCAGGAAATGTTACTTCGGCATCGAGCTCGCACAGTTTTGATTGTTTGCCCTGCGTCGCTGCAAGAGAAGTGGCGTGTTGAGATGTTAGAAAAATTCGGTCTTGAATTTCAAATCGTCGACACCGCTTATATTAAGCGATTAAGACGAGAACGTGGCATTCATGCCAATCCGTGGACATCGCATCCACGGTTAATCACTTCAATGGATTGGGCCAAAAGTGGGGAAGGTTTGCGTTCTATGCGTGACGTCCTTCCCTTAAAGCCTAGTTATCCACGAAAGTTTGACATGCTTGTCATTGATGAGGCACACAATATAGCCCCAGTGGGTAGAGCTAACTATGCAATGGAAAGCCAGCGTACTAGGTTTATTCGTTCGATAAGCCCACACTTCCAACACCGTTTGTTTTTGACAGCGACTCCACATAATGGCTATACCGAGTCTTTCACTTCGTTGCTTGAGTTGCTGGATGATCAACGTTTTGCCAGAAATGTACTTCCAGATGAGAAGTTGTTGAATCAGGTGATGATACGCCGCCTCAAAAGTGATCTGGTCGATTCAGAGGGCAATCCACTTTACGCTCAACGTAAGCTCAAAGCCTTATCCGTCGAATATTCGGCTCAAGAGCGTTCTATCCACAAAAAACTGGATGAATATTGCCATAGCCGGGAGCAAGGAGCAGAGAAAGCCAGCAATACTTTTGGGACGACCTTTGTCAACCAGCTACTTAAAAAAAGACTTTTTTCATCACCAGCAGCCTTTGCATCTACTCTTGAAAGGCACATATCAACTTTGATGCATGGCAAACGGCCTAATGATAAAAATGCCATGGCTGATCGTATCCTTCATAAAGCAATCCTTCGTCTAGAAGAAGATTACGCCGACGATCAAGAGATAGAGAATGCCCAATCTGAAGCGGTGGAAGAAGCAACACATTACACCCAACCGCTGACGAATGAACAGAAACAAATACTCGATGTATTGCGTCAATGGGCGCAAGTAGCTAAGAATCAGGTAGACTCTAAAGCCAAGGCAATACTTGATTGGATTAATACGAATCTTAAAACAAATAATCAGTGGAATGAGTACCGGGTAATTCTGTTTACTGAATATCGAACGACACATCAATGGATGCATGAGATTCTGGCCAGCCACGGACTTGCTGGTGAGCGCTTAGCTGTTTTACATGGTAGCATGCCGCAAGAAGAACGAGAAAAAGTTAAAGCCGCCTTCCAGACATCACCAAAGGCTTCTGCTGTTCGCATACTCCTCGCAACTGATGCCGCCTCAGAAGGCATCGACTTGCAAAACTATTGTAACTACCTTATCCATTTAGAAATTCCATATAACCCCAATGTAATGGAACAACGTAACGGTCGTATAGACCGCCACGGACAACGCCAAAAAGAAGTTGTAATTTGGCACCCAGTTGATGGTGTGGATAAGGTGAATGCTCGTATCGGTGGTCACGGTGACGATATCCTACGAGCATTACGCAAACTTGAATCAATGCGGGCTGACATGGGTAGCGTCAATCCAGTCATCGCACCTCAAATGTCAGGACTGATTGAAGGCACTATCAAAGATTTTGATACACGTCTGGCTGAAGCCAGAATTGCAAAAACGAAACGTTTTATTGGTGTTGAGCGCGAACTAAAAGAGAGAATTGCGAAGCTACATGAGCGACTCCTTTCAGCCAGACAGGAGCTTCATCTCACACCTGAGCATATACAAATAGCCGTCAATACAGCTCTCATGTTAGCTGGTCGTACAACTCTTGAACCTTTTGAGTTACACGATGCTCCCTCAGGTTCTGTATTCAGGATACCTGCTCTCTCAGGTACATGGGCACGTTGTCTTGAAGGACTTCGTCATCCCCATACACAGGAGATTCGTCCTGTCACTTTTGATCACAGCGTGGCGAAAGGACGTGATGATGTCGTACTCGTCCATTTAAATCACCTGTTAGTGCAGATGTGTCTACGTCTATTACGAGCAGAAATATGGGCGCGCGATGATATAAAAAAATTACATCGAGTTACGGTGCGCTCAGTACCAGACATGTTACTTGAAAGCCCTGCGGTCGCTGTTGTTTCACGATTGGTGATTACTGGAGGTAATCACCATCGACTTCATGAAGAATTGACAATAGCTGGTGGCTATCTTGGCGACAAAAATTTTAGGCGCGAGGATGGTGTTAATAAACTACAGCAATGGTTTGAGCAGGCGAAACCTGTTACTACTGAATTTTCGCTTTTGGATGCCTTTCGCATGCGTTTTGAGCGAGCACAAAACAGTATTCTCCAGTCCGTTGAAGCTAGATCAAAAGATCGCCTGCAATATCTGACTAATACCCTTCAGACCCGCAAAGAGCGTGAATTGTCTGATATCAATAACATACTCAATGAACTTGAAATAACTATCAAATCTGAGTTAGCTAAAGATCAACAACCTATGCAGTTTTCATTGTTTTCAGAAGATGAACGCGCTCAAATCAAGCGTGATAATGCAGCGCTCGAAGCCCGTCTCGCTCGCATTCCCGCAGAGCGGGAACAGGAAGTACAAACAATCGAACTTCGCTATACCAACATTGATGATCGCACATTCCCTGTCGCCGTCATTTTTCTCGTCCCAGAATCTACTATTCAGAGAGGTGCAGCATGAGTTTAAATAACATTCACGCTGAATGGCTTTCTCTGGTAGATATTTCGGGACCTTTTCTCGCTATCCCAGTATTAACGCATACATTTCCTCAGGGACTAGAGGTGCTTAGTAGCTTCAAGCGTAGGCGGTTGCGCCAAGCCTATGATGAATGGCGGGAGGCATTAGAACTGGAAGATCCTCAGCTAGAAGAATTGCACTCTGCATGGATAGACGAAGTGCTGTCACGAGTGTTGGAATTTGATGATGATGGTAAAGGTGATGTGCTGAAACGTGAAGAGTGGTGTAGAAGCCACTTGAAATCAGTATTGCCAGATCAGGGAGTGGTTGAATATCCCGATTTGGCAGTTGTTGATGAACAGCAAGATAACAAGCCATTGTTACTCATACATACCTATAAACCAAATGTAGAACTAGAATCAACAGTAAAATATGAGGGATGGATAACCACCCCGGCAGATCGTATGGTTCAGTTATGTCGCTCACTTGGTTGCCGTCTCGGATTGCTAACCAACGGCGAATGCTGGATGTTAGTAGATGCACCAGTGGGTGCTGTAACGTCTTTCTCAAGCTGGTACGCACGTCTTTGGAGTCAAGAGCCAATCACACTGCAAGCATTCGTGCATTTACTAGGAATCCGCCGTTTCTTCGTTGACGAGTCTGAGCAGCTACCTGCATTGTTTGATGCTTCGCTGAAGTACCAGGATGAAGTGACTGACGCTTTAGGTGAACAAGTTTGCCGTGCTGTAGAAGTGTTAATTCAGTCGCTGGACAAAGCCGATCAGGATCGAAATCGTGAATTATTGCACGATGTCAATGAAACAGAGCTCTATGAAGCTGCGTTGGCAGTGATGATGCGATTGGTATTCCTGCTCTCAGCTGAGGAACAGGGCCTACTGCTCTTAGGTGACGAATGCTATGAGTCTAATTACGCAATTTCCACTTTGCGTATGCAACTACGGCAAGAACCTTCAGAGCTCCTTGAGCGACGTTGGGATGCCTGGACACGATTGCTTTCTACCTTCCGTGCAGTTTATGGCGGGGTGGAGCATGAAGAGCTGCGCCTACCGGCGTTAGGGAGTTCATTGTTTGATCCTGACCATTTTCCTTTTCTTGAAGGAAGAACTAAAGGCTCAAACTGGAAAATCGATACAGCTGTACCCTTACCAATAAATAATCGAACGGTTCTCCTATTACTGGAATCTATCCAACTATTTCAGGGGCGTACTCTTTCTTACCGCGCATTAGACGTTGAGCAGATCGGCTATGTCTATGAAGGTTTACTGGAACGTACTGTCAAACGTGCCGCTGAAGTGACGTTAGAACTGAATGCTACCAAAAAAGCTCAATCGCCTTGGGTTACGTTAGCTGAACTAGATTCAGTAAGTATGGACGGTACTGAGCAGCTGATTGAGCTACTGCATGAACGTTCTGGTAGTTCGATCAGTAAGATACGTAATGATCTATCCAAACTAATTGATGATAGTCTGATTGAACGCCTCTTGATTACCTGTCAGGGGGATACCAAATTACGTGATCGAATTAAACCTTATGTACATTTGCTTCGTACAGATCCTTGGGGCTATCCGCTGGTTTATCCAGCAGGATCTTTTATTGTAACTAGTGGTTCCAATCGTCGTGAAACAGGTACTCATTACACACCTAAGTCACTTACCGAGGCGATTGTTGCTGAAACACTAACACCACTGACTTATATTGGCCCAACAGAGGGTATTCCACGTGAAAAGTGGCAACTAAAATCCTCTTCTGAACTACTCACTCTCAAGATTTGTGATCCTGCAATGGGTTCGGGAGCCTTTTTAGTTCAAACTTGCCGCTGGCTGGCCGATCGACTTGTTGAATCTTGGACTTTAGCTGAAGAGTCAGGAAAAAAAATCAGTGTTGATGGCTACATTCTAGGTACTTCGAGTACTCAAGAATATCTACCACATGATACAGACGCTCGAATAGTTATTGCTCGTCGGTTAATTGCCGAACGCTGTCTTTACGGTGTTGACTTAAATCCATTGGCTGTTGAGCTAGCTAAACTTTCCATTTGGTTGGTAACACTCGCTAAAGATCGACCATTTGGTTTTCTTGAGCACAATTTACGGTGTGGTGACAGCTTACTTGGTATTGAACGAATAGATCAGCTTACCCAGTTTTCGATGAATCCTACAGCCCAAGGACAAAAGCATCTTTTTAGCGACGAAATTGAATGTGCGGTAGATGAAGCAGTTGTGCTACGTCAGCAGTTGCGCAAAATGACAATTCGCGACATACATGATGTGGAATCAATGGGAGAATTGAACTCGCTTGCAGAAGTTAGGCTGAAAATAACTAGATGTATTGCAGATGCGTATATCGGAGAAGTCCTTATGGCGCAAGGCAATGGTACGGATCTCGAAAAGGCTTTAGCTCATCTTTCCATTCAAGTTAGAGATGTTATACAAGGCAATACAGAACAACTTGAGTTGATAAAACAAAGAGCACTCACAGCTTTGTCTTTTGAACTATCCGTAGGAAAAGCTTCTCGGAGACCTTTCCATTGGCCGTTAGAATTTCCGGAGGTATTTAGTCTTGATGGTGGTTTTGATTGTATTGTCGGAAATCCACCATTCCTGGGCGGGCAAAAAATTACAGGTGCCATGGGCGATTGTTATCGCGAATATTTGGTAAATACAATCGCATGTGGTAAGCGAGGTTCTGCTGACTTAGTTGCGTACTTTTTTATTAAAGCCAATGCTTTACTTTGCTCTAGTGGTTTCTTTGGATTGATAGCGGTTAATACGATATCAGAAGGGAACACTAGAGAAATTGGACTTGATTCGATACTTCGTTGTGGTTCGGTGATATATAGGGCAAACCCAAACCTAGTATGGCCTGGAAAAGCAAATGTAGTCACAAGTAGTGTTTTTGTTTCTAAATCAAATTGGAATGCTCCTTTTTATATCTCAGGTCAACAAGTTCCTGTAATTAGTTCCGCGCTAACACAACGGGAAAACTGGCAACCCGTTAAGTTAAAAGACAGTTGTGGTCTTGTATTTCAAGGGGTTATTACGCTTGGTGATGGATTTTTGATAGATAACGATACCTATGAAAAATGGGTGGACGAAAATGATGAATCCTGCAAAGTAGTATTCGATTATTTGATTGGTAAAGAAGTCAATCAGTCACCAAGGCACCTGCCCGCACGGAAAGTGATCAATTTTTTTGACTGGAGTATGGATACTAGCTCTAAATTCACAAGTGCTTTTAACTATGTAATAGATCATGTTAAAGAAAATAGAGAAAATGATAAAGATAAAGGAGCAAGGGAGGCTTGGTGGCGATTTCTTCGGCCGCGGCCTGAACTTTTTCATCTTCTTGGACGAGGAGGTTCTTTTGAAAAACATCCGAAAGGATGGGATAAGGACAAAAAAGCACTTGACCGTGTAATTGTTTTTGCAACTGGCGCGACAAAATACCCCTGCTTCACGTTAGTCCCAAACACTTATATTTATGCACATTCTCTATGTGTAATTGCCAGTGACAGCTATTCATTATTTTCGTGTTTATCATCAGATATCCATGGAATATGGGCGTTCGAGCATGGTTCACGGTTGCATGAACGTCTTAGATATACCCATGGAGATATCTTTGAAACATTCCCTTTGCCAGGTGAGAAAAATCATGAAATATTATCAAATCTTGGGGCAGAGTTTTTCGAAGAAAGGGCGGGATATATGGTGAATAAAAATGTTGGTATGACCAAGTTTTACAACGAATTCCATAATCCGGCGATAAATTCACCATCACTCAGCAAATTACGTGAATTGCAGGTGAGTATAAACCATGCTGTGCTGCGTGCGTATGGTTTTGATGATATAGATTTAAATCATGATTTTCATGAGGTTGCATACCTTCCTGAAGGAAAGAATATTCGTTACACGATTTGTGAGTCTGCACGGGAAAAATTACTCTATCGGTTGGCCTCATTGAATAAAATTCGTTATGAAGAAGGGCAGAAAGGTGGGATTAACGATCTCTAGCCTATTAATAATCAAAATTGCATCAAGGTAGTTTTGGGTAAGGAGTCTATATGACAGAGAACAATAAGCTAGCTGTATCACCTAATGCATGGTTCGCTATTGATCGTGGCCAATCTAAAAATCCTACTTTGGCCCTTCATACAGTACAGCTAAAAAGTGAACAAGCTCTCAAGCACGGTATTGCTGATAGCGATTGGGTCGTCGTCTTTGACACTACAGGTCATATCACGCGAATCGGACGTATTCTGCGCATTCGCTCTGATCTCGAAACTACCACCTTATGTTTCGACCGAATTTTGCAGGTTGAACCACTCATTCCCGTTGGCATGACTTCACTTACTCTGCCTGCAAAAGGAAGCTTTGGCAGAATTCAGTGGAAAGAATTCATTGAAATGCTTCCAAATACACTAAATACAAGCATTGCTGAAATACCAACGATCGAAGATCAAACTTACATTCGCGAATTACTGCAATTAGCAGTTATGGATGATTTACTCGGGCCGGCAGCTGGCCCTAATGAGCTTATCGTCGATATGGGCGTAAGGGATCGCTATCTTGTTGGTAAGCTTGCTCCACGTGAAGCAGCCGAGCGCAGCTCTGAGTTTCCAGTGGATCCAGAGAATGCTGATGATGATGTTGGTGACCAAATAGTTAAGTCTCAGACAACAAAAGTGCATTCTCCAAAAGTGTCTGGCCGAGGAGAACCCGATGTCCCGGAAGAAATTGATGCCGCCAGCAACCAATCATTGGTACCAAGTAGTCTGGGAATGACTTTTTGTGTCGATGGCGATATTGATCAAATAGAACTAGAAGTTCGTTGGGGACGTTATGAGCGTAGCAATGACCATGAGATCTATCGAATCCGCAAGAACAAGGAGACTGGGGTCGAAGAACAGACCAAAGTCAAAGCTTGGCAGCGTTTTCCTAGTGGCGGGAAGATAACATTATCACTAGTAGAGGGGGCTATTTCCCCTCAATCTTTAGATAGTTCATCTCCTGAAGTACTAATACAGGGCACCATTCGTCCCAAGAATGAAAATGGTGATCGTCTGGTCACTATATTTCTTGTAAATACTCAGAAAGAGCCAGAAACCAACCGAGATGCAGCATGGGTATTCCAACCAGAAATCATTGCTCGCCCAGTGAAGGACGCAGTCGAAAGATCTATTTTTAGGCGCAAGCCAGTTTTGGATTGTGACGGTATGGATCCTGAACGCGAAGCGCTGGAAATGATTTACCGTAACCATGTTGAATTTGCAGTCGGGCATGGTGTTGCAGTACATGCTGAACCTGCAGATAACACTGAACTTGCGACTGAAATTCGTACAACTGTCATGCCACAGTATGAAGTTCAGAGAACAGAGACCCCCGGCCTTGATCCATCAGATCGTCCGGCGATGCAAGAAATGGTCAAAAGTGGTTTACTTGACATGCAGAAACTGGCCACTTTGGAGGTGGAACCACTGATCGATGCATTGAATGTACTAACCAAGGACTATCTGGATTGGATTAGTGAACAACGTGCCAGTGTAGGTATTAAAATTACAGGTTTTGAAACCCAATCTCAGATCGCAATGGATCGTTGTAAGGAGATCCATTCTCGCCTGCAAAAGGGTATTGATACACTTAAGCTTAATGAAAAAGCGCTGGCAGCATTTCGTTTCGCCAACAAAGCAATGGCAACGCAGCGAGTACGAAGTTTATACGCGTTGGCTAAACGCCGTGGTGAAGATACGACTATCGAATCATTTGATATTGAAAAGAATCGTAGCTGGCGTCCTTTTCAGTTGGCATTCTTGTTGCTCTCTATACCTTCGTTGGCAGACCCAAACCATTCCGATCGTGTGCAGCCTGTAAATGCATATGCTGATCTTTTATGGTTCCCCACGGGTGGTGGTAAAACTGAAGCTTATTTAGGCGTTGCGGCTTTTACAATGGCCATACGCCGCATGCAGGGTAATTTGGGGGGGTATGATAGTTCGCGCGGTTTGGCGGTAATAATGCGATATACATTGCGCCTGCTAACATTACAACAATTCCAGCGTGCGACAGCCTTAATTTGTGCTATGGAAGTTTTGCGGCGAGAAGCACTCAATAATGGCGACGTGTCTCTCGGATTAGAACCATTTACTATTGGTCTTTGGGTTGGCAACAAAGTAACGCCTGGTTCGACTGAAGAGAGTCATCGAGCTATTGAAGATGCCCGTAATCCGGGAAAAAACCATGCGGGAACGGCCTCACCTGCACAATTAACTAGTTGTCCATGGTGTGGTTCATCAATTATCCCCGGACAGGATGTTGAAGTTAAAAAGGATAAATTGGGGGGAAGGACGTTTGTTTTTTGCGGTGATAAAAAGGGGCGTTGTGACTTTTCCAAAGGAAAATCAAGTAAACAAGCCCATCCAGGATTGCCTGTATTAGTAGTGGATGAAGAGATCTATCATCGCCCTCCCACAATGATGATTGCTACTGTAGATAAGTTTGCCATGATGGCATGGCGTGGCCAGGTGAGAACGCTTTTCGGCCGTGTAGGATTGGAATGTGAACGACATGGTTTGCTCTGGCAGGGGGCTAGCTGCACAGGAAATCATCCCGCAGCCAAAGGACAACCTTCAACTAAAGTTAGGGTTATCAATCCAATACGACCACCGGACCTTATCATTCAGGATGAATTCCACTTAATTAGTGGACCTTTGGGCACTATGGTTGGATTGTATGAGACTGCTGTTGATGAATTATGTAGTTGGAATCTTGACGGGAAGTCGGTCAGACCAAAGATCATTGCTTCAACTGCAACAGTCCGTAAAGCTAAGGAACAGGTAAATAATGTTTTTATGCGCCAAGTGGCAGTATTTCCACCACATGGGATAGACGTTGAGGATAACTTTTTCTCAGTACAACGACCTATAAAAGAAAAGTATGGACGTCGTTATCTTGGGGTATGCTCGCCTGGCAGTTCAAGGCCCGCAATGCTGATCCGTGTTTACACTGCATTCCTGACCGCAGCACAGGAATTATTCAACCACTTTGGTGAGCCTGCTGACCCTTATATGACAATGGTTGGCTATTTCAACTCGCTACGCGAATTAGGCGGGATGAAGCGACTTGCAGAGGATGACGTACAAACACGTTCTTACCGGGTGCGAATGAGCATGGTGGAAAGACCGGCATTGGCACAACGTAGTATAAGTAATGTTCGTGAATTAACTTCCCGAGTATCCAGTCAGGATATCCCTAAATATCTTGATAATTTAGAGGTTAAGTTTAAATCTGAATTTGATACTACTACTGGTAAGTATGTGACTAAATGGCAGGAGGGGGATACTCGGGCTATAGATATCGTCCTTGCTACTAATATGTTGTCTGTCGGCGTCGATGTTAACCGACTTGGTCTTATGGCAGTAAATGGTCAGCCTAAAGGAACGGCCGAATATATCCAGGCTACCAGTCGTGTAGGGCGTTCATTTCCTGGTTTAGTTTGTACCGTACTAACTTGGGCTCGTCCAAGAGACCTTTCTCATTACGAAACATTCGAACATTACCATGCCACCTTCTACAAGCATGTAGAGGCCCAATCTGTTACTCCTTTTTCTCCTCGAGCGATGGACCGTGGTTTAACAGGTGCGTTATTAAGTCTTGTTCGTCTGGAAAACGACGAATTCAGTCCTAACGATGGGGCTGGTAAGTTGAATATGTCTAATCAAGCCGAGATCAGTAATGCGATTAAAGCACTGGCGAATCGCGCTGGCAATGTTGCAGAAGATAATTCTCGCAAAAAATTGGCAGAGAATGAACTGAAAGAACGTGCCGACGAATGGGCAAAAAAAGCGTCAATGGGCGGACGGATTCTGGCATATGAAAAGCGCGGGCCTGAAAAAGATAAGACTGTCAGCTTATTAGACTCTCCAGGCCTGAAGCCTTGGGACAACTGGACAGTGCCTATGTCAATGCGAGAAGTTGAACCAGGTGTGAGACTTATAATGAACACCAACCATATAGCGGACGATCACGATTGGAAGCCTCGTCCCGCAACTAAGGATGAGGACTGATTATGAACATTAATGAGAAAACACCCGTTGGTGAAGTTCGCCCGAGCCAATTGCTTTGGACATATGGTCCTGGAGCCCTAATTGATTTGCCCAACTTGTCAGTTGTAACACTTGGGATCGACAGGTGGGAAAAGAACTGTTGTCAGCCAATTCAGGAAACCCGGTTACTAGCTGCCGTTAGAAAGGTATTAGGTGATCAGGTTGAAAGCTTGCGAATGCCACCATTTCAAAAAAGCGAAGTCACAGATATGTGGTCTGCTGAAGCAAATATAGGGGTACCTGTACGTCCTTTCCCTAGATGGTTGCGATGCGTTAAATGTGGGTTACTTTCACCTTACGATGCCGGGCTTTTCGAAATAAAAGAAAATCGATTTAGGCCTGAACGAACTCGCTTTGTTCATAAAGACTGCCGGGGTTCTAAGGGCGATCAACCTGCAAGGGATGCTGATGCAGTTCCAGCCCGTTTTCTCTTGGCTTGCCGTGATGGTCATCTTGATGATTTTCCGTGGCACTATTTTGTTCATGGTGGTAACAATCCATGCAAAGGAACGCTGCGATTTTTTGAAAGTGGCGCTTCATTGCAGACAGAAAATCTTTGGGTAAAATGCGATTCCTGTGAATTATCAAGAAGTATGGCGCATGCATTTGGTAAGGCCGGTAAAGAAAATCTTCCCGCATGTAGAGGACGTCATCCTCATCTGGATTACTTTGATGCTGAATGTGACGAAGAACCTCGTGCAGTACTGCTTGGGGCTACGAATAGCTGGTTTCCTGTAACGCTATCAGCACTAGCGATCCCATTATCAAATGTTACTCCATTACATCAGATAATCATTGATTACTGGGATGATTTTTCTGATGTAGAAGATCTTTCTGAACTTAAAGGGATACTAAAAATCCTCAACAAACGTGGTGAAGCTCAAGGTATTGAAAAGCATGCTGCAGAGGAAATATGGTCTGCAATTGAAACTCATCGCTCACAAGATGGCGAGGATTTTGTCGGTGAGGCTGATATTAAAGATCCTGAATGGAATGTACTAATAGAACCTACTCCCCCCACTGATTATCCTCATTTTATGAGTAAAAAAACCCGTACTCCTACGCGGTTTGCGCCATATATTGAGCGAGTTTTACTCTTAGAACGATTACGTGAGGTTAATGCTTTACTTGGTTTTACCCGGGTCGAGGCTCCTGAAGAATCTGAAGATCTCAACGAAAGACCGCAAATGGCCAGCCTGTCACGGAGCAAACCTGATTGGGTACCCGCCAATCAGGTCCATGGTGAAGGGATATTCCTGCAGTTCAATGAACAAGCGCTTGTGGCATGGGAATCTCTGGACGCTGTAAAACAATCGGACAAAATGCTTCGCGGTGGGCATACAGGTTGGAGAAATGCTCGTCACTTGGATCCAGAAGAAGGTTATCCCGGCATTCGCTATGCTATGTTGCATACACTTTCCCATTTACTGATTCGAGAATTGGCTCTGGAATGTGGATATAATGCCGCGAGTATTCGTGAGCGTATCTATGCAAATACAACCAATGGTACTCCTCAGGCGGGTATCCTTATTTATACCGCTGCCGCTGATTCAGACGGTACTTTAGGGGGACTGGTTGATCTTGGCAAACCAGAAAATCTTGGACGTTTACTTGAACAAGCATTAAATCGCTCAAGGATCTGCTCATCAGACCCATTATGTTCAGAGCATGATCCAGAGAAGGATCGTTCGCTGCATGGAGCTGCTTGCCATGCCTGTAGCTTAGTTGCAGAAACCTCTTGCGAGAAAGGGAATCGCTATTTAGATAGAGCCCTGCTTGTACCAACACTGGAGCATACTGAAGCAGCTTTCTTCAAGGATTTATTAAATGGATGATCTTCTGGACGCTATTACAGCGCTGAGCTCTCTAATATCATCTGAAAAAATAAGAGCTATCGCTGAAAATATTAGCCATATTGATGATAATAAATCTATGGCCACATTATACAATGTGGTCAATACTCCAATAGCTGTAACAATAGTCAAACAACTCACTATGGCCTGGCAAAAAACGTCTGTCAGTTCTAGTGAGTTGGCTGCAATGCTCCTTACTGCCAGCCATGTCTATTCAAAAGCCACTTCAGAGCAATCTACCGAGTTAGTGTGGACGGGCCCCACAACACCATTTGTTTCAGCACGTCGTACTGAACAGGCTTTGCTTCAAGTTATTAGTACCGCTGAGCGCACTCTGTTTATAACCAGCTTCGTCGCTTATGATGTTTCAACGATAGTGAAAGCATTAAATGCTGCAAATGAACGCGGAGTTATGATCTCAATTTTACTTGAATTATCACAAGAGAAAGGTGGTAGTTTAAATTTTGATACCATTGAGAAGATGAGAATACAGGTCCCTTCAGCCAAACTTTATGTATGGAATAATAAAGATAATGAATATTATGGCGGATGTGTTCATGCAAAAGTTGCTGTTGCTGATGCTCGGGAGTGCTTTATCACTAGTGCAAACCTTACTGGGTATGCTATGGAAAAAAATATTGAAGCTGGGGTGCTTATTTCTGGCGGAAGTATTCCAAGGCAACTTAATGAGCATCTTTTTTCCCTTATTAAAACTAAAATTATCTGCTTGGTTTGATAATGCTACCTCAATGGCTTCGGTAACTTATTAAGAGAATGAGGTTCACATAGTCGTTTTCAAATGATGACTTTCCAGAGATGGGAGGGCTGAGAGTGAACCTTCTTAGCCATCATAGATTGAGCCCTAAATTATTACCGCTTATAGTTTGACGCTTCAGTAGCTAACAGGGCTTTCTTTACCCGTATGGTCACAAGCTGGAGCTACATGTGGGAGATTTATCATCTCGACTGGCACAATGTCGGGAGAAGCCTTACTCTGGAATGCGTTTCAGTCCTGGAAAATAATCATGCAACTTTGTGATCTTCCGCACAGTATTCATTTTTATGTCCCATTCTGGGGGCAAATCCCCAAAGTAGAATCTAACAACCCATTAATTTTCAATGAATTAAACGAAAAGGCGAGTCCGGCCTTCGCACCAAAAGATACAATCAAGTCGCTTAAGGGCAGCTTTTTTTGTGCCTGAAATCTAGTGCTTACTTGTCATTCCCGCGCCCGCGATTCTGGCTCTCTCAAGGTCAACCCACTTCAATGCACATCTACAACAGATATTGGTATAAATGATGGTATTCCAAGTTCGTTAACGCTGTTACCAGCAGGGAGGGGATAAGCATGGCGTTAAAAGATATCGAAGTCGGAACAGCTATGCCAGCGGACAAACAATATAAGCTGACCGATGGCAACGGTATGCATCTTTTCGTTCACCCTAATGGCTCTAAATATGGACTGACCCCACGCCCGTAGCCACTTGTAGAGGCTGTGTGCGGGAACGCCCCGACGATTAGATACTTCGGCAACAGAATCACCGCGTTCCATTATCTGACGGACGGCTTCTTCTTTAAATTCAAGTGTAAATCGTGGTGTGCCCATACGCTCCTCCTATACTCAAACTTTAGGGCAGAATCGTCTACCGGAGTGGTGGGGGCAGTCCAGGGTGGACAAATTCAGTGTGCCACTACATATTGTCTAAAATGAGGGAGGAGGGAAAAGGCTGGATCTCTCCAGCCTTTGACGGTCATTTCACTTTCTTGAAGATGAGCAGGATCAGAGGGACGCAGACAGCGAAACCAATGATGGAGGCTAAAGCCGAATCAGAGTGATTTTGCGCTAGCTCCTTAACAAACCAGGTACATTGAGAAGGGGTAAATTCTCCGCCTTGACTCATTGTCTCTGTAAAGTTAAGAGCGAAGACCAGATCGAAATAAAGCACGATAGCGTAATACGCTGCACAGATCAGCGCGATACTCACCCATCTGATCCAGAACTTCTTATTCATCATCGTAAGTGCTTCCCAATGAACCGCCTACTGTACCGCCTGAGTAGGAGGATGTTGAGCCAGCAACAGCAGCGGAATCGGCAGCAGATTGTTGAATTTTTGCACTCCCTCCCATTGATTGAGGGCTTTTGTTTTCGGTGTTAGGGTACTGCTGTTTGAATGTATTAGTCATTTCGACAACGAGGATTGATGAGAAGTCTGCACTCTTTGATTCAAGATATCTTTGCAGTGAAACCGGAATAGTAAAATCTTCTTCTATGTCGATTGGTAGCTGTGTTGTCGTGGATGTGTAACCGTGTTCGAATACCTTTGAGCCAGCAAACTTGAGCCCCTCGACTGAGTGAGTGGTACAGTTGCTACCAGTGACATCATACTTATCAATGGTTCGGCCTCTTCGCTTTGTACCATCTTGCATATTTGGCGTTTGAATTGGTGTTACACCGCCATTCCAAAGGTTTTCGAAGAATTTACGGATTATTTTAGGATCTGCATCATCAATGCGGAAAGCGCGAGCTCCCATTTCATAAAGTTCGTATCGGTAATACTTACGCGCATCTTCATCCTGGAAAAAGTCTAAAATCCCATCCCCAGTGAAGGTACTTTTATCAGTGCGTCCATAGCGTCCATAGGTGTAGAGGAAGATATTGTTATTCTCATGCACTGAAACGAAAACATGACCTGCACTTGTCGTTTCAGTCCATATATAAACGCCGTTCAGCAGCGGGTTATCTTCTGACTTGCAGGTGTCAGTCACATTATCAGCTTGGGGATCATAAATCGGGCGGGGGAGAACGGGAAATTCGACGACTTGAGATTGGGCTGTGTCGGCTTTCGCTGCCCCTGTAGAAAATTCATAAGTGTCATCGATGGAAGGAATAAAACGTGATTTGCAGGGACAGGAACTACGGCTGTGCAGTGTTCCGGCTACTCTTTTACCATGTATTTCGTCACTATCAAGGCCACCGCAGATACGATAATGCCCTGGATGTTTGCCGCAGGTTACTTTATGGCCTTCACATGCCATATCTTTATCGAAAAATTGATGGTTGGGGCATCCTTCAAGAATCCTGCCACCGCAAGCGGTCTTATCGCCCCTAAATAAAAAATGACCAATAGCCATTCGTCCTTATCCTTATTTTTGCTTTTAATTCCATGTGGGAAGTGTAAGTTTTTGGTGTTGGCGAGTAAATGAGCAAATGTAATAAAATCAAAGTATGTTAATCAATGGGAGCAGGTCGCCAGCTATGGATAGTGTTTATCCGCACGGTCAGTTGCAGACGAGATTTCCACAATTGCCTGCATTCCAACAGAGCAAGAGCCTGTCTTTTGTGAAGCTGGATCAGGGCGACGGTATCGCGGACCGGTAAATTACTTGTGGTTACCTGTTAGCCGGTGTTGCTGGTAAAGCTGGTGACGCTGGAACTTATCTAGCGAGTATGTTCTTTCACCTTTGGTGGTTGCTTAGAATATGGCACCGCTTGGCCTGCAGTCTGGAGAACACTGGCCGGAACAGAAGGTCGTAAGTTGTTCCAGCAATGGCTGTTGCGGGCTAAGTGCCGACTAACAGATAGCTGTCATAATGGTCGGCTTCCGGCGTGAGAACGGAAGCTACAACCAATTCTTTGAAAATAAATAAAAGCAGGGCTAACGCCAATCGTTTCATTACATCCTTCCGCGAACTACGGTGGGGGTGTTGATCTCCTCCCTGAAAACAGTGCCGGGCTAAACTGAAGTCTCCGGTCTTTCTTCCATCTCACAGAGAGGCACATCGCCATGAAAAAGACCCGCTATACCGAAGAACAGATTGCGTTTGCTCTGAAACAGGCCGAAACCGGCACCCGCGACGGGGAAGTCTGCCGAAAGATGGGCATTTCTGAAGCCACTTTTTATAACTGGAAGAAGAAATTCGCCGGTCTGGGCGTGACCGAACTGCGGCGTCTGCGGCAACTGGAGGATGAAAATCTGCGGCTGAAGAAACTGGTGGCTGACCTGAGTCTGGACAAGGAGATGCTGCAGGAGGTACTGAAACAAAAGTTCTGAGGCCGGCTCAGAAACGTCAGGCGGTGCATTTTCTGCGGGGGGCTTACCGTATCAGTGTCCGACGGGGATGCGGACTGCTGATGCAGAGCAGAACCGTTTACCACTGGCAGAGCCGGC